>Ga0315535_1000918_pt1 | contig 20257 bp, 18 predicted proteins | sample SalMarSW160220MG_2_FD_203092 | JGI IMG/M metagenome (GOLD analysis project Ga0315535, IMG submission 203092) | Salt marsh sediment microbial communities from the Plum Island Ecosystem LTER, Massachusetts, United States - Salt Marsh Sediment SW1602-20 ... | reverse complement strand
ACTTTATCTTTGGACACAATCAGCAGCTTCTGATGCCACCATTGTGAGTGTTGATTTGCCTGAAGGTCAATTTGGCGGAGCTTATCCCGCCTGTCGCCTTCCTTTTTACCAAGCCTTTAAACGACAAAATCAAAAACTGTATTTGCTCCGGAAAGACTCACACCAGACCAATACAGTTGAAGATGTAAACCGCCTTTTTAATAAGAAGCCCATTGATTTTGTCTTCATCGACGGAGATCATACCTATGAAGGAGTAAAAGCGGATTTTTTAAATTATGGTCCCTTGGTTCGACCGGGGGGAATTATTGGCTTCCACGATATTTTGCCGCGCCCTGATCTTCCTGTAATTCAGGTGGACCGGTTCTGGAACGAAATCAAAGGAAAATATAATACGAGGGAGATTGTCGGCCCGGATGAATCTGGCCGAAAGATTGGCATCGGTCTCATTCATGTTGGAAAATCAGGAGCTATTATTTAGAGTGCCGGGTGTAAACATCAGTTTTTCAGATTTGGCACCAGTTTAATCTGTTTCCTTTTGCAATCTTTTCATTCTGTGGCGCACGTGCCGCTCAATCCGCCCGGCCTTTCGGTAAACCGAACGGATCAGTCGTTTCTGATAGGTTGTCAATCGATGGTTATCAAAATATTCGTGCATAAATTGCATCATATCCTTATGGCTGAAGTAGCCACGCGAAGAATAATACAGTTGCGCTAAATCCTTAACTTGCCAACGTCGTTTCAATATTACCGGTTGAAATACCCGCTGAAGGTCAATCAAATTAAGGCGTTCGCATCCTTTTCCGTCCCTGCTAAGAAATATATGGGATAAATACAAATCACGATGGTTGAAACCTGATTGGTGAAGTTGTCGAACCAGATGTGCGGTTTGTCTTATCAATTCTTTTTTATCCCGCAATAAGGCATACTCTTTTTTTTTTTGGTTCCAGTTTGGCAAAAGCCGTTCCAACGAATCGGAACCGGGAAGCTCTTCTATTATTGCAAAACTGCGCTTTTCCCCCAGCCAATTGAAAATTTGCCCATACGCTATCGGCCGGGGCACGGCAACACCCTTTTCAGCCAGCCTCTGTGCACCAAGAAAGTCATAAATTCCCGCTCCATATCGACTTCGCCGGATAATCCACCGCTTCACCAATTCCTTTATTCCCGGATATCCAAACCGTTTCAAATAGATAACAACATTTTGATCTCCTGATCTCTCCAATTTAATTCGGAATCTTTCGCGATGTCCCAGTCCGGGTTTATGTAAATTTTCCCCTTGTTCATATCTGAATACGGCATTCAAGCTTCCCAACCCCTGCTGCTCTAGAAACTGCTTGTACTCTTTATGTACTAAACCACTCCCGTCACTTAACCGAACAAATGATTCATTAGAATGGTTAAAATAGCTGCCGATTAATTCGTCAATTTTTTGATTCCCTGCCATTTATTTCAACAATTCCATCTGCATCCTCAAAATTATTGCATCAAGTTAGGGGTTTCGCCCCAATTGGAATGGTGGAATGATGGAATAATGGAACAATGCGTACTGGGATAATGCAATGTTGGGTTAATGGTAAAATATGTGTTGAAGATAAAATCAAAAATGGATAATATCCTTTTAAAAACCAACCTTCCAGCATTCCACCCTTCCATTATTCCATGTTCGAGGCAAGTGTTCAAGCCTCAAAAAATATCCTATAATTTCATTAAGTTGTAGAAATTCCGAGACGTTAGCCGTAATCTTTTCTATTTTTTCTTATAGCTTTATGTTTTTAATTTGCTCACGAAATATATTGTCCACTTCTGACAGGTCTGCCCAGTTTTGCATAAAGCGTTTAAGGTCTCGACTGAATGCCTTACGGAACCGGCATTTAAATCGATGCTCATGCATGCCATCCAGATCAGTAACAATCAGTTCTCCGCCTGAGAAGATAAAGTTTGTAGCTTTGAAATCACCATGGCTAATGAATGAATTGGCAAACTGTTGGAGCAGTTCCCCAAATTGTTTCACCAACTCTTGGTATTGAATCTCTTTTACCTCATCAGAGTGGAATAAATGATAAACGTTGATGCCATCCACATACTCCGTTATAAAATAAGCTTCGGAACGGAAAGGCCCCCATCGTTTTTCCAAAAGTGCGATTGGTTTAGGCGTGGGAATCCCCAATATTGCCAACCTATGAGCATTACGCCATGAATTCCAGGCTCGACTGGGACGTAAACATCGCCGAAGGGCGTGCCAGGCATTCTTGATATTGTACCGTTTAACAACATAGTGTTGACCATCCACTTCAACCAGGGCCACAGTGGCAGTATTGCCGTTTTTAAGCAATCTATTCCTATCAATCAAAACATCCGGATCGGCCAGAAAACCAACCATTTTTTCCGTGTTGTAGTTCCGATTATATACCAAAAAGCGTTTCCAGGATTTTTGGCAACTAAAGGCAGAACATTCTCTATAGATTCTTTTTAGGTATTTTTTTTTATTCTTTTTGTACTGGTGGCGTATTTCTTTTGTCAACCGATTGCATAGTACGGTATTTTTCGGCCATGCTCTTTTCTCTAAATACATATTAAAGGCATCCGGAACCAAACGGTCAAATCGAGGATATATCTTGGCAAAAAACAATCCTAAGTTTTCCAAACTTTTTGTTTCTGAAAGAGGCTTACCTCTATTGTGAACATTAACGGCATCCCCATCGATTGTATAAATGTCATTGCCAGCCAGAATAAAATTCCCCATATGCAAATCATCATGTGCAAGTCCGGCTTCATGTTGATCTGCGATTATTGAAATTATCTGCCTCAGGAGTTGGGCATGCGTATTATCACTTGTTACCTGTTTCCATACATCTGTAAAATTAGTTGCCCTGTCGATCATTCGGAAAACTAAAACCGGTTCACAACCCGATTTAAGCAGGCCTTTAAACAGCAAATTTTGTGTCTTTATACCTGCCTCCTTTAAAGCGCGTATCCCTTTCTCTTCACGGATGCAATGTCTTTTCGATCTCCTTGAGTCCAAAAAGAACTTTACAACCACATCTTGCCCATTGTACTCACCGGAACATACCAGACGCTTACCAGGCAAAATTCGCAAGATTCGGCTACAGGTCAATTCAATGTGCCGGTTATCGGATTCCAGAAGTACTCGAAATGGGATTTCCAAGCTGCGCCCGGAAGCAGCGAGATAATAACCGTCTGCAACACGAATACCGTTCAAAACGCTTTATCCTTCTTTTTCGCCAAGTGATATTGAGAATGCTTGCGAATTGACCTCAAACACAGAGTCATGTACTGCTTGACCTGCCAATGTGGAATACAGATGGTAATTTTCGCATGGCTATTGACCATCACAATTTTCTCCCATTAATACATTAAAAAAATCTGAAAGCAAAATCTTCAGTTCTTCTCGGATTGAATCAATTTGTTTTTTTTGCTCTGCGACGCCAGCGTCTGGCGATATCTTCCGGATAAAGATGTGGATAGTACTTTCTCCAGCGCTTGTGAACCCAAAACCATTGTTCCGGATATTTCCGAACCATTTTTTCGATAGCATCTGTCATGATTTGAGTATTCGTCCTCAAATCCGCACTAAGATCACCGGTTCTCTTTAAAACCAGAGGCGGTTCTAAGTTAATGGTGAATGCACCATCGGCATTTCTGGTACAGAAACCAGGTAAGACCGGACTGTTACATCGCATGGCCAATAGGGATGCAGAGGGTGTTGCAGATGCGAATTTATTGAAAAATTTAATTTTTACTCCCAGAGAACTTTTGATCCCCTGATCGATCAATATCGCAAGTATCTTACCGTTACGCAAGGTTCGAGTCATTTCAGGCAAGGCCACATCTTTATAAATAACTCTACTCCCGAACCGAGTCCTGAGTCCATGAATCCATCGATTAATTGTTTTGTTTTGAATTTGTTTGGCGACAACGGTGAGCGGCGTCTTGAAATACAGCGGCCAAAATAACGGCACAATTTCCCAGTTACCCAAATGTGCAGTAATTAAAATTGCTCCCTTATTGTTTTGCATGGCATTCAACAGGTGCTCTTCACCTCTTATTTTAACTTTTTTTAAGATATCATCCCTGGAAAAACAGATCATCTGACAAATTTCCAGAATAGTAATGCCCAGGTTTTGAAAAACGCGTTTGGAAACTTTGTTAACTCGCTCGGGCGGCCATTCCGGATAGACAAATTTCAAGTTGCGCCTGACGATCCGCCGATGCCTCACATCTATACCGTACATAAGCATCCCTAATACCCTCCCGATGCTTGCAATACGCTTATGGGGAACACTTGCGATAAAAGTTGCAAATTTGCCTCGCAATCTATCTTGCTCCTTGAAGGGTTGTTGAATATGTTTTTCTATCATTGCTGGTATAGATTCCCGTATCATTAAATTTTAATCATACTTGATTTAAACTAACTTACTGATTTAATATCTTTTCACAGGATTCAAATACTTTAGATACACCCAACTTTTTCATGCAATCTCTATGCTTGCAATCCTTTAAATAACAGGGCACGCATTCCATGGATTCCTCTCTCACCACAATACTTTTCTTGTTTTGAGGTCCCACATAAAACGGATCGGTAGGACCAAAAAGGCCCACCACAGGAATATCCAGACAAGACGCCATATGCATAACACCGGAATCGATACCCACAAATAAGCTTGCTTCTTTTATAACCGAGCAAAGACTGGCAAGGCCGATTTTACCTGTCAAATCCAGAAAATCAATATCCTTTCCCCGGTCCTTTTTCTTTAGAATCCTTATGATCTCGCTGTTGTACTCTTGATTGTCCATACCTCCCACAAGAACAGCGGATAACCCATATTTTTCTTTTAGCAACAGCATCAACTGTGCGAATTTTTCTTTTTGCCAGGTCTTGGTAAACCTTCTTTTTGACGTGCCGGAAGAAATGATGACGAATTTTTCCGGTAAGCTCAGATCAGGTTTGTTCTTATTCACGTTCAAAAGCCCAACATAATCCGTTTTTGTGACCGTGACGTTCAGACGTTTTAACAGCTTGGCATTATTGTACCAACTGTTATGGCCTTCGATGGTTTCTTTTATATTAAGACACCAGTCCCATGGAAAATAAGAAAAGCCGGCTTTGATTTTTGCTCCGCTTAACGCGGTTACCATCAGGCATTCTTCAGACCTGGCAAGAGATATCACCAGGTCATAGTTGTTCCTCCGTATGTTTTTTAAAAGATTGATTTTCGCTGTCAGTCCGCTTTCTCGAGGAATTACCCTGTCAACGAACGGTGAATCAACAAGCAGTTCTTGCAGATACGGTTTAACCAAAGAATGAATAGATGCAGCCGGATGGTTTTCTCTTAGGGCCTTTAACAGGGGCAGGGAAAAAATCAAGTCCCCAATTTGATTCAGATGTACAATACATATTTTTTTAAAGCGCATGATATACTATTATAAAAAAAAGTCGTCGTCTTGTATTTCTTCTAGTTCATCAACGCTTTTATCCGAATGTATAAAATTTTCAATCCACCAGTTGACATGATGATAAAAGCATCCCACAGCACTGCATTCCTTTTCAGCATTAAAGACGGTAATAGAATGGGTTAGGTTTTGTAATGTTTGATCGAAATTTTCTTTTCCCGCATATCCTTTAAATTCTGCAAGTTTGGCCTTTTCAACTCCTCTGAAGGCCGGGCAGTGAAAAATTCCAGACGGTGTGACCACCGTGTTGAAAAACTGCAAATGACATATCTTGGGCTGCCTTTTCAGTTCATGCACCTTATTATCCATCATTGCCCGTAAATTAACACTTTCAAGGACCTTTATCTTATTGTCTGCAGCCCGTTTTGCATCATGAAAATTATTTTTAATCTGTTCGATAATGCGGTGTTCTTTTTCTCTGTCAATGCTGTCTAAAAGCGTTTCTTTCTGAGATTCTGGAATTCGGATCAGACAGGGTTTAAAAGAAATATAATCAAAGCAGTATGTTCGGGCCAATCTCACGGCTTCGGTCATTTCATGGATATTCGGATAAAGTGCCTGTCCGTTTAAGTATAATCCTTCCCACATAATAACAAATGAATAGCCCAGGGAAACTTTTGGATTACGCATTTTCACTTCTCTAGCACTATGGAGTATGTCATCTAAAGTTACATGGGTTTTGGGTCTGTGGAGTTTGACAAAGGTTTCTTGACTCGCAGCATCCAGAGACACCCTAACCCAGTCATGCTTTTCCAATAAAGCTGCAACTTTTGCAACGCGACCCAGTCGTGATCCGTTGGTTACGATACCCAGCTGCAACCCTATGCTTTTTATATAATTGACAATTTCACCAAAATCTTTGTGCAGGGTGGGTTCCCCCCCTCCTAAGAGGATAACGGACAACAACCCTCGGGATTTTAAGGTATCCAAACTATGCTTGACATCCTCTATACTTAGGTATTCTCCGGTATTGATAATTTTTGAATCAACGCAATGCGGACATGCAAAATTACAGGCGGACGTCAGATCCAGGTTTATGGATATCGGAGCCAAACTGGGGAGTGCATGTTCAGCACCAGTTGTTCCGGCATTTCGTTGCCAAGTAATATATTTTTTAAGGCTTTCTATGACCGAAGACTGCCTTAGCTTGGAACTGAAATCATGTTCTTTGTGCTTTAGTTTCTTCATATTAATCTCTCAACTTATTTCACAACAATCGTAATTTTTTTTAACAAAGACATATTGCTCATAATATGTGCTTTACCGATCATCGGTTCCCGCTTTTCTCCAACCGCCAAAATAAAATCTTGCACCGATAGTTCTAACGGATCTCTTATCTTCAAGATTTCCCCTGAATGCTCAAAAAAAATATCATAAATATCGAGATCCAACACCCGATGAATAATCTTACCATTGAACCCATATGAAAAACTGCGGGGAGGAAGAATTGTTCTTACAAGCTCAATCATAACCTCGCAGTAACCCGCAGAAAAAATATATTGAAATTTTGTTATTATTTTTTCTTTATACGCTTGAATACGTATATTGCCAATTTCTCCATCACCAAGTACCGTATACAAAATGCTTAAGGCGTGTGGAACAGATTCTAAAATCATCTCTTTTCCGGAAACCATGGGGGACAGTCTGATAAAAAAAGAGTCAACTTCTTGATAGTCGATTGGACCGCAAAGTTTTTCATAGTATGGCAATGAAAAAGGCCATTGAGAATTCATTGCTATTTTCAGGTTATTGCTTTCTGCGGATTCAAAAATGTTTTTAAGTAATGAATTTATATCAAAATCACTTTTATCCTGCCAAACAAATGGTTTTTCACAAAATATATGCACTTCCTCTTTAACACATTTTATTAAATAGTCATAGTGAGTCAGTGCCGGGGAAGCGATAACAACCGCATCGGGTCGTTCACTTTTCATCATACTGTTAAAATCCGTATAGTAAGTGGCATGGATTCCATATTGTGTTAGAATAGAAGACGCCTTACGGGCTGTTTTTTCTGTTGTTCCCAAAACCGATATGACATTCGCCCCGTTTCTTTGAAAATATTTTCCGATATATTGTCCAATGCCGCTTTTGTTTCTTCCGGCGCCTATTATTGCTGTTTTCATTGCGTGTTGCCTGTTGTTCACTTTTCTTTTTGGACTTATTTAAAGCATCTTTTGTCAGAATAGACAACGGCTTTTTATCCAAATGGATTTGTTGTAATCCTAAAACTGAATTTTACCGAGTTAAAAGGATTTTTTATATTATCCGGAAATAAAACGGAATCATATGGGAATTAAACATAACACAACTTTCTTGACACGCTACCTCCATTTATCTATAGTCCTAATGACTCAAAAATGAAAATTGTTTTTATATAGAAATCAGGATTTTATAATTTAATAAATGAACTTTCATGCATCAAATTAAACCATATGATTCATATCATTTTGGATCACTGTCAGATATAGCCGACCAGCAACTGAAACAACTCATTAGATTCTTTAATTTACCAAAAAATAGTGTTCATTCAGCCCTCGGCGGAAGAACCTCCATTACAGTTACACACCTTCAAGGCATAGGATCTGTAGTTATTAAATATTATAGACGGGGAGGAGTCATTCGATATCTGATCAAAAAACGGTATCTTAAATGTGGAAAAACGCGTTGCCAAATTGAATATGAACTGTTGCAGAAAGTCAGAAGTTTAGGCATAAATGCCCCTGAGCCGGTTGCCTTTGCTTATAGAGGCCGCCTGTTCTATCAATGTTGGCTGGTAACCCGAGAGATCCGAGATCATCAAACACTTGTCCAAATAAGTCGTTCAAATGAGGAACAGGCCCGTATGGCAATGAAAGCGGTCGTCAAGCAAGTTTCAATGCTCATAAAAAATAAAATTTTACACGCCGATTTACATCCCGGCAATGTAATAGTGGACAATCAAAACCAGGTTTACCTTCTTGATTTTGACAAGGGGGGTGTTTTCCCCGGAGATAAAAATGCGCTTAGAACTCGATACCTGCGTCGCTGGAATCAGGCAATACAAAAACATGGACTACCGGAGATACTCAGTGAAGTTAATGGGTTTAACCATCTGTAGTATCTACATAATAAATTAACGATTAAAGGGGTGTAAATCAAGATTGTTTGTTATTGAGTTCAATTGTAAGGTGTCAGTGTTCAGGTTTCAGCTCTTCAAGTTTCTCGATCCTGACACCTGAAACCTGACACCTTTTCCCCAAAGCTAAATACGTATCGCAGACGAATATGGACTTTCATATTGCCAACAGCCGTGATTCACACCCCGATTAAAGGCTTTTTTATGGATACACCCACTTTTAAAATACCACCTTCAGCACCTTCGATCCTTATCATTCTGATGGGGTCTATAGGAGATGTGGCTCGGGGTCTGTGCCTGGTGTCACATATTAAAAACAATCTGCCGGGAAGCAGGGTAACATGGCTCGTAGAGCCAACGTGCTCGAAAGTGGTCTCTTTACACCCACGCATTGAAAAAATGATCGTTTTTAATAGACCCAGACATATGTTAGGGATACGAGATCTGTATAAAGACTTATCCCGAGAACACTTCGACATCACGCTTGATCTTCAGCGTCACTTAAAAAGCGGCTTTTTCTCGTTTCTTTCCAGAGCGAAAAGACGAATCGGCTTTAATCGCCGTAATTCAGGGGAATTTAACTGGATCTTTAATAATGAACATATCCCCTATGTCAGCGATGAGCTTGAGTTGCCCAAATTACATCATTATCTCAAATTTACAGAATACCTGGGGTTATCTGAGCCCGCTTTTCTGGACTTCGGTTTTTCCTGCTTTGATGAAAAATCTAATCTGCCGAATATCGTCGCTAAAATAAGTAAACCCTTTATCGCGGTGGTAATGGGATCATCCTGGAAATCCAAAGACTGGTTCTTTGAAGGATACTATCGACTGGTAAAAAATATTCTTTCTTCAATGAAAGAGGCGGTTGTGCTGCTTGGTGACGGCTCACAAGTATCATCTGCAACAAAACTATGCCGAAAAGTTGGCTCACATGAATTAATTAATCTTGTGGGAAAAACGTCGATTCCTGAGCTAATAGCCGTGCTTAAGGCCGCTGCGGCCGGTGTAGGACCGGATTCGGGGCCGGGTCATTTGGCGGCAGCAGTGGGAACTCCCTATGTGTCTCTTTTCGGTCCAACATCTCCGAAACGGGCAGCGCCTTATAAATGTGAACACCTTGTCGTTCAATCCGGGGTAAGCTGTGTTTCCTGTTATAAAAAGAAATGCCCTGAGCTGGACAGGTTATGTATGCGGCATATCAGCGTTGAATCGGTCCTGGAAAAACTATCTTTAGCCCTTGGAAAAACAACCGCCGCCTAATTACCTGTTTTGACTTTAAAGCATTTAAAAGATGAACGTCGAACATCGAACGTTGAACATCGAATAATGTATTCTACCATTTATAATAAAGACAAAGCGACCCGCCCGCCTCGCCTGAGCGAGCCAACAAAAGGACGAAGAGCATTGAGTACGGCTCGCGATGGCGGGCAGGAGCGCCTTCCACATTCGACGTTCAACGTTGAACGTTCGATGTTCAAATTGTTGCATCTGAAATTACGACTAAACGTTCATATCACGTTGAAATTATGTATATAGGTCAGGAGTTCTGAAATTGTGATTGTTCAAGGTATAAGTCCTTGGAGCCGTCTTTTAATGAAGGATTTAAAAGCAATATCGTTTTCTCCAAAGGAAATCTCTATCCCGATGACAACCAGGGTGATGGGCCATTTTATTTTATGAGCCATCCGAACATAATCTTTTTCTGTGGTAAAAATAAATTCAACCGATAGATCCGTTGCTGATTTCAAGATCTCCTCAAGTTCTTTATCCGAATATTGGTGATGGTCCGGAAATCCTGATAAATTTTCTAATTTGCATTTAAAACTCTCAATTGTTCGGCGAAAATCATCATTGCTTGCTATCCCGGAAAAAGCAAAAACCCTCTTATTTCTAAAGATATCAAAATCGTACTTGGATGAAATAGTTGGCAGATCTCGCGATTGTGAACGGTTTCCGGTAACAATTTTATAAATATATGGGGAATGAAATGAATGAAAAATCGGCTTCCTTGGAAAATATTTTTTTATTTGGTCCAAAGACGGCGTCTTTCCGATATCCGATCGGGTTAAAACCACAGCGTCTCCCCGCGACAACGCAGAAGCGCTTTCTCTTAGGGTGCCCCTGGGAAAAAGATAGGTATTGCCCAGCGGCGCTTTGCTGTCTAAAAGTACTATGTCTAAATCTCGATGGAGCTTTAAATGTTGAAATGCATCGTCAAGCAGTAAAACATCCGGTTTAAATTCCCGTATCGCCAATCTACCGGCTTTAAAACGGTTTTGCCCAACAATAACAGGAACCGTTTTTAGCCTCTGGGCAACCATAAACGGCTCATCGCCTGCTGTATCCGGCCCCATACAAATTCTACGCCCGTCACATACCACCCCGCCGATCTTCTCTGCTTGGCCTTTATATCCCCTGCTGATAATTGCAACACCATACCCGAGATGTTTAATTAGCTCCGCGACATAAATCGTCATGGGTGTTTTCCCCGACCCGCCAACCGTAATGTTTCCGATAGAAATAACCGGGCAAGGTAGTCTTTTTGACTGTAACAGACCTTTTTTGTATAAAGTTTCCCTCAGCCGAACTATTCCACCGTAACCAACTGATATTGCAAAAAGAAAAAGTGTAAGAAATAGGGATCCGATTTCCCTTCCGCCAGTCATAATCTCTTGGATTTTTTTCTTAACATTTCCTGGGGTCGCCATGATTTTGTCTCTATCCCTGTTGTCATAGGCTGTTTGGTGACTTAATTGTGGATTTTGTGCATTTTGTGGTATTTTTTTCTCCTCGCCACCAAGGCACCAAGACACGAAGAAAGAACAACAAAATAAAATCCTTGGTGTCTTTGTGACTTGGTGGCAAATATTTTTGGTTCCGGCCCGTCCGCCTCACTCCGCTTGGCAGGAGGGCGGGCTTGTCCGACTTAGGATATTAAGATGTAGAATAGATAAAGGTAAAAAAATAAAATATAAAAAAACAAACGAGCATGGCTATAAAATTCCAGTGCCCGTTGTTTTTCAAAAGAAGATTCCATCTGAAAAAAAATAATGATCCCCAATCAACCGCTTTAAGGGATGGCACAAAACGGTTTACCTTTTGACAATATTTTCGATAAGATTCTCCAAACAATGGCTGTAATTTGGCTTCTTCTCGTTTCACACGATTGACCATATAAAAATAATAAACCACAATGAAAATAAAGACTATCCAACCATTACCCGCAAGAAGCAAAACACCCACCAACAAAAAAAAGCGGCCGATGTACATGGGATTTCTCATCAATATATAAGGTCCTTTAACAGCAAGCATCTTATTTTTATCCAAAGAAGCGAAGCACCAAAGCTGGATGAATTCACCGAAGAAAGCCACAATACATCCTGCCGCAAACCAGGCAGGTTTTATGTTCAGAATTAAAACTATGACGGCAATCAAAAAAATCGGATACCGTGACTTTAATAGAACATATCTGAGTCTTTTGTTGTTGAAAATCTCGTGGATCCGGTTCACTACATTATTGACCATTTTACCTCCCTTAAACGTAATCACCAGCAAAGCTTTCCCTAAAACCCATACGTTTAGAAAGCCAACTCTCATACAATTTTCTTCAAGACGTTGCGCAGTCTATCTCTAATAACCCTGACACCTCTTTCCATGCGGCTCCGTTGCGCATACTGTCTTTTTTCTTTTAGGGTCAAAGTTTCAGATGCATACCTCATTTTCAGTTTGATAACGGCAAAGTAATCATCCAAAACAAATCTCAGATAAATGCGATTCAGAGGAAAAAACTTGAATTCCTGCTCAGATATGGAAGCGCTCCAGTCCACAATGTAAGGTCGTCCGTCATGTCCCACCAAGACATTGGCTCCGTTTTTTAAATCACAATGTGCAAGGCCTCTTCTGTGAAAACTGTCAACGATGTTTTTCAGATCGTCAAAAAAAGTATCTGATAACTTTATGTTCTTATTATGCTTTTTCAAAGGTCGGCTGGGTATCTCTTCAAGTGCCAAAGCAAGCCCATCAATAACCCCATAGTAAGCGGGAATTCCCTTAAGTCCCTTCAGGGTTTCATAAGCCCTGCGTTCACGCCATATCAAAAATCTTCCGATTATATTTCGGTAGAAAAACTTAGTGCTGCTGAAATCTTTTACAACGGCCCTTACCCCCTTTCCCTCTACCACCCAGATCACAGGCCTTGTGTTGGATGAATGCCTTAGAATTTCACAATGGGTTTCGGATAGACTGCTAAGTTTTAAAGATTCTAACATGTTCGATTATGCTTTTTAAAAACGCTTATGATTCCAACCTGATATGTTTATTGGCTTTTTCTTGATATTTTTTACTCTATTCATTATTTCAAAAAAACAAGTATGCCAAAACATAAAAAAACAAGGTTCGCAGCCCAAGCAGCAATGAAAGGGGGAAGCATTTCTCCATATCCGAGCGACAGACAAAAGCTGTAAAATATCCAATAAAAAAATACCATACAAATACCATAGAATATACTAACGGAAAGACTTCCCTTTAGCTTACTTTTGCTTGAAATGCCCGCCCCCGCCAGGCACATGATAAAACTGACAAAAGGAAATGCCAGTTTGGCATACAAATCTACTTTATAGACAGAAGCATCGTACCCTTCGTTTTCAATATCTTCAATATATGCATACAGCTCCAGGAAACCCATTTCCTCTGATTTTTTGGCCACTCTCTTTATATCCTCGGGCAAAAAATGCAACGGTTCCTCCCGCTCTTCAAGAAATGTTACGCGGTAATGGTTACTTTCTTTATCAAGCTTTTGTTCCATAATATCATAGAAAATCCATTTTCCGTTTTCAAAGACGCCCTTTTTAGCGTCAACCCGCCGGCTTAACCTGAAATCATTATCAAAAAAATTAAGTGCGATCCCTAAAATAGTACTGTTTGCAGGATTATAATACGTAATATGGCATATCACACGGTTACCCTTAATCCAAATATTCTTCCCTTTAGATATAACGGCAGATTCTTTCTTAACCTCCGCATTCCAGATCCTGTTGGCCTTACTTATGGTGATCGGCACAAGCAACTCTGATAATAAAAAAATGATAATGCTTAATAATAGCCCTATCAATACAACCGGACCTAAAAGGTAGGTGATACTTACACCACTGCTTTTTAAAGCAATAATCTCATTGTTCTTGTTCATCAGACCGAAAACAATACTAACCGCCAGAAGAATGCCAACAGGCGTTATTTGGACAATTACCGATGGTATTTTAAGCTGATAAAAACTTATAATTCTTGAGAATGGAAGATCTGCTTCTAAAAAATTATCTATCCTTTGAAAAAAATCCACCGCCAAATATATTCCGACCACCGTTAACAAAACAATACCAAAGTATTTAAAAATCTCTTTGGTCAGATATTTTTCAATTATGGACATAATGTTAACAAGTTATAAAATCGCTTCGCGATTCTATATACTGCGGCTTTGCCGCTTAAAAAAAAGAAATTTCTATACTATCAAGTTAGAAATGCGAACTAACCCCCTCTGAGTCCGGATAAGCGCGACGCAATCCCTTTTAACAGATTCGAAACAAGACCGATCCTTAATTGCTCCTCATTGGCTGTTTTAACGAGAAGATACAGTCCTAAACCACCCATCACAATATTCGGAACCCACATTCCTAACGCCGGAGGATAGGCACCTGTTTCACCAAAAACCAACCCTGCGGTTAACAACAGGTAATAAATCAAAAAGAAAATCATGCCCAGCACCAAGCCGAATGATTTTTTAGTAGATCCGGATTGCATGCCTAATGAAACCGCCAGAAGTCCGAGGGCAAAACATGCGATTGGAATTGAAAATCTTTTGTGTAACTCCATGAGTGCATTATAATATTGATTATCTCTCCGGGTACTATTGTTCAAGTAATTCCGCAATTCAACAAAATTCATTTCTTTTATGTTTTTGGTCCCTTGGTTAAAACTCGAAGCCGCCTGTTTAAGATCCAGCCGAACCTCATAGGTCTCAAAATTAATATAATTTGACGATCGGTTCTTAACATCAACTTGATATATGACACCGTTGTATAGCAATAACCGATAAACGTACTCGCCCGGATCTCTGGATAGTTTTCCCCTTGGCGCCACCACGGTGCTAACAATATTTTGAGATCTTTTGTCTTCGATGAAAATATCCTGAAGTTCTTTAGTCTTAGGATCTATCTTGTTCATGTAAAGGACCACGTCTTTGAAGCTGTCATTAAATGTTCTGTCCTTAAGTCCAATTTCGAGATTGGATGAAACGATCTTATATGTCAGTTCTTTGAGAGATAATCTTCCCCACGCCATTCCATATACTGTCATAAAAAGCGTAAGCAAACACCCCAACATACAAAACAACATTACCGGCGGCAGTAACTGGTAGATACTCATTCCGCTGGATTTTAGTGCAACAATCTCATTGTCTCCGGACAATCGGAGGAAAGTGAGAAGAACCGCTATCATGACAGACATGGGGACTACATAGGTAAGGAAATATGGAGTAGAATACGCAAGCATTATAAGGACAGTAAATAGACCCACACGGTAATTAACAACCATGTTCGTCACTTTAAGCATCTCTACCATCAGAAAAACAAAAGTAAAAAACATCATATTGATGACAAAGGGAGGCACCATCTCTTTGAATACATATCTATATATAATGGAACTGATTTTCATAAAAATTTCAGGAAAGCTTGTTTGCGATTATGACACATTACATAACTATATTAATGCGGTGGAGTTGTCATGGAAATTTGTTTTAAATTTTTTATTTCGATCGTATCGAAAAAGATCTGCCAGCATGTTTTCTTACGGTGAATTCTTCCAGAGCTTCTTTTTAATTGCCGCTGCTGAGTTGCATCTGGTAAAGTTTGAAATATTCTCCTTTTCGAGAGATCAGTTCTTCATGTTTTCCCTCTTCTAAGATTCCGCCGTCAACGATAACGGCTATCCGGTCGGCATATCCAACGGTTGAAAGCCTGTGCGCAATAATAAAGGTTGTTCGTCCCTTCATCAGGTTTTCCAGAGCCTTCTGAACCAGCGTTTCCGATTCTGCATCCAATGAAGACGTGGCCTCATCCAGTATTAAAATGGGAGCATCCTTTAATAGCGCCCGAGCGATACAGATTCTCTGTTTCTCTCCTCCGGATAACCGCCCGCCAAGTTCTCCAATATTCGTATCAAAGCCGTCTGGAAAGTTCTGTATAAACTCGTATGCATAAGCTGCCCGGGCAGAATTTTCTATGTCTTCGTCAGACGCATTTTGGTTTCCGTAGGCGATATTGCTCCGAACCGTATCATTAAAAAGTATGGGTTCTTGAGTAACGATGGCAATCTGGTTCCTAAGTGAAGATATTGAGGCATCTCTGATATCAATGTCATCAATCAGGATAACCCCCTTACTGACATCATAAAACCTGGGAATCAGATTAACTATAGAAGTTTTTCCGCCGCCGCTCATCCCCACGAATGCAAGAATTTCTCCGGCCCTGACATCCAGGTTAATATTTTTTAAAACCATTACGTCATCATATTTGAAATACACATTTTTGAAGATAACGTGGTGAGGACCGCGCTTAAATTTAACAGGATTGGATATCTCTTGAATATCAGACTCCGACTCCAGGATATCAAATACTCGGTCCGCACCGGCAAGACCTTGCTGTATAATATTATTCAGTTTGCTTAATTTTTTTAATGGCGCATAAAGCATAATGACGGCAGCCATAAAAGAAAAAAAGGTTCCGGCGGTAGAGGTGCCGGATATCACTTGGTAACCCCCGAACCAAATGACAATAGCAATACCCAGCCCGCCTAAAAACTCCATAACCGGTGAAGCCAAGGCTTTGAATCGAACGCTTTTTAGCTCAAACCTGAAAAGTTTAAGCGTTTTTCTAAAGAATCGTTCTTTTTCATACTCTTCCATTCCAAATGCCTTTACAATTTTATTTCCGGCAAAAGTTTCATGCAAGGTAGATGTAAGATCACCCATGGCCTCCTGTGTACGGGTAGTAACCTTACGCACTTTTCTCCCCAGCGCAACAATCGGAAAGAAAGCAACGGGTAAAACGGCAAGTGCGATCAATGCCATCTTCCAATCCCGATAAAAGATGACAAATATTAATCCAACAACGGTAAAAAAATCTTTCAATGATCCGGTAACTGCAGACGAAACCATATCTTTTATAATGTTTACATCATTTGTAACCCGGGACATCAGAACTCCTGTCTTTTCTCTTTGAAAAAAGGAAATGGGAAGGTCCTGGATACGAGCATAAAGACGGTTTCTAAGGCGTCTGATGATATTCTGCCCCACATAACTCATAAGATATTCTTGGTAATACATGGCAAAACCAAGAACTAAATAAATAGTTATTACTGCCATTGGAATCAGCTTAAGCATCCCCATATCTTTATTTATAAAAATATCGTCAACAACCGGTTTTATTAAAAAAGGAATCGCCGACCTTGCACCAGCCATCATCAGCATGCATATCATCGATAGAAGCAGCCTGAACCATTGATCCTTTATAAGAAACAGCAAGCGTCTGTGTCTATCTTTTATGATCGGCTTTGATTTATCATGTATCATACAACATTCCAATTGCTATATCGGCAACGCGTTCGGAAGCACCCGGGCCGCCGAGTGCATCTTTTACTTGGAGCAATTCGAGTCTTAACTTTGCAAGGCCGGGAGCATCACTTAACATATTGAAAACCGTGTCTGCTATCCGGATAGGAGATGCTTGGTCCTGAACCAATTCGGGAACAATCTTTTTGCCGGTAATGAGGTTGACCAGGCCGATATGTTTAACCTGTATCATTGCTCTTCCAAGCCAGTAGCTTATGGGAGATACTTTGTAAATAATTACCATGGGTGTCCCGGAAATTGCGGATTCAAGAGTAACCGTGCCGGATGCGGCAATAACAACGCTGCTTTTTTCAAAGATTTTTCTTACATGTCCGGATACGATTTCAAGATCGGCAACCCCCTTGTGTTTGTTAACGATTTCTTCCACGGTTTTTCTTTTCACATCAGGGGCAAGTGAAACCATGAATTTTACGTTCTTCATCCTTTTGAGTAAAATTTGGGCAGCGCCAAGCATTATGGGAAGGTGTCTATCAATTTCCCGATCGCGGGATCCCGGGAAAAGACCTATAACAGAAATATCATTTTCAGGCTTTTGAAAAGTTTTTGTTCCATAATCAAGGTTCGTATCAAGTAAAGGATGCCCAACAAATGTTACCGGAATTTTATGTTTTTTATAGAAGTCTTCTTCAAAAGGCAGGATAACCGCCACATGATCTACAAGCTTTCCGATCTTCTTGACGCGGCCGGGTCTCCAGGCCCAAATCTGTGGGCTGATATAATATAAGACCGGTATTCCAAGCTTTTTGGCAAAGGCGGCCACATTAAGGTTAAAATCGGGAAAATCGATGAGTATCAACAGATCGGGGAGGAGTCTTTTAAGCGTCTTTTTGGCAACAGCCATCGCTTTAAGCAGATTGGGCAACTTGGAAAAGGCTTCGGTTATCCCCACAACCGAAAGTTCTGAAGAATCAACGAAAATTCTAACCCCTGAAGCTTTAAGGGCCTGTCCGCCGATGCCACAGAAAAACAGCGCCTTGTTTCTTTTACGCATGGCGGTTACCAGTCGTGACCCGTGAAGGTCACCTGAAGCTTCACCGGCAATGATCATAACACATTTTTGTTTTGAAAGCGGTGTCATACGACGGCTAACTCAAAAAACGGCGGTTGGTATCACGGATTTGCTTCATAATGCTCAAAGCGATCTTTAAGGCATCGCGTCCCATCTGCCCTGTGACCTCCGGATTTTCACGCCTTCTTACCGTTTTTATAAAAGATTTTAACTCATCTTCCAGCGCATCACCCTTTGCAAAACTAAGCTGTTTGATCTCCATTCCGGGTATAAGACCGCTTTTAACTTTATTGTTTCGCTGAATAACGGTAATCCCCTGATTTGCAAAATCCACGGATATGTAGGTATCTTTTTGAAATAGTCTGATCTTCCTTTCATTTTTGGTCGATATTCGACTGGCGGTAACATTGGCGATACACCCGCTTTTAAACTCAAGACGTGCATTGGCAATATCAACATGTCCGGAAATTACAGGAATACCCGCCGCATGGATATTGACGATTTCAGACCTGACAATGTTCAGTATAATATCAATATCATGAATCATAAGATCGAGTACAACACTTACGTCCGTACATCGATCTTTATAAATACTCAACCGATGCGACTCGATGAACATCGGCTGTTTAATAATATCCCGCAGAGCCACCACCGCCGGATTAAATCGTTCAAGATGCCCAACCTGTATAATAAGACTTTTGGATTTTGCAAAACGGATGAGCTCGTCGGCCTGTTCAGTGGTCTCTGACATGGGCTTTTCTATCAGCACATCGATATTGTTTTTTAAAAAATCCTTGGCAACAGAAAAATGGGCCGGTGTAGGGACAACAATACTGACCGCATCGACTTTTCCAAAAAGATATTCATGGTGTAAATATGCCTTTGTATTAAACCTTCCGGCAACCTCCTCGGCCTGGGATTTGTCAATATCCACGACACCGACAAGTTCAACATCATCCATTCGCGCATACTTCTCAGCATGAAATCTTCCGAGATACCCCGCACCCACAACACCCACACGTAACTTATTCATAACCTTTATTTTTCCATAGCAACAACGGCAATACCATACTCGTCTGCCATGTGGATCATCTCTTTCCGGTCAAAAACAATGGCCTTTCCGGCTTCAACAACGAGCACCCCCGCTCCTGCCTCATACATGGTCTTAATTGTTCTCAAACCGATTGCAGGGATGTCAAATCGTATGTCCTGGTCGGGCTTGCAGACCTTAACCACAACCGCAGTGCCTTTGCCAAGCCTTCCGCCCCGCAGTATGGTAGCATCGGTCCCATCAATAGCCTCCACAGCCAAAACAGACCCGCCTCCCACCACCACACACTGGCCGATATCAAGGCGCCCAATCTCTTTGGCCACTCTCCAGCCGAGTTCAATATCCTTGTTCTCGGACCGGTTCGGCTTCCGTTTTGTCCAGCAACCTTTTTGCGCCAGAAGCTCCGGCAGCAGAAATGTTGAGGGTTTTATTTCAATACCCTCTTTTTCGAGAAGTGCGACAAAACCCCTTAACAGCCCGTCATCATGGGTATGGCGCATACCGGCAATAAGGGAAATGGCTTTGATGTCGGGCCTTACATCCGAAAACATTCTCGTCTTTGTTATCGCCCCCATCATTACCGCCTGGCTTACCGCGTTCTTTTTAAAAAATTTTATAATACGATTGATCTGTCCGAGATGGATCCATTCAATCGTATCGACATGCGCTTTCAGACCGGGATCCGTCTCATTATTATAAGCAACTGCATGGATGACAAATCCTTTTAATTTTGCCGCTTTTGAAAAAATGATGGGGAACTGGCCGCCCCCCGCAATAAGTCCTATCCTCATAGTATCTTTACGAGACCTTTGCAAAACGCCCCTGAAAAGAGGGCTGTTTTACTTAAAGCCGTACAAGTTAAAAGTGCCTAAAGTGATCTAAAGTGCCTAAAGTGATCTAAAGTGCCTAAAGTTATGGTGTCGC
>Ga0315535_1000917_pt1 | contig 20267 bp, 13 predicted proteins | sample SalMarSW160220MG_2_FD_203092 | JGI IMG/M metagenome (GOLD analysis project Ga0315535, IMG submission 203092) | Salt marsh sediment microbial communities from the Plum Island Ecosystem LTER, Massachusetts, United States - Salt Marsh Sediment SW1602-20 ... | reverse complement strand
ACGCGGCTCTGCTTGGCGGCGGGCTTCCCTGGCTCACGATCCGGGTGGAACAGCGGGACGACTACTTCGAGGCTCTCCGGCGCGCACAGCTCGAGGAGGACTACGCGCCGTTCACCCGTTTCGTCGCCCGAGGGCTTGCAGCGAACGAAGCGAGTTGATGTCGAGGTCGCGAGGCTGGCCACACTTGCCCCAAACGGCCTCCAGTAACAAAGTCGGTAACACACCGAACCGGCGCAGACCCCCAACGAGTCGGCGCGGAACGGCCGAAAACCGGCGCAGATCGGCGCGTATCGGTGCAGGTCGGTGCAGGGAAGAGCCCTCCGGAGCATGAGGTCACAGGTTCGAGCCGAGCGGCCCGAGGTGTTCTCGAAGACCTGGCTGCGCCTCCGCGAGACGAGCGAGGACGGCCGCAGGCCGCCGCAGCTCCATCCTGTCGGGCGCATGAGGCCGGAGCCCCATCGGGGACTCCGGCCTCATTTGTCTGATGGCTTCCTTCCACAGGGGTAGGTCCCGAGATTGACGGCCGCGATCGCATCACCGATATTCGATTATCGAACTTCGGTATTGCCTGTGCCGTTGGTTGGCGAATAGACGAGACATGTGGCTCGCCGGCCTGTGATGCAGGATACCTATGAGGGACCAGCCCCATGACATCTCCGGATCCAACTTCATATCTCCCGCTCACCCCTGCGGCTCTTCACATCCTGATGACGCTGGAGGAGGGAGTGTCCCACGGGTACGCCGTCAAACGCATTGTGGAGGAGAGGACCCGGGGAGTCGTGAGGTTGGGGGCCGGGACCCTCTACCATGCCATCGGTAGCCTCGCCAAGAGAGGACTCGTGGCCGACTGCCCTCCGCCGAGTCCCGACGCGGCAGGGAGCTCGCGTTGGCGGTTCTATGAGATCACTGCTCTCGGACGCCGGGTCCTGAAAGCCGAGGTGGCCCGTCTGGAAGCCGACGTCGCGCACGCCCGGGCCAGTCTGGGAGAGGCGAAGGGATGAGCGAGCGCCGGCTGGAGCGGGTGCTTCTTGCCCTTCTCCTGCGACTCTACCCAGCGGACTTCCGAGCGGACTTCCAGGACCAGTGGAGGGCTTTTCTCCGGGATCAGCGCCTGGAACGCCGCTATCGTCGGAGGTGGTCAGGAGGTCTTCGTTTCTGGATGGACGTCATCAAGGACGTTCTGGTCAGCTCGGTCCGGATGCGCCGGGAGAGACATCCTCCGACGCCACAGCACCGCGGCGCCGGAGCCGGAGGCACGGTCCTCGATTCCGTCGGGCAGGACTTCCGCTTCGCGCTCCGAACGCTCCGGCGCCGCCCTGTCTACGCGGGGGTGGCGGTGCTCACCCTCGGTCTGGGAGTTGGAGCGGCGACAGCCATGTTCTCGGTGGTGGACGGCGTCCTTCTGACGCGGACGCTCTACCGGGACCCGGGGCGGCTCGTGAGCATCTGGCAGCGCATCGAGGGACGGAAGGGCCTCACCGCCGCCGGGGAGATCCGGCTCAAGTACGACGAGTACAAGGCCATCCGGGCGCAGAGCACCGCCTTCCAGAACGTGGCGGTCTACACCGGCGACTGGGGTGAGAGCACGCTGGGCGGCGGCCCCCGGCCCGAGCTGGTGGAGGTGGGGGCGGCGACGGCCTCTCTCCTTCCGGTTCTGGGGATCGCGCCGGTTCTGGGACGCTGGTTCCTTCCGGACGAGGAAGGCAACAGGGCCGGCGACCGGGCCAGGGTCACGGTCATGAGCTACGGGACCTGGGCGGGGCGCTTCGGCGCCGACCCGGGCGTCCTCGGCACCTCCGTCACCATCGACGGCGTCTCCTACACGGTCATCGGGGTGCTCCCCCGCGGGTTCCGCCTGCAGTGGCTCAGCGCGTCCTTCACCGGTGCCGACGACCCGGGCTCGCGAGACTTCTGGGTCCCTGTGGGATCTCCGGAATGGGGGGAATCCCCGGGGTCCACCCAGTGGGAGGCTATCGGCCGTCTGGCGAACGGAGCGACGCTGGACGAGGCACGGGTCGAGACCGGTCAGATCCTCAAGGCCGCCTGGCCCTCGCAGCACCCGGACGCGCTCATCCGTCCGCGGATGAAGGAGGAGGTGCGGGGACTCGCTTCGCCTATCCTGCTCCTGTTCGGCGCTACGGGCCTGCTCCTCCTCATCGCGTGCGGGAACGTGGCCGCCCTATCCCTGGGAGAAATGCAGGGCCGGACTCAGGAAGTGGCGACGCGGGTGGCCATCGGCGCCGGACGCCTTCGCATCGGCCGTCAACTCATCACGGAGAGCCTGGTCCTGGGTCTCTTCGGCAGCGCATTGGGCGTCCTGTTCGCCGTAGGGGGCACCCGACTCCTGGTGGCCATGGCGCCGCCCATACCCCGCATCGACGAGGTACGCGTGGACCTCGTGGTGCTGGTCTTCGCCGGCTTCCTCGGGACGCTCTCCGCGATCCTGTTCGGTCTCGCTCCGGCGCTGGTCACAGCCAGGGCTCACGTGGGGTCCACGCTGAGGGCCGGAGGAAGGACCGGGTCCAGGCGTCAGGCAGCGCTGGGCCGCTGGGTGCTGGTCGGGGAGATCTCGCTCACGGTGGTACTTCTGGTGGCCAGTGGTCTCCTCTCCCAGAGCCTGGTCCGACTTCTGGCCGTAGACCCGGGCTTCAACCCGAGGAATCTGGCCACGGTGGAAGTGACCCTGCCGGACGCCCGCTACGGTTGGGACATGAAGGGAGCGGCGTGGAACTTCGCGGACGACGTGCTGCGGCACATGAAAGCCATCCCCGGCGTGGAGGCCGTCTCGGCGGCCAACATGCTCCCGTTTCCCAACAAGCCCTCGACGTGGGCGGCACGGGCGAACCCCGAGGACAGCACATACCTCATGCCCGAGCTCTACTGCGTCGCTCCGGGATACCTCGGCTTCATGGGGATTCCCATCATCGAGGGCCGCGGCATTCTCTCCAGCGACGACGGCCGGGCCCCGCCGGTCGCGGTGGTGAATCAGTCTCTGGCACGAGCCCTGTGGGGTGACCGCTCGCCCGTGGGGCGCGAGCTGATCTACCCTGCGGGGCGGGTCACGGTGGTGGGGGTGGCCGGTGACACCCGGCAGGCCTCCCTCGCAAGGAAGCCCCCCCTCACCTTCTACGTCCCGTTCGCGCAACTCAGCCGGACCAGGGTAACCTTCGTCGCCCGGACCCAGGGTCGACCCGAAGATGTCCTTCCGGGGATGCGGGAGGCCGTGTGGCACGTGGACGGGAGCCTGGCCGTCACGACCTCCGGAACCCTCGAGCGCTCCGTCGCCGAGTCGGCCAGCCAGGAACGGTATCGGACCCTCCTGATGACGACGTTCGCTCTGCTGGCGACCGCGCTCGCGGCGGTGGGTATCGGAGGTCTATCGGCTCGCCAGGTGGCGCAGCAGACCAGGGACCTGGGAATCCGGAAGGCTCTTGGAGCTCCGGATGGGGCGCTCCTCGGGGGCATGCTCCGGTCGGTGGGTATCACAGGGGCGGCAGGCGTCGCGCTCGGGCTGCTGGGGGCGTACGGAGTGCGGCCACTCCTGGCCACGTTCCTCTTCGGGATCGGCTCATTCGACCCCCTCACCTACGGGGGAATCGGCGGGCTGTTCATCTTGATCGCCCTGGTCTGCGGATACCTTCCGGCCCGGCGCGTCTTCGCCGTGGATCCGGTCAGGGTGCTGAAGGCCGAGTAGCGGGTCCGTCGCCCGAGGGCGCGGCCCGCCGGTTACCGGAATCCGAAGGCCAGCGGGAAGATGATGACCACCACCTGTGGGTGGCGAAGACCTCATCGTGGCCGGGATTGCTGGCTCCTTCGCGACGTTGAGGTGCAGTCGACCCTGCTCGCATTGTGCTCGCAACAGCGCCGGCGCAGCCTGCACATCGACCTCCAGGAAGGACGCCAAGGGGGTGTGCAGCCTGCCCGTGCCGTCCTAGTGATTCCCTGAGTCGCATGTGCAGGTTGTCCGAAAACGCACTCGATTCTCACGCCTCCGGAAGAATCATTACGCCAGACGGGCCGCCTGATCGTCGGCTGGGTCTTGGAACAGGACGGCCTTGCGGCCCTGCCCGAAGCTGTTATACTGAGCAATGCTAAGATAGCAGCGCTACATAGAAGGGGTTGCCCATGTCGCCTCGGTCATTGGGAGATTTCGAACAGTTGGTGCTTCTGGCCATCCTGCGCATCGGCGACGGTGCGTACGGGGTGCCGATCATCGAGGAGATCAGGGCCACGGCGGATCGGGATGTGTCCCACGCCGCGGTCTACATTGCACTCCGGCGCCTGGAGAAGAAGGGGCTCGTGAGGTCCCGGCGCGCCGACCCCACGAGTCGGCGCGGGGGGCGTGCCAAGCGCTTCTTCGAGGTTGAGGCGGAGGCCCTGCCCATGCTCCGCGACCAGCGCGACGCCCTCCTCGCCATGTGGGAGGGCTTGAAGGTGGAGTTGTGAGCGAGGCCGAGGAGCGAAGCTCTCCTCGGCTGGCTCGGGCACTGCTGGCTGCCCTCCTACCCTCGGAGTCGCGTGAAGACGTGCTCGGGGATCTGGAAGAGGCATTCGCCCACCAGGTAGAGGTCGGAGGAGAGCGCCTCGCGAGGCGGTGGTATTGGGGGCAGACTGTGCGCTTTCTCGCGCGGATGCCCGAGGACGGGATTCTGAGGTGGGGAGGCGGTCTCATGGGAAGCTTCGGGCAGGATCTCCGTTGGGCAGTCAGGGCGCTGGGTCGGAATCGGGGATTCGCCGTCGCGGCGCTCGCCACGCTGGCGCTGGGGATCGGTGCCAACACGGCCATCTTCTCTGTGGTGCACGGGGTCCTGCTCCGTCCCCTCGCCTATGACCGGCCGGAGCAGCTGGTCTGGCTCGGCGAGAAATCGAGAGGAGGCGACACGTGGACCGTGTGCTGGGCCAACTTCCGGGACTGGCGACAGGAGAGCTCGAGCTTCTCGGGCCTGGCCGCCTACGCCTCGCGCAACACCACCGTGGTTGGGGAGCGTCCTCTACGGGTAGCCCTGAGCACGATAAGCGAAGACTTCTGGACCGTGTTCCCCGTCGCCGCGGTCCAGGGGCGGCTCACAACGGCGGAGGACTTCCAGCCGGGCGCCTCGCCCGTGGCCGTGATCAGCCGCAGCTTCTGGCAGAGCCGACTGGGTGGTGCCGACCTGAAGGACATCACCCTCGCCATCGGCAGGGCGCGCGTTCGCGTGGTAGGTGTGGCGCCGGAAGGGTTCGACTTCCCTGCCGCGACCGAGTTGTGGACGAACGTCTCCTTCCTGGGACAGTCGGACAGCCGCACCGCCCACAACTGGGAGGTGGTGGGCCGGCTGAAGCCCGGCGTATCGGTGGAGCAGGCCCGGGAGGAGGTCGACGCCCTGACCCGACGCATCGTGCTCAGGGCACCGGACGCGAATCCCGAGTACCTGGCCGTCGGGGCCACGGTGCTTCCGCTGCGTCAACAGATCGTGGGCGACGCTCGCGCGCCCTTGTTCCTGTTGTGGGGTGCCGCGGGGCTGTTGCTGCTGGTGGCGTGCACCAACTTGGCGAGCATCCTCCTCGCCCGTGGGGCGGCACGAAACCGTGAGTTGGCGGTACGTGCTTCGCTCGGCGCAGGGCAGGGGCGAATCGCGAGACAGCTCCTGACGGAGAGCCTCCTCGTCGGAGTGCTCGGCGGCCTGGCGGGTGTCTTGGTCGCGTATGGAGTCGTGGGCGGAATCCAGTCCATCGCACCCGATGCTCTTCCCCGGTTCTCCAACGTGGCGATCGACCCTGCCGTGCTCGCGTACACGGCAGTAGTGTCTCTGGCTGCTACCCTGCTGTTCGGTCTCCTTCCGGCCCGTCGTCTCGCGCGCACCGACACCGCGGAGCGCCTGCGGGGGGGAGACCGGGGCAACGTAGCCGGACGCGAGGGAGTCTGGCGCTGGCTGGTGGGGAGCGAGGTGGCGTTGTCACTGATACTCCTGGCGGGCTCGGGACTCCTGGTGCGCTCCTTCCAGGAGATCCTGAAGGAGAACACGGGCTTCGACGCGCACGACGTGGAGGTCCTGCCCGTGTCGCTCTCTTTGATGAAGTACAGGACCGGTGACGACCACGCCCGCTTCTACGCTGACCTCTTCGGAAAGATACGGGCGTTGCCGGGGGTTTCGGGGGTGGGCCTCCTCACGACCGTGCCCATCGAGGGGTTCCTGCCCAACGGGCGCCTGGAGTTGGATGGTGACCGGGATAAGCAGGCCAAGGGCGGGTACGTGGTGGCGAGCCCCGGCGTCTTCCAGGCGTTGGACATCCCCCTCCTCGAGGGACGCACCTTCGGAGACCAGGACGGCCCCGGTGACGACCTGGTGGCCATCGTGAGTCGGGGCTTCGCGGAGCAGTATTGGCCGGGCGAGGATCCCCTCGGAAAGCAGATCAGTGGGGGGGGTATGGACAACCTGGGCCACCGCTTCGCGCGCGTGGTCGGCGTCGTGGGAGACGTCCGCTATCGGAACGTCGGCCTCGAAGCCCTCCCGACAGTCTACTTCCCCCTGGCCCAGCGCCCCTACCGAGCGATGTTCGGTGCCAGTGTCGTCATCGAAGCCGCGTCGGGGAATCCGGCCACCATCACCGGGCCCCTGCGCGCGATCCTCCACGAGGCCGATCCGGACCTGCCGGTGCGCTTCAGGACCTTGTCGAGCATCGTGGCTCGATCCCTCGGGGAGCGACGTCTCGTCATGATGGTGCTGGGTGGCTTCTCCCTGGTTGCGCTCATCCTGGCGGCGCTCGGTGTGTTCGGTGTGGTCTCCTACAGCGTGGCGCGTCGCACCCGGGAGATGGGTGTCCGGATCGCGCTGGGGGCAGAGCCCGCGCGCGTGCGGGGCATGGTCGTCGCCCAGGCGATGCGCCTGATCGTCGTCGGTCTCGTCGTGGGCCTGACGGGAGCATTCACCCTCACACGCCTCATGAAGAACCTGCTGTACCAGGTGAGCCCATCGGACCCCGTGGCGTTCGGCAGCGCGGTCATCCTGTTGACCGCTGCCGGCCTGCTGGCGAGCTGGCTGCCTGCACACTCGGGGACTCGGGTGGATCCGCTGGTGGCCATGCGGAGCGAGTGAGGCTGGTGCGCCCCCGGCGTTGGTGGAAGGAGCCCCTCACCGTCGTGTTGTTGTCGACCAGCACCTGGTCGGACCAACCGCGCAAGGAGATCCACATGAGACCCGTCCTCTGCCGATGCACTCCTGTGCTGTCGGCGTGTTGTGGCTTCGTCCTCCTGCTCGGCTTGGCCGCATGTGGCGGGTCGTCCACGGCCCCGCCCCAGATGGTGGACAGCGGCTCGTGGTACCGGACCGGATACAGGTGGCCTCACGACGGAGACCCGTACGAATCGGAGCACTTCATTGTCTGCAGCGATGCCGCGAGCCTCGACGCGCGCGTGCAGGTGGCCACCATCGGTGAGGAGCTGCTCGCCTCGCTGCGACAGGACTTCGATATCGGGAGCGATACGTTGTTCCGCTTCCCGGCGGGTCAGTCGAAGATCCACATCTACGCGTACAAGGACCACTACGAGCCGGACTGGGGCGGACGGGCATACTACGGCGGGGTGATGATCTACTCGCTGGACAATCCAAGACGCGCGAGCGCGGGAAACACCCAGCTTCAGGTCTACAGGGGCGTGGTCAAGCACGAGCTCATGCACGCGATCCAATTCCTGCTCCAGGGCTCGGACGACCCGAATCTCGCCGACGCGTGGCTGACCGAGGGGATTGCCGAGTATGTCTCGGGAGGAACGGCGGGGGGCAGCATCCACGATCTGGCCCGACTCGACTCACTGATCGACAAGTACGGGGCGCTGAATCCAATCGCGATGCACCAGTATCACTACCCCGACGTTGAGCTCATCGCGTACAACTACTACTACCCGATGTTCGAGCTGGCGGTGACATACCTCGTCGACCCCTCGGGGGCCGGGGGGGCGAAGTCCAGCATCCGGGACATCTTCCTGGACGTGGGGAAGGGGATCCCCTTCCCCACCGCGTTCGAAGACAGGCTGGGTATCGGCCTGGCCGAGTACGAGGACCAGTTCTTCGATCGCATTCGGGCGTTTCTCCGGTAGCACTATTCCCGCAGCGCAGCCCCGAGCCCCTGTGGGTGGCGAGAACCTCATCGTGCGGTTCGGAGCTGAGGTTCGAGCCGAGCGGCCCGGGCTGGTGTTGGAGACCTGCTTGGTCTTCCGCGAGACGAGCGAGGATGCGCGCAGCGCACCGTCACTGCTTCTTCAACAGCGCCCTAAGCTCCGTGAACCAGTTGTCCACCAGGATGAGCTGGCCACCGCCCCTCGACACGATCTTCAGCATCAGGAACCGGCCGTCGGGACCGACGTCGTAGTTCGCGTGATTGGCGTCTGCGGCGTAGGGGCGTGCCGAAAACAGCACTCTCTTCCGACCCACGACAAACGACGATGTCCCCGTGACCTCCGCGGCCACGAGATTGTCGTTGGCATCGCGGTAGAACAACTCGCGGCCGTTCCGTGACCAAACAGGCTCCGTTCCTCCGTCGGTCGAGACCTGCCACTTGGCGGCGCCCGCGTCGGGGAACGGGACCACGAAGACCTCATTCCGCCCGGTCTCGTTCGACACGTACGCCATCCAGCGGTCGTCGGGGGAGAGCCTCGGAGATCGCTCTTCGGCTTTCGTCGCGACCAGGGGCGTGCCCACGCTGTCGCCATCCGTTCGAGCGCGGTAGAGGTCCCGATCCGCCCCCGTGCCCAGGCGATAGACGAACCACTTTCCGTCGTGGGAGTACGTGACTTCGTCTATCTGACGGTCCGACGTCAACACGCGCCGGGGGGCACCGCTTCCGTCGGCGCGCGTCACGAACGCCTCCCGCACCTTCCTCCGCATGTCGGAAGAGAAGGCGATGTCCTTCCCGTCCGGAGACCACTGTGGTCGCGTGCTGTTTCCGTCGAAGGTGAGCTGCGTGAGCGAACCGCCGACATGACGAACCCAGAGGTCCACCGAGGTCGAACCGAGGACCGGTATGACGAAGCGCGAGCCGCCCGGCGACAACGCGATCCCCATGTTGCCCGTGACGACCGGGACCTTCGATCCGGCGGTGACGGCCTCCGACGTTCCATCCCGCCGAACCCAGGCAGGCGTGACAAGGATCCTGTCGTCCCCTCGTCGATAGAGCAGCGTCCCCGACGCGGACACGGCCAGGTGCGCGGCGATTCCGTTTCCCTTCCACCACCCCGTCCACACGTCCTGGAGGATCCGGACGGCAGGACCGGTGAGTTGCAGGCGATGGACGTCGAATGGGGCCGCCATGACATCACCAGTCGCGGTCGCCCACGCCAGATCCCCGGTGGGGAGATAGACGGGATTCGACCCCGACGGACCCAGCTCCTTCACCTCGCCGCTGGCAAAGTCGACGGCACCGAGCTTCGGCTCATCCTTGGAGGTGTCGTTCGTGATCTCGAAGACGGCTCCCCGTGCTCCCGGCAACACGTCAGGGTACCACTGGCCGGTGCCGGCAATGGGTGTCGTCAACGCTTCGACGCCCCCGCCGTCAGGGCGCACCCGGGCAAGACCTCCCCCCGCCGTAACGCAATAGAGCAACCCGTCGTCACCCCAGGCGAGTCCTCTCCACCGGGCGGAGTCCGCCACCGTGCGGACCGCCCCGGTCGCCAGCGTGACCACCTTGAGGGGTCCCGGTCCTCCGGTCGTGAAAGCCAACTCCCCGCCGCCCGGTGACAGTGTCGGATCGGTGGCGGAGGTCGTTCCGGGAACGGGGGTTGCCTCGAGCTGGTTCCGGCGCCTGACCCAGACCTGCCACGTGGGCCCGGCGTCCTCACCGAGGTAGGCGAAGGTCTCCCCGTCGGCGGATATGGTCACCGACGATCCAGCCCACGCGGTCCGGTAACCCTGCCCCTGCGGGAGTGCCACGCTCACGCGATGCGTGGGTGGCGCCGGCGCGGTGCGCGTGGCGAGGGCGATCACGGCGATGAGGGCGATGAGGGCGACCGCCGACGCGCCTATGGCGGCCGCCCTCCATGCGTTGCGGCCGGCCGCCGGCGCCGCGCCGACCGCCGCGTCCGTCGCGAAGGAGGCGTCGCCGAGCGCGCGGGAGAAGTCTGCCGCAGTCGTGAAGCGATCCGCCGGGAGCTTCGCGAGCGCCTTTCGGATCGCAGCGTCTACGTTCGGCGGAACCGTCGGACGACGAGCCGAAGGCGGGTCGAGATCGTGGGTGATGATCTTCGCGATGATCGCTTGCGTCGTCGGTCCGGTGTGGGGCGGCTCTCCCACCAGCATCTCGTACGCCATGCAGCCCAGCGCGTACACGTCGCTCCGCCCGTCGAGCACGTGGTCGGCGGTCGCCTGCTCGGGGCTCATGTAGTGCGGGGTACCGAGTGAGAGGCCCGTTTCCGTGAGCCTCGACCCACCCGCGTTCGACACCGCGAGCGCGATGCCGAAGTCGGCCACCAACGCCTGGCCGTCGTGCAGCAGCACGTTCTCGGGCTTGATGTCCCGGTGGATCACGTCGTGGCGGTGAGCGTAGTCGAGGGCGCTCGCCACGGCCTGGGTGATCTCTACGGCATCCTCGATGGGGAGCTGGGTCTCGCGGTCAAGCCGGTCGCGGAGTGTCTCGCCCTCGACGTAGGGCATGACGTAGTAGAGAAAGGAGTCGGCCTCGCCGGAGTCGAACAGAGGCAGGATGTGGGGATGCTGGAGGCCTGCCGTGGTCTTGATCTCCTGCACGAACCGCTCGGCTCCCAGCACCGCGGCGAGCTCGGGTCGGAGCACCTTGACCGCAACCTTCCGATCGTGGCGCACGTCCTCGGCCAGGTACACTGTGGCCATCCCGCCCTCGCCGAGGCGGCGCTCGAGGACGTAGCGGCCGGTGAGGGCCGCGTTGAGGCGGTCGAGGATCGGGGGAGGGTCGGCCATGACCTGACAACCTTCGGTGGGACACGCCCTGCGCGCCAGGGTCTTCTTGAGCGTGCTGGCCGCGCGTCAGTACGGATAGTTCAACCGCCGTGTCGGCCTGGGGAGCACGGTGGGCTGCGGGTCCACGAGAGGCAAGGTAGGAGGATGGTGGGGAGAGGCGGGGAACGTGGCGGCCGGTATCACACCGGACCGGCGTTCGAGCCGAGCGGCCCCTGGGTAGACTCGAGCTACCGACCTGCGGCTCGGCCGCCCGGTCGAGGAAGCTATCAGGAACGGAGCGGCAAGGCGTATCTTACAGGTTTATGTCGCCGCCGACCTCGGTCCGTGGGTGTCCACGCGTCTCCCCCGACCTCGGGTGACCGACAACGACCGCATCACGAAGCAGGGATAGATGGACGACGAGAACACCACCTCCCACGAGCAGGGTGTGCTGCCCCCCGTTGATCTGAACCCTCGCCGCGAGCCGGCGCTGGAGTTCCCCGACAAGCCGCTCTCCGGAATGACCTTCGCCGACTACCAGGCCATTGGCTTCATGGCGGGGTTGGAGGTCCATCAGCAGCTCAAGACCACCTCGAAGCTCTTCTGCAGGTGTGCAGCGGGACGGCACAGCACCCGGGTGGACGCCGAGGTCCTGAGGCACATGCGACCCACGCTGAGCGAGCTGGGGGAGTACGACGGAACGGCACTCATGGAGTTCAAGACCCGCAAGGAGATCGTCTATCTCCTGGATCGGCGCTCGGTCTGTACCTACGAGATGGACGACACGCCTCCCTTCGAGATCGACGAAGAAGCCGTCCGCATCGCCGTGGAGCTGGCGGAGCTGTGCAATCTGAATCTGGTCTCGGAGCTCCATGTCATGCGCAAGCAGTACCTGGACGGCTCCATCCCCACGGGATTCCAGCGCACGACCATGGTGGGCCTCACGGGGGCCATCCCCTTCCGGGTCCCGGAGCTGGGCGTGGACCGTGAGCTGAGCATCCGGCAGCTCTCGCTGGAGGAGGACTCCTGCCGGGAAGTCTCGGACGAAGGACACCGCATCACCTTCCGGACGGATCGGCTGGGGATGCCCCTGACGGAGCTGGTGACGGAGCCGGAGTTCCGCACGCCGTGGGAGCTTCAGGCCGGCGGGCGACTCCTGGCCGGCGTGGCCCGCGCGACGGGGAAGGTCCTGAGAGGGCCCGGCGCGGCCCGTCAGGACGTGAACGTGTCGGTGGCCGGGGGCAGGAGGGTGGAGATCAAGGGGGTTCACCACCACCGGGGACTCCCTCTTCTGGTCCACACCGAGGGATTCCGCCAACTGAATCTCCTGAGGGTGAAGGCCCGACTCGAGGGACGGGGGGTGACGCTGGAAGACCTGGCCATCGAAGACGGCGGCCCCCTGGCCCCGGCTCCCTGGCACACCACGGCGCTGGCGGTGGACGCCGGCGCGGTGCTGGCCCATTCCAACTACCAGCCCATCCACGACGCTCTCCACCGAGGAGAGATGGTGGTGGCCGTTCGCCTTCCGGGGTTCGGGGGCCTCCTCACCCATCCGACCCAACCCGGCATCACTTTCGCCCGGGAGATAGCCGACCGCGTCCGGGTTATCGCCTGCCCGTCCCACCGTCCCTTCCTGACCCATTCCGATCTCGAGGACAGCGGAATCGGCGGCCGAGAGATGGCGGAGCTGAGAAAGCTCCTGAAGGCGGACCCGGACGATGCCATCGTGGTCCTCTGGGCTTCCGAGGCCGAGGCCTCCACGGGTGCCAGGGAGATCCTCCTCCGGGCCCGGGACGCTCTGGTGGGGATCCCCTCGGAGACCCGGCAGGCCTTCAAGGACGGAACCACGGGATTCGAGCGCATCCTCCCGGGACCGGACCGCATGTATCCCGACACCGACACCCCACCCCTTCCCATTCCCGACATCATGGTGGCGGAGATCCGGGACCGCATGCCCGAGACGCCCTGGGCCCGGGCGGAGCGCTACCAGGAGATGGGCCTGGACCGCCGGACGGCGGGCGTGCTGGCCGCAGCCCCGTGGGCGGACCTCTTCGACGAGCTGGCGCCGGCGGACGGTGCGCCGGCCCGCCGTCTGGCCACGGTGCTGGAGAAGCGCCTCCCGTTCCACCTCAGGCGGGCTCGGGGATCCAAGGGACGGCTTCCAGAGGAGATGCCGTCGGCCTCTGACCTGGACCCGGCGGTCCGAGCCCTGGAGACCGGTGCCCTTCGACCCGAAGCGCTGGTCCGGGTGGTGGACGAGATCCTGGCGGATCTCCGGGTGGCCGGTGGCGAGGAGCGGCCGAGGACCGGAGCATCCGCGAAGGACGTTCTGGAGAGATACGCCCCGGCCGAAGACGCCGAGGAAGAGCTCCTGGCCGTGGTGCAGGAGGTGGTGAGCCGGGCTCGGGCCATGGAGGGCCGGAACCCGGAGACCCTTTTCCGCTGGGGGATGGGGGAGGCCATGGGTCGCCTCCTGGGACGGGTCGGGCCGGACCGGGTACGGGAGGCTCTTGCCGCAGCCCTGGCCCCGGGGGAGAGTCGCGCCCGTGGCTCCGGGGAGGTGCCCGACGCGGCCCGGAAGAAGATGGCGTCATGACCACCGCGGAGAAGGATCTCTACCGAGGCTACCGGGGACCCACCCGGGAGCTCATGGAGCGCTTTGGAATCACCGTCTGGTGCGAGATCAAGGCCCGGACCACCCGGGGCGACTTCGAGGGCCTCCTCCTCCCCCGCTCCGAGACCAGCGACGAGCTGCACCTGGTGCTGAAGTTGGGCTCGGGGTACAACGTGGGCCTTCGCCACGACACGGTGCTGGAGCTCGAGAAGGTCGGGTACCGGGAAGCCCACTACAGGATTCCCGAGAAGGAATTCCCCACCGACGAAGCCCACCCCAACGTGAAGCTCCTGGGGACCGGGGGGACCATCGCCTCCCGTCTGGACTACCGGACGGGGGCCGTGATCCCGGCTTTCAGCCCCGGGGAGCTCTATGGGTCGGTGCCGGAGCTGGCGGACGTCTGCAACCTGCAGACGGAGAAGCTCTTCGGCGTCTTCAGCGAGAACATGGGGCCGGAGGAGTATCGGATCCTGGCCGAGAAGACCGGAGAGGCCATCCGGGAGGGCTTCGACGGCGTGGTCATCGGTCACGGCACGGACACCATGCACCACACGGCGGCGGCCTTGAGCTTCATGGTCCAGAAGCCCCCGGTTCCCGTCATCATGGTGGGGAGCCAACGCTCCAGCGACCGACCCTCCTCCGACGCCGCCCAGAACCTCATCAACGCCGCCTGGGTCGCCGGTCACGGCCCCATCGCCGAGGTCATGGTGTGCATGTTCGGCCCCACCTCGGACCTCTACAACCTCCTGCACCGGGGAACCCGGGTGCGGAAGATGCACTCCTCGGTGAGGAGCACCTTCCGGACGCTGGGCGACATCCCGGTGGCCATGGTGGATCGGGAGCGGATCACTCCCCTCAAGGACGACTGGGCCCCCCGACGGGACGATCGGGAGGTGACGGTCCAGGCCGCCTTCGACGAGCGGGTGACGCTGATCTACTACTACCCGGGGATGCGCCCCGACATCATCGATGCCCTCATCGACTGCGGGTACCGGGGAATCGTCATGGCCGGCACCGGCCTCGGGCACGTGAATCGCCTCATCTACCCGGCCCTGGAGCGGGCCCGGGACGCCGGCGTGCAGGTCTACATGACCCTCCAGACCCTGTGGGGGTTCGTGCAGATGCACGTCTACGAGACGGGACGGGAGATCCTGGAGCTGGGGGTGGTGCCGCTGGCGAACATGCTCCCGGAGGTGGCCTACATCAAGCTGGGCTGGGCCCTGGGCCTCCACCCCGACGACCCCGAGGCCGTGAAGGAGCTCATGACCACCAACGTGGCCGGGGAGATGACGGAGCGGGAGCCCCACGACGGGTACCTCATCTTCCAGGGCGGGGTGCCCGAGGTGCAGGAGTTCCTGGAGAAGGTCTTGCGATAGGGCCGGGCTGAGGGCCAGGCGCTCTGATACGAATCGCGCCCGAATTCCGCGTCAGGGGGATGTGAGCAGTTACGACCAGCCCCCGAAGCACGGAGACCCTCCCATGAGGCACAGAAAAGGCGTGCGAAGCGCCCTGACCCTGGCAGTCGCCGCCCTGGCGACGGCCTGCGCCAACAGCGCCACCGGCCCCCAATCCGTCGATCCTGCGACCCAAAGCCGTTGGGACATGGACCTCACCGTCCGGTACCTGCATTCGTCCCCGGATCAGACCTGCAACGGCGTAAGTCTCCTGGGCCTCGTGATCCCCGCCGAATTCCAGTACCGCATCACGGCGACGTACGGCTCCGTCACGAAGAGCACGGAGTCGAAGGGATACGGCACGGTCACCGGGGAGTCGAAGCTCTTGTCGAACAACGAGACCTGGAACTTCGCCAACCAGACCTGGACCTTCGACAACATGAAGGCCGGGGACGCGGTCGACCTGACGCTGTACGTCACCGTGTGGGACGGGGTCGCCAAAGACGGCTACATGAACAACCGCAGCAACACCCTGAGCCTGGACCCGAGCTCGCTTCTGCCCACCGGGGGAACCAAGACCGGTCGCGCGCTGGGTGTGGGCAAATCCACGTGTGGCCTCACGCTCTACTACGACGTCACAGTCCGGCAACGGCAGGTATCGGGGTGAGCTGCGAGCTCACGGGCCCAGGTTCGCCGGCCGGCGGACGCCGTGGTCCCTCCCGCGGTTCCCGCGGTGCCGTCAGCCCGCGAGCTGCGTGGTGAGGAACGCCCGGGCCGTTCGCCAGTCCCGGTTGACGCTGGCCAGCGACACCTGGAGCACCTCGGCGATCTCGTCGAGCTTCAGGCCCGCGAAGAAGCGGAGCTCGACCACGCGCTCCTGGCGCTCGTCCATGGTCCCCAGACGGGAGAGCGCCTGGTCGATGGCGATGAGCTCTTCCGCGCTGGCTTCCTCGCCGGCCGAATCCTCAAGGAGCGTGACCAGGGGCTCCCCTCCGCCACGCTTCTGGGCCTTCCGGGCCACAGCGTGATCGACGAGGATCCGGCGCATGGCGCGAGCCGCGATGGCGAAGAAATGGGCCCGGTTGCGCCACTGCACCCTTTTCTGGTCCACCAGCTTCAAGTAGGCCTCATGGACCAGCGCGGTAGCGCTCAGCGTGTGGTCGGGACGCTCGGCACGCAGCCGCGCGCGGGCCATGGCCTTCAACTCGTCGTAGACGAGCGGGAGGATCCGGTCCATCGCGTCGCGGCCGGTACCGTCGGCCCGCAGGAGCAACTCGGTGATGTCCCCGTCTCGCGCCATACCCTCCCGTCCTTGGTCGGCGTGCCGGGCGCCCGTTCCCGGAGTCTCTTCGAAGATAGGTCCGGGTCGTGTCGCGTTGCCATGGCAGCGTCGTGCGCGGGGCCGCCGTGACACGAAATCGCCCCGCCTTCCGCGTCAACACATGGAACGACGAACGAACCTCGACAAGGCGGACCCCATGAAATGCTTGCCGCGCCGACCCGATCTCCGGCACCTCGTGCCACTCCTGACCGTCGCCGTGTCCTGCGCCCTCCTCGCCGGCCCGGTCGCGGCGCAAGCGACGGGCGGTGGGGGCCCCGCGGCCCGACACGGCTTCCACTTCTCGGTCGGCCTGGGCACGGCATCCGTCTCGGCGACGTGCAGCGCCTGCGACGTCAACTTCTTCCAGGACCGGATCAACGGCTTCTCGGGGCGGCTCCAGCTCGGGGCAGCCGTCACGCCCCGACTCGTCATCGCCGGCGAGTTCCTGGGGTGGATCAAGAACGACCAGACGCTGCAGCGCCGCATCGCGGCGCTCAGCGTGGTGCTGCTCGGCTACCCGAGCCCCACGGCGGGCTTCTTCATGAAGGCCGGCTTCGGGATGCTCCGTGCCGTCGCCGAGAATGACCTGGTGGTCGTCCAGAGCGACGCCCTCATGTCGTCCGTCGGGATGGGGTACGACATCCCCGTCGGCGGGCGCGTGAAGCTGACGCCCTACGGAACCTACATCCGGACCTTCGCCACCCAGACCTGGGCCGACAACGTGGAGAGCCCGGTGGCGATCTCTCCCAACGCGTTCCAGTTCGGCGTCGCCCTCACGGTGCACTGAGGCCGGAGGCGCTCAGAAGAGGACGGCGGCCCATTTGCACGCTGTGCGGTCAGGTCCTAACGTCGGGCGGCCGACCTGCCCACTGAGACCCTCTCGCCCCAGCCAGTCGAGGGCTCTGCGCGCGCGCCGAGCAGCTCGGCCAGATCATTCGCGGCGATAGGCGACGCCAGGACCCTCCCATCGGCGCATCGGAGCTGGGCATGGATCGCGATTCGTGGGGCCGCGTCCAGGCGCTCTTCCTCGCTGCCCTGGAGCATCCGACGGAGGATCGCTCCGCCTATCTCGAGCGGGTCGAGTCCGATCCCGAGATCCGGCAGCAGGTGCAGAAGCTCCTCGACGCGGACGAGGACCCAGCCACCATTCTCGACGCATCTGTCGAGTCGCTCCTGGCGAGCTCCGGAGGGCGGGACGCCGAGGATCTTCCACCCCGCGGCTCGACGGGAGGGGAGGCCGATTCGGGCGACCTGGAAGGAACCCGGGTGGGCCCGTACATCATCCACGAGCGGATCGCCGAAGGCGGTATGGGCTCCGTCTACCTCGCGACGAACGAGGAGCTCAAACGGACGGTCGCCTTGAAGCTCGTCAAGCGCGGGATGGACAGCGCGGAGATCATCCGGCGCTTCAGGGCCGAGCGTGTGATCCTGGCGCGCATGGAGCACCGGAACATCGGGCGACTTCTGGGCGGTGGGGTGACCGAGGACGGCCTCCCCTGGTTCTCCATGGAGTACGTGGAAGGGAAGCCCATCGACGCGTACTGCGAGGCGAACGACATCCCACTGAGCGAGCGGCTCGCCCTGTTCGTGTCGGTCTGCGAGGCGGTGCAGTTCGCGCATTCCAACCTCGTGGTCCACCGGGACCTGAAGCCGAGCAACATCATGGTCACCGAGGACGGGACGGTGAAGCTCCTCGACTTCGGGATCGCCAAGGTCCTCGGAGGAGACGATGACGACGTCGGGCTGACACGAACGGGCATCCGTCCCATGACGCCGGAATACGCGGCACCGGAGCAGGTGCGAGGCGAGCCGGTCACCACCGCCACGGACGTCTATTCGCTCGGCGTGATCCTGTACAGGCTCCTGGCCGGCAAACCGCCGTACGACGAGAACCTCGGCTCCACCGATCTCGAGGTCGCCATCCTCTCGGAGCAACCTCCGCGGCCGAGCTCGACCCTCGGGCGCGGTCCGGCGAGGATATCCAGCGACCTCGACAACATCACGCTCATGGCCCTGCGGAAGGAGCCGGCCCGTCGGTACCCTTCGGCGGGGGCCCTCGCCGACGATGTTCAGCGCTATCTGTCGGGGCGGACCGTCCGGGCGACCCGGGATTCGCTCGGGTATCGCACCCGCAGGTTCATTGGACGCAACCGCGTCGGTGTGGTGGGTGTGGCAGCGGTGCTCCTGGCCGTGGGCGGCACGGTGTCGGTCTACACGCTCCGGCTCCAGGAGGAGCGGGATCGGGCCCAGCTCCAGACCCGGAAGTTCCAGGCCGTCGCCACCTTCTTCTCGCAGGTCTTCACCCAGGCCACGCCCGAGGTCACCGAAACGAAGGAAGCCACGGTCTCGCAGATGCTCGAGAGCGCTCCGGGATTCGCCGAGAAGTCCCTCGCGAAGTACCCGGACGCCCTGGCCAAAGTCCTCAGCGACCTGGCGTTCGTCCTGCGCCGACGGGGCGAGTACAAGACCGCCGAGCCCACGTTCCGCCGCGCCCTGGAATTGGAGCGCACGGTGCTGGGGGACAGCGTGGACGACGAGCTCGTCGAGGACCTCTCCGGGATGGGGACCCTGCTGGCCGCCGAAGGCCACTACGACTCGGCGGAAGCCTTCTTTCGGCAAGCCGTCGATGCCTCCAGAAGGTACCCCAAGTTCAACGGGTACGCGGTGGCGTATTCCCTGAACAACCTCGCCAAGCACCTGACCCGCATGGGGCGGTACGCCAAAGCCGCGCCCGTGTTGGCCGAGGCCGTCGACGTCTATACCAAGCTCCTCGGCCCGAAGGATGAGTACCGGGCCATCGCGCTGGGCAACTATGCCAGGGCCCGGTTCGAGCTGGGGGACCTGGAGGCCGCGGACTCCCTCCTGGACGAGGCCATCCCGATCATGTGGAAAGCGTATCCCGACGGTGATCGGGTCACGGCCGAGGACCTCTACACGCAGGCCGAGATCCGCCGGGTCCGCGGTAATCTTCCCACCGCCCTGGCGCTCGCGGACAGCGCCCTCGCCATCCGTAGGAGCATTATCCACGAGGACCGGAGCGACGTGGCTCTCAGCCTGGAGCAGAGGGGAAGCCTGCTGGTGGCGCTGGGTCACACCGTGCAGGGACTCGCTTCGCTGCGGCAGGGAGACAGCCTCTTCCGGGCCGAAGCCGGACCGAAGCACCCCCTCACCTACGAAGGGACGATGGCGCTGGGTGTGGGGCTCCGTGCCGCGGGTAAGTGGGCGGAGGCCAAAGCGAAGCTCGAGCAAGCCGTCAAAGAGGCCGACGCGTGGCTTCCTCCCGGCCATCCGGGAAGGGCGGACCCTCGCTTCGAGCTCGGCGCTCTCGACCTGGAGCGGGGCGCCAGGGTCGAGGGGAAGCGCTGGATCGGTGAGGCCCTGGCGATCTGGCAGAAGTCGCTGCCTGCGGGACACTGGAAGACCGAACGCGCGCGGGCACTGCTGCACAAGGAGGACGGAGGCTGAGCCGCCGTTCTTTCCATGACACGTTTTGCACCCGGATTCCGCGTCAACACGTGAACCTGGCGGCCTACTTTCCCCCGCCGCCGGCCAACCACGGAGTTGACGATGCCAAACCGCCACCTGCTCCTGCGCCTTGGCGCCACCGCCGCCCTCTGCCTGTCGGCCGCTTGTAGCGGCGGCGCCACCGGCCCCCACGCGCCATCGGTCTCCGGAGACTGGTCCGGGATCACCGCGTTCCCGACCCAGGGCCGGAGCTCCAGCATGTCCCTCTCCCAGTCCGGAACCTCGGTCACGGGCACCTTCTCCGTGGCCGGGGCCTTCGCCGACATCACGGTGACCGGGACGGTCGACGCGTCGGGGCGCTTCTCCTTCCTCGCTCCCCGCAATTGCGAGGTATGGGGAGGCACGTTGACTGTGGACGGAAGCTCCATGTCGGGACCCATCGTCATCGACCGCAGTGGATGCACCGCTCAGAGCAACGAGTCGGCCACCCTGAATCTCACCCGCTGACGGGAGATGGCGGCGGTCCGGCGATCCGACCGGACCCACCGGTCGATCCGCCACCCGGACGGAGTCGCGCTGGGAGGACGGCC
>Ga0315535_1000915_pt1 | contig 20277 bp, 16 predicted proteins | sample SalMarSW160220MG_2_FD_203092 | JGI IMG/M metagenome (GOLD analysis project Ga0315535, IMG submission 203092) | Salt marsh sediment microbial communities from the Plum Island Ecosystem LTER, Massachusetts, United States - Salt Marsh Sediment SW1602-20 ... | reverse complement strand
GATGGAGTGCGCCACCCGCGTCACCGACGACACGTCGATCAAGATCCTCAAGAACGGCACCTTCTGCTGCCCGGCGCTGCCCAAGGACATCGAGTCGGTGGCAGAGGCCCGGCGGTTCTACCTGTTGAGGGCGTGGGGCTACGATCCCTCGTCCCCGGAGCCGCCGATGCGCATCGCGCAGTCCTACTGGGAACAGCAGGACTACCACAAGGCCCTCCTGTATTTCGACGCCGCAAGGGCCAGGACGAAGGGCGCGCCCATCGAGGCCGTCATCGGCGAGATCACGATGTACCGGCTGCTCCACCAGTTCAAGCCCGGATACGCCTGGATCCGATGGCTGGAACGCCAGAAGGACATCGACGCCGTCAAGGTCTGCGACTACCTCGGGGCCCGCTACCTCTACGACCAGGGGAAGGAACAGGAGGCCGAGCCCCTCTTCGAGGCCGCGCTCAAGAGGGCGGAGAAGGGGGACTACACGCTCGCCGTCCAGCCCTACTCCATGAAGGACGTCTGGTTCTACCTGGCCCAGATTAAGCTGAACGCGGGCGACCCCCAGGGCGCCTACAAGGACTTCCTGGCCTACCTCAAGCTCATGAGCGACCCCAATTTCCAGACCTTCTACAACTACTGGCTGCCCCGCCTCGGCAGCCAGCAGAAGGAGTTCTACGCCAAGATCGAGCACGACTGGGTGTGGATGAGGCAGTAGGAAGGGCTAAGGCCGAAAGGCTAAGGGCTAAAGGGATGGAAATCGGAAGGCGGAGGGTGGAAAGGGCGCGATTTCGGATTTGGGAATTGGGATTTTGGAGTTGACTGCGGCAGGCAGGGGGCCGTCGAAGCGCTCGGTCGAGGGTGTTCGCTGCTTTCAAGTTCAGCTGTTGCCATTTGCCTTGTTCTTTTGTTCGTGGGTTGCGGCAGTCCACGACGCACCAGGCACGCTTCGAACGCCGCTCGTTCCAACGCAGGCTGCCCCTGGGACCTCAACGCAATGCGGCGGGATGTGACATCGGAGTCACCGCTCTGGAAGAGCGGGGACGTTAGGCAGTGCGATCTTCTGGCATGGCACGAAATGAGAAATTCCACCTCAAAGTCCCCATTCCCTACTTCTCGAAAGGGCGGTCCATCCATTAGCGCGTTGAAGGCGCGGTGAAGGGGAAAAGGAGTTAGGAAGTTAAGAGAGAAGGAACGGCGGCTCGGCTCGAGGCGCCGTGATTGGGCGATTAAGGGATGAGGTGAGTAGGAACCGGGTTTGCCTTCGAAGATCTGTCCTTTGCCGTCCTTATATTCCAATTCCCAAATTCTTCGCGCCTTCAGCGCCGGTAAGGGTGAAGAGTTTAAGGGTAAAGGCGTCTGCCGGCCCTTCCCGGCCGGCACAGGGCGCTTTGCGCCCATAAAGAAGAAGTACCTCAATTCAAAACTCAACACTCATAACCCAACACTGAATTACGGGCCGCTTCGAAGGCTTTCCGCCTACCGTCTTCCCTTTAGCCTTTAGCCTTTTGGCCTCAGCCCTGAATAAAGAAGCGGGGGCCGAAGCCCCCGCATCTCTGCTTCTTTACAATTTGAGCCTTACCCTACGCGATGTCCTTGAGGAGTTCGAGGAGGTATTTGTAGGTCTTCTGGACGGACTTGATATTGACCTCCTCGTCAGGGGAGTGGGCGTTGAGGATTTCGGGGCCGAGGGAGACCATGTCCATGCCCGGGAACTTGGCGCCGATGATGCCGCATTCCAGGCCTGCGTGGATGGCCTTTGGCACGGGCTCCTCTTTGAAGAGGCGCTTGTAGGTCTTCTGGGCGGCCTTGAGGATCTTGGAATCGAGGTCGGGCTTCCAGCCGGGGTAGCCGTCGTTCTGGTGGATCTCGGCACCGGCCAGGCGGCCGACGTTGGCGACCCACTGGGCGACCCACGCGATCTGCGAGTCCACGCTTGACCGCTGCGACGTGCCGATGGTGACCTTGCCGGCGGACGTCACCACGGTGGCGAAGTTTGTGGAGGTCTCGACCAGGCCGTGGATCTCGCGGCTGTATGAGACCAGGCCGTGGGGGATTGCGCCGAGCAGCGTGACGAGCTTCTTTGCGCTGGTGCCCTTCATGGGGGCGAGCTCTGCCTTGTCGGCGGAGAGCTTGACGGTCACGCCGTCGTCGAGGCCCTTGAGTTCGCCCCTGAAGATCTTCTGCCACTTGGTCGTGAGCTTCCCGGCGGCTTTCTCGGCGTCGCCGTCGAGCTGGAGAACCGCAAAAGCCTCGCGGGGGATGGCGTTGTGTTTGCTTCCGCCATCGAAGGAGACGAGCTGATGCGCCACGTCCGCCTCGCCCATGGCTTGGAGGACCCGCGCCAGGAGGCGGTTGGCGTTTCCGCGGCCCTCGTGGATGTCGCTGCCCGAATGGCCGCCGCGGAGTCCGGCGACGGTGAGTCTGAAGGCGGGAATCTTGCTCTTCTTGGTTTCGCGGGCGATGCGGAGCGTCATGTGCGTGTCGATGCCGCCGGCGCACCCGACGTAGAGTTCGCCGTCCTCCTCAGTGTCGAGGTTGAGCAGGCGACGGCCCTTGAGGAAGCTCGGCTTGAGGCCGTTGGCGCCGTTGAGACCCGTTTCCTCATCGATGGTGAAGAGGAGTTCGAGCGGTCCGTGGACGGCCCTGGGCTCGTCGAGGAGTGCCAGGCTCATGGCCACGCCGATCCCATTGTCCGCGCCGAGCGTGGTGCCGGTGGCCTTCACGACGCCGCCGACGACGCGCAGCTTGATGGGGTCCTTGTAGAAATCGTGCTTCGTGCCCGTGTTCTTCTCGCACACCATGTCGAGGTGGCCCTGCAGCACGGTCACGGGGGCCTTTTCGTGGCCCTTGGTGGCGGGCACGGTGATCAGGACGTTGCCGACGGCGTCCCTCTTCCATTCGAGGCCGTGGGCCTGGGCGACGGACACGACGAAGTCTCCGGCCGCCTTTTCGTGCTTCGATGGCCGGGGAATCTCCGAAAGCCTGCTGAAGTACTCCCACAGCTTTTTCGGTTCGAGATTGAGCATGATGGTCTCCTTTGAACTGATTGTGAATCCTTTCATCTATTCGCAAACAATTATTTTCGCACATTGAACCCCGGCGGGAAAGGCGGGGGGACATTTGGGAATTGGGAATGAAAGGCGAAATTCGGAAGTCGGAAGGCGGAAGTCGGAAGGAAAGGGGTGCACGGTGCGTCTCCCAAGGGCTAAGGCCGAACAGCTAAGGGCTAAAGGGAAGTCGGCGGACGGGAGGCCTTCGAAGCAGAGGCTGAGAACCATCGGTCCTCAGGCATCCTTCGAGGCTTTTTCCCCCGCCGGACTCACCTACTCCCTTACTCCCGTACTCACGGCTTCTTCGAAGACCCGCCCCCGACTTGATCACTATTCGCTTCCCCCTCTTCGCCATCGGGCGGCGATTTCGCGTATAATGGCGTTACATGAGGAAGGAGGCGGGCATGCGACGTCGGTGCTTTTTACTCGTTTTGGTGTTCCTGGCGGTCCAGTGGGCCATCTTTGCGGCTCCGACGGCGATCCTCGTGGACACGAGCCGCTCGATCCCCGCGCAGCAATTCGAAGAGGCCAAGACCATTCTCGAACAGCTCGCCCCGTCGCTCGTCGAGAAAGGTCCCGTTACCGTGTACGCCTTCAACGACCAACCGACGGTCGTCGTGGAGTCGTCCACGGACGCGTCGGCCGTGCAGTCCGCGATCAAGAGCCTGTCGCAGGGCGGCCACTACACGCTGCTCTACGACTGCCTCTTCGGGGCCGTGCGCGACATCGCGGCGCACAAGGAACCGGGGGTCGTAATACTCGTCACCGACGGAAGGGACGAGAACTCCGCCGTCACCCTTGAAGACGCGGCGGACAGGGCCGTCCAGGACCACGTGGCCGTAGTCGCGGCCGGTCTGGGCGCGGCTGACGCCAGAGTGCTCAGGCGCATAGCCACGCTGACGGGCGGCAGCTACGCCGGAAGACTGCGGGGCGCGGAGCCGAAGGTGCTCCTGTCGGACTGGTCCTCGGCCGTCGAGAACCTCGAACGGTTCATGCCGCCGCCGCCGCCAAAGCCCGTGGCCACGGCAAAGCCGGCCGTTTCCGCGCCGCCGGCGCCGAAGCCGGAGGCTTCGCGAAACTGGCTCTGGCTGGTGTTGGTCCTTCTCGTTCTGGGGGTTTTCGCGGTGGCGGTCGGTGTCGTGGTTCTGCTCAGAAGAACGCGGGCCCCGGAGGAGCGCGCCTGCGAGACGTGCGGACGGACCATGAATGCCTGGGAGGCGGAGTGTCCCGTCTGCCTGGCCAAGCAGCTCGCCCTGTCCAAGCCTGGAACGGACGACGAAGCGAAGGCCCTGCCCGAGATCGACCCGGTCCTCATGAAGAAGGGCCCGCCCTCCGAGGAGATGCTCGAGCACACAATCGTCCTGGACGAGGTACCGGTCCTCGTGCTGAAGCGTGGATCGCATCCGCAGCGCATGTTCCAACTGCCGACCGACCAGGCGGTATCCGTGGGCAGGGACAAGGTGAACACGATCTCGGTCGCCGACAAAACCCTGTCCGGGCAGCATTTCAGGATCGTTCCAAAGGAAGGCGCCTACTATCTTGTCGACCTGGAATCCACCAACGGTACCTTTCTCGACGGGGAGCGGGTCACGCTGAAGGAGCTCAAGCCCGGATCGGTCGTCCACGCGGGCCAGTGCGACTTCGTTTTTCGGCGCGAGCAGAAAAAACTGAATTGACCGGGACCACCGTTAGGAGTTAACCTAACGGCCATTCCGCGGACCGGGTATCCTCGCGAGCGAGGCCTGGTCAGGAGGCGGAGTGTCTTTGCCGTGGAACATGCGGCTAGCGGCTAAAAGCCCAATAGGCGCGTGATCGAAGTTGAAGAGGAAGCCGTCCGCCATGCATAAAAAGCCGAGAATCAACGAACTGAAGACCATGGAAGGCCGGGAGGTAGCCCTCTCCGGCTGGGTCTATAACAAGCGCTCTTCGGGGAAGGTACGGTTTCTCATCCTGAGGGACGGTACGGGGTACCTCCAGACGGTGGCTTTCGTGAAGGACGTGGAGCCGGATGTCTTTGATCTCATGGAGAAGGTGAGCCTCGAGTCGTCGGTCACCCTCACGGGCATAGTCCGCCTCGACGAGAGGGCGCCGGGAGGGGTCGAGCTCTCGCTCAAACACCTCGCCGTGCATCACATGGCCGAGGAGTACCCGATCGGCAAGAAGGAGCACGGTACGGGTTTCCTCATGGAGAACAGGCACCTGTGGCTGCGCTCTTCAAGACAGGTCGCCATCCTGCGTATACGGTCGGAGATAGAGCAGTCCTTCCGGGACTACTTCTACGACAATGGGTTCGTGCTGATCGACAGCCCGATACTCACGCCGGCGGCGTGCGAGGGGACGACGACCCTCTTCGAGACGGACTACTTCGGCGAGAAGGCCTTCCTGAGCCAGTCCGGCCAGCTCTACCTGGAACCCGCCTGCATGGCGCTGGGCAAGGTTTACTGCTTTGGCCCCACCTTCCGGGCCGAGAAGAGCAAGACGCGCAGGCACCTGATGGAATTCTGGATGCTGGAGCCGGAGGTGGCCTTCGCGAACCTCGACGACGTGATGGACCTGTCGGAAGACTTTCTGGTCTATGTGGTGAGCCGGGTCCTGGATCGCTGCAAGGAAGAGCTGAAGATCCTCGAGCGCGACCTGGGCAAGCTGGAGAACATCCGGAAGCCCTTCCCCCGCGTAAGGTACGCCGAAGCCGTGGAACAACTGAAGACGCTGGGAAGCGACGTGGCGTACGGCGACGATTTCGGCGGCGACGACGAGACGGTGCTGACACAGCAGTACGACCGGCCGGTCATGGTGCACCGCTACCCGTCGGCCGTGAAGGCGTTCTACATGGAACCGGACCCCGAAGACCCCGGCCTGGCACTGTGCGTCGACGTGCTGGCACCGGAGGGCTACGGCGAGATCATCGGGGGAAGCGAGCGCATCCACGACCACGACCTGCTGCTGAAGCGGATCAGGGAACACAACCTCCCGGAGGAAGCCTTCCAGTGGTACCTGGACATCCGGAAATACGGGACCGTTCAGCACGGCGGATTCGGCATCGGGCTGGAGCGGACCGTGGCCTGGCTGTGCGGACTGCCCCACGTGCGCGAGACGATCCCGTATCCCAGGATGCTGTATCAACTTTATCCCTAAAAAAAGGGCCGCAGTCGCGGCCCTTTTCTTATGAGAGGTTGCAGGACGGCCGGTCAATCGAGCAGGTCGTCGACCCATGTCATGGCGGCCATCATCGAGGGGAAGCCGATGGTCGTCGTGGCCAGAAGGGCCACGTGGTGCATCTCCTCCGGCGAGAGTCCGGTTGCCAGGCCCTTGCGAACCTGGGCGTGTACTGCGCCTTCCATCCGGGCCCCCACCGACAGGGCCAGCTTGACCAGCGCGCGCTCGCGGTCGTTCAGCGGCCCCGCCTCGTGGCACGCGGACGCGAGAGCGTCGTAGGCATCGGCTACCGCGCCGTGTTTCTTCGTGAACTCGGCATAGGGTTTGGGCACCTTATCCATCGTTCGTCTCCTCCGCGAATACGGGTGGGCGGCGGGGTGTCAGTGCGCCGTACCCTGGGCCGCCATACTACCCATGAGGATTTCCCCGTAAGGCCCAAGCCGGCAGGCCTTGAGCTGGTCCTCGTAGCGTTTGTAGAGTTCGGCGTTGTGGGACGGGGGGGTGCTCTCGCCCGCGCCGGCCTTGAGCTGTGCGATCTGCTGCTTCAGGTTGTTGCGGGCGGCCTCGCTGATGCTCGGATCGTTGATCTGGGCCTCGAGCACCTTGATGAGCTGGCGCTGGCCTTCCGTCATGGTATCGGCGGGCTGTTCGCGGGAAGCCTCATCCATGGTGCGGCCTATCCAGGAGAATTCCTTCGGGCTCATCCGCTGCGACTTCAACGCGTCTCCTATCGCCCTTGCCGCGGCCCCCATGTGCGTCACGGCCTCTTTGACGTCGGACAGCTTTCCATGTTCCTGGCCTTGGTGGCTCTTGATCCACGCCCCGTAGGCGTCGACCGCGGGCTTGGCCTCGTTGCAGACGGAAATGTAGGCCTGCAGGCGACTCTCATTCACCTCGCCGTCAGCGGGCGGGGTAAAGGGATAGTCGGCATTCAATTTGTTTATCACGGCGGCGCTCTTTCCCATCTCGGCTATGTCACCCGTCGCGCTCTTTATCTTGTTCTTGACCCAACCGCCGGCGAAAAAGAATACCGCCGCGCTTATGATGCACGCGAGGACAAGCACGACCAAACAGCCGATTCCCACTTTTGCCCAAGTCTTCATCGAAGCCTCCCTTTTGAACTGAATGCATCAATAGTAGCCGTTGCGGGGGAGCAAGGCAAGGGTGGAGGGGAAGCCCGACCGGAACGGAAGGCGGCTGCGGGCAGGAAACGCGCCCGGAAGAACCCGAAGGCCATGAAAATTAAGGAACCGGGGCGCGCCCGGTCGCGCGAACTGAAGATTCGGGGAATTTGTAAAAAAAAGCGCGTGTTCAGTAACTGGCTGGAGAGGCTTTCGCGAAGGCGAAAAACCCGCATTCGAATTTACTAGCGAACGCAAAGTATGGTAAAAGAAATCACCGACGAGCATGAGTGACGGCATCTCGGATTCGCACGACAGCGGGGGAATCAAACACTATAGGTCGGGGGCGATGCTTCTTTTGTATGCGTTCGCGCACCACATCGACGGCGAAGGATGGGGTAGAGTCCTGCTGTCCCGTATTATGACCGAGATATCGCGTGAATCCAGATCAGCAAAAATAAGGTGGGAGCCAGCGAGGTACTGTGTGGAGGACAAATGCATCCATTAGACCGATTGTCCCGGCTTACGATCCCGATCGGGGCCCTGGCCGTTCTGGTCACCATGATCACCGTCGGGTTCGTTTCGGAACCGGCGAGATTTGTACAGGGCTACTCCCCGAAGCAGCCCATTCCCTTTTCCCATCGTCTCCACGCCGGCGTGAACCACATACCGTGCCTCTACTGCCACACCAACGCGACCCGTTCCCGGCACGCAACGGTTCCGGCCGTGCAGACCTGCATGAACTGCCATCGCTTCACCAAGACCAAGAGTCCGTACATCAAGGAGATCGCGGCCATTTACAAATCCGGCAAGCCCCTGGAGTGGAAGCGCATTTACGATCTCCCGGAACACGTCTACTTCGATCACCGGGCCCACGTGAATGCGGGCATAAGGTGCCAGGCCTGCCACGGACCCGTCCAGGCCATGGACCGGGTGGTCCGCGTGATGAACATGCGCATGGGGCACTGTCTCGAGTGCCACCGGGATCCGAGACGATATCTGCCTCCAGGGTCGACGATCAAGAAGGGGCCAACCAATTGCAACGCCTGTCACCGATGAAACCAACCCATAGGAGCGGCGAATGAAGTCGATGAGTCGTCGTCAAGTTGTTTTCAGCATGGCGGCCCTCCTGGGCTTCCTGCTGGCGGCAGCGCCATTCAGCAGCCGCCTGGGCCTCGCCCGGCGCGGGAAAGCGCGGCCGGAAAAGGACGGAAGCAGGGCATGGTCCGCGAGGCTAACCTCGCGCCGGGTCAAGCCTCATGAACATGCGGTGAAGCGCCATGGATAAAGACAATCTGAAGAACACTCGGTTTACGATTCTCGGCGAACCCGCCGCGAAGGCGGAGCCGGACGGAGACAAGCTGAAGAAACCCGCGGTCGCGGGCGAGTTTGCCCCCGAGGCGCTGACGCCCATCGAACCTCCACCGGCGAGCCAGCCCATCGCCAGGCGGAGGTTCCTAAGCCTGATGGGCGCCTCAGCGGCGCTCGCCGCGACGGTCGCCTGCAAGTCTCCGGACCAGGACACCATCGTTCCCTACACGAAGAAGCCCGCGGACGTGATCCCTGGCGTGGCCAACTACTACGCCAGTACGTACCAGGAGGGACTGGTTCCCTACGGCGTCTTGATCAAGACGCGCGAGGGGCGCCCCATCCACATCGACGGCAACGACGAGCACCCCGTGTTCAGGGGCAAAACATCGCTGCGGACGCAGGCCGAAATCATGGGGCTCTACAGCCCCGATCGTCTGCGCGGGCCGAAGGCCGGCGGCAAAGATACGGACTGGAAGACCGCGCAGGCGCGTGTGGTGGCGGGCCTGAAGGAGGCTTCTTCCTCCGGAAAGGGCGTCCTGCTCCTGACACCGGCCGTCATCTCGCCGACGCGGAGGAAGGTGATCGAGGGCCTCAAGGCCGTGGTGCCGACCCTTCGGCACGTGCAGTGGGAGCCCGCGCTCTCGCTCTCGGGGCGCACGGCGGCCGCCGAACTCTACGGCAAGGCCCTGACGCCGTCTTACCACCTGGACGCCGCGGACGTGGTGGTGGCCGTTGAAGCCGATTTACTGGGAGCCATGGAAGGCCATGTACCCGCCATCGCGGGCTATGCCGAAAGGCGGAAGCTCAAGAGCCCCGACGAGCCCATCAGCCGCCTGTATGCGCTGGAGAGCGCCATGAGCCTGACCGGCACAAAGGCCGACCAGCGTGTGCGGCTGCGGCCCTCAGGGGCGGCCGCGCTGCTCTTCGCCGTGGCCAGGGCCTTGAACGAGAAGCACGGAGTGGCCCTGCCCGCCGGGTTCTCGGCGGGGTCGCTGGCGTCCTTCGACTTCGAGGCGATCGCGCAGAAGGAGAAACTCGACCGGGAGGTCCTGCGCGCCATGGTGGCGGACCTTGCGAAGGCGGGCGGCAAGTCCGTGGTGCTGGCCGGTCCTTCCCTGCCCCCCGAGGCGCACACAGCGGCCGAACTGATCAACCTCATGCTGGGGTCCGAGGGGACGACCGTCGACACGGCCAAGTCGCCCGACCCCGTTCCCCTGGCCGCCACGGACGACGTGGCGAAGCTCGCCGGGGACATGGCCTCGGGCGCGTTCGGCGTGGCGGTCTTCTGGGACGTCAACCCGCTCTACGCGCTTCCGGCCCCGGAGCCCTTCCGGAAGGCCATGGCCAAGGTGCCGCTGACCGTCCGGCTGGGCCTGGAGGAGGACGAGACCGCCGGCGCGTGCAGCCTGGTCCTGCCCGTGAACCACTGGATGGAGAGCTGGGGCGACTACGAGGCGGCCACCGACCTGCTGAGCCTCCAGCAGCCGGTCATCCGGCCGCTGTACGACACCGTTCAGGCCGAAGAGGTGCTGCTGGGCTGGAGCCGCGCGCTCGCAAGCGCCAGTCCGGCAGACTACCGGACCTACCTCATGGACCGATGGCGCAAGGAGGTTTATCCCAAGGACGGCCTGGTGCCTTTCGACCGCTTCTGGACAGCGGCGGTTCACGACGGCGTTCTCCAGGTGAGCGCAACGGCCAGACCGCCCCGCACGCCCAAGGCCGCAGCCCTGAGCGGCGCGGCGGCCAGCGCGTCCGCTGCGCAGCGCGGTGGCATGGAACTGCTCCTCGCCCCGGACAAACGCCTCTGGGACGGGCGGTACGCCAACATCGGCTGGCTGCAGGAACTGCCCGAGCCGGTGAGCAAGGTATGCTGGGGCAACACCCTGGCCCTCTCGATGGCGGACGCCCGGCGGCTCAAGCTCTCGGATGGCGATCTCGTGAAGGTCGCCGCGAAGGGCGGCAGCGTAGTGCTGCCCGTTCTGGTCCAACCGGGGCAGGCCGAGGGGGTGGCCTTCACTACCCTCGGCTACGGCCGGACGACGGGGAGCGTGGCCGCGGGCGTGGGCGCCAACACCTTCGCGCTCGCGGGATCCGGCACCCATCCGTTTTTCGTGGAGGGCGCGACGCTGACCCGCGCGGGCGGCAGCCTGGAACTGGCCCGGACCCAGCACCAGTTCCACCTGCTCGGCCGGGAGGAGTACATCGCCCATCTCTGGACCATGGACGAGTATGCCGAAGAGGTGGCCAAACCCAAAGAAAAGAAGAACATGGCCACCCTCTACAACAAGCAGGACTTCCCCGTGCACAAATGGGGCATGGTCATCGACCAGTCCGCCTGCGTGGGGTGCGCGGCGTGCGAGATCGCCTGCCAGTCCGAGAACAACATCCCCGTGGTCGGGCCCGAGCGCGTGGCCCGGGGCAGGATCATGCACTGGATCCGGATCGACGGCTACTACAAGGGCGACCCGGAGAACCCGAAGGTGCTGCACCAGCCCATGCTCTGCCAGCAGTGCGACGACGCGCCCTGCGAGAACGTGTGCCCCGTGGCGGCCACCATGCACAGCGACGAGGGCTTGAACGAAATGATATACAACCGGTGCGTGGGCACGAGGTACTGCGCCAACAACTGCCCCTACAAGGTCCGGCGGTTCAATTTCTTCGACTACACGAGCTTCATCAAGGACCCCCTTGACCTGGCCTTCAACCCCGAGGTGACCGTGCGACCGCGCGGTGTCATGGAAAAATGCACGTTCTGTGTGCAGCGCATCCGCAACGGCGAGCAGGTGGCGAAGGACGAGGGCAGGTCTTTGAAAGACGGCGACATCCGTCCCGCCTGCGCCATGGCCTGTCCGGCCGAAGCCATCGTCTTCGGGGACCTCGACGACGAAGGCAGCAGGGTGTCCAAGCTCTCGGGCAGCGACCGCGGGTACAAGGTCCTGGACGACCTGGGTGTGCGGCCCGCCATCACCTACCTCGCCGAATTGAGAAACCCATCTAAAAAGCGGGAGGAAGAGAATGTCTGAGGCCTTGCTTCCCGAAGCCCTGCGCGTCGAGCCGCTGGTCGAAGGCGACGTCAGCCTGGGGGGCCTCGACGATCAGGTGAGAGGCTGGATCGAAAGGAAACCCCCCCGGTCGTGGTACATCGCGATCACGATCACCAGCCTCGTCACGCTTATGGGGTTCACCTGCATCGGCTACATGATCTACAACGGCATCGGCACGATGGGAAACAACATTCCCGTGGCCTGGGGCTTCCTGATCATCAATTTCGTCTTCTGGGTCGGCATCGGCCACGCGGGCACGCTCATATCCGTCATCCTTTACCTCTTTAGGCAGAAGTGGCGGAACGCCATCAGCCGTATCGCCGAGGCCACGACGGTATTCGCCTTCATTTGCGCGCTCATCTTTCCGGCCATCCACGTGGGCCGTCCGTGGCTGTCGTACTGGCTGTTCCCGTACCCCAACGTCCGGCACCTCTGGATCAACTTCCGTTCGCCCCTGGTGTGGGACGTCTTCGCCGTGGCCACCTACTTCAGCGTGTCCATCCTGTTCTGGTACATGGGGCTGGTACCCGACCTGGCCACCCTGCGGGAGGCTACCTCGAGCAAGATCAGGAAGGGCTTCTACCAGATCCTGAGCATGGGGTGGGTGGGTTCGGCCCGCAACTGGCTCCACTACGAGAAGGCCTATCTGCTGCTGGCCGGACTCGCCACGGGCCTGGCCCTCAGCGTCCACAGCGTGGTTTCGCTGGACTTCGCATCCTCCATCGTCCCGGGCTGGCACATGACCATCTTCCCGCCGTACTTCGTTGTCGGGGCCGCCTTCTCCGGGTTCGCCGGCGTGGTGCTGGTCTTCGCCTTCGTGAGGAAGGCCATGGCGCTGGAGAACTACGTGACCCTGAAGCACATGGACCTCCTCAACAAGATGGTCCTGAGCCTCTCCTGCATCATGACCTACGCCTACCTCATGGAGGGCTTCACGGCCTGGTATAGCTCCAATACGTTCATCCGGTACATCTTCGCCAACTACGTGTTCGGGGACCAGTGGTGGGCCGGTTGCCTGACCATTGCCTGCAACTGCATCTTCCCCCAGCTGCTGTGGGTCCCGAAGTTCAGGCGGTCCGTGCCGGTCATGGTGTTCGTCTCCGCGGGTGTCACGCTCGGCATGTGGATGGAGCGCTACACGATCATCGTCCTGTCGCTGCACCGGGATTTCCTTCCCTCCTCGTGGGGGGTGTACATCCCGACGCCCATCGACTTCGGCATCCTCTTGGGTTCCATCGGCCTCTTCCTAACGCTGCTCCTGCTCTTCCTCAGGAAGCTGCCGATCATCGCCACGTCCGAGGTCAAACCCGACATCGTTCATTACCAATCTATGAAGAATGGGGAGGTGGACCATGGCTGAGTCTACCTTCGGAGTCCTCGGAATCTTCAAGAGCGGCGCGGACCTGCTGAAGGCCGTGCCCAAGGTCAAGGAAAAAGGATTCGCCTCGCTGGAGGCCTACACGCCCTACCCGGTTCACGGCATCGACAAAGCCATCGGGATCAAGAAGTCGAAGCTCGGCATCCTCGTGTTCATCATGGGCACCATCGGCGCCGTGTCGGCCTTCCTGTTCCAGTGGTGGACCAGTGCGGTGAGCTACCCCCTCCGCATAGGCGGCAAGCCCTATAACTCGTGGGAAGCCTGGGTTCCCGCCATGTTCGAGGTGACGGTCCTCTTCGCCACCTTCACGGCGGGCCTCGGCATGCTCTTCATCTTCAACAAGCTGCCCTTCTTCGGTAGCCCCATCCTCAAGTCCAAGGCCATCGCCGCCACCACACGGGACCGTTTTGCGCTCCTTATACAGCCGACCGGGGGCTTACTGGACGTGGAGGCCGCAAGAGCTGCGCTGCTCGAAGCGGGCGGCACGGACATTGAGATCCTGCCGGCCCCGGACCTGACGCCGCCGGGTCCCGGCTGGTGGGCGCGCAACCTTGCGGGGATTGCGCTGGTCTGCGTGGCAGTGGGTTTCGGGACCATGTGGGCCATCAAGATCTTCCCCACCGTAAAGCCAATGGTCGAGATGGAGAACCAGGCCAAGCTGGACGCGCAGAAAGCGGACGGTTTCTTCAAGGATGGCCACGGGATGCAACTCCCGCCCGTGGGGACGGTGCCGCGGCACTACATGCCCATCCTCGCCAAGTCGCCGGATCAGGCGGGCAAGGACCTGGTGAACCCGCTCCCGGTGACCGCGAAGGTCCTCCAGCGGGGTAAGGCGGGCTACGACATCCATTGTGCGGTTTGCCACGGCTACATGGGGCGGGGCAAGCCGTTGCTCGACAAGTTTTACAAGGCCTCGCCGGCCAACCTCCAATCGTCGACGGTCATGAACGCGCCGGACGGCTACATCTACTTCGTGATCTCCAAGGGTAAGGGGTCCATGCCGAGCTACGAGGCCGACATATCATCGAAGGACCGGTGGGCGATCATCCACTACGTGAGGGCCCTGCAACGGTCACTGCACGCCAAAGAGGAGGACCTGAAATGAGCGAAGGTACGGTGACGGGCGCGACCCCTACCTCCAACCGGGTCCTGGCGGGCATGTCGGCCGTGGGGCTCGCGGGTGTCGTGCTGACCTATTTCGTGGAAGGACCTGCGCGATTCTGGGCCGACTGGCTCATCTGGTTCGTATTCCTGGTGGTAGTGGCCCTGGGCGCACTGTTCGTGGTGGCCCTGCAGCACGTGACCGGCTCCGTCTGGAGCGTGCCCCTCAGAAGGGCACCGGAGCGCGTGGCGGCCCTGACCCCGTGGCTGATCCCGGTAGCCGCCGTCGCCCTCTTCTCGCTACCGGTCCTCTTTTCCTGGGCCCATCCGGGTGCGTCCCACGTCCGGGCGATCGTCGAGAAATCGGCCTGGCTCAACTACCCGTTCTTCATCACCAGGCTCGTGATCTGCCTGGTCGTATGGGTAGCGTCCTACCGCATCCTGGTAGGGAAATCCGTCCAGCAGGACACCTCCCGCGATCCGCACATAACCGTCATGCTAAGGCGATTTTCGCCCGTGTTCATGGTACTGCTCGGCTTGACGATTACGAGCTTCGCCTTCGACTGGGTGTCCAGCCTGGAGGCGGTCTGGTACAGCGACATCTTCGGCGTGTACCTCTTCGCGGGCGCGGCCCTGTCTGGTCTGGCCGCATCGACACTGGCCTGCATCTACCTGATGCGCAGGGACCGGTTGACGAAGGTGACGGCGGACCACCTGTACAACCTGGGCGGCCTGCTCTTCGGCTTCACCGTCTTCTGGGGGTACATCGCCTTCTCGCAGTATCTCCTGCAGTGGTACGCCAACATGCCGGAAGAGGTCTTCTGGTACAAGCAGCGCACGGTCGGGGGCATGCTGATCGTGTTCATCATCCTGGGTATTGGGCACTACTTCGTGCCCTTCCTCGCCCTCATGACCGAGGACGCGAAGAAGAAATGGAAGCGGTTGCGCTGGGTTTCAGTGTGGCTCCTCTTCATGCAGATCATTGACCTCTACTGGATGATTTTCCCGCTCCTGGGCAAGAACATGAACCTGGGCTGGCCCGAACTGGCCTTCGCCCTGTTCTTCCTGTCGGGGGGCGTCCTGGTGGTCAAGCGCGCCATGGAGAAGGGATCTGACGTGCCGGTCGGTGACCCCTTCCTGGAGGCCGGACTGGAATTCCACCTGTAGCCTCGGGCCGTCCGGGGAGACGGGAGTCCGCTCTCGCGTCCCCGGCGACCGGGAACGGGTGATCGCACGAGGGGAACGTATGAGCGGCGGCCGTCGCCGGGCGCCGCAGGCCGGGCGGGCTGGGGAGCCCACACAGGCCCGGGTCAGGGGGATCCGACATGAAAGGAAAAGGCGTGTGGTCGACGCCGGGAGGCGTGCTCGTCCTGCTGGCGCTCGGTCTGTACGTGGCCGTGGCGGCGGTTTATCTGGACGGCAGAGGGTATTTCGTCCGGAGCCCGGACAGGGACTTCGCTTCGGTGGACTACCAGCCCGGGGATATCGTTTTCGATCCGACCCGCATACCCGAAAAGACGGGGAAAAAAGCCCAGCCGATCGACCTGGTGGAGGCCGCGGAGAAGACCCCCGCCGCACTCGCGAAGGGCAAGTCGCTCTTCGACGACAACTGCGCGGCCTGCCACGGCCGGGACGGGAAGGGGGACGGTCCCGCAGCGGTGGCGCTGGTTCCGAGGCCGCGGGACTTTGCGAGTCCGAAGGGCTGGACCAACGGGTACACGCTCGTGGACATCTTCAAGACCCTCACCCGGGGCGTTGAGGGATCGGCCATGGGCTCCTACGACACGCTCAGCGTCCGGGACAGGTTCGACCTGGCCCATTACGTGCAGTCCTTCGGGGACTTCCCGTACGGGAACGTGACCCGGGCGGACCTGGAGCACCTCGACGATGAGTTCCACCTGTCGGAGGCGGGGGAACAACCCAGTCACGCGCCCGTCTCCCGGGTCATGGCGAACATGGTGGCGGACTACAGGGCCAGGAGCCTGCCCGCATTCCAGACGGGCGGTTTTACCCGGGCCGAGATGCGGCTCTACCGCCGGGCCGTGACCGATCCCGCGCGCGCGGCGCACACGCTCGCGCTGGTTTCAGGGTGGAGAACGAACCCCGAGGCGTTCGCAGTGGCCGTTGCGGGCGGAGCTCCGGGCAACGGGTTCTCGGCCGCCGCAGGGACCTTCTCGGACAGCGAATGGAAGGAACTGCAGTCGATTCTGGCCCGGTCCGAACCGGGGAGCTGACGGCCGACAGGCTCGGGAGGGGAGAGAATGGATTTTCCGATCTTTCATCTGGACTTCTTCGGTGACCGCATGCTGGTAGCGTTCATCGCCATCCTGCACGTCCTGATCAACCACGCAATGGCCGTCGGCGCCCTTCCGCTCGTCACGTCCCTCGAATGGTGGGGCTGGCGGAAGGGGGACGAGAACTGGGACCGGCTCGTCTACAAACTCGTCATTGTTTTCTTTATCGTTACCACCTCGGTGGGAGCCCTGACGGGGGTCGGCATCTGGTTCTCCACGTCCCTGGTGAATCCCTACGCCATCGGGAGCCTCATCCGGATCTTCTTCTGGGTCTGGTTCGCGGAGTGGGTCGTCTTCGTGGTCGAGGTCAGCCTGCTGCTGGTCTACGTCCTGCTCTGGAAGAGGTGGACGGGGGACAGAAAGCCCCGCCACATCCGGACGGGTTTTTTTCTCAGCGTGGCCTCGTTCTGCACGCTCGTTCCCATCGTGTCGATCCTGAGCTACATCATGGATCCCGGCCTGTGGCGCTTCGACCACAGCCTCTTCTACGCCTTCTTCAGCCCCGTGTACATGCCGCAGCTGCTGTTCAGGTTCTGCATGGCCATGATCCTGGCCGGCGCGCTGAGCCTCTTCCTGGTCCGGGTCTTCACGAAGAGCGATCACGACCTTCGGACCCGCGTCGTCCGGTTCATTTCCCTGTGGATACTCGCCTGGGCGCCTCCCTTCGCCTTTGCGTCGCTGTGGTACTACGACGTGGTGCCGAAGCTGATGATCAAGAACCTGCCGGTCGCGCTGGCCACGGTCGAGTTCCAGAACCTCTATTCGAGCATACTGAAGTTCATCGTGCTCTCCCTGGTCGCCCTGGCGGCGGCATCGCTCTGGGGCGCGTGGAAGCCCTCCAGGGTGCCCCGGTGGACATGGGCCGCGCTCATCGTCCTGGTCGTAATCCTCACGGGACAGTTCGAACGGGCGCGCGAGTTCATCCGGAAGCCGTACATGCTGGGCGGCTACATGTACGCCAGCGGCATCAGGGTCTCGGACTACCCGCTCCTGATGACCCAGGGCATTCTCCCGAACAGCGAATACGTGTCCTCGCACAAGGTCACGCCGGACAACCACCTGCAGGCGGGAAAGGACATCTTCATGGTGGCCTGTTCCCGGTGCCATACGCTCAACGGGCTGAACAACATGCCCGCCAGGCTGCGCGGGCTGTACGGCAACAAGCCCTGGAACGCGAAGGCGATAGACACCTACATCAGCACCATCCACGGGGCGCGTCCCTTCATGCCTCCGTTCCCGGGGACGGCCAGGGAACGGAGGGTGCTGGCGGAGTTTCTCGCGTCCCTTCAGACGAAGCGTTACAACGCGGAAGGCGCCCAGACCGTGGGCGTTCCTTCGGGCAGAGAGTAGGAGGGCCAGGCCATGTACGTACCCATACCGAAGGACATCCCGCTTCCCCAGCCCGCTTCACTGTTCTTCCTGAGAATCCTGGTGGTGGTGACGTTCATCGTCCACATCGCCTTCGTCCTGCTCATGGTCGGCGGGTCCCTCTTCGCCCTCGTCTACGAGGTCGCGGGGCTCAGGCGGCCGGAGTACGAGCGGCTCTCCAAGGAGATCGGTAAGACCGTCACCGTGACCAAGAGCCTGGCCGTGGTCCTCGGCGTTGGCATCCTGCTGATCATGAACACCCTCTACACCGTGTACTTCTACACGGCGAACGCCCTGACGGGCACCGCCTGGATCATGATCATCGCGCTGGTTATCGCCGCCTTTCTTTTATCCTACGCCCACGAGTACTCGTGGGACCTCCTCGCCGACCGCAAGGGCCTGCACATCGCGCTGGCAGCCGGGGCGGTGGGGCTCTTCCTCTTCATTCCGCTCATCTTCCTGGCGAACATCAACCTGATGCTCTACCCGGACCAATGGGACAAGGTCCACGGCTTCCTGTCGACGCTGGTCCTGCCCAACGTCCTGCCCCGATACCTGCATTTCCTGGCCGCCACGGTGGCCGTCACCGCCTTCTTCCTGGCCTGGTACTTCGGGCTGGAGCGCTTCCCCGTGGACGGCGCACTGCCTGGCTTTACAAGGCCGCAGCTCAGGCGCCACTTCTTTGCCATCGCGCTGGGGGCTACGGCCGCACAGCTCCTGTTCGGCCCCCTGCTCTACCTGACCCTGCCGGCCCAGACCATCAGCTGGGGCATGACGGCCGTGATCGGGACCGGTGCGCTGCTCGCCGTCGGCGTGCTGGGCCTGCTGTGGATGGAGAGCCGGGCGCCCGACGAACGGGTGGGAAACCGGTTCTGGAGCGTGGCGGGACTGCTCTTCCTAACCGTGACCTTCATGGCCGCCGGCCGACACATGGTCCGCGAAAACGCCATCCGCCCCCACCGCGCGCTCGTGGAGGCCAAGACCATGGCCTACATGAAGAAGGTGGCGGCCGATCAGGACTTCCTTATCATCCCCGGCGGGCTGGGCGGCGCGCCCGAGCCCCCGGGCGAATCGGTCTTCAAAAAGGTGTGCGCGGCCTGTCACGCGGGCAGGAGCCGCCTGGTGGGGCCTCCGATCACGCTCATCCAGGCGGCCTACAAGAACAACCCCCAGGGAATCGTCGCGTGGGCCAAGTCGCCCTACAAGAAGCTGAAGGGGTATCCCCCCATGCCTCCTCAACACCTGCCTGAAGACCAGCTCAAGGCCGTGGCCGATTTCCTCCTGACGGCTCAGGCTCTCAACATGTAGGCCGCACCGGCTCGATGATCCCGGCTGCCATTTCTTTTCTGCACTGGGGCGGGCGTCCTTTAAGGGACCTCCTCCCCGTGTTTCGTTGCGCCATTCGGCCCGATTCGTATCGTTGCGCGCGGCGGCTGGAATTTTTGAGCCCGCCCGAGCGGTTGTAACAACTGTGGGGAGACGATGGATGGTGAACAAGGAAGGCTGGATGAGAGAGAACAATGTGACGGGTCAGGGAGACGCCATTGATCCGGCTGCAAGGACCCGTCTCGCGAATTACTCCTCAAGCATTCAAGACAATCCCGGTCCGAACCGCCGTGTTCGGTTGCTGCCCATAGAAGGTCGGTACTCAGGAACGGATCCCACGCAGGGGCGCCTTACGGTGTAGCCGCGAACCTTCACCCCGGATGCCCGGGACGGCTGGGTCGGCGAAGAGGCCGGGCATCGATTCGCGCGGGTGTTACGGGCAGAATCGTTGCACGGCGGACCAGGAACGACAGGGTAGAGCGTTTGATGATCAGACATTTGGACGAGCAGGCAAACATTGGAGAACAGGTGAGGACTCGCGCGGAACGGACCCCCGGCGTCTGCCGGACGGTGCGGCCCTCCGACTCGAGGACCTCAGGAGACGGCCGTCCCGGCAGGACAGCGGCTCACCGGGATGCCGCAGGGGAAAGAACGCCGTGAAAAAGAGAACTCAGACCTTCATTTCCATTGCGGGCGTCATTTTTGTCATCGCGGGGCTGTACGCGGTGCTCGGATTCATGGTGCTTCCGAAGGGAAACCTCGTGGCGAAGCAAAACAAAGCCTGGGAGCAGTCGCAGAAAGCGCCGAGCGATCCCACGGTCTTCCCGACCGTCAAGGGCAAGGTTATCCCGGGCCTCAACCTGGAAGATGCGCTCGAATCCTCCCCCAAGGCGCAAGCCGAAGGTAAGAAACTGTTCGATGCAGACTGCGCGGCCTGTCACGGGCAGAAGGGCAAGGGCGACGGCCCGGCCGCCGTGGCGCTGACCCCGAAGCCAAGAAACTTCACGAGCGCGAAAGGCTGGACCAACGGCTACACGCTCGTGGACATCTTTCGCACCTTGAGCGTGGGGGTGAAGGGCACGGCCATGGGGGACTACAACACGCTCACCCCCCGGCAGCGCTTCGATCTGGCCCACT
>Ga0315535_1000914_pt1 | contig 20286 bp, 18 predicted proteins | sample SalMarSW160220MG_2_FD_203092 | JGI IMG/M metagenome (GOLD analysis project Ga0315535, IMG submission 203092) | Salt marsh sediment microbial communities from the Plum Island Ecosystem LTER, Massachusetts, United States - Salt Marsh Sediment SW1602-20 ... | reverse complement strand
CCAAAATTTCACATCCCTTCTTATTGAGTAATACAATATCTCCATTATTATCTAAAGCTCTCATTATTACTCCTGCTAACTCAAGATATTGCTCTACTTTCGCTCGTTCATCTTTGAGTTTTCTCTGAGTTAATTTAAGATCAGTAATATCATGTCCATAAACATTTACGTAATTTGTATTTTGAATTGGAAAAAAAGACATTGAGTAAAATCGATCCTTAATTTTCAGTTCTTTTTTTTGTGGTTTTTTTTCTAAATATGCGTTTTTGATTGATTCTCGTAAATTATATGGGATTCTATATCCGATTCTGCAATCAAACATATCACACCCTGCTTGATTCGCATAAATTATAAATTCACTAGTAGTTCTTAATACGGGGTTGGGATCTTCAGAAGGAAATTTAGCTAAGTCTTCGATCTCTTCTTTAGCCTTTACTCGTTCGCTAATATCCATGACCATTGAACGGGATGCAATGACTTTATTTGTTTTATCGAGGACTGGTTTTACAGTTAGACTGATCCAAATCGGATTTTGATTTTTATGTTTCATCTGCAATTCTTCATCTATTATGGAATAACCTTTAGTGAATTCCTTGAATATTTTTTTAGCTTTCACCAATCCATCTTCAGAATTGAAATACAGGTCAAAAGCAGTCATTTTTAACAATTCTTCCTTGGAATAACCTAATAATTTTTCTGCTGCATTATTGCATTTTTGAATTGTCCCGTCTAGATCAATCGAAAAGTAAGCAATTGGAGCCTCTTCATACAGAATTTTGTATTTTTCTTTTGAATTTCTTAGCTCTTCTTCAGCAAGTTTTCGTTGGATTATTGATTTCAAACGAATGCCAATCTCCTTTGTTAATTGTTTTTCTTCTTCAAGAAAGGGCGTCTTTTGAGAGGAGGAATAGATCGTGATAATTAATGGTTTGTCAATTATTATCTCCTTGATGGTTACAATCAACTTTGTCTTATTATAATTGGCACTCTGATAGCTTTTTCCATTATATTCAATTCTTGAATATGTTTTTTTTGGAAACTGCCACGCAAGCGGGATTAAATTAACAAATTCATAAAGAATTTGTTCAATCGTGATTCCTGGTTTTTCAGCTACTTGCGAAATTTCATATAAGCAATTTAACTCCTTTAATCGTTCATTTAAAAGAAAATCAAATTCCAATAATTTCTGTTCTGTTTCTTTATTCTGCGTCAGATCATTATATATCGCAACAATATCGCCTGAAGTTAATTTATACACATAATTCTGCCTCCAACCTGCAATTCTATTATCTTGATAATAGGATGAAGATTGATGTTCTGGTACTCCTGTTTTCCACACTTTTTGAAAGACACTAAAAAGCCCAAAATCTTTAATTCCCGGAAAAATTTCAGTGACTTCCTTTCCAATGATATTTTCTCTATTTAAATTATCAATTCTCTCTGCTGCCGAGTTAAATTCTTTAATTATAAAATTCAAGCCATCATCTGTTGCCTTATAAACAATAACTCCACTATCAATGCTATTAAACAATTCTTGGTATCTTTTTAAAGAGGCTTTTAATTTTTTTTCAGCTTTAACACTCTCAGTTACATTGTTGATAGTTGCGATCATTCCATTAAATCCCCCACTTTCATTTAGAAGAGGGGTCGCATTAATCGAAAGGAATATCCTTTTGCCATTTGAGTGTTCAATTGCATGTTTAACGTCAAGTAAAGGTGAAAGAGTAACTTTCACTATATTAAAGGGTAGCTCCTCAGGTGGAAAATCATTCCCTTCATAATCAGTCATTTTCCATTCTGGAGCATTGTACTTGCGTTTAATAATATCATCTTTAGAAAGTTCCAAAGCAATTTCTGCATGCCTATTTGCAAATGTAATATCCCCCTGTTTATTTAAAATCACTATTCCTATTGGACTAGTTTGAGCAAATAGTTTAAAAATTTCCGGATCAGACTGTAATTCATTAGGTGCTTGTTCCACCTTAGATTCATGTTCCTGTTGTATAATTTCCAATACTTTTTTAGAGGGATTTAATTCATGTTCCAACTTTTTTCGCGCAATGGAGTTTTCAATTGAGTGCGTTAATAGTTGACTATCGAATCTATCCTTAAATAAGTAATCTTGGATGCCTTTTTTAATAGCCTTTAATCCAAGATCATCTTCTCCATTTATAGTAAATATAACAATCGGAGTATTATCTGCTAAATCTAACATTTTATCTATAGTTTCCATTCCCTTACTATCTAATAGATCTATATCTAATAAGACAATATCAATTTGATTCTGATTTAGTAAATTTTCCGAATCTGCTAGGGAATGAGATACATAAGTATGATAAGAATTATGTATAAGATCTTTTAAATGTATTTTTATTAGATTTACATCTCGGGGGCTATCATCAACTATTAAAATCTTTATCTGATTTTGCACTACCATTGACACCCATCCCTATACTTAAAATTACTGTTAGAAAATTATTGTTAAGTGATGAATAATTTTTGCTAAGAACGGATCTAGAGAAAGAGTATTTAATATTATGTGTAACAATTCATAAATTCCGTAAAATATCAGAGCGTAAAACAAAATAAATCATATGTAGACATATTAAGAGTCTAAAAATAGTAATCATGCATCTTATGTAATTGCTGGTAATTATACTTTGAATATGCTTCCTCGTGTAAAATCATCTGTTGTTTTATTCTCTACCAATGTTGAACCATTAAGGGTATCTAATATTTTTTTAACACATGTTAATCCTAATCCAACTCTATTGAACTTATCTTTAGAGTTAACTTCATTCATAAAAATGTTTTTCTTAGAAATATCGGGAATTTGAATTCCGTTATCTATAAAAGAAATCTCGAAAAATTTAGAATGTTGAGAAATTTGAATTGCGATTTCGGGAATATCATTTGTATTATGTTCAATTGAGTTTGCATACTACTCTCAACATTTTGGTATTATCTTTCGATGAAATATTCTAGAATTTGAGCAATTATGCCAAAAAATTCCCCTTTAATATCGGTTTCTCATATTTTTAAAAATCTAAACTATAGTTAAAATCTCATTAATACGATTTAGAAGAAAACTAAAGTCAAATGGTTTTTCAACAAAATCTAATGCTCCTAAAGCAACAGCTTCATTTTTAATACTTCTATCAGCACTAATGAAAATAATCTTCGCTGTGGGGTCGAACTGTAAGATTTCTTTAGAAGCTTCAAGTCCATTTTTTATGGGCATGCGATGGTCCATCAAGATGATATCTGGTTTAGGATTTGCTTCTTTAAATTCTTTAACAGCTCTTTCTCCATTAATAGCTTTCGTTATCGAAAACCCCTTTGATGCAAATAACATCTCAAAAGTTTTTAACAGTAATAGATCATCTTCAACAATAAATATGTTTGATATTATTGCTCACCTCTAGGAATTAAAATAACGAAATTACTTCCTTGTGTATGATCGTCCTTGATGCGATTTTCAACGCAAATCTCGCCATGATAACTTTCTACAATCTTTCGAACTAATAATAAACCTAGTCCGATCCCTCGGTTTAATGGTTCATCCTTAGAACCTTTATATAGGATTTCATTTTTCCATTCGTCTTCTATTCCAATACCATTATCTGAAAACTCGATTTTGAAATATTTAGCACTATCTATATTTTCTTCAGTAATTTTTATTGTTATTTCAATAATAGGATTGTAATTGAATCTAATCGCATTAGATGCTAAATTTTGCAATATAGAACGGAGAAAATCATTTGCTAAAACAAGAACTTTTTGATATGGCGAAATAACTGTTATGTCCACTTTTTTATTTTTGTATATAAACTTTATACTTTGAATTTCTTCTCGTAATATATTCAAAAAATCAATTGTTTCAATAGGAAGGAGATTTTCTTCAACTTGAGTGAGTCTTTTTATATTTAATATTAAATTAGATCCTTTAGATATTTGGTCATCAATAATTTCTATAACATCTCTCAATCCAGATTGAATCGAAATTCCCTGTAAATGAATTTCAAACAATTGAGATGCTGATAATACTCCTTGGAGAAGATTATTCATATTATGTGTAAATATATCTTTATAAAAATTAGCTCGTTGATAAGCTTGCCTATAATTTTCTTCTGAGATCTTTAAAATCTCTTCATTTTGACTTCTCTCTCTAGCATATATTATTGACCGTTCCAAAAGTGATAAAGTCAATTCCCCTTTCACAATATAATCTTGTATACCCTCTTTGACTGCTTTAATTGCTAACTCATCATCGGTATTGCCAGTCAATATAATTATAGGTACATTACCTATTTTTTTTTTTAAAATCGAGACCGTGTTTAATCCATCACAATCGGGTAGGCTCAAATCTAATAAAATGATATCAATTTTTTTCCATAAAAAAATTTCTAATCCTTCACTAAGAGTGGTAGATGTATTAAAAGAATATTCGAAATGATTTGATTGTTTTAGAATTTCTTTTACAAGGCGAATATCACCAGGATTATCCTCAATTAATAATATATCAATCTTCTTTTTTTCTACCATTCCAACTATACCTTTTTTTTTGATCAAGATCAGATTTTATTATTATAATTTCGAACAATTCTGCTTATTTTGATGGAAATAATTAAATCCGACTTGAAATTCATTTAAAATAATAACACAATGATTTATTATTTTTGTTAATTTGGTTGATTATAATTAATCTTTATAAAAGATTTTTACACTAATTTAACTTTTTTTAACTATTCCTTCTAAAAATATGTAAAAATTTATATTTAACTTTTTTCATTTATGTAATGTAAAAATCAAATTAATACGTTTTACATAAAATTATCAGTAAATTGATCAAATCTTTCCCAAGGAACTGAAGAATAATAAGTTTGTGAAATTTTAAGCAGGATAATAGAAATGAATAGTAAAAGTAGTAGGAAAAAAGTAGAAGTACAAGAAGATAACTCGAAATCTAGATTAAACATCAACTTTAGCTAAATAAATTAAAACTCAGAAATTAATTTCATTATGATGAAAGTAAATAATGCCAAGATGATTGGGAGAAAAAGGAAACTAATTGAAGAGAGCTTAAGAAAAACAAGTGAAGATTTAAAGTTTTCTGAAGGAAATTTCCAATGCATTTATGAGAATTCTCCTATAGCGTTATGGCATGAAGACCTTTCAAAAATAAAGGAAATTATTGATGAATTAAAGAATTCTGGGGTGAAAGATTTTAGATCTTATCTAGATGAACACCCAGAATTAGTTGATGAATTTGTTTCATTAATAATAATTAAGAATGTAAATAAATCTACTTTAAATCTAATTAAAGCAAAAAATATTGATGAGATTATAGAAAATACGGATAAAATCTTTACTAAAATAAGAAGTGAAGTATTTAAAGAAGAGATTATTTCACTCGTTGAAGAAAACCTTAACTTTGAATCTGAAACAATTATTTATACTTTAACTGGTGAAAAAAGAAACGGTATCCTTAGATTAACAGTTGTATCCGGCTATGAACAAACATGGAGTAAAGTTTTAATATCAATTTTAGATATCACAGAGAGAAAAAAAGCAGAAGAAGGATTAAAGGATACTTTAAAAGAAGTAAAACGAATAAATCAAGAAATCTATATAAAAAATCTCGTGTTCAATTCTTCCTTATCAGCTCAATGTGTAGCAGATTTAAATGGAATTATCATTAGTGTAAATCCGGCTTTCCTAAAGTTATGGGGCTATGAATCAGAAGTAGATGCCATTGGGATTTCCTTGGGTGACTTTTTTGTTAATCCCGATGATGCTACATCTGTTCTTGAAGCATTGGTCAAACCAGGAGAATGGAAAGGCAATTTTCTAGCGAAAAAAAGCGACGGATCGCATTTTATTTCACAGGCACTTGCTACACCATTATATACCGAAAATGGTGAGCATATCGGATTTCAATCAGCAAATATTGATATTACAGAACGGATTAAATCTCGGAAAAAATTAAAGAACGCATTAGAAGATTTAAAACGCTCAAATGCTGAATTAGAACAGTTCGCTTATGTAGCATCTCATGACTTACAAGAACCATTGCGCATGGTTGCTAGTTTTACTCAATTACTCCAAAAAAGATATATCGATAAATTAGATCAAGATGCGAATGATTTCATTAACTATGCGGTAGATGGAGCAATACGGATGCAAAGCTTAATCAATGATTTATTAGCTTTTTCCCGAGTAGGAACACAAAAGGCCGCTTTTAACGAGACGGACATGAATCTCATTTTAGAACAAGTAAAATCCAATTTGAGTTACTCTATAAAAGATACAGGAGCAATAATTACTAATGACCCTTTACCGGTTGTAATAGCTGATGAATCACAAATGATTCAATTAATACAAAATTTAATTTCAAATGCAATCAAATTCCAGAAAAAAAATGCAACCCCCATCATTCATATTTCAGGAAAAACGGAAGAAAATCAATGGATATTTTCCGTGAAAGATAATGGAATTGGTATCGACCCCCAATTTTTCGATCGCATATTTATCATTTTTCAACGATTGCATAAAAAAGATGAATATGGAGGTACCGGGATTGGATTATCGGTTTGTAGAAAGATAGCGCAAAGACATGGAGGTAAAATTTGGATAGAATCTGAACCTGATAAAGGCACCACTTTTTATTTTACATTAAAAACCTCTATTAAAAACGCCATAATAGACGAAAAAATGGGTGAAAATTAAGTTGTCTCCAAAGAAAGATGTACGAGCTATCGAAATATTATTGGTTGAAGATAATCCAGGGGATATTCGTTTAACAAAAGAAGCATTCATAGAAAGTAATTTAAGTAATATTCTTCACGTAGCCAGAGATGGTATAGAAGCCATGGATATTTTAAGAGGAGCCGGAAAATATAAAGAACCGCTCAATCCCGACTTGATCATCCTAGACCTTAATTTACCAAGAAAAGATGGTAGGGAGGTACTTGCAGAACTTAAAGTTGATAATGTTCTAAAAAGAATTCCAATAGTAATTTTAACAACTTCTTCAGCAGAGGAAGATATCATGAAAACTTATCAATTGCATGCTAATTGTTACATAACTAAACCAGTTGATATGGAGCAATTTATAAAAGTGGTGCAATGTATTGAAGATTTTTGGTTCAGCATAGTAAAACTTCCTAATAGGAGAAGAAAGCACAGAATGATTCAAAAATGGTGAAATACTTATATGATATTTATCAGAATATTGTTAAAATGCTTCATCCATTTAGATCTTGGAACAAATCTCAAATTATAAGATATTAAGAAAAAAAATAAAAAAATAACGGAGGAGAGAAAGATATCTCAAAAAAAAAAAAGAAATCCAGTTCAAATATTATTGGTTGAAGATAATCCAGGAGATGTCCGTTTGACAATAGAAGCACTAAAAGAGAGCAAAATTGTAAATGATCTTTTTGTTGTCAATGATGGAATAGAAGCCATGGATTTTTTAAGACATGAAGGAAATTATAAAGATTCTACACACCCAGATTTAATAATATTAGATCTAAATCTACCAAAAATGGATGGTAGGCAAGTACTTGCGAAAATTAAAGTTGATAAAAATTTGAAAAAAATTCCCGTTGTTATACTAACTACCTCTTCAGCAGATGAAGATATTATCAAATCTTATCAATTGCATGCTAATTGCTATATAACTAAGCCAGTAGGAATGGATCAGTTTATTAAAGTGGTTAAATCCGTTGGAAATTTTTGGTTCAGTATTGTAAAACTTCCAACTGAAGAAAATCACTTAATATTAAATTCTAATAAAGCGAAATATTAGATGCATAAAAATAATTAGATATGCGTTAATCATGGATTGCAGAGGATAAGTCCGGAGATTAAAGATGGTGCACTTTTTGATAATACAAAAGTCTAGAGGTATATTTATTTTTATACTCTTCACATTTTAATTTAGGGTAAAAATAATTAAAGATAAGTAGAAGATTTGATATAATTTTTTTGGAGATAAACTAAGAAAATGGGTTCTATACTTAAGATTTTAGGTAAAAGAATCAAAAATGGATTGATTATTCAAAAGGAAGAAAAGTAATCTGGTGTGTTGATTGATCGAAGATAATGATTCAAAAAAAATAAAAATCTTACTAATTGAAGACAATCCTCAAGATATAAGATTATTCTCCAAATATCTCCTAAAATCAGAAGATTTTCATTTTGAATTAACTGTAAAAACAAATCTTACAGATGGTTTGAATCATTTAGAGGAAATCGAAACGGATATAATTCTTTTGGATTTAAATCTCCCAGATAGTATAGGATATGATACGATAATTCAAGTTAAGGAAAAAACTCAATTATATCCTTTCATAATTCTAACGGGTTACGTTGATTTGGAGTTAGCACGTAAAGCAGTTCATATTGGAGCTCAAGATTATATAGTGAAAGGGCAAATTGACGCCCATCCGTTAATTAGATCTATAATATATGCTATAGACAGACATAATATAAAGAAAATAATTGAAACTTCAGCAAAAACATATCAGAATAAAGAAAATCGATTAAAAGAGGTAATTGATAAATTTTTAGACTGTATCACAATTGTGAACCAAAATGGAAAAATCTTGTTTCTAAATCTTCGATCTGAAATGTATTTGGGATGGAAAACAAATCAATGTATTGGACATATTGATGAAAACCTTTTAGAAATTGGAAAAAAGGAAATCAGAATAATGCGAGAAGGCAATGAACCTTCAATAGTGGAGGAAAATACTACTACAATCGAATGGGAAGGCGATAATGCTTTCCTCTTAATATTTCGAGATATTACCGAACGCAGAAATTATGAGAATAATTTATGTTACTCTGAACAAAAATACAGGGATTTATTTGAAAATTCTCCCTATCCTATTATCATTTTAGATAAAAACGGAAACGTTTTAGATTATAACTCCAAATTAATGAAGTTAGGAGCTTATCATAAGAATGAATTTATTAATCTACATTATTCAAAAGTCCCTTTATTTAAAAAAGCAAATCAGGAACATGTCGCTGAATGTATAAATGACACTTTAAATGGATTTAATATGGTATCACTCGAATTTTCTTTACCCATAAAGGATGGGTTAGAAATTTGGGTAAGAATGTATTTTTCCTTGATTAATATGCAAAATAAGACTTGGATATATATCTTACTTCAAGATATCACTGAAATTAAAAAATCCAAGTTAGAAATGGAAAATTTGGAACGTACTTTGAGTAGTCTAGAAGCATTAATCGAAGGGGCTCCTTTAGGGATTATTATACTCAAGCGAACCGGAGAAATTTTAAAAGCAAATCAAAAAGCTATTGATATATTGAAAATCAATCAAAATGATTTAATGAAAACGAAAGTTTATACTCTATTTGATCCTAATGCTCAAAAACTAATAGAAGAACATTATATAAAAGTATCCTATGATGATGATGCAACTTCAGTGATCGAAGTATCATTTTTAAATCGGGAGGAAAATCATTTTGATATAGAGTTGACCTCTTTAGGGTTAGAACTAAACCAAGTTAAAATTATACAATCTTATATCTTAGATTTAACGGATAAGAAAGCAGATAAAAAGCAATTGGAGATCTTACTAGATAATCTTATCCAAACGATAAACTTTAAAGCAAACTTCATGGCTACAATGTCTCATGAACTCAGAACTCCTCTAAATGCTATTTTAGGATTTACGTCTTTATTGATTGAGGAATCATATGGGAAATTAAATGACACCCAAAAGGAATTTCTTGAAGATATATTAGTAACTGGAAATGATTTAAAGAAATTAATTGATGCGATTCTGGATTTTTCTCAAATTGAAGTTGGAAAATTTGAATTAAATTACAGTTATTTCAATTTATATGATTTATTCAACGAAATTCATAATATCATTAAACACTTGTATTTAAATAAAAATCTTAGCTTTGAAGTTGAAGGAATTATGAAAAATACCATGATATATGCTGATTCCTTAAGAATAAAGCAGGTCCTCATAAATTTGCTTGAAAATGCCATAAAATTTACAAAAAAAGGAATGATTTGTCTTAGATTCCTTGAAAATAAGGACAATTGGGAATTTCAAATAGAAGATACAGGGATGGGGATTTTGGAAAAAGATTTTGAACACGTGTTTAAAGAATTTGTAAGAGTAGGGAATTATTCGAAAAATGAAATACCTGGTGTTGGATTGGGATTAACGTTAACACGTCGGATTATTAATCTGCATAGGGGGAAGATCTGGTTTGAAAGCGAAATTGGTAAAGGTAGTACTTTCTATTTTGCAATTCCAAAAAAAATCTGAACCTAAAGTTAGTTTTTATGTTTTACTTAAATTTAAATACTATTTATGTAATTATCTATTAAAAAGAATAAAAATTTACACTATATCCTATTTTTAAGTGTATAAATCACATGTCAAGTGAAAATTGTTTAGATATGGTATCACCATTAATTCTTACTGGAATGGGAATCATACAAATCTATAAAGAAAAATCCAGTTTCAAGACGAAAATTCATCATGAGATTGGCATCGGATATTCTTTATTAGAAAAAATAGTTGACATGCATAAAGAGAAAATAATCAATAAAAAAACAGGAGTTTTAATTGATTTAGTCTGCGATTTTTCTGTTTATATTCACTTTTTTAAAAAATCAAATAATTTTTTCGTGTTTGTTTATTTAGATAAACCTGAAAAAATAATAGCTTACTCAAAATTGCAAAAAATATCTCAAGAATTATTTAATTGCATTAGTAAATTAAAAGATCCATCGGAAATTAAGGAATGTGCGAATAAGCTGGTAGTAGTCCCTAAATCTGAGGGAGTTTTAGCAATATTGATAATCGCATCTTCGGGACACACATTTTTTACTAAAATCAATAAGGAAAAATCTAGTTTCGCTCAATATGAAATTCAAATTAGTGGTTTCATTTCAGCAATATTAACTTTTGCGAGAGAATTAATTGGCAAGGGTCCTGATACACAGTTAAGGGAAATAGATTTTGGTAATAGACATTTTTACATTAATTCAATCAATAATTTGATCTTTGCTTATTTAGTAGATGAAGATAAAAAATCGATTATCAATAAGAGATACATGCAATTAATTACTTTAGAATTTCAAAGACGCTACAATAAATATGTTGAAAAATTAAATGGCGACATTTCAAGATATTACAGTTTTGAAGAAGTTATCGATCATTATTTCATAATATAAATATTCTTCAGATTTGAGAGTCATTATCTCAAAATTCTTTGACTTCAGATTCTTGTATATTAATGGATACATAAACCAATAATTTAATGTTGGATTTTTATCCAAAATAGAAATTTTACGTAATTATTTAATGATGTTATGTATAAATATTTATATTCACACTTTCTTATATTTTTTAGATAATTTGTTTAAACTTTTAGTACAATTTTGATATGTAAACCTAATACATGAAAAGTTTAAAAATCTGAAAAATAGGTTATCTTATCGTGGCAAATAAAATTTCCTTATTAGGAAAAGCAGGAGTTGGAAAATCCAGTATAATTAATCTCATTTTTGAAGGAATAAGTCCACAAGAACTTATGATACATCCACTAGAACCGACGCGGGGAATAAATCCTAAAGCATGTATTTGGATGGATTTAGAAATAGGATTATTTGACACTTCGGGACAGGAATTATCAAATTTATTAATAGATTCTCAAGAACAAGAAAAGATTTTTGGAAATGCTGATGCTATCATATACATAATAGATTATAAAGGGTGGGTTTTAAATTCTGAAGTAATTATTGAAGAAATCAGAGAAATAATCCGAATTTACGAGGACTTCAATGCAAATGGAACTTTTTTTATATTCTTTCATAAAATAGATTTAATAAATCAAAAAATCTGCGCTAATTTTAATAGAATAGAAAGGAGAATCAAAAATCGGTTGGATCTACCAAAGGAAATATCCATTTTTTTCACTAGTATTTATCCAAATTTATTATATCGATCTTATAACGCTCTCTCTGAAATCTTAAGTAGCTATTCTTTAGAATCTCAAAAACTAAAATCCAATATTGATATAATTATTGGTGAAAGTTCAAAAATGATCTGTTTAATCACAAATAAACAAGGTCAAATATTTGTTCAATCAATGTCATCCGACTTTAATCATGATATTATTTACCAAATATATGTGTTGATTGCACACTACAATCGAATCTGTAAAGGGAAAAAATCAGATACAGATTTTCGTTTTATTGATGCTGGTCCAATGATCTTAAGCATGAAAATGGAATATTTAAATGATTATAATCCTGATTTTGGTTCGCTTTATATCTTTTCGGAGAATCTTCAAAAGGAGGAAATTAACGAGGTAATGTCAGAATTTTTAAAAAATATAAGTCAAATTATTGATACGGAGGGAAATCAATAAAATGTTACGCCAGATTTATATTATTCATGATGGAAAGATTATTTATGAACGATCATATGGTAAAGCTTTAAGTATTGAAGATTTAAATAGCATTCTTCCTAATCTCATTGAAACAGTATTTTCTCGACTTGGGGAAGAACAAGGATCGTGGGATTATTTTAAATTTAAATTAAATTTTTTGGCAAATAACGAAAAAAAATTGCTTTTCATTTTAGTAACAGGGTTGAGTGATGATTTTACTCGTATTAGAACCGAGCTGTTGAAATTAGCGAAAGAATTTTTAAACTTGTTTCAAGAATCAATTGGTTCCGGATTGGACAATACGATTCTAACATTGCTAGATCCATTAATGGATGGAATTCATAGGAATTTAAAACCAAAAATATCGCTTGTAGGATTTTCAGGAGTTGGAAAAACAACAATTACACAACTTATATTAGCAAGAGAAATTCCATTACAGCACGTTCCAACTATAACGGGTGAAGTAGCAACAGTTAAAATTGGCAAATTAATTTTCCTATTATGGGATTTTGCAGGTCAAGAACAGTTTAGTTTTCTTTGGAACAAATTTATTCAAGGAAGTGATGCGGTTTTATTGATTTCCAATTCGACTTTAGAGAATTTAGAAAAAAGCAAGTTCTTCCTAGAATTAATTAGTGAGGAAGCTCCTCATGCATATTCAGCGATAATAGGCAATAAACAAGATTTACCCGATTCTGTACCTGTTGATGAAATAGAAAGAATAATGGGAGTTAAAACATATTCAATGATTGCGATTGAGCCTAATAATCGCGAAAAGATGATTAAAATTATTGCTGATATTTTAGATATGAGCCCTGAAGTTTCTCCATTACTGAAACCAATTATTGAAAGGGATGGTTTAGTGAAGGAAGCTCAAATTGCGTTAGAAAATGGTGATTTTCATTCAGCAGCTCAAAAATTTGAAAGAATTGCAGATATTTGTTTAGAAATTGGAGATGATACATTAAGTAAAGAATTTTTTGAAAAATCTATAAAATTGAGCACCATATAATTGTTCGTTGTTAAATTTATTGAATTAAAATGTGAAATTAGCAAAATAGTCCTTAAAACGATAATAATAGTTAATAAAATTATGAAACTTAAAAAATATTACATGTAAGTTATGTCTATCAAGGAGTTAAGATATCTATGTTAAAACAGGTGTTATTCAAAATAATTACTGTAGGAGATGGATTTGTAGGAAAAACTACTCTTCTGAGAAGATACGTTGAGGGATTATTTTATAATGTTCCAAAAATTACTATTGGAGTTGATTTTTATTTGAAGCGATTAATTTATGAGACTTATGAAGTATCGTTTCAACTTTGGGATTTTGGTGGACAAAAACAATTTAGATTTTTACACAGTAAATATGTAACAGGTGCTTCTGGAGCTCTTTTATTATTTGATTTAACTGAACCCAAATCTATTAATAGCGCTGAAGAATGGATAAATTTAGTAAGATCTCAAGATAATAATCTGCCAATTATATTAGTTGGTACGAAATATGACTTGGTAGAACCTGAAACTATTAATGACGATGTTGCAATTGATTTGATGCTTAAGAATAAATTAATAGCTAATATAAAAACATCTTCTAAAACAGGATTAAACATAGACCATGTATTCGAATTAATGATTATAGAATTACTTGCTAAAATTTCTTTAAATAATATAGAATCCCCAAAAGCAGGATTAAGATAAGTTTTTTTTAGCCTTTTTTAGTTTTTTTAAAACAATTTAAGTTTTAAATAGAAAAAGAAGAATTATAGTATATACCTCGTTAATGGAAGATTTGATTCATACAATTAGTAGCTTGCGTCTCATCAGTTGCTATATACGCTTGTTTAAAGAGAGAAGCAAAAAAAGATCTATCTTTTGGATTGAAATATTTCATTTTTGATGAATTCCATTTTGAATTTTGAGCAAGAGGAGCTAAAATCGAAATTTGATCTTTTATTAATTCCATAAAAGTTAAGAGAATTTCTTCCTTCGTGTTAGATTTTACCGTATCAATTAAAACATTGTTAAAATAATCCCAGTCAGAATTAAATTGAATACAAAACTTCCTAATGTCCATTTTGTTCGTGATGATTAGTTTTGCTAGCACTTTTATTCCTATTTCATAAGGAGATATCAAATTTTTCGATTGAGAAATTATAGTAGTCGGAAGGCTTTTATTGTATTTTTGCTCAGGATAAAGACTATATTCAGGCAGTATTTTTAATAGATTTAATCCCAAAATGTTTCTAGTATCAACTATTGTTCCTCCTGAATCAAAAAAGCGTTTATTGATTATGTAAATCATAAGTTTTTCAGCATGAACATCTCCAAAATAAGGATAATCAGAAGCGTAAAGTAAATATTCGGACCAATCTCTATTATCTACAGTAATTTTATTATTTCCTTTAAACCAGCGGCGAAAATCTTCAAAAAAGTTTCCAGCGCCTTCACCATGGAGCATTGATAGATCTCCGTATACATTAGGTTGAACGACGGCATTATATACTTCTGTATCTCCAATATTGCCCTGAGCAAAATGAGCGATGATGACCTTGAAGTAAGGAACTAAATTGGGATGATTCTGGATCAAAAAAGCTCGCGTCGATCGTATCAGTTCAGCAATGCTCAAAATAGTCCCTCTTCCTCTCGTATCAAAAATGACTGGCATAGAATGCTTTGCTGCTTCCACTAAAACATTAATTACTCTATTTTCATTTACATTATCAATCCATCCTTCAGATCGAGGATGTAGTTTCAATCCTCTAAGACCCAATACTTCGCGAGCATATTTTACTTCTTTAACTGCTTTATCTCCCTCCATGGGATCAACACGTGCATATCCAATTAATTTCATCGAAAAAGGGAAGCGTGTCGTAAAACGGGAGATATTTATGTTGCTCGCCCGATATAATGCTTCAGGATGCTTGTCTCGAAAAATATCTTGGAAGGGAAATACCACTCCTTGATCGATAAAAGAATAAAATTTTGATTTTTGCTTTAAATCAGAATATCTCTTACCCAATTCCTCCAAGGCTACGTATAATTTATCCGTGAAGGGAAATTGATTAAAAGACCAGGTTATTCTGGTTGGAATGCCTGCAATACTGGTCATAAAGGACTGTTCCCCCGTATGTTCCCAATCTGCTTGGATTCTTCCTTGAACATTACCCCAAAAATCAAAAGTTCCCGTACCGGGTGCTAGTGGATTCATCATTTTAGCACCATCAACGTCTTCTCCAAGATGAGAATGAGCGTCAATGACAAACACGTGTTCGATTTTTTTCAGTCCATTTTGTTCAATTGTTGCCGTTAACATTTTCTATCCTTGTAGGGATGTTATCTTACAATCTAAAAATTGCTAATATGCTATAAATATCTAAATTATTAGATTTAATATTTTGTAATTTGTAAATTGAATTGTGCTAAGACAAGTCAAAACATTAATAATTTCAATCATAGTAAAATCTTTTTAAATCCTATTATGGATTTATTAAATAATCATGGCGTTATCTGAATTCATTCGAAAAAGAACAACTTTCATTGTTCGTTTAATACTCACGATAAATATCATTACAGCTTGTATTATAATAGTCACACTTGTTGTACCGATTCCAGATGATCCTCCCATATATCATTTTCCATTCATGGTATATCTGGAGTATGGTTTGGCTAAAATTTTACTGCTTTTTTTAATCTCAGGTGTTCTTTTAAAAAAGAAAGGAATGGCGTTTAAAGCAAAGATTGGAAGGAGTAGGATCATTACATCTCTCATTAATAAAATTGAATGGGAAGATAAAACACCGTTATGGCGTAGAATATTAAGACGCATTTCAATCATTGCTTTCCTCTTTGCAACTTTCGGTTATGGCTTAATGGTATTCGCTGCACCATGGAATTGGTTTTCTCCAATGAACTTGCTATATTTACCCTTTGTTTTTAGCATGCTTTTATTATGGACATGTATGGGAATAAAAAAAGAAAATATTAGCATGGTACTCTATTCATTCTTGTTATTAGGAATACTGATGTTGTTAGATATTTTAGCCATAATAATTGCCCAAGATCAACTGGTATTACCCCTAGCCATTACTTACCAAGTTGTTACATTGTGTCTTATAGTACTGAGATTGATTACATATGCAATTGTAGAACGCAAAAAAGATTGAGAAAGATAATTATCGAAGAGATAGAACATTTCTCTCATCTCTTTTAATCATTACTTTTTAGCTTGAAATTAGAAAATAAATAAAGAAATTCAAGAACCTTATTAATTTTACTTTCTCTTTCATCTAATTTCAAGGTATCAATAGTTGATTTAATGAAAATCGCGCGTTCTGTCATCTTAAAAAATTGATTAGTCCCTAAGAATTCAAGAAATCCTAATTTTTCTAATCTAGAGAGGTGTAAACTTGATTCTTTTGATGGTAAATTAAAATCATGAAAAAGTTCAGTTTGTGAATGTTTTTTTAAATCATCATATTTGAGGATGATTCTCATATCCGTTCGAAAATCTTGAATAAAGGATTTTTGTTTGTAATTTAACTTGTCTTGAAATACATCAAGAAATATTTCTGCCATTTTGTCATACGTGTCTAAGAAGTATTCTTTTGAGATTGATGTGGTATGGATTGAAATTTTCTTAATTCCAGTTACTTCCTTTTCAACAAATTCTTCAATCGCTTTTACCTTGTGTTGGAGATATAACGTCTCTGTCAAATCTATCTTGTGTAACAAGATCGCTAAAGAAAGAGTACCTAACCCAATTTCCTTGATTAAAATCATTAACTTTTTTATAAAATCGAAGAGATCATTTAAATAACTATTCACATCGAAAACACAGATTATCAGATCAGTATATGCAAAGATTTCTCGATCTTGATTAAACCAATTTTCATTCTCTTGTCCTGCTAAGTCAAATAAACCGACTTCATCATCTTGAAACTGGTATGAGACCGTATTAAAGCCTCTTGTAGGAGGAAGAGAATTTTGTAAAAGATAAAAGGGATTAGCCATTTCAAAAAAAACATTCTTTATTGTCGTCTTTCCCACACCAGAAGGCCCAATAAAAACAATTTTCTTCTTTTCTACCATGCTATCTCATCTTTGATCCAGTCATCTTTTTACCATTCGATTTCTTCCCCAAAGTTCTTTATCGGCCAAATCCAATAGTGTTTTTTCTTTTTAACGCCCTTTTCTTTTAACTCTTTGAATAAATGCTCCTTTTCTTCTTTTATCAATCCCGTCGGGTCATACAAAATTTTACATTCATCGAGAGCATATAGGATTATATCGGTTTTGATTTGAACAAGACGTTTAAATTCACTTTCGGTCATCCAGAGCGAATCTATTCCTGCGGATGTGAGTTGCATTAATTTTAATTTCAATTCATTCTTTTTTCTAGGATCTTCTGGAAGCTCATTATCTTTAAAAATAATAATTAAATCAATATCACTTCTCTTTTCTTCTGAATAAATTGCATCTCCTCTTGCTAATGAGCCAAATAAAACAATTCCCGCAATTTTTTTATCTGTTTGAAATATTTGAGTTAAGTAGTCCTCCAATTTTATCGAAAAATATTCATTCTTTAAAAACTTTAAATTTAAGTCCATTTTTTTAATTCTCCGAGTAATAATTCTAATTGACCTAAATCTTTAAATCCTTCAGTAGTCAGGTTTAAGCTCTTCTTTAAAAGTTCTAAATAAAGATTTAATATCCTTTCTAGATTTATCAGAAAATCTTTGACGTCTTCGAAAGATTTATAAATTTCTTCAGCGGTGATTAATTTATCATTCTTAAAGGTTCCGTATCGAGTTTGAACCCCTTCATTCTCAAAAAATTTAGAATATTTTATAATATCATTAATTACTTCTTTTATATCTAATGCTATTGTTAAAGAAGATTTGTTTTTCAGAAAATCTTCCAATATAACTGTTGGAGAATAGGTTTTCTCTACTTTCAATCCCATAAAATTTAAAATAGCTTTATTGAATTTTTCTACAGCAAGTTGACTTCTAAACGCGACGAGAGAATAAAATTCATTCTGAATGCTACTGACGACAATTTTCAGATCGCTAATAGCAGATACGATCCAACTTTTTCCTTGAGAAAAATTAGTTTTCATATTCCAGAATGTATAATTTCGATTACTCTACTAGTGAAATATCGTTCTTTTCTTAAATTTTTATATATTTTATAAGATCATCAAATGGATCTTCGTGTTTGAATACTTAAATCCCTACAGTTTTGATACCACTCCCATCCCTAACATGAATGATTATATCTGAACTTATTTTTTTTCCTTTTTATACTCCAATTTCATCTGAAGAATGATTTTTTCTCTTAACCTCCAGAAATAATCATCCAAGTCCATTTCATCAAAAAGCCCCTTATTAAGATCCTCGTATAATTCCATTAACTTTCGTTCAATTTTAACTTCAGAGAAGTCTTGATACACGTATTTATGCTTCATTAGAATGGGAAGGAGATATCGATAAATTAGTAGATCTTTTTCTTTTACGCTTCTTATAAGGAGCTCAATTTCTTCATCATCAAAAAAATCCAAAAATTTCTGCTCTAGTAGAAAAATCATGACATTTGGAATGCACGCAGCAAATCGTTTCGCAATTTCCTCTTTAAACACTTTTCGTGCCAGAGGATCGCCCACTTCCGTTAGCCTCTTTAATAACGGAAACGCGAGATTGCTATGCAGTAATCGCGTATCGTAATTATTCTCGTACTATGCCTGCAAGTTCGAACAATGCCCCCAGAACTCTACTTCGGGAGGTATATCTGCCCTTTTTAAGTCGGGATATTCTTGAGAATTATCCAATCTTTCCGATGTCTCATCAATCGACTCGATTTCCTCCAAAGAATGCATCTCGTCAACTTTAATATTTAACAACAAGTATTTGCACTGAAGAAAACGCTCTCCTCCTACATAAAGCACGGTAACTCCTTCTTGTTCATCAACAAGGTAAAAAGTCCCTTCTTCTTCCAACCGTAATGAAAAATATTCATTGATCCGAAATTCTTGCATTCGAACCGAGAAATTATAAATTATGATGATTATCTAAACTAATCATGTTCATTATTCTATTTAAATAATATTTTGTGAAATTTAATATTATTATCCCAGTCAATAATCATTGAATAATCAAGGATTATTAGCTTATTAACTGGTTAAATACTATTCTCTCATTTCCTTCGGAAGCGTCAACGTTCCGGTTAACGGATTATTCAAGGGATCTTGGCAGTATTGAATGGTAAAGTAGATTAAATCGTAAAGAATGCTTGGATCTTCTCCTCTTTCTAATTTGTATTGATATAAGCTTAATTGATACTCAGCTTCTGTTATCGGAGGTTTCGCATAACTTATGCTCCCAAAAACAGATTGAAGCACGGGTTTCAAGAATGGCGAGTAGAGAAAACCGAGCTCTTTCAGCTCATCTTTTAAGTAAAAGAACATGCGTTGGACGGCTTGGGTCATGTATCTTACAGGCTGCTTTTCAGGACCAAGATATTGTTCCGCAAATGCAGGATCATATTGTGCCAAATGCTCGCGAGTAAGGTTTTGCGGGCGGAATAATGAAATAAGCCCTCGCTCAATTGATGTTTTCCTGTTATAGGCTATGGTTTCAGAACCAGCATCAGGTACCCATACGCCTTTCTGCAAAAGCTTTACCGCTTTATAACAGAGCGTTTGGATTAATAAAGCAATGCCAATCCTACGACATATCGAGATTTGGGCATCACTAATTCGAATTTCAATAGTTCCCCAATCTGTAAAGGGAAACACATCTTGGAAGCGGCCATCTTCCAGGCTTG
>Ga0315535_1000913_pt1 | contig 20293 bp, 18 predicted proteins | sample SalMarSW160220MG_2_FD_203092 | JGI IMG/M metagenome (GOLD analysis project Ga0315535, IMG submission 203092) | Salt marsh sediment microbial communities from the Plum Island Ecosystem LTER, Massachusetts, United States - Salt Marsh Sediment SW1602-20 ... | reverse complement strand
ATGAATATGCAGAGTATGAGATTCAGGTGGTCAAGGAAAGAATCGGACCGGTTCACCTCAAGGTGATCCTTGAAACCGGTAGTCTGCAGGATTTTTCGCTGATCCGCAAGGCATCCTTTCTGGCCATCGGGGCAGGGGCAAATTTTATAAAAACTTCTACGGGAAAAATATCCCCGGGTGCTACACCAGAAGCCATGGTGGTTATGTGCCAGGCCATCAACGATTACTACAACAGGACTGGGAAAAAGATCGGTATCAAGCCAGCCGGCGGTATTTCCGATGTGGATACAGCATTGCTTTATTATGCGATCGTAAAATATGTCCTGGGTGAGAGCTGGCTCAATGCAGAAAGGTTCAGAATTGGAGCCAGCAGGCTTGCCAACGCATTATTGGCTAAAATTTTTGACCAAGGGCCTGATTTTGGTTATTTCTGACCATGCTTGGTATGTATAAAAGAATTATATTTGTCTTGAGCGGTTCGATAGCATTCCATTCTCATAGAGACGGGTTGAATTCCATGGCTTTTTTTCTTCAATATCGGACCGCTTTTTTTTATTTCACCAAACGATAGTGTAAGTAGTCCAGCATCAGGGGAATATCTTTCTGACTGATACCGTTTTTGATCAGGATGGACTGGTCCTCTTCCATGGTTTTAAGAAAATCCTCCATCTCAAACTGAAGGTCTCTCAGGGATTGTATGTATAATTCAATGGCATCCCTTTTATTTCCAAGGGCCCATTGGACATGGCCGTAATTGATATAGTCGTAATATCCCGGCTTCAACTGAAACACTTTCTGGAAGTACTTTTCCGATTTTTCCAGCTCCCCCATCGCAAAATAACACCAGGCAATAGGCCTGAGGATGTGCTGATTTCCCGGATTCATATATTCAATTTTAAAATATTGTTTTAGGGCTGTCTGGTATTCTCCCAGCTTCAGCCGGCAAAATCCAATCAGTGATTCCGTGGTGGTATCTCCCGGTTGAAGCAGAGCGACCTTTTCATACACTTCCAGGGCCGACTTGAAGTTGTTGTCCTTGCGGTAACAGATTCCCAGGTTCTTCAGGGTCCACAGATTCTGCTCACCGGCCAGGCTGATCCGGGAATAATATCCGATGGCCTGCCGGTAATTGCCATCCTTCTGAAAACAGTACCCCGTCTTCTCAAGCAATTCACGATCATCAGGCCTGGATTCGAGCATCATTTTAAAAATATCCAGGGCCTCTTCAAAATGTTCCTTTTCAAAAAGGTACTCTGCGATGTTTCTGGTGATGGATTCATCTTCACTGATCTCACGGAAAAAGTAGGACTTGTACAGATCCAGCTTGCCGTCAAATACATCCTCAAATTCATTTTTAAAAGGAGATATTTTGAAGAAACGGTACAGGTCCTGTATATACTGGATAAACACCGTCCGTTTCGTGAAATCGCCCGACGTAAGCTTTTCATCGGCGATCATTTCCTGCAAGCCCTCCATCTCCATCAGGAAAGCGTTGGAAAGCATCTTTTTCTGATCCCCGGGCAAATACCTCAGGTTGAAGATAAAACTGTATTTGTCGCTGTTACACAGGAATGGCGTTTTCTTGAGACCATCCACAAAAATATCCGGATCAAAAGAGTCACTCCTGGAAGCGTAGATTTCGGACAGGTCCGGGTTTTCATTGTGAAAGGGAACCAGCCAGTTGGTAAGTTCGTTAAAGAACGGGAACTGTTTGAGATGCGCAAATGTGGTCATGTAGACATCAGCGCCTTCCATTTGAAGTTTCATAAACTCATCCACTTTCCTGTAAAGATCATCCGATTCACTGAACATGGATTCCCAGTCAGGATTCCTTCCCTCTTCAAGCAATTCATCACGAATATCATCCATCTTCAGCTTATCCTCCAGCTTGGGCCTGAGTTTTGCCATTTCAGGCATCAGGTCTTCCTGCAGCTTCCTGCCAATCTCCAGGGTATCACGTGTGCGGATCAGTTGCAGGGCAATTTTTTCAAAACTCTGTTCCAGCTCCAGTTCTCCACTGACCAATTGCAACCTTTGTATGACCTTGGGATAGAACTCAATTCTGTCATCATAACGGTAAAGTAGGATGACCAGTGCCACGATGGCCCTGGCCGAAACCTCCTGATCCTCCTCACCTGCAAAATCGATGAGCCTGTGTAGCTTCTCTTCGTCCCAGTACCTCAACCCTGACAACAGGATCCCACTTACAAAAAGTGCTTTTTCGTACCATAGAAACTCGCGGCACGATAAAATGGCTGCAGAAAGGCTGTTTTCGGCCTCGTTATACCTGTTGCTCAGCCACAAATGCCTGAATATTTCCATGGAGAGGTTCCTTCGTCGCTCTTCATTGGCGCCGGGTGAAATCCTGTTCTCGTTGATGATCTCGTCCAGTTCAAGCTTGAACGAGAGGTCATCCATGGTCTCGATGATCTTTTTTCCGGTAAGTTGCTGCTTGCGATCCAGCTCCGCCTTTAATATATAGGTATGCCAGCCGGCGTTTTTTTCCATCAACAGGTCTTTGACCCTGTCAGCCAGTTCCAGGATGGAGGTAAGTAATTTCTGATATACACTGTCCCGTTGTGGATCCTGAACTCCTTCGAGCATATAATTAAGCATCTGCTCATAGGTGTGCTCCAGATGTTCCTGCTGAATAAAAAAGTCGCTGAAACCCGATTCACTGACCAGACCATTCAGTACATCCAGGGCATCCTTCACCTTCCGGGAAGAGACCAGCTGGCACAAACGTTGTGTGCGGGCTCTTATCTGCTGAACATTGATCATTCAAAATTATTTCCGTGATCCTGTCCAAATATCAAGCCATCCGAACGAAACAGACAGAATGGCAGGGATATCAATAGGTCAGCAAACAAGATAAAACAATCCTTTCCAATATTTGATTAAATGGTGGCCACATTCTGTATAAAACGGAGAATCATTCCGGAAGATTACTCTCCCTTGCGAACCAGAGGATAGACTACATAGGTATAAACCCAGCAGCCTGCACAGAAATTGAGTCCGCATTCCAGAAATGCAAATCCAACCAGGGTTACCCCGGCAATGATTGCCAGCATTGGCAATCCGATGATCGCAGCAACTGTGGTAAGGGTGGTAAGTAAAAATCCTACCCTGGCCGCAAACACTTTCGGCGCTTTATCAATCCAAACGGGCTGTGTTCCCATGACCTTCACAAACAGATGGCCAAGCCAGCTCAGCGGGCTGTATTTCAGTCCGGTGAAAGCCCTGATGAAAAAGTCCGCCACCAGCATTGCCGGAAATATGGCACTATCGAAGATGAAAAATGCCCCCATGAGGATAACCACACTAAAAGCTGTTACCCTGACCATGTTCTCATCCACCCTTTCGGTGGAGACCGGGCATATGAGTTGATTAAATTTAGCCATGTCTTTGAATATAAGTTCTCTTCTTTGGACGTGAATAGTCACAATACCTTACTCCCTCTTCCCGCCTGCAAATGTAAACATGACCCTGGTTGAGGCCCGGATGTGAGGGGATTTTAGCAATATTTTAACACAATCGGATGAAATGATTCTCATTTTTATTCTGAATCGCCTAGCTTTAGTCCCGGATAATTCCTAACAACCATGCCGTGTCAATTCAGAACTTAAAAATTGATAAACGCCTTGTCAATATCGATCCACAGGAGCTGTTGTTCCTTCTTGGAGGCAATGATATGGAATCGGATCCCCACACACAGGAATTGATTGAAGAACTTATCAAAACATGTTCAAAGATCATGACTCCCCGGGGAGGATATATAACCAAAAAAGCAATCCCAACAGGATCGAAGGATGAGATTTCCATAGAAGGAATGGATTTTAATACCGGCAGGACCATCAAAAAAATGCTTCAGGGAGCTGAAGCATATGCGTTTTTCGTAGCCACTGCCGGCCCTGGCCCGGAAGCGTTGTCCCGCTCCCTGATCAGCAAGGGAGATTACCTGGAGGGATATATCGCAGATCTGGTGGGGTCGGCCATAGCAGAATCGGTAGCCATGCAAATCCATGATCAGGTAAAAATGGAAGCAGGTAAAAACGGATTAAGTGTTACTAATTGTTACAGCCCCGGATATTGCGGTTGGGAGGTTGGAGAACAACAGAAACTTTTCAGTCTCTTCCCAAATGGATGGTGTGAGGTCACCCTCTCGAAATCATCATTGATGTCTCCCATTAAGTCGGTAAGCGGGGTGATCGGAACAGGGGCAACAGTATCATTCAGGGATTACACCTGCGAGATTTGCTCCATGAAAGATTGCATCTTCCGGCGAACCCGGACGAGTCATCCCCATGATTCCTCCAAATAGGTCTTCATTCCGTGATTGAATACAGCACAAAATGGGTTGGTGATTGTTAACTCATCATCTGCGTAAATTATTTATACGTGGAGAATTTGAATACAAGAGAGATGAATGTGAATGTAGAACAGGCAATATATACGATTGACAAGGTCAGGCACCTTACCGAATCAACCTATGTGTTAAGATTTTCAAGGAACGGCATGCCGTTTACTCCGGGTCAGCACCTGGTGCTTGGACTGCCCGGTTCACAAGAATTGAGAGAATATTCCATATACAGTGGAATCCATGATGATGCACTGGAGGTGATCATCAAAGAGGTGGACGAAGGAGTCGTCAGCCGGCAGCTTAAAAACATCAAACCCGGGGATTCCCTGGAGGTAAGAGGGCCCTATGGCTTTTTCCTGACCAGGGCCGCGTTACCCAAGGCTGGAAAGTTGTTGTTTCTTTCAAGCGGAACCGGGATAGCTCCTTTCCACAGTTATATAAAATCATTCCCCGGAGCCGATTACAGACTAATACACGGTGTGCGTAACAGGAATGAAGCCTACGATGCAGAAGATTACCAGGCCAGGCGCTTTGTTGCCTGTACCTCGAGGGACCGGGGGGGAGACTTCTATGGCAGGCTGACCGACTACCTGCTCGAAACAGAACTGGATACCCAAAGCCTGGTATTCCTTTGTGGCAACAGCAACATGATCTTTGATGCCATGGATATATTACGGGCAAGAGGGTTTTCGCAGAACCAGATCTATACAGAAGTCTATTTCTAGGAGGCACGCATGCCGGCTGTGGAATATATAACTTTGCAGGAATGAAAAAAGTATCTTTTAAGACCCTGGGCTGCCGCCTGAACCAATACGAAACAGACGCACTCGTGACACAGTTCCACCAGGCTGGTTATCAGGTGGTCGACTTTTCAAACCAGGCTGACATTACCGTGATCAACACCTGTACGGTTACCAACCAGAGTGACCAGAAATCAAGGAACATCATCAGCCAGGCCGCCAGAAAGAACAGCGACGGATTGGTGGTGGTAACCGGTTGCATGGCCAACAACCATAAAGCACTGTTGGAAGCCAACGATCAGGTCACCTATGTGGTTGACAATGAGCGGAAAAGTCAGATTGTCGCATTAATCGATGCACACTTCAAAGGAGAGGTTGTGCATCCCGATGCCTATGCCAGGGATGTGTTTGGATTCGACATAGTAGACAAAAGCCTGCATACCCGTACCTCCATCAAGGTTCAGGATGGATGTGATAATTTCTGCACCTATTGCATTGTCCCTTCGGTAAGGGGACGGGCTGTAAGCCGACCGCTGGAAGGGATCCTGGAAAATGTCCGCAGGGTGGTGGACAACGGATTCAAAGAGGTGGTCATTACCGGGGTAAACATCGGCAGGTATGATCACAACGGAACCAATATTGAAGGTGCCCTTGAAAAAATTCTTGAACTTCCGGGTGATTTCCGGGTCAGGATCTCCTCACTGGAACCCGATGGCTTTGGTCCTGATTTCCACAATCTGTTTCAGCATCCAAAAATGTCCCCGCACCTTCACCTGTGTATCCAGAGTGGTTCAGAAACAATTCTTCTGAAAATGCGAAGGATGTATACGGCAAGAACTTTTATGGAAATTGTGGAGAAATTCCGGACGCAAATGCCCGGCTTTAACTTCACGACCGATGTGATTGTCGGATTCCCCGGTGAAACCGAAGATGATTTCCGGGACACCACGCGGCTTGTAAAGGAGGCCCGTTTCAGTCATGTACATACTTTCCGTTACTCACGCCGGAAGGGTACCCGGGCCGACAGAATGGAGAACCAGCTGGAAGAACAGATCAAAAATGAGAGAAGTGAAATGATCAGGCAAATCTCTGAAGTGAACCGCCTCAACTACATGCAAAGCATGACCGGTATTCATCAAAGGGTTCTTGTGGAACAGGTAGACAAAAACGGAATGGCCCGGGGATACGGCGAGCATTACCTGCCCATCCGTTTCCAGACCGGGAATCGCACGAGAAACCGGTTTGAAGATGTGGTTATGGAGCGTGTTGATCTGTCAGATCCCCCGGTCATGATGGCCACCAACATTTAACAGGCGTATTATCTTAATTAAATAAGATTTATTCTTCTTTAATTGAAGTATTACATGAAGTTATTCTAGCCGCCTCAGATCTGTTTCATTTCTATCCTCACCCTGAAAGCCTCGGCAACTTCCTTCACAACATCCCAAGACGCTGTATTTATTGAATCTGATTCCGTATAAATTGCAAAAACGGGGGAAAAAGGATGTTTCAAAGCTTCAGACCGTAGTACAGGTGATCTGAAATATCTCCATCTATCTTTGCTATGCCAGGCATGGCACCCCACCGGGTGAATCCGAATTTTTCAAGTATACCGATACTGGCAATATTTTTATCCAGAAGAATGGCCACCAGAACAGTGAACCCATACTGGATGGCCGTCCTGAGCACATGCTCCAGAAGCATGCTGCCAATTCCCTTTCCGCGGTATTCCCGGTCCACATAATAACTGACCTCACCCACATGTGCAAGCGCCTCTCTTCCAGGACGGTAAGCGCTCAGTGATATCCACCCTGTTACTTTTTCCTGCTCATGACTGACAAATACGGGAGTTTGGTCCGGATCATGGCCGGTGAACCACCTCCGCCTGTATTCCATATCCACGGGAAAAAGATGTGCCGTACAGAAGCGTTGACTGACTGACTGATTGTAGATCTCGTTGATGGTAACAAGATCGTCGGGCCTGGCCTTTCGGATTTGCATACCCAAAGTTAATCATCCTGTTGCTTTGAATTTTCAAAAGATTAGCAGATCCTGTTAAACTTTTCAAATCTAAAATGATCTAAATATCTATCTTTGCACCTTCGTTTGAGTTTAATATCAGAAAATGAGAAAAATAGACAGAAGGATTGTTATCATCGTCAGTGTGATATTTATCCTGGGGCTGGCGTATGGATTGATGAGATTTTTGATTGCGCAGAAAGAGCCTCCTCCGGTTCGAATGACCATTGAATCCCGCAGATTTGTAGTGGTTGAACCGGTCATATACACCAGTATCAAGGCACAGGTTACCGGTCCGGGCCGCGTGTCCTCCGTTTCCGAAGTAGATATCGTTTCGGAAGCCGCAGGAAAAATTGAACCCGGTAAAATAGCTTTAAAGAAAGGAGCCGGTTTTTTAAAAGGGGATGTGCTTTTTGTGATCTATCCCGACGAGGCCGTTCTGTCACTGAAGGCCAGTAAAAGTCAATACCAGAATACCCTGGCCGGTATCCTTCCTGACCTGGCCATCGATTTCCCCGAAGCCGAACCTGCCTTTAAGGATTTTTTCAGCTCCATCAGGGTGGATGAAGCCCTGCCGCAACTGCCCGAAATCAAGGATGACAAACTCAAAATATTCCTGGCCAGCAGGAATGTGATCAGTGAGTACTACAACATCCAGCGGGATGAGCTTCAGCTGGACCGAAGGACCGTAAGGGCACCTTTTAACGGAACCTACGTGGATGTGTACATGGAAATCGGAGCATATACCAACATCGGAGGAAAGGTTGCCAGGGCCATACGTACCGACGGAATGGAATTGGAAATTCCGCTGGATCGTACCGATGCTTCCTGGGTGAAAAAGGGTGATCCTGTGATAATCCATTCTGAAAAAAGAGACCTCAGCTGGAATGGAAAGGTCATCCGGAAAAGCCAGTATGTGGATGAAAACACCCAATCACAGGAGATATTTGTGGGGGTTTCATATGACAGAGACAAGCCCTTACTGGCCGGCGAATACATGGAAGCCACCTTCCCGGTGAGGCCCATCGAAGGGGTAATGGAAATCCCCAGAAATTCTGTTTTCAATACCAATGAAGTATTTATTGTGAGGGAAGGTCGACTGGCCAAACGGGAGATCAATGTGGTCAAGGTCAACGAACGAACCCTTCTTTTCAACGGATTGCCTGAAGGTGATTCGGTGGTGGTTCAGCAACTGATCAATGTGTCGGAGGGAACCCTGGTCCAGCTGGAAAAGGAAGATCTTGCAAAAAACCAAAGACCACCTGGGAATCCCGGTGCAATGCAAAAGGGTGATCAGGCAAAAAATAGCAAAAAGAAAAGCAGGAACTGATCATGAGGAAAATCATTGAAAGGTTTGTTGAATATCCTGTATATGCCAACCTGATTCTGGCTATTGTCATTCTGGCCGGCGGACTGAGCCTCCTATCCCTGAAAAAGTCGTTCTTTCCGGAAACCGAAAGCAGGTATCTGTCCGTATCGGTATTTTACCCGGGAGCCTCACCGGTCGAAATGGAGGAGGGGGTGACAACGAGGATTGAGGAAGCGGTTCGTGGATTGATCGGGATTAAGGAGATTACCTCCACTTCCGTGGAGAACATGAGCAACATATCCATCGAAACCACAGGAGAGTATCCCATCAATGAAGTGCTGCAGGAAGTAAAAAATGCCGTGGATGGAATCTCCTCCTTGCCCACTGCTGCAGAGCGCCCTATCGTTTCAAAAAGAAGATCCCGGGCAGGTGCCATCCGCATGGAACTGGTGCCGGTGGATGGACAGGACATGGATTTGATGACCCTGAAGGAACATGCCCAGCGCATTGAAGAGGATTTTCTGAACTCCGGGGTGGCCAGCCAGGTCTCCACGTCGGGTTATCCCCAGCCGGAGATTTCTGTAGAAATAATGGAAGAAGTTCTGCTGCGATACAACATCACATTTGACCAGATAGTAAGGGCCATACAGAACAACAACCAGGATATCTCCGGTGGAGAGATCAAGTCTAAGGAAGAGGAGTACCTGATCAGGCTGCGTTCCAGGAGTGCCGATCCTGGTAAGATCGGGAATATTATTCTACGCGGTGAACCCGATGGAAGTTTTATCCACATCAGGGATGTGGCAGAAGTGAAGGTCAAATTTGCAGACTCCCCCAACAAGCAATGGACCAACGGGAAACCCTCAGTTTCCATCGATGTTGAGAAACTTCCCGAAGAGGACCTGGATGAGATTACCAAGTGGGCCAACAACTACATTAAAGCGTTCAACAACCGGAACCAGGGCGTGGAGATCATTGTCTCCAGGGCCTACCTGGACATTCTCAAGAGCCGGCTCGACCTGCTCACAAGAAATGGATTGCTCGGGTTGGTGCTTGTCATCATTTCCCTGTCCATGTTCCTGAGTTTCAGACTTTCTCTCTGGGTTTCCTGGAGTATTCCTTTCAGCTTCCTGGCCATGTTTGTGGCCGCACATTTTCTTGGTGTAACCCTCAACCTCCAGTCTCTCTTCGGGATGATTCTGGTGGTCGGAATCCTGGTGGATGACGGGATTGTTATTGCAGAAAACATCTACCTGCAATTTGAGCGGGGCAAAACCCCCATGCATGCTGCTGTGGATGGGACCATGGAAGTAATGCCTGCCGTAATGACTTCAGTGGCTACAACCATCGTGGCATTCTCTCCCCTGCTGTTCCTTAACGGAACCCGCATGGAAATGATGTATGATGTGGCCATCGTGGTGATTGCCTCTCTGTTTTTCTCACTCTTCGAAGCACTCCTGGTTCTCCCGGCCCACCTGGGAAATAAAAGAGTGTTGAGCCGGAAAAGCATTGAAGCCAAGAGCAAGGGAATTAAAAAGTACTTTGAAGGTTTTATCAACTGGCTGCGGGACCGCGTTTATCATTATTTTCTCAACTGGCTGGTGAAATGGCGGTATATTGCGCTCAGTTTCCCCATTGCGCTGGTCCTGATTACCATAGGACTGTTCATGGGAGGACACATCCGAAACACCTTTTTCCCCATGGTGGACTTCGACAGTTTTACATTGAATGTGGCCTTTACCCCGGGGGATGGTGAAAAGCAAACCCTTGAATTCCTGGATCGTTTTGAGAAAGCAGTCTGGGAGGTGAATGACGAAATTGTTGAGGAGATGGGACTGGACCATAACATCATCGAACGTACCAGCAAAAGACTGGGCAGTGCATTTGAGGGCCAGGAGCGGGGAGCCCATGCCGGAAGCATCAATGTCTACCCGGTAGACCTGGAAGGATATCCCATCTCCGGGAGGGACATATCCACCAGGGTAAATGCAAAAATTGGCCGGGTTCCCGAATCTAGAAAATTTACGGTGGGGGGACGCAACCGGTGGGGATCTCCCGTATCGGTCGGACTGATGTCCAAAAACCTGCAGGAACTTGAGGAAGCCAAAGAGTTTCTCCTTGCACGCCTGAATGAAATGCCCCAGTTAAAAGATGTGAATGAAAACATTGCACTGGGTAAACAGGAAATCCGTCTCAATCTGAAGCCAAAGGCCTATTTCCTGGGATTGGATGAAAATGCCATTGCAGGTCAGGTGAGACAGGGATTTTACGGAGCCCAGGCCCAGCGCCTGCAGGTGGGCCGGGACGAACTCAGGGTCTGGGTTCGCTATCCCAAATCGGACCGCCTCACCCTGGGTCAGATGGAGGACATGAAGATCAAAACTCCTTCGGGAATCTATCCGCTGTCAGAGCTGGCCGACTACCACATGGAGCGCGGACCGGTGGCCATCAACCGTTTCAACGGATCGCGTGAGATCCGGGTGGAAGCAGAAACTGTTGATCCGCTGGCTTCTGTGCCGGAGATTCTCGAACAAATTGAACATCAGATCATGCCGGAGGTGATGTCACGGTTCTCCGGTATCCGGTATATCTACCAGGGACAACAGCGGTACAGCCGTGAAGCCATGGGTCAGGCAGGTAAATATTATATGCTTGCCTTTGCCATTATTTTTATGTTGCTGGTTCTTCATTTCCACAGCGTACCGAAAGCATTTATTATCATCCTGATGATACCCATTTCGCTGCTGGGGGTAGCCTGGGGACACGGTCTTCATGGACAGCCTCTCTCCATGATGAGCTTGTGGGGTGCTGTGGCGCTAACCGGGGTGGTCATTAATGATGCCATTGTGTTCTATTCCAAATTTGACGGCTTGCTTATCGAAGGGTGGAAAGTTCCGGAGGCTGTGAAAGAGGCTGGTAAAGTGAGGCTCAGACCCATCATCCTTACTTCCCTTACTACCTCCGTTGGTTTGTTTCCCATGCTTTTTGAAAAAAGTGTTCAGGCGCAGTTCCTGATCCCCATGGCCATCAGCCTGGCCTATGGTGTGGCCCTTGGAACAATCTTTATCCTGATCTTTTTCCCGGTACTTATCATGCTATTAAACGATGCCCGTGTTTACACCAGATATCTCTGGACAGGAGTAAGACCATCCAGGGAAGAGGTGGAAACAGCCATCATCCAGAACGAAAGGAAACTCAAATTTGAGCGAAACAAATCCGTATAAAATGACTCAGAAGAGAAGACATATATTTTCCATGGCTTTCTTTGCCTTTTTTACCATGGCAGTGTTTCCGCAGGAAGAACTTACCCTCTCCGGGGCCATCGGCCGGGCCATGGAAAACAATTACGGACTGATCATTTCAAGAGCCGAAACTGAGATAGCCGGCATCAACAACAATTGGGGAAATGCCGGCCGTTATCCCACCATCGGGTTTGAAGCTTCGGAAAACAACAGTTATGACCTGCGGGACGAGTCGTTCAGTAGCAGATTCTCAGCCGGTGTTGGGCTCAACTGGGTCCTCTTTGACGGTTTCAGGGTAAACATGACCAAAACCAAGCTCGGACAAATGGAAATGCTGTCAGAGGGCAGGCTGGGAGTGCTGATCGAGAGCACCATTGAGGATGTGATCCTTGCCTATTACAACGTACTGCTGCAACAGGAACAGCTGAAGGTGCTTCAGACGGTGATGGAACTCTCCGATGACAGGTACCACTATGAACTGGATCGGAAATCCCTGGGCGGTTCTGTTACCTACAATGTTCTGCAGGCACAGAACGTATATCTCACGGATAAGGCCAATTACCTGAACCAGGAAATGGAAGTCAGAAATACAGTTCGCAACCTGAATTTTCTGATGGGCATTGAGCCCACCATCACCTGGGAGTTTGGTGACTCCTTTGAAGCAGATACTTCAAGGTATCAGCTTGGTGACCTGCTGTCGAAAATGAAGTCCAGCAACCAGACACTGAAGAATCAATATACCAACCTGATGCTGCAGGAAAATGCAAGCTCTATCAGCAAGAGTGCTTACGCTCCAACTTTTTCCGTGGGAGCGGGAATCGATTTAAGCGAGTCATGGACCGCTCAGGCAAATCAATCCACGGTCAACAGCAGTATTGCCCCTTATGGAAACCTGAGGCTCTCCTACGACATCTACAGTGCCGGAGTCCGGAAACGATCCGTGGAGGTCGCCCGGATCAATGAAGAAGTGGCCAGGGTCGAAATCCAGGAGATGGAACATGCCCTGACCAATGAGTTGTTCAACCTTTATGACTACTATGAAGTACGCATTGAATTGCTGAATGTGGCCATCGAAAACATGGCAGCAGCTGAACTGAACCTCTCCATTTCGGAAGAGAAATACAAAACCGGCGTGATCAACTCGTTCAATTACAGGGATGTTCAGCTGATTTATCTGAATGCCGCCGTACGGTATCTGCAGTCTGTTTACGGTCTGATCAATTCCAAAACCCAGCTCACAAGGATCACCGGCGGATTCCTGGGAACCAGCTCGCAGTAATACGCTGAGAACTGTACATTTTCCAACAGCGCTTGACAAAGCCGGAATAGTATCATAACTTGCAGATACTCTAATCACTAAACTCAAATTGATGTCACGATCAAACCTCTTATCTGTTTGGGTGAGCGTTACATTCTTTCTGGTTCTGACCAGTTGTACCCGCGATACCCGGTTTACAAATGAGATCATTCATATTGAAGGCGTTTCCAGAGCCTGCAATATCACTACTTCCTATGTCTGGTTCGGTTCCGCCAGTGAATCCGAGGCGCAACCGGAAGTGCGTCTGCCCGCATCGGATGGGGACCTTATCTATATGTTGAACGAGGATGGTTCAAATCTATATTACCGGTACAACCCGGATGACGGGATTCACCTGGTGATATCACAGGATACCATGAAACCGTACCTGTTCTTTATCAATGGTATGCTGAGTCAGTTTGAAGTGACTTCAGAGACCATTCACAGTCTGAATGAGGAACTCTTCACTTTGAAGCCCGGCCGGTTCCCAACCTTGCTGTTCAGTGATTCCCTTACCGGGACCATGATCATGGAGCTGAAGAAGCTGCCGGAAAACTCCGGAGGATCGGGAATTCTTATTGAACATGATCTTTCAACCGGGACATTTCAGGACCTCATCTCCATCTGCAGACCCAGCTGGCTGGTTGCAGAATCCCTCCCGGCAGGATCAGGAACAGACCGGTGGAAACTCCCCAAAGAACTGGAACTCCTGTGGATCACGGGGGCGCCCCTGTTATTCTCCGGGGATGACCTGTGTCAGGGAAACCTGGAATCGCTGATCATTGCTGAATGGTTGCCGGCCCGGGATGAAGTGATCCGTCTTTCTGGCCTGAAGAAACTTCATACACTCACACTGGCCAGCTGTAAAATACCCGATCTGTCGCCCATCCAGTTTCCGCGAAGCTTAAAGCGATTGTTTCTGGTCGGATGTGAAGAGCTTACCGATATTGCCGGTATTCCGTCCCTGAAATGTTTTGGAATGTCAGGCAGCCGTGATATATCATCCCTGGAACCTGTCAGGGAATTACCGGAACTTACGCGATTGGCATTCCCCGGCAACACCTCCCAGGAGGATTTTGAATCTGTCATTGAGTGGCTTCCTCATCTGGAAGTGGTAGAACTGATCGATTGTCCGGAGATCCATGACCTTTCTCCCCTGCAACAAAGCAGGAACCTGGAAATCCTGATTCTTCGTCCCGACTCGATTTTACCAGAACATATCGGATCCCTGGACCAGCTGGAACTGATCATTATAAGCGAAAAAATATTTGGAAATTCTCCGGAGTTTATCTCCGAACTCCGTTCACAACTCCCAAATACAATGATAGTTCCCGGCAGCGGACTGTGTCTGGGCTCGGGTTGGTTGTTGCTGATTCTCCCCATGGTGATTGCTGCAAGGTTCTTTTTCAAAAGAAAGTAAAAAACCCTCTGCCCTGGAACCTCTCCGGAATAGTGCGCTTTGTACCAGGCAGAACCTGCAACGAATCAGAGACGTGTCAGGAGCTGTGACCGGAATTTTGCTGTTTGCCCTGTTCGTTCATGATCCCGGGGCCCTAAGGGTCCTGGCTTATGCCAGCCTTGCGGCTTCAACAGTATGGATCGGCTATTCCACATGTCATGTTTCTCTCCTCAAGGTATGCGGAATTACACTACCTGGCCGCCGTACCCTGTTGTGCATTCTTCCGGCTCTACTACTGGGTGCCTTTCTGGGCATAGCCACGCGGAACAGGTTCGGGCTTTCTTTGATCCCCTTGACCCTGGGAAGGGTGGCTTTGGTGGCTCCCTGTATCGGGGCCTTTGAGGAGATTCTCTTCAGGGGATATATCCAGGGCACCCTTCAACCAGCAGGCAGAATCCTTTCCGTTGTGATTGCGGCCATAACCCACGCTGCCTATAAACTGCTCCTGATCTGTTCCTTTCCCGGACCCCTGCAATTCGATCTTTTATTTCTCGGGCTTTGGACCTTTGCAGGTGGACTGGCTTTCGGGATCCTGAAGGAACTGTCGGGAAACACGATACCCCCGGTAATCGCCCATGCGCTGTTTGACATCATCCTTTACGGAGGATTGTCTGTGGCACCGGCATGGGTCTGGGGCTAAGTGAAGAGAAAGGACATGTTCAACATCATCTGTGCGAATTGTATACAGTTTGTTCTTATTCAATATATTTAAAGACGGAAACCTGATTGGGCTGAACTTCACAGTATGCAAACAGATCAACATTAAAAACCTATAGATATGGCCAACAACTATTTTTGTCCCGTTTGCAAAAGCAACATGAACATTGGAAATTCTTTGGTCTTTTCCGCCAAATCGCCAGACAACGTAAAGGGACTGATTTTTTTGGATACAGAACTGGGTGACTACACCAAAACCACCCACCCTGATTTTGAACTGCAGGAAGGCGTGAAATACACATTCTATTGCCCCATTTGTCACGCCAAGCTGAACAAGAGGGAGAATCCAAACCTGGTGAAAATACTTATGACCGATGATTCAGATAAGGAGTGTGAGATCAATATCTCCAACATCATAGGTGAATTTTGCACATACAAAATACTGGATAAAGAGACTGAGGCATTCGGTCCCGATGCAGACCATTACCGGAAATACCTTGATTTACCAAAAGAATATCACAAATACTTATAGAGACACATCCTTTTATTCCGAAGGCAGATCATATATATTTTATAACTTCGTTATTATATCAAACATAACGATTTAATCATTTCCCAAATGAAACTGATCCGCCATCCATTCGTTTTCGCTCTTGTTCTATCTGGGCTGTTTGCATCTCCCATACGGTCCGTATATGCGCAGGCTGACATGCCTCCGGTCATGGATTCAGCCACATTCGAGGCCCAGATGGAATACCTCCAGGAAAAGACCAGGATCTACAATGGTTTCAGGGCCATCCGGGATGATATATTCCTTAAAATGAAGGAGAATGCACTTGACTCAATGGCAAAAGAAAAACTGGAAGTAGCGCGGTTAAACAGCGAGATGAGTGAGCGTGATTTCCAGATTGAATCACTGAATTCGGACCTGGTCCGGGCCAGGAATGAAAGAGATCAGGCCATCCGGACAAAAGACAGTTTCTCTTTCCTGGGTATCCAGATGCAAAAAGGTCTCTATAACACAATCATGTGGATCATTGTGCTGGGGCTTGCTTCTCTGGCAGTGATTCTCTTCCTGCTGTTCAAGCGAAGCCATGTGGTCACCGTTCAGACCAAGAAGGAGTTGGAAAATATCCAGGAAGCATTTGAGGAGTACCGGAAAAGCTCCAGGGAGAAATATGAAAAGCTGGTGGTCTCACATCACAGTGAAATCATGAAACTGAAGCGTTCATGATTATATCAAGAGGAAATATTGGATTCATTGGCCTGGGAGTCATGGGAAAACCCATGAGTCTGAACCTGTTGAAAGCAGGATATCACCTGACGGTATATGACATAAGGCCCGAAATGGTTGCAGAGGTAATGAAAGCCGGCGCTGTGGAAGGCGGCTCTCCATCCCGGGTGGCGGCAGAAAGTGATACCATTATTACCATGTTGCCCGACTCTCCCCAGGTGGAGGAGGTGATCCTCGGAAAAGAGGGTGTGCTGGAGGGGGCCAGACCGGGAAGCCTGATCATCGATATGAGTTCCATCGCTCCCAGGGTTGCGGTTCAGATTTCTGAAGCTGCCGCATTGAAAGGTGTTGGTATGCTTGATGCGCCTGTAAGCGGGGGTGAACCCAAAGCCATCGATGGTACACTTTCCATCATGGTTGGGGGGGAGACCGGCTATTTCGAACGGGCCGAAGAGATTCTACTGACCATGGGTGCATCGGCTGTTTTGATGGGGAGCATCGGAAGTGGAAACATTACCAAACTGGCCAACCAGATCATGGTGGCCATTCACCTTGCGGCCATGTCAGAAGCAATGGTGTTTGCCGAAAAGGCCGGTGTCGATAGTGAAAAGGTATACCGGGCCATCAGGGGAGGCCTGGCCGGAAGTGCTGTGCTTGATGCAAAAATGCCTCTTATCCTTGAAAGGAATTTCAAACCCGGAGGCCCCATCCGGATGCATACCAAAGACCTGGTAAATGTCCGGGATACTGCATTTGAAATTGATGCACCTATCCCGCTTACAACCCAGGTAATGGAGTTTATGAAAGCCCTGAAAGCTGATGGCCTGGAGGGTGATGACCACGGCGGCCTTATTCAGTACCATGAAAAATTGGCCGGGGTTACTGTAAAACGAAAATAGTACTTCCCTTTCTCAAGCTTTCAAAGAGCCGCTGTAAAGGGCCACTTCATTTTTCCGCTGGTTGGCACTCAGGATATAATCCCTGTTTTCAAAAGCAAAAACCTGGGTTTGAGTCGGTCCTGCTTCTTCCTCAATAACATTCCGGTTTACAGCGCCTTTATCGAGGTTATCTACAGTAAATATTTCAAGGGCAAGAGAATCCCTGCGGTTGCCGGCCACAATCACCGGTTCCCCGTTGAACATGCCGCTGCTGAGGCCATGACCGAAGGAAAGGGAATCGGAGAATTTCAGTTTCCAATGACCGTCAAACCGTTTATAGATATTCAAAGCACTTCCATGAAAAGGTTCAATGGTGATCAATTCCAAAACCCCATCCCCATCCAGGTCCGCAAAGCCCATTTCACTTACCTCCCTGTCGAAAACCTGTTTTATTTCGATGCCCCCTGAAACAGCTGAACTTAATGCAAAAATTCCCTCTACTCCGGAGACACAAAGAGCTTCACGGCCATTGAAGCTGGTTTTAGTCATTCCGTGGTTGCGGGTAATCCCGGAATCCAGCAGCTGCGATCCCCAGCTTTCAGTGAGGCTTTCACCGGGAGTTAACAGGTAGATTTCCCCGGGCTTCGACCAATCCTGTGGGTTTTCCTTATGTTGGCTTACACTGGCTGCCACCAGAACTGAGCCGCCTTCAAGATGAAGGAATTCGCACCGGTGTGCAAAAGGGAGATCCATTGCTTTTGAAGTTTCCCAGCTATTTCCATGACGAATGTGAATATACAGGGCAGCATCTTTACCGATAAAAGGCGGGAAGAGTCCCATAATGGAGACATATGCATCCGGGTTTCCGGGAATAGGAATGAAACTCATCATCCCTCCCGGACAGTGATCCGGTTGCTCCATCTTTTCTGTGGCCAGATTGTACAACTGAACCACCGGCTCGGTCTCAGAACCTGCCCCTATAAAGAATTGAGAACCCGACTGAAATGCGTGGGCCGTATACACATTTTTAATCTTCAGTATGTTTTGCTTTTTCAACATGATGCACGGAGTTTTTTATAAATATAAGGGAATCATTCCATTTTTTATAAGGCAATACCTGCAGAGATGAATCCCGGGCGGAACAGAGAGAATTTCACAATCTATCAACAATGCTGGTCATTGATCCGATTGATCCATATCTTTAGGGAAAACCCCATTAATGAACAACATACCCGTACTCTGTGTTTCAGGGGAATCCCTCGCAGAAACCTATGAAGCTGCCCTGGTCAGGCTTTACAACGAAGGTACCCGTTTCAAAACCCAGTATGATAAACCAGGATATCCCCTGAGCCTGGACTGCACCCTGAATGCAACAGTTATCAATCCCGAAAGCGATCCTATGATCCACCAGGCGTTTCCCGGGGGAATCGATGAGCTGAAAGAGTATGTGATGGAACTAAAGGGTTTTAAGGACCACTGGGTGAAAAACATGAATGACCCGGATGATACCCGGTGGGAGTACACCTACCACGGGAGATTGCAGCGCTATGGTTCATGGAAGGAAACAGTAGTGGTGGATGGAGAAAGGATCCGGAAAGATGTGGGATTTCAGGTAGACCAGGTGGAACATGTCATCCAGAAGCTGGTTGAGCAGCCCTATACCCGGCAGGCACAGATGATCACCTGGATGCCAAACCACGACCTCCAGGTATATGATCCTCCCTGTCTTCAATCTCTTTGGTACAGAATCATGGAAGATGAAGAGGGAATTCAGTGGCTGAACTGCAACATTCGGTTCCGAAGCAACGACGCCTGGGGAGCGAGTTTTATGAATATGTTCGGGTTTATCCGGTTCAACCGGGAGGTGATCGCTGATGAAATTTCCAGGAGGAGCGGGAAAACCGTTCGCCTGGGAAGAATGAACTGGCAGGCTGATTCATACCACATTTATGGAAAGGATATCGCCCAGGCAAAGGCCATGCTGTTTGACCGTATCGGTTCTTTAACCGTGGAGGAGAGAACCTTCAACTTTGGAGATGATTTTATCAGGGATATGTACGAGCAGGCTGAGCAAACAACCCTGATGAAGATCAGGAAGTACGACGAGGAGCATGCGCAGAAATAAACTGCTTCAATGCGCCTGCCAGATCATCAGTATTACTGTATTCATTCAGCCTCACCCCTTCACTGCCGGCGATCATGGCCGACAGTTTGTTCCCTGTTGATAAATTAAACAGGCAAAGAACCGGTTTTTTTAATTCGATGGCACGACCTACCTCATATCCCACACCCAGGCTGGGAATGGTCACCTCTGCCACTACCAGATCCGATTCCATAATCCACTTCATATCCCTGTCGTGAATTTGCCTGTTGGTCAGGTTCCGATCTCTGGCGCTCTCTTTCCCCGGTTCCCCCACATGTTCGGTAAGTACCTCGCCATAATCTTGAAGCATCTGTATAAGGGTCCTGTAGACAGCCTCCAGTTGTCTGCCGCCCCTGATGGATCCGCAAAAGTATATCCTGGTATGCAACGATCCTATTTGTTTTTGTATTTTAATGAAAGTCTTCTTTGATCCTTTTCATATCCACCTAAAATAGATAAATTTATTCACCTGATACCAAAACCAAAATCCAAAAATGATGAAAAAAGAAGTTCAGAACAATGCACAGACAAATGCCGTATACGGGGTCGGACTCATTGGAGCCGCCATCTATTATATCTCCACAGCCACTGGTTTCTGGATGGGCGTACTTGGTGTGTTAAAAGCCCTCGTGTGGCCGGCGTTCCTGGTCTATGAAGCACTGAAGTCGCTGGGAGCCTGACACGGCAAAGGACTCCTAGAGTTCCATGTCTCCCAGGTGCAGGTCCAGGGCCCTGACTGAAATCTGGATTTCCCAAATGGAAATGGCCAGCGAAATGATCAGCATGACCAGTGCGATTCCGAAAAGGATCTCACCGGCCAACTGGAAATCAATGTAGACCAGAAACATACAGACAACGCAGAGCAACAAGCTGCCGATGCCAAGCAGTTGCATGGTCCGGGTCAACGAAAGCCGTTTCCGAAGGTTATGAATCTGTCCAACGAGAATTTGATCAG
>Ga0315535_1000911_pt1 | contig 20311 bp, 17 predicted proteins | sample SalMarSW160220MG_2_FD_203092 | JGI IMG/M metagenome (GOLD analysis project Ga0315535, IMG submission 203092) | Salt marsh sediment microbial communities from the Plum Island Ecosystem LTER, Massachusetts, United States - Salt Marsh Sediment SW1602-20 ... | reverse complement strand
CACCCTCTCCGCCAAATCAAGAGGTTACTTCTAACGTCATTCGTGTTCATCGCGCCACTTTGCGCCAATATCGTGTGCGTACCGGTACCCAGATTGGTACCTGCCCTTTTGATGCGAAACCGCGCGAAACAAGGCGCAGAGACGAATTGCCGTCTCGCGGTGGTTGATGCCAACCCTTCGAGGGCACCCGACTTCGGGCCTTCTAAGGATCTACGTAGCTGTCCCTGGGGTCGCCCCGGGTTCGCCGACAGCTCGACGGCATTCTAAGCAAGCTGACCGATGTGACGACCGGTAGCGGCAACGCCGCCCTCAGCGCGCGGGACCTGGCGGTGGTCTGGCACCCCTGTACCCAGATGAAGGACCACGAGCAGGTGCCGATGATCCCCATTCGCCGGGGCGAAGGGGTGTGGCTGGAGGACCTCGACGGCAATCGCTACCTCGACGCCATCAGCTCCTGGTGGGTGAATCTCTTCGGGCATGCGAACCCCCGGATCAACGCGGCAATCCGGGATCAGGCGGAGCGCCTGGAGCACGTCATGCTCGCTGGCTTCACTCACGAGCCCGCGGTGCGCCTCGCCGAGCGCCTGGTGGCCTTGGCACCGCACGGGCTGGAGCGCGTCTTCTACGCGGACAACGGCTCCAGCGCCGTGGAGGTGGCCCTCAAGATGAGCTACCACTACTGGCGCAACTCGGGCCGACCGGACAAGTCCCGCTTTGTGACCCTCTCAAACAGCTACCATGGGGAGACCCTGGGCGCGCTCGCCGTGGGAGACGTCTCCCTCTACCGGGAGACCTACCGGCCGCTTCTCATGGAGGCGCTCACCGCCCCATCCCCTGACTGCTTCCAGCGGGAGCCGGGGGAGACGTGGGAGGAGCACTCGCGCCGACGTTTTGCCGAGATGGAGTCCGTGCTCGCGGAGCGCGGCGAGGTGATCAGCGCCGTGATCGTGGAGCCCCTGGTGCAGTGCGCCGGCAGCATGCGGATGTACCACCCGGTGTACCTCCGGCTGCTGCGGGAGGCGTGCGACCGCTATGGGGTGCACCTGATCGCGGACGAGATCGCGGTGGGCTTCGGCCGCACCGGGACCCTGTTCGCCTGCGAGCAGGCAGGCATCTCGCCCGACTTTCTGTGCCTCTCCAAGGGCCTGACCGGCGGCTATCTGCCCCTCTCCGCGGTCCTCACCACCGCCGCCGTCTACCAGACATTCTATGAAGACTACGAGAAGCTCACCGCTTTCCTGCACTCCCACAGTTACACGGGCAATCCCCTGGCGTGCCGTGCGGCCCTCGCCTCGCTAGACATCTTCGAGGAGGACGGGGTGATCGCGGCAAATCGGGAGCTCGCCCGGGTGATGGGGGAGGCTGTCAGCCCTCTCGCCGGGCACCCGCACGTGGCCGAGGTCCGCCAGATCGGCATGATCCTTGCCGTGGAGATGGTGCGAGACAAAGCGACCCGGGAGCCCTACCCCTGGCAGGAGCGCCGGGGGCTGCGGGTTTACCGCCACGGACTGCGCTGCGGAGCCCTGCTGCGCCCGCTCGGAAATGTGGTCTACCTGATGCCGCCCTACGTGATCACGCCCGACCAGCTGCGGCGCCTCGCGGCGATTGTCGCCGAGGGCATCGACCAGGCCACCGGCGCCTGATGCGTCTGGCGAGAGTCTTCGTAGACGGGCACCTGCGGGAAGGGGATCGGCTGACCTTGCCCGCGTCCCCGTCACAACACCTCAGCTCCGTCCTGCGGGTCCGATCCCGACAACCTCTGCTGCTGTTCAACGGCGACGGCCGGGATTACAGCGCGGAGGTCCTCACGGTCAAACGTGAAGGGGTCGCGGTGGCGGTTGGGCCGTCCGGCGATCCTGAGCCGCCGCTGCCCCTGCGGGTGCATCTGGGGCTCGGCATGTCCAAGGGAGAGCGCATGGACTTCGCGCTCCAAAAGGCGGTGGAGCTCGGGGTCGCGCGGATCACCCCCCTCTTCACCGAACGCAGCGTAGTGAGGATCGAAGGGGGCCGTCTGCTGCGCCGCCGTGCGCATTGGGAGGGCGTGATTGTGGCGGCCTGCGAGCAGAGCGGCCGCCGGCGCCTGCCGGAGCTGGCCGTGGCCGCGTCGCTCGATGACTGGCTCGGCGAGCACCACATCTGCCCCGTCCTCTTGCATCATGAAGGCCGAACGCCCCTGGCCTTCATCCCCCCGCCGGACAGGGCGCTCACCCTACTGGTTGGCCCGGAAGGGGGGCTCGCGGACGTGGAACGGGGCCGTGCCCAGCAGGCCGGCTTCACGGCGGCCCGTCTGGGCCCGCGCGTCCTGCGGACGGAGACGGCACCGCTTGCCGCTTTGGCGGTGGCGCAAGCGTTATGGGGCGATCTGAAGGACTGAAGACCACGCGGATCGACAGGCGGCCGTCGTCAGTCCTCTCCGGCCTCGGGCGCCTCCGCTCCACCTCCAAGGACCTCTCGGACCGCCATCTCGATGGCGTCGATGTCAGGAATCCAGGCCGGACGATCCATATAGGTGAGCGCATGGAGAACGAATGGATTCGCCGCGGGCAGCTCTCCCGGCCCCATCGCCTCGCCACGGAACACCGTCAGCCGCGGCGGCCCCACCGCAAGGATCCCCAGGTAGGGCTGGTCCGAGCCCGGTGTGGGCGAGTAGCAGACGGCCATCCGCGCTCGGGGACCGCGCCTGACCTCATGGGGATCCTGCCCGCCCGCGCGAACCGACACCAGTGGGACCGCCTGGTCCCGCCAGGGGACCGTGCCCAGCAGCCAGAGGGGCGCCGCAGGGTGCGGCCTGGGCTCTTCGCAGTAGACCACCTCCGCGACAGTTGCGCTGGGCAGCAGCAGCTCGACGCCGCCGATGTCGAGGACGACTCCCCTGATGTCTGCACTCTTCGCCTGGAAGGCGGTCATCTCGAGCCCTCCGCCAGCACCGAGCTGATCTCATCCATGAGCTCCGCCTCTTGATATGGCTTCCCGAGATAACGGTCAACGCCGAGATCCAGGGCGTAATTGCGATGTTTGTCGCCGGTGCGGGACGTGATCATGATGATGGGGATCCGGTTGAACCGAGGCGAGCGGCGGACATGCCGCGTCAGCTCGTACCCGTCCATGCGCGGCATCTCGATATCGAGCAGCATCGCGTCAGGGATCCGCTCCTCCAGCAGAGTCAGGGCCTCGATGCCGTCCTGGGCCGTGATCACGTCCATGTCGTGTCGGCGCAGCAAGCGGGTGGTCACGCGCCGGACGGTCAAGGAATCGTCCACCACCATTACGCAGGCCTGCCGGTGCTCTTGCGGCCCGCCCGCCAAGCGAGGCGGCTGATACTCGTGCACTGCCCCTGAGCGGATCAAGGCGATCAAGTCCACGATCAGAGCGACACGGCCATCGGCGAGGATGGTCCCCCCGCTCAGCCAACGGATACTGCTGAGCTGCGGTCCCAGGGGCTTCACGACGATTCGTTCGCTGCCGATGAGCTGGTCCACGTGGAAGGCAAGGCGTTGGCCGCCGGCCCGCACCAGGACTACCGGCAGCCAGCGGCGCTCGCCCAGGTCCGGCACGCCCGGCAGCTGCAGCATGGAGCCGAGATAAAGGACGCGGAAATCGTGCCCGCCGTACGAGATGTCCTTACCCTTGCCCCGGTAGCAGGCTTCCAGCTCCGAGTGCTCGATGCGGGAAACCCCTTCGACGGTGGCGTGGGGAACAGCAAAGATCTCCTCGCCCATGGCCACCAGCAGGGACTCGATGATGGCAAGGGTCAGGGGCAGGCGAATCGTAAAGCTGGTGCCCCGCCCCCGGCGGGTATCCATGGCGAAGGAGCCGCTCATCTGTTTGATCTCGGAGCTGACCACGTCGAGCCCCACTCCGCGTCCCGCGATCTGCGTCACCTTCTCGGCGGTTGAGAAGCCGGGGGTGAGGATCAGCTCGGCGACCTCCTCGTCGCTAACGTCCGCCGCTCCCGACAGCAGGCCGCGCTCCAGGGCGCGCCGTCGGATGGCCTCCACGTTCAGACCGGCCCCGTCGTCGGCCACCGTGATGACCACATCGTTACCTTCCCGGCTCAGCATGAGGCTGACCACCCCGGTCGCCGGCTTCCCCGCCTGGACGCGCTCCGCAGGCAGCTCGATCCCGTGCGCCACCGCGTTGCGCAGGAGGTGCTCCAGGGGCGCAACCGCCCGCTCCTGGATGCTGCGGTCCAGCTCCACCTCCGGACCGAAGACCTCCAGCCTGGCCTCCCGCCCCGTTTGCGAGGCGGTCTGGCGGACCAGCCGGTGCAGACGCGGAACCACCTGCGCGAAGGGGACCATCCGCGTCCGGAGCAGGCCGTCCTGCAGATCGTCCGCGATCCGCGCCTGCTGCTGCAGGAGCGCATCGGAGTCGCGCTGAAGATCGCTGAGCAGGGTACGCAGGCTGATCAGGTCGTTCACGGTCTCCGCCAGGCTGCGGGATAGCTGCTGGAGCGTGGAGAAACGGTCGAGCTCCAGCGGATCGAACTCGGCGTGATCCGCGCCCTCCTGCGCCGTGTCGCGCTGGAAGCGATGGAGGATCTGGGCCTCCGTCTCGATCTCCAAATGACGCAGCTTCTCCCGCAGGCGGCCGACGGTCTGGTCAAGCTCACCAAGCCGAAATCCGAGGAGGCCGTTTTGCTGGGCGAGGCGGGATCTGTAGATGCTGATCTCCCCAGCGTCGTTCACCAGGCGGTTCAGCAGGTCCGCGCGCACGCGAATGAGGGGGCCTGCGCTCTCTGGAGCGGCCGCCCTTTCGGCCTTTCCCCCGGCAGGTTCGGAAGGCCGATCGCTCACCCCGGAAGGCTCTGCTGCGACCGCAGTCGGTGCGGGGGCCATGACCGCGACTGCAGGCTGGGTTGCCGCGGACTCGGGCAGGCCTCCCTCCCGCACTTGACCAAGCGCATCGATCAATTGGGTAGCCCGGCGCACCGGGACACCCTGCTCGACGGCATCCATCTGATCGGACAGGGCGTCCAGGGTGCGCTGCGCGAGCTCCAGGGTATCGTCGTCTACCCTTGCCCTGCCGTTGGTAATGGTCGTGAGCAGGGATTCGAATGCGTGACTCAAATCCCCAACCGCACCAAGACCGGACAGCCGCGCGCTGCCCTTGAGGGTATGCAAGAGCCGCTGGAGAGCATCGAGCGGCGCGGAGTCGGTCGGGGCGAGCTGCAGCGCGCGGAACTGGGCGTCGAGCTTGTCCAGGAGCTCCCGCGCGTCCTCCAGGAAGATAGCCACCATCTCCCGGTCCGCCGGAAGCGTCTCGAAGGCCGCGGCGTCCAGGGGCTCCGGCTCGGGTTCCGCCTGGGGCGGCGGGGAGGCGTAGGGTGCCTCGGGCGCCTCTGCCTCGGCGGCCTCTGCCTCGGGCGCTTCCGCCTCGGGCGCCTCTGCCTCAACGGCCTCTTCCTCGGGGGTCTCTGCCTCGGGGGTCTCTGCCTCGGCCGCGGGTTGCCCGGCCTCTTCGGGCTGTGAGGTCGACGGCTGTGCCGCACGGCTGACGAGGGACCGCGCAGCCGCCCCGATGTCTCTCAGGCTGCTGATCTCCGCGCCGGCTTGGGGCAGGCGGTCGAGCCTGGAGTCCAGCGCATCGAGGGCGCGGGAGAGCAGGTCCAACGAGACTGCGTCCACTGCGCGGCCGCTTTCCATGAGGCCACGAAAAACCTGCTCGACCGGGGCAGTCGCCTCCGCGATTGAGCGGATCCCCGTCATCCGGGCGCTGCCCGCAAGGGTATGCAGTGACCGCACGACGGACTCGTGCGGCGGGCCGACCACGGGCTCGTTGCCACACGCGGCGACATACTCGTGGAGCGCGGCCACGTGCTGCCGCGCTTCTGTTCGAAAGATGTCCAGGAGCTCGCCGTCCGTATGGGCCAGGACCTCCACCTCCGAGTCCTCAGGAGCGGGCTCGGCTGCCACCTTCGGCTTCGGGGCGGGTAGGGGCCACGGAATGATCTCCGCAGCGGCGGTCTTCCCTGGCTTTGGAGCGACGGCCGGCGCCGGCTCGTGCCCTCCTTGAGCAGAACCTGCAGCCAAAGCGGTCGCCCGACGGATGAGGCCTCCTACCTCAAACGCTGTAGCTTCGGTCTCGGCTGCGATCAATTCCGGCACCACACCCACCGCCTCGTCCATGTAGCCCAGCAATGCCGGGGAGACCTGAACGGAGTGATCGATGACCCGGTTCAGCAGCGCCTCCACGGCGGCGGCAAACTCCCCCACCCGCAGGGCGCCCACCAATCGACCACTGCCCTTGAGGGTGTGGAAGGATCGGCGCAAAACCGTCAGTGCCGCGGCGTCGCCGGGGTCTTGCCGCCACCGGGCGTACTGCTCACGCACCGTCTTCTGCTCACCCTCCGCCTCCTCCAGGAAGATCTCCAGGAGCTCCGGATCGATCGCCGGCGCCATGTCTGGGGAAGGCCCCTCCGCGCCCTGATCCCCTCCGGCGCCGACGGGCTCCGCGGACGCCTGTCCCGACGTGACCTCACTCGGGGGTTCCGCTGACGGGATCATCTCCGCCAGCTGGTCAAGGGCCTGCCGCGCCTCTCGAAGAAGCTCCGGTCGACGCGGCCCGCCAGTGGCGAGCCCCTCCAGATAGAGCTCGACCGCCGAGACGGCCTCCGCGAGTCTTTCCAGCTCTACCGGCACCGGTACGTGGCCACCCGCGAGATATCCCTGCTTCAGCTGCCTGACAATCCCCGCAAGCACATCGGCGGCTTCGGCTTGGTTGACTATCCGCAGGGCGCCGGCCACCCGGTACAGGAGGTCCGGCACGTCCCTGATGGGACGCAGATCTTCCGGGACGTCGGCCAAGATGGAAATCGCTTCTTTCGCCTTCCCCATCTCGACCAGGGCCTCGCTGAGGGTGGCGGTGAGAACGGCATCCATCTCGGCGGGAGCCTGGCCATCCTCACGGGCACCCCAGCCGAGCTCGGTCATGGTGATTTCGACCCCCAGGAGGTCAGCGGCGACCGCCATCAGCTGCGCATCTTCCGCAGGCGCGGTCCCCCGTCCCATGGCGCCGAGCTTCTCTGCCGACCCGCGCAGCCGCTCCACCAGGTCAGACGCACCCGTCACTGCGAGCGTAGTGGCGAGCCGGGCCACCCTGGGCTCCAGCTGGAGCAGAGGCTCGGTGCTGTCCCTTGGGCCCCGGGCAAAGAGCTCGAGCAGCTCTTTGACGGGCATCAGCTCCTTGTGGACCTCCGCGCTCAGGGCGGCCAGGGCGTCAGGCCCCAGAGCGGGGGCAGGCGGGGGCGTATGCGCCTTGGCGAGCACCTCCTCCGGCGGGCGTCGGTTGCTCGCGCGTACGTCTGTTGCCTGGTAAGACGAGGTGTCGCTGACCGAGATGTGCGCAAGGAGATCCTGAAGGAGCGCCCTGGCCTCCTCGTCAGGGGAGGATTGTGTCTCCTCCGCGAAAGGTTTGATGACGCGATCGAGGCGGCCGATGAGCGCCTTATTGGGGACGTCAGCGGGTACGCCGCCCTCGAGCATCCCCTCAACCAGCTCCTCGGCGGCCAGGAACAGCTCATGATAAATGCCGTCCTGGATGTAATTGTGCAGCTGGTGGAACAAACGCCCCAGGCTGACAAGACCCTGCTTGGGGCTCTCGCCCCGGAACCATTGCAGCAGGTAGCGGTGAAAGTGGGGTCGAATCTTCCTCGCGACCCGCACCAAAGCCCAGCGGGTCGCCGGAGAAGCCCCCGGCGTATCCGACAACACCGTCGTCGGCACCAGCAGCTCCGCTTCCGACAAGGGCGGTATCCCCCGGGACTCGCGCAAGTCGTTGATGGACGGAAGCAGGGCCAGCGGGTTGTCGGAGAGGCCGGCCTGCAGCCTGCCAAGATAGTCCGGGAGCTGGATCAGTGCGAGGGTGAGCGCCTCCGCCGCCTCGGGGGGACTCAGCAGCGATTCGGTGGCCAGCGCCTCGCAGAGGTGTTGCATCTCTTCAACCAGGCGCATCGGGCCGGGGAGCTGGAGTGCGCTTAAGACCCCGCGCACCTCATTGAGGGCGGCAATCGCGTCGGTGAGGTCGGCACTGCCCGGACCACTCTCGATCACCGCCTCGATCCAGGTGCGCACACGCTGGAGACTCGCGACGATCTCGTTCTTGACCCACTTCAGGCCACCGACGGCATTTGAATCGGACATGAGCTCCACCAACCTAGGCTCTGATTTCCGTGGCGGCGTTATGGCAGGCGGAAGCCGGCAACCGAGCGCTGCAGCTGCACCGCCAGGTCTGCGAGCGCATCCACCGATGCCGCGGTCCGCCGCGTGCTTTCGGCATTCTTGACGGTGATCTCCCGCACGGCGCTCACCGTCGAGTTGATATTGCCGGCCCCTCGGGACTGATTCTGGGCAGAGTCGGCGATGCGTCGGGTAAGCTCCGCGATATAGTTGGACACATTCTCGATCTCGCGCAGGGCGTCACCGGCGTTCTCCGCGAGATTGGCGCCCTCGACGACCCCCCCCGTGCTCGCCTCCATCGAGCTGACGGCCTCGTTGGTGTCCGCCTGAATGGTGCGGACCAGGGCCTCGATCTGCTTGGTGGCGTTGCGTGACCGCTCCGCCAGCCGCTGCACCTCGTCCGCCACCACCGCGAAGCCGCGTCCGGCCTCGCCCGCCATGGCTGCCTGCATGGCCGCGTTGAGGGCCAGGATGTTCGTCTGGTCCGCGATATCGTCGATGAGCTCCACGATCTCGCCGATCTCCTGGGAGCTTTCTCCGAGCCGCTTGATGCGCTTGGACGTCTCCTGAATCTGCTCGCGGATGGCATCCATCCCCAGGATGGTGTCCCGCACGGTTTGCGCTCCCCGGCCGGCAACCTCGACGGAGCGGGACGCAACCTCTGCAGACTCGTTGGCGTTCGTCGCTACCTCGTTGATCGACTGCGTGAGCGAATGGATCGCATCCGTGGCGCGGGAGATCTGCCCCGTCTGCACCTCGCTGGCCTCCGCCAGCTGCGTGGCCGTCTTCCGGGTCTCCTGAGCCGAGCCCGTAACCTGCTTGGCAGTCTCGTTGATGGTCGTCACCAGTCCGCGCAGGGCATCCACCGCATAGTTGATCGAGTCGGCGATCGCCCCCGTGATGTCCTCCGTCACCGTCGCCTGGACGGTGAGGTCGCCATCTGCAAGGTCGCCCATCTCGTCGAGGAGCCGCAGGATGGCCTGCTGGTTGATCTCGTTCTGTGTCTTGGAGTCGGCTTCGCGTCGGCGGGCGTCCACCAACAGGTGCAAACCGAACGCGATCAGGAGCACCAGGGTCAGCATCCCGAATAGGACCACCGCCCAAGGCCCCAGGGTGAAGGGGCCGACCTGCGGACGGGGTGGGGACTCCCGGTACTGCACGCTGAGAGTGGCAAGAGCTGCCTCCAGCCCCTCCGCAGCCGGCCCGATCTGATCGGCGGCCTGCAACGCGGGCCGTACCTCCGTCGCGGTCCGTGCCAGCTCGTCCACGCCAAAGCGCTGGGAATCCAAGAGCGATGAGGCCTTCTGCAGGGCAGTGCGGGTCGACGCGTCCTCTTCCCGCGCGAGTCCCAGGGACTGGTCGCCCGCCAAAAGACCTTTCAGAACGGCCGCGACCTGCTGGGCATCGTCGGTCAAGCCCTCAACCGCCGACCCTGCCGGTGCGGTACCGTCCAAGTAACCCTCGAGCGCGGAGGATATGCGCTGAACGGCGACCAGCTGACGCGCCAGGGCAAGGATACGGGTGGTGGCTGCCTGCTTCTGGGCGGTGAGCACCATTACCCGGTCCAGGCTCTTGGTAAGCTCGGGGAGCACCTCCCTTCCGTTTGCCGCAAAGCTGCTGAGCCGACCGAGCGACTTTTGCGCGGCGAGGATCCGATCCGCGTCCGCTCGCACCTTGGCCCAGGTGTTCTCCACCAAAGCTGAGGTCTTTTCGATCTCGGGCGGCAAGGTCCCGGCGGGCGAGCCAGTCAGGACGTCCACCTGGTCTTGCACCTCGTCGCGGAGACTGCGGAGCTGGGGGAACGCGCCCGCTTCGCCCCTGGTGGCCTCCCCTGCGGCCACGACCAGCTGGCGTACCCCGGAGCGGCCGGCCACTGCCGCACCAAGCCTGCTCTCACTCACTCCACCTGAGCGCTGGGTGAGGAAGAAGCTCGCGAGCGCAAGGCCCAGAGAGATGAGGAAAAGAACCGCCAGCAGGATGGTCAGCGCATTGGCAGCCATCCATCCACGGCCCGCTTGCGTCGCCGATCCCCGTCTTGCCATCTTGCTTCCCCTTCCCGTCGCAGACTCTAGAAGCCTTGTTGTGGTTGATGAGACACGACCCGTCAGCTCCGGCATCAGCCCGCGGCCAGATTGAACCTCGTGTCCTGAGCCAATCGGCGCAGACTGAAGACCGGATATGACTCGCCTTCGGCAGCGAAGCAGCCAGTAACCAAGGAGGCCAACGAATCGCGCAGCCCCGGCGCCAGCTCACCCTGGGCGGACGGCTGGAAGTGGCGGATACCGCTCAGATCGCGCACGAGCAAGCCGAACGGAAACTCATCCTGGCGCGCAACCATGACCCGATTCTTCGGATTGCGGGGAGTAGTCAGACCGAAGAGAAATGCCTGCAAATCGAAGATCGGCAGGAGTGTGCCCCGGTTGTTCGCTATGCCACAAAGCCACGCCTTGGTCGCTGGCACGGGCGTGATCTCACGGGGCACATCGAGCAGTTCGGCGATCTCCTCGATGGGTGCCAAAAGCGGCATCTCTGCCACGTGAAAAAGGACACCCGCCCACTGGTCCGAGGACTCCTGGGGCTGAGGCAGCCGGGCCGCCGCCTCCACACACCTTGTCTCCAGGCTGCGTAACGACGCGAGTAACTCGTCGCTGCTTGCGCCCTCGGCGCTTCCAAGGTTCTCAATCACCGAGCACCGCCCCTATCTTTGCAATGAGTTCCGCCACGTCGACGGGTTTGACGAGATAGTCGAGCGCCCCCTGCCGCAAGCCCCAGGTCCGGTCCGTCGGCTGGTCTTTGCTCGACACGATGATGATGGGGATCTCCGCCGTGGTTGGGTCGCCCCGCAGCTGACGGGTGGCCTGGAATCCGTTGAGCACCGGCATAACCACGTCCATCAGGATCAGATCCGGGCGGTGCCGCCGGGCAAAACGCACCCCCTCTTCCCCGTTCGTTGCGGTCTCGACGCGGAACCCGGCCTTGGTCAAGGCATCCATGAAGATCCGCGTCTCCGTTGGTGAATCGTCCACGACCAAGATCGTGCCGCGGGAGCCGGGCGGCATCTCGCCGGGCCGCTGATCCCCCGGTTTGTGTCGGAAGAAGCCTCTCATCGGTCCTCGCGGGCTACCAGTCAATCGCAATCGGCTATCCGTTCGGCTCGCGCTGCATCAGGTTTTCAAGCGCTAGGCGGCCTTTCTTATGTGCCGACGGATCGCGCCCAGGATCTCATCGCGGGTGAAGGGCTTGGTCAAATACTGCTCCGCGCCCACCATGCGCCCTTTCGCCCGATCGAACAGCCCGTCCTTGCTCGACAGCATGATGACCGGGGTATGGCCGAGCTCCGCGTTGTTCTTGATCAGGGCGCAGGTCTGGTAGCCGTCGAGACGCGGCATCATGATGTCTACGAAGATCACGTCCGGCCGGTCGTCCACGATTCTACCCAGGGCTTCGAACCCGTCCGCGGCGGTATAGACTTCGCAGCCAGCCTTCTTGAGCAAGTTCTCCGCCGTGCGCCGGATCGTCTTGCTGTCATCGATCACCAGAACCTTGACCCCTTTGAGGGCGGCGTCCTGATCCGCTGTTGTCATGTGTAAGGCACCTTCGTGCTGGCGATCCCCTCGCCCTGTTGTCGCGGTATCTACCCTGCCGAAGCAGCGTACCCTGTTTATCAAATATCCGAGGGCGCAATTGTGCACCGGCTCGCAGGTCCTGGGATTTGCGGTCCTTCCAACCTCGTCCCGGACTCGCACGGAGCCTTCCGGGGGCCGCTCGGCCAAGCGGACGATAACAAGCAACAGACGCTTCCGCAATGAGTTACGTGATACAGCGGAGACGCTATGTTAATTTGCTTCCGTTCCGAGCGTCTGTGCGGGAGGCGCCCTGACATAGCAGTTCACCCTACGCTAATATGTCTCGATGCAGATCGAGATCGGTGTGGTCATGGACCCTATCGGGTCTATCAAGATCGCCAAGGACACCACCTTTGCGATGCTTCTTGCGGCCCAACGGAGGGGCTGGCCGATCTGGTACATGGAGCTTGCCGATCTCTTCCTGAGCGACGGGCGGTCCTGGGGTCGCATGCGGCGGGTGCAGCTCGCAGACGATGCCGCCGGCTGGTTTCGGTTCACCGAGGAGGGGACGCGCCCGCTCGACAGCCTGACGGCGATCCTGATGCGCAAAGACCCGCCGTTCGACATGGAGTATGTCTACGCGACCTACATCCTGGAGCAGGCCCAGGAGCGCGGTGCGCTGGTGGTCAACGACCCGAGGAGCCTGCGGGACGCCAACGAAAAGGTCTTCACCGCGAGGTTCCCCCAGTGCTGTCCCCCCACCCTGGTCACGCGGCGAACAGCGGACATCCGAACCTTCTTGGAGAGCCACGGCGACATCATTCTCAAGCCCCTGGCCGCGATGGGCGGATTTTCGGTTTTCCGGGTCCAACGCGCCGATCCCAACTTCTCAGTCATCGTGGAGACCTTGACGGGGCAAGGGCAGCGGTACTGTATGGCGCAGCGCCACATCCCGGAGATTCGCGACGGGGACAAGCGCATCCTGATGGTTGCAGGAGAGCCCGTGGGTTATGCCCTCGCGCGCATCCCCTTGTCCGGTGAGACACGGGGAAACCTCGCCGCCGGGGGTGTCGGCGAAGGCCGCCCCCTCACGGAGCGCGACCGCTGGATAGCCACCCAGGTGGGTCCGGAGCTGCGTGCCCGGGGGATCCTGTTTGCCGGCCTGGATGTCATCGGTGAGTACCTCACGGAGATCAACGTGACCAGCCCCACGTGCGTCAGGGAGTTGGATGCCGCCTTCGGGCTCGACATCGCGGGCAGCCTGATGGATGCACTCGAGGAGCGGCTGGGTGGGGACTAGAGCAAGGTCCCTGGGGCAGGCCGGGTCATCAAGCCCTGTCCCATGGCCTTCACGCGGGACCGGCCTCCGGGGTGTCCCGTTCGCCCTGGCTCTCGCTCTATTGTCGACCCTGCTCTCCGCCTGCCGGGAACAGACGCCGGCGCACACCGCGCGATTCCCCGCCTTCGGCACCCTCGTGGACCTCTACCTGGTCGGCGCAAGTCCCAGCCAGGCGGAGCGCGCCACCCAGGCAGTCAAGCGGGACTTCGCCTTCGCGAGCGATGCCTTCAGACCGGACCGGCCTGGACCCCTTTACCGGGTCAATGCCCTGCTACCGAAAGGTGAGGCGTTCGCCGCCCCCCCGTCGGTGCTGCCCCTCATCAAAGAGGGGCAGGCCTATGCGAGGCAGAGCCAAGATCTGTTCAACCCGGCGATTGGCCGCATGCTGGAGCTGTGGGGATTTGTGCCAAACGCCCCCCCAAGCCATGCCCCGCCCGACCCCGACCGCATCGAAGAGCTTGTGGCCGCTCGGCCGCGGATGAGCGACATCCATATCGAGGGAATTCGGCTGCGTTGCGACAACCCTGCGGTCTCGCTGGATTTCAGGAGCTTCGCCGTGGGTTACGCAATCGATGTCGCGATCGCACACCTCGCGGAGATGGGAATTCGGAACGCCATGGTGAGCGCGCGCGGGAACCTCCGCGTCATCGGAGATCGGGCCGGTAGACCCTGGCGGGTGACCATCCGCAGCGCCAGCGGCGGTGGGGTGTTCGCCACGGTTCTCATGGGCGGAGACGAGAGTCTGTTCACAGCGGCCGGCCACGACCGAACCTTCTTTTACGACGGCAAGACTTATCATGACATTCTCGACCCTCGCACCGGCTACCCCGCCGGCAGGACCAGCTCGGTGGCGGTGATCACCAAGAGCGCAGCCGCCGCCGCGGCGGTGGCAGACGCGCTCTTCGTCGCAGGCCCGGCGGCATGGCATGAAGTCGCGGAGCGTATGGCGATCCCCTACGTGCTGCTGATCGATCGCGCGGGCACTGTACACATGAACCCAGCCATGGCCCGCCGCGTCCAGCTGCTCGACCAGGGTGCGGCGGTGAAGCTCAGCACACCCCTCGCCGCCAAGCGGGAGTGACGTGGAAGGGCCGCTCGTGGGGAGAACCGCCCCGAACAGGCCGCACCGGGAGGGCAAGCTGCTTGGGCTGGAGGAATCACCGGCGCGGCTGCGCAAATCGATGCTCATCTCGGGGGCCGTGCACCTGCTGGTGATCGTGGGTCTGGGCTTCGAGATCCCTCGCTATGTCCTCGCGACCCACGCACCACTGCCCCTGGACATCACGATGTTCGCCGACGCCATATCGAATGGCCGGCCGGACAAGGCGGACGCGCTCGCCCAAGTGGATCATATCGGCGGTGGGACCGGCCACCCGCATCAGAAGCCCATCGTTCCCCCCGCCGAGACTCCAGTGGCTGCCCGGGAAGCCAGGGCCGAGCCGCAACCGGCGGCTACGCCTCTGTCCTCCGAACGTCCGAGTGCGCCCTCGCCCAGCTCCGTTCTCGCCCTGGCCAACGCCCAAAGCGCCCCCCGGGCGGTTTCCCTGGAGACGACTGCGTCCCGTCCGCTCGTCTCAGCAGGACAGTTGCTGGCCAGCCGAAACCAGGAGATTGCCCAGCTGACAGCCCGGATCGAGGACGGCGCCAGGGACTACGCCATGCAGCCGCGCAGAAGGGCGATCAGCGCGAGCACGCGGGAGTACAAGTACGCGCACTACCTGGAGGCATGGCGGCGCAAGGTGGAGCGAATCGGCAACCTCAACTATCCCGAAGATGCAAAACGGCTTGGGCTCCACGGCAGCCTCATCCTACAGGTGGCTGTCAGGGCCGACGGAACCGTGGCGAGCGTCCGCGTCGTGCACTCCTCCGGATTCGAAGTGCTGGACAAGGCCGCAGTACGCATCGTCAAGCTGGCCGCCCCTTACGCCCCCTTTCCGCCCGATATCAGCGCCGAGACGGACATCCTGGACATTACCCGAACCTGGCAGTTCCTGAGCAGCAACCACCTCGGCTGGGACGACTGAACGCCGACTCGGCGATGCTCGGCGGTGGTCGCAATCCCTTGCCACCGGTCAGGGGCACCTGGATACTATGCCCATGACCTTCTCAACATCCCTGACCAACCAGCTGCTGATCGCCATGCCGGGGCTTCAGGACCCGAACTTCTCGCGCACGGTCACCTACATCTGCGAGCACACGGATCAGGGCGCGATGGGGATTGTCATCAACCGCCCGATGGACGTCCGCCTGGGTGAGGTGCTGACCCAGCTCGACATCGCCAGCGGTGACCCGGTGATACTGGACACCATGGTCTATCTGGGCGGGCCGGTCCAGCCGGACCGGGGATTCGTGCTCCACTCAGGCGGGCTGAGCTTCGATTCCACGCTAAGCATCACGCCGGAGATCTCCGTCACGACCTCCAAGGACGTCCTGGAAGCGATCGCCGGCGGTCGGGGCCCAAAGCAGGCTCTTATCGCCTTGGGCTATGCCGGCTGGGCAGGAGGACAGCTCGAGGACGAGATGAGCGCCAACGCTTGGCTGAGCGGACCGGCGGACGGTGACATCATCTTCCAGCTGCCCCCCGAGGCCCGCTGGCAGGCGGCGGCCCAGCTGCTCGGTATCGACCTGAATCTACTGAGCGGCGACACCGGCCACGCCTAAGTGGGCACTCTCCTCGGGTTTGACTTCGGGCCGCGGAAGATCGGGGTGGCCGTCGGCCAGACGGTCACCGGGTCGGCGTCCCCCCTCGGCACGTTGCGCAGCCAGGGCGACCAGCCGGATTGGCCCCGCATCGAGCGCCTGGTTCAGGAGTGGCGTCCTTCCGCGGCGGTCGTCGGCCTGCCTTTCAATATGGACGACACCGAGGCAACGGTGGCACCCCGGGCGCGGCGCTTCGCCCGACAGCTCGCCGGCCGATTCGGCTTGGCGGTGCATCTGGTAGACGAGCGACTGACCTCGATCGAGGCCCGGCGCCAGCTCGGCCGTCATAGTACCTCCCGTGATCAGGTGGATGCCATGGCCGCCAAGCTCATCCTCGAGACCTGGCTTTGTGAGCAGCACTGAGGTTTGGAAGACGCCCGCCGAGCTGGAGCTCGCCATCCAGCGGATGGGCGCCGAGCTCTCGCACCTGCTCGAGACTCGCGGATCCAACGCACCGATCATGATCGGCATCCACACGGGCGGGGTCTGGGTCGCCGAACGCCTGCATCGAAAGCTCGGTCTCGGCGACCCTCTTGGTCAGCTCGACATCTCCTTTTACCGGGACGACTTTACCCGCATCGGTCTGCATCCCCAGGTTCGCCCGTCGGATCTCCCCGTGCCCCTCGACGACCGCCATGTCATTCTCGTTGACGACGTCCTGCAGACCGGCCGGACGATACGGGCGGCGCTCAATGTACTCTTCGACTACGGCCGCCCCGCCTCCGTGGTACTGGCAACCCTCGCGGAGCGGGACGGGCGGGAGCTTCCCATCGAGCCGAACGTCGTCGGCCTGCACGCCCGCCTGCAGCCCGGCCAACAGATCAAGCTCACCGGCCCCGATCCCCTGGAGCTGGTGCTCGGCCAATGCCCCCGCAAGCTCCTGCGCAAGGCCCTTGCCTCCAACCCCACAGATGAATAGAACCAATATCCAGCTGGATGGGCAGGGAAACCTCAAGCACTTCCTGACCATTGAGGGTCTCGGGCGGGACCTCCTGACCCAAATCCTGGACAAGACCGAGGGCTTCCTGATGGTTGCCCGGCAGGCTGTGAAGAAGGTCCCCCTGTGTCGGGGCAAGATCGTCGCCAACCTCTTTTTCGAGACCAGCACCCGCACCCGCACGACCTTCGAGCTGGCAGCCAAGCGACTCTCCGCCGACGTGCTCAACCTCAACATCAGCACCTCCGCCACGGCCAAGGGAGAGACCTTGCTGGACACCTTGCGGAACCTGGAGGCGATGCACGTCGACATGTTCGTGGTGCGCCACGCGGAGAGCGGCGCCGCCCACTTCATCGCGGCCCATGCCGATCCCCACGTGAGCGTCATCAATGCGGGGGACGGACGCCATTCCCACCCGACCCAGGGGATGCTGGACATGTTCACCATCCGCCGGCACAAGGGTGACTTCGCCAACCTCTGCGTTGCCGTGGTGGGCGACATCCTGCATTCCCGGGTGGCGCGTTCCCAGCTGGCGGCGCTCAAGGGCCTCGGCGCTGGCGAGGTGCGCGTGATCGCCCCCCGGACCCTCATCCCGGCCGAGGCCGGGACCCTCGGGGCCCGCATCTTCCATGACCTTCGGGAGGGGGTGCGGGACGCCGACGTGGTCATCTTGCTGCGGCTGCAGCGGGAGCGGATGCGGGGCGCGCTCCTGCCCAGCGAGCACGAGTACTTTCAGCTCTTCGGGCTCACCGAGGAGCGCTTGAGTACGGCCAAGCCAGACGCCATCGTCATGCACCCAGGGCCCATTAACCGCGGAGTAGAGATGGACTCCCAGGTGGCAGACGGGCCACGCTCGGTGATCCTGGAGCAGGTGAGCAACGGCATCGCCGTGCGTATGGCGGTCATGTCCATGTGCATCGGAACCCAGAATCTGCAGGGACAGAATCACCTCGATGCGTGAGGGCAGCCGGCTCAGCATCCGTAACGGACGTCTCGTCGACCCGGCCAACGGCATCGATGACCAGTTGGACCTATACATCGCCGAGGGACTGACCGTCGGCATCGGCGAAACGCCTTTGGGGTTTACGGCGGACCGCACTCTGGACGCCCGGGGGCAGGTTGTCTGCCCCGGGCTCGTGGATCTGTGCTGCCGTTTGCGCGAGCCCGGGTGGGAGCACAAGGCGACCATCGGAAGCGAAACGGCTGCGGCTGCGGCTGGAGGGGTAACCACCCTCTGCTGCCCCCCGGACACCCGTCCGATCATCGATACGCCCGCAGTGGCCCAGTTGGTTCTGCAGACCGCTGAGCGGGTCGGTCGGGTGCGGGTCGTCCCGGCCGGCGCCTTGACCCAAGGGCTGAATGGCGAGCAGATCAGCGAGATGGCGGCCCTCAAGCAGGCGGGCTGCGCGGTGATGAGCCATGCCGACCGGCCCATCCGCAACACCCTGGTCCAGCGCCGGGCGATGGAATACGCGGCCACCTTCGGCCTGACCGTCTTCCTGCATCCCGAGGACGCCTACCTGCGCGACCAGGGCTGTGTTCATGAGGGGCGGGTGAGCACCCGCCTTGGGCTGCCGGGGATCCCCGAGGCCGCGGAGACGGTGGCGGTCGCCCGGGATCTGGCCCTCGCCGAGCAGACGGGGGCACGCATCCACTTCAGGGGGCTCTCCTCGGCCCGCGCAACCTCCATGCTGCTGGAGGCCCAGGCCAGAGGCCTTGAGGTCTCCGCCGATGTGAGCGCTCACCAACTTACGCTGACCGAAGCCGACGTCGAGGGCTTCGACAGCAACTGCCACCTAATCCCGCCCCTGCGAACCGTAGCGGACCGGGAGGCCCTCCGGGAGGCAGTGAGGCGGGGGGCGATCTCCGCCATCTGCTCGGACCATCAGCCTCACGAAGCGGACGCAAAGCTCAACCCCTTTCCCGAGACGGCCCCCGGTATCTCCGCGGTGGAGACCCTGCTCCCCCTGACCCTCCGGCAGGTGGCGGAGGAAAAGGTCGACCTCGGCACAGCGATCAAACGTCTCACGGTGGGTCCCGCGGAGATCCTCGGCCTGCCGATCGGCCGTCTCGAACCCGGGCGGATCGCCGACATCTGCATCTTCGACCCGGATGCAGTCTGGACAGCCGGGGCAGACACCCTGCTCAGCCGTGGCCAGAACACGCCCTTTCTCGGCTGGGCATTCCGTGGGCGCGTCAGCTGGACCCTGCTTGCAGGTCGCCTCGTCTTCGAGCGCCCGGGGAAGACCCCATGACCACCGGGTCCCACCGGGGGACCGTCTTCCTTGTAGACGCAGAGATCCTCAGGCAGGACGCCCACCCCGCGGAGCAGTACGTCCTTCGGCTCTCCGCCCCTGAGTGTGCTCGACACGCCCGCCCTGGCACCTTCGTGCACGTAGGCTGCGACCCGCTGCTCCCCATGCGGCGTCCCTTCTCCATCATGCGAGCGAGCCCCAAGGGAGGTTGGATCGAGCTCCTGTACAAAGCGCTCGGGCAGGGAACGCGTTTGTTGGCGGCCCGACGGGCGGGGGAACGCGTCAGCCTTCTGGGTCCCATCGGAAACCCGTTCCGGCCCCTTCCGGGGCGGCCCCGCCCTCTGTTAATCGGCGGCGGCGTGGGTATTCCGCCTATGGTGTTCCTGGCGGACATGCTCCGCAGGGGGCAGGATCTGCGGCCTCTGGCGCTGCTGGGGTCGGAGGTGCCTTTTCCGTTCAAGCCGCGGCCATCGGGCTACCTGGTACCGGGCGTGCCGCCCTCTGTCATCGCGGCCGTGCCACTCCTGGACGACTGGGGTATTCCAAGCCGGCTGGCGAGCCTCAAGGGCTTTGCGGGCTGTTTCGAGGGATACGTCACTGAGTTGGCCAGGCTTTGGCTGGAGTCCTTGGCAGACAGGGACCGCCGGGACGTGGAGGTCTTCGCCTGCGGACCGCACCCTATGCTGGAGGCGGTGGCGAGACTCGCCCGGGACTTTGATCTGCCCTGCCAGGTATCCCTGGAAGAGTTCATGGCCTGCGGCGTCGGGGGCTGCGCCGGCTGCACGGTCCCCGTTCAGACACCGGAGGGCACGGCGATGAAACGGGTCTGCGTTGACGGCCCTGTGCTCGACGCCCGGCAGGTCTTTCGCTGATGCGCGGTCAGCGATCGGCGATTGGGCACCAAGGGCTTCGGCCGCGCAAGTGGTGACTTTGCGGCCTTGACTCGAAACCCCGAACCGCGGACGGCGCGCGTAGCGCACCCTAGCCGACTACCCGCCGCCCGCCTTGTCTACCAGGGAAATGCGGTCGACGGGGGCATTCGCCTCGACCCCGATCGCCAGCTCGCCTGAGCCCTGCAGCTTGATCATCAGGCGCACCTCGTTGGCGGAGTCCGCGTACCTCAGCGCATCCTCGTAGCTGATCTCCCCCTCCTCGTACAGCTCAAACAGGGCCTGGTCAAAGGTGACCATGCCCTGCTCCCGAGAACGCTTCATCAGCTCCTTGATCTTGTGAACGTCTCCTTTGCGGATCATGTCCGCGACCAGCGGGGTGTTGATCAGGACCTCGACCACGGCGCGCCGCCCGTGGCCATCTTTGCGCGGGCAGAGCTGCTGGGC
>Ga0315535_1000909_pt1 | contig 20314 bp, 15 predicted proteins | sample SalMarSW160220MG_2_FD_203092 | JGI IMG/M metagenome (GOLD analysis project Ga0315535, IMG submission 203092) | Salt marsh sediment microbial communities from the Plum Island Ecosystem LTER, Massachusetts, United States - Salt Marsh Sediment SW1602-20 ... | reverse complement strand
TGCCTTTTCAAAAAACCTTACCGTATATCACATCTTCAAAGAAAGCCTTCATTTCCGCGGCATAATAAACACCGTACTTATAGAAGGTAGCTTTTGTCCTGGGATCCGGCTTCCAGTCGAAAAAAGCGTGACTGGCACCTCCAACCTGAACATATTCAACCCGCTGGCCTTTTTTTACAAGTGCATCAACATACTCCTTAACATCAGCGTCCTTAATGAGAGGATCGTTGGTTCCACGTAAAAGGTACTGTGGGACAGCCCTGTCTTTAGCCTCGGGAATATTATTTATCGGAGCTATGCCTTCTTTCCATTCCGGTGTTGCATTCGGATCATCAGAATAAAGATTCAGCAGCCTGGCACTGAAAACACCATAACTGGGAGCGGCTGCTTTTATTGAAGTCATCAGTTCAGTCCTTATCTGTTCTATAGTTTTGTTTTTTGGCATATAGGAAGGTTTGAACTCGAAGACTCCCGGAGTCTTTCCGAATCCACCCAGGCCTATCTTATCTGTCAGCAGCGAACATGCTGCTGAAAGGTGTCCGCCTGCGCTATCGCCTGTCAGACCTATCTTATCAGGATCACCTCCATACTCAGCCGCATGTTCCCTGATATGAACAATAGCACCGAACACGTCCTCTATAAGGTCAGCCATCGTGTTACTGACCTTATCACCATCAGCTTTTCCTGCCCACCTGTAATCAATGCTGAATACAACAAACTTTCCGCCTTTGGTCAGTTCACGGGCCAGCCCTCTCATAATATTTTCATCGTTTGTCACCCATCCTCCACCATGTATTATAATAATACAGGGAAGGTTTTTTGCCCCTTTGGGTGAATAGACATCATACTTCAGTGTCTTTACACCAGGCCTGGCATATACAATATCCTGTGTAACATTGATATGATCCACGGCAGATTTTTCAATAAACGATACACCTATATGCATATCCCTGTTCACTGTTACCTTAAAAGGTGAAGCCATAGACTCATGGTACATCTGCCCCCACATACCCGGTACTGAATAGTAGCCGGCATCAAGAACATAACCATCATCAGGCTTCGCTGTAACCGTTACCACTGTCCCTTCAGGATACTTGCCATCGGCAGGCAAGGCCGGATCGAGAGTATAAGTGCCGTTTTCAGGTTTGTCCAAAATCACGGAAAATGACTGTGCATTTGTATTACCCTGCAGGAAAAGCAGGATCGCTGAACTCATAATAATTAATTTATAGAACCTCTTTTTCATGTGTAAATAATTTTAAATATTTAGATATTTCATATTATCAATAAGACGGATCACAAGTAACATCCCTCATTCTTCATCAGCGTTTTATTCAGCTTTCCGAATGGAAATATCAGTCCTGTAATATAATAAAAACGCTGGGTCTTTATAATAGTTTTATAGAAAAATCTCCGGGTTTTTATCAGTGAAAGTGACCAGGCACAGAATAATACAGGTATCAGGAATTATAAATAACAGATTAAGAAAAACAAATATGCGGAGGCAGGAATAGGGATGAAAATTTGAGAAAATAAATACATATTCATTCCCGGTATTCATTAGAAATAATTTGTATTTTTGTTTCGGAAAATTACGAAATGATTTTCAAATGGCTGAAAAAGAAAATCCATATACTGAGAAGCAGGAGAGAATAGCACGGTTCGGAAAAGCGCTGTCCAGCCCGGTGCGTGTCTTTATACTTGACTACCTGGCCAACAACTTAAACAGGTGCTGTTACAGCGGCGACATGGCCGACCTGTTGCCAATTGCCCGTTCTACATTGTCCGAGCACCTGAAAGAACTGAAAGAAGCAGGACTGATACAGGGTGAAATAAACCCGCCATATATAAAATATTGTATTAACCAGGAAAACTGGGAGGAGGCAAAACTAATACTCGCAGAATTCTTCAAAAAGTAAAAAAATTTAAATTATCATTTCGGAAAATTCCGAAATAAAAATTATTGAAAATGGAAATAAAGATACTGGGCACGGGATGTCCAAAATGCAGATCGCTCGAGAAGCTTACAAGAGATGTAGTGGAAAAGGAAGGCCTGGATGCCGAGGTAATAAAGGTTGAAGACATACAGGAAATAATGAAGTACCATGTAATGGTCACTCCTGCACTTGTGGTAAACGAAAATGTTGAAATGAAAGGCCGTGTACCATCTGTTGCCGAACTGAAACAGGTTCTGTCAAAATATAATACAACGGTATAGGTTTGCCTTTTTATGGATCACTCTTTCAGCATTCACAAAAGGTTGGTTGTTCCGGCATTACTTCTGCCGGTATGGTTTGTTGTTTACCATTTCCTGCAGCCTGCCACTGACTGGTTTATCGATAAATTGTTAGTCCTGCCGGCCGGTTCCCATTTTACCGAGACCCTGAGGTTCTTCATATTCGAGTTGCCCAAGGTTTTGCTACTGCTGGTACTGATCATATTTTTTGTTGGCATAATTCGGTCGTATTTTTCACCGGAGAAGACCCGTAAAGCGCTTGAAGGGAAATCCCTGTTCGCGGGAAATATCATGGCTGCATCCCTGGGTATAGTTACCCCCTTTTGTTCATGTTCAGCCATACCTCTTTTCCTGGGTTTTGTTGAAGCGGGTATCCCTGTAGGTGTTACCTTTTCATTTCTTATTGCCTCTCCCATGATAAATGAAGTGGCTGTTGTCCTTCTCTTCGGCCTCTTCGGATGGAAGACGACGGCTATATATATAATAACCGGTCTTATTATTGCAATAGTGGCCGGATGGATTATAGGCAAACTAAAACTGGAGAAATGGGTCCAGGATTGGGTCTTCCAGGCAAGGTTCGGCAATGAGGATGCGGAAACTACGAAAGTAAGCTTTAGCGACCGACTTAATTCGGGATACAATGCTGTAAGGGAGATTGTAGGTAAGATATGGATATACGTTGCTGCCGGTATAGCCGTGGGCGCAGGAGTCCATGGTTATGTACCCCAGGATTTCATGGCATCCCTCATGGGTAAATCGGCATGGTACAGTGTTCCGATTTCTGTCATTATCGGTGTCCCGATGTATTCCAATGCTGCCGGCATTATCCCGATAGTATCGGTACTTATAGAGAAGGGTGCATCTCTTGGAACATCTCTTGCCTTTATGATGGCTGTCATTGGACTCTCCCTTCCCGAGATGATAATATTAAAGAAGGTGCTGAAGCTTCCTTTCATTATTACGTTTGCAGCAATACTGGCTTCAGGTATAGTGATGATAGGATACCTTTTCAATATAATCTTTTAAGCAAAAGTCATTATTTTTTTCTTCTCACGACAGAGATTGTCCAGGCAACCGTTACAAAAGCGGTAAGCGCCATAAAACTCAGGTGAAGCGTATGAAGTTCCGCTATGAATCCCAGCACCACAGGGCCCATCAGGAATCCTGCGTTTGCTGTTGCAGCTATAAATGATACTCCGTCGGCAGTTCTTACTCCGGGCACCCTTGATGCCAGGCGGAATACCTCAGGTACAACAACTGAAAATCCGAGGCCAACTATAAAAAAACCTGTCAGGGATATCCAGCCGGGAGAAACGACCAGTACCAGCAAAAAGCCCGCAAGGCTGAGGGCAAGAGCTCTCCTGAGAAGTGTCCAGGAACCCAGTCTTCCACTCAGGAAATCACCGCTGAACCTGCCAAAGGTCATCCCAAAAGAGAACAATGCATATCCAAAACCTATCAGGCCTGCACGTACATTTATAATCTTTTTCAGGTATAATGCGCTCCAGTCGGCCATTGCACCTTCAGACACCATTACAATAAGCCCGATGGCGGCAAATGCCAGCAACGGACTAATAGTGAACTTTTTATGCTCTTCTCTGTCATGATGTACGGTACGAATATTTATATATTCATTCTTCAGCATCAACTGAATTATAAAAAGAAGGATTACCAGTACAGTTATATGGATTAACGGCCTGTCAAACCTGGCACTGATAAAACTTCCAAGAGCAGCACCTGTCATCCCTCCAAGGCTCCAGAAACCGTGACTGCCGCTCATAATATTTACTCCTGTTTCCTGCTCTATGCCTGCGGTCAGCGAGTTAATGGATATGTCGAATGCGGATCCCATGCTGCCAAAGAAAAACAATGCTACACAGAGCATAAGATAGGATGAAACCAGGAACATACCATACAGGGATATTGCATAAAGGGAAAACGAAATAAATGCGGACCTGCCCACTCCTATCCTGTCGACATACCTGTTCATTACAGGTATTATCAGCAACGCACCCACCGAAACGAAAAACAATGCGCCACCCAGTTGGCCTTCAGACATCCCAAGCTTTTCAGCCACATGTGGTATATACACCACCCAGGTACTGAATATCAGGCTGAAACTGGAAAAGAGGAACGCAGATGCAAAATATTTCCTTTGTAAAAAGATCCTGAATGACAGCATATTATTTCATCAATGAGAAACAAAGCTAACCATTTTCAGTGTTATTTCTTATCCCAGGCTACCTACTTTCTCCTCGACAGCTTCCAGTATCTCACACGATCTTACAAGTTTCTTCATGGTAGTATGATCGTGGTATAATGGTCTGTCAACATCAAGAAATTCAACATGTTTCCTTATGGTCTCCCATGCTGTCTGAACCCCACTGCCGAATTTATATTCATCCTTCCTGAAATCGAGTGCCTGGGCTGCTGCCATAAACTCTATCCCAAGGATACCATATGCATTGTCAAGTATCTGGAAATTTTTGATAGCCGTATTCATCCCCATCGATACAAAATCCTCCTGGTCGGCGGCAGCGGGTATTGACTGTATAGATGCCGGTGCTGAAAGGATCCTCTGTTCCACGATCTGCATATCGGCTGTATACTGGCTTAGCATCAGTCCTGAAAACATACCTGCACCTTTTGTAAGGAAATCGGGTAATCCCACACTCAGGGCAGGATTGTTAAGCCTGTTCATCCTCCTCTCCGACATCACGCTTACCATAGTTATACAGGCTCCTGCCATATCCATTGGAACAGACACAGGTGTTCCCTGGAAGTTTGCCCCCGAAAGCTGCAGATTACGATCGGGGAAAAAGACCGGGTTATCACCCACGCCGTTCAGTTCTGTTTCAACCTGCGACCGTGCGTATGCCATAGCATCGTGGGCTGCACCGATTACCTGGGGCGTTGAACGCATAGAATAGGCATCCTGTACTTTACATTTTATCCGCCCTTCTTTCAGATCACCACCGCTTACACATTTGTTAATTGAGTTTGCACTCCTGACAGCTCCCTTAAACCCGCGGACTTCGTGAAGAAGAGGAGTGTATGGCTTCATATTCGCCTTTAATGCCTCCAGCGACATGGAAGCAGCAATCTCAGCCTGTTTGAGCCAGTTATTGGCATCATAAAGGAATATTGCACTCATGGCGGTCAGGACATTTGAACCGTTGATGGTAGCCAGCCCGTCACGCGCCATAAGTCCTGGTACAGGAATACCTGCTTTATCCATTGCTTCTTTTCCGTTCATCAGTTCACCATTGTAATAAGCTTCTCCTTCACCCATCATAAGAAGTGCTATCTGCGACATAGGCGCCAGATCACCACTTGCCCCTACTGATCCTTTCTGGCATACATAAGGTGTAACCCCCCGGTTAAGCATCTCTAAAAGCGTTTCAGTGATAACCAGCCTGTTGCCAGAATTACCATGGGCATGAACATTGATGCGCCCAAGCATAGCTCCCCTTACATATTCAACAGGTGCCGGATCACCTATGCCAGCAGCATGGTTATAGACCAGATATTTCTGAAAATCCTTTATCTGGTCATCATTCAGGACAACTTCTGAGAATTCTCCAATACCTGTATTTACACCATACATTATCTCATGTGCCTCAATCTTCTTTTCAAGCATTGCCCTGCATATCCTTATTCTTTCCTTTGCCTCAGCATGCAGCGCTACCTTCTGACCATGACGTGCCACATTTACAACATTTTCTATTGTCAGATCCGATCCTGTAATTATTAATGTATCCATATGATTATATTTTTTTAATGTTTAGTAATGACAAAATGAAGGCATACCTATTTATAATGCCCCGTGACAGCTTATATATTAATATAAGGAATTAAAGCGATCCTTTCGCGAAATGATAAAGACCGGCGCGATTTACTTTTATCTTGTATTCCAGCGCAACATTTCTCATATGACAGAAATGAAATTCTGCATAAAATTAGTCAAATTTTATCGATTATGAAGAACCCCGATCCTGATTAATTGATTATTATATGCATGATACCAAACACATCATGGCGGATCCCGTACTATTTCCAGAGTTAATTCAAAATGTTTCCTCTCTTTAATTGAAATATGCAACTTTTTGAAATATCTTTACAATACCATGGCTCAACAGGCTGTTCAACCTGAAGCCAGTTTAAATATATCCGGGTGCAAAACGAATGTGTAACCTGTTTTGAAATAAAATAATATCTATGATTCTTAATCAAAAATATTTACAGCAATGAAAAATATTATAAGGGGAAAGATCCCATGCTCAATTATCCTTTTCTTCTTTATCACGGGATTCTCATACGGACAAAAACTTAATGTTAAGGATCCTGCTATCAGTTCTGTATACCTGCAAACAGCCCGTTCCGCATATGACTGTGGTGATACTGTCATGTTTGATGCATTTATCTTAAACGATCTGTCCGACTCCAACAAATCAACTTCGGATACCCTCCTGATAGTACTTGTCGACCAGGACGGACTTGAAGTGGCTTCAGAAACACTGCCGGTTAACGGGTTCAGTACTCAGGGTTCCCTGTACCTCTCGAAATATCTTAATGAAGGAAATTATGTCCTGGTTGCAGGTACTGATAAAATGAAAAACATATCGCCCGACAGGATCTTCTCAAGGATACTGGAGATACATGAACCCAGGATCGCATCTGCAGGGATTAAGATAAGCCTTGCTGATCCTGAATATAAACCCGGCGGTGATTTAAAGGCAGATATCCTTATCACCAATAAAAAAAAGGAACCTGCAGCTGTTTCCTATACCTGGTCACTGGCTGATTCAAAAGGTGTGACAGACAAAGGGAAAGGCAAATCAGACGGGAACGGACAAGCTGCAATCAACATTACCCTTCCTGGTTTTCAGGAAGGTGAGACTCTCACCCTGAATATCTCCGCTTCTGTAAAAGGGGCCGATATTAATACAGGCATAGTAATCCCGACTGAATATAACAGTGCAATACAATCAAAATACAAAGCCAGCGGCGGTTCAGCAGGGAAGAATCTTGTAATAACCCTGGCGACAGATAAGAACGAATACAGAAAGAGTGAAGAAGTAACCGGTTATATAACTGTAACTAATAAGGAGAAAGAACCTCTATATGCAAATCTTTCTGTATCTGCCTCAGGAATCTCACCTGAATATTTCCCCCTTGATAATGATAATATTATTACCTGCTCCAACCTTAAAAGTAATGATGCCGGCCTGGATATGATATGGTGCGGGATACTCAGACAAATGAGCACCAGAAGCTTTCCCGCCTTAAGGGACCACAGTGTTAATAATGGAATGTTTATGGACCATGACCTGGCTTTGTTTTTCGGCAAAGCCCTGGCAACAATTTCACGTTTACCCGGTCATTGTTTTGTGGTTGAAAGCAGTAATGACCTGAAAAAGATACAGAGGAAACAGGCTGCAAAACAAAAAGCAAAGCCGACAGGATACTCTGCCGACAGGAATATTTTTGATATCATTAAAAGTATAAAGCCCTACCAACTGGTAAATAATGAAATCAGGTTCTCAACTGCTGGTAATTATTCGGTAAATTTCCAGAAGGGAGCAATGATTGTAATTGACGGCGTGAAAAGAGGCACTGACGCCAGCATTCTGAATAGTATCCCTATAACTGATATTGCAAAAGTTACTGCCACCACAAACCCACTTGAACTTCAAAGGTACTCGGCAACGAACAGTTCCGGTCTCGTTGAGATAACTACAAAAAAAGGAACTTCTGCTGCGAATAAATCTGCCAGGACCGGACAGGGCGAAACCAACTCTTTATTCTGGAAAGCCGGTCTGCACACGGATACTTCAGGCAAGGCACAAATTACTTACAGGAATAATGACGAATCACAGGAAGTATTCCTGTCCGTTGAAGGTATCACTTCCGACGGATTAACAGGAAGCACCACCATAAGTTATAAAGTAAGATAGTACGGATAGTGATCAGCTATCTAAAATTTATACGTAACAACCTCGTGTACAGGCAGGGCAGGCATGACTAGTTTATTAATGCAGCCAGTGCTGCTCCCACCAGGCTTGACTGTTTCACTTCTGCAAATTCGTAATAACGCTTCCTTTCCCCGCTTAAAAATTCATCAAGGTATTTTTCAAAATATTTGCGGAGGTTATGCATCTTATAAAATGTGGTGCCCTCAACCGTGATCAGTATAGGACGATCGGATGATTTGCCTTTGTTAGTCTTGAGAATTATTGCTGCCATGCTTACGGCAACAAGTTTTGCTGCCCTGTCAATAATATTCTCAATTATGGCAACACAGTTTTCCCTGTCAGCTTTTTCCGTTACACATGCATTCAATATTGTACTTCCTGAAGAAGGATTGGCCAGGTAATTATTTACTTCCTCCGAGCTAAGGCCGGTTATTGACAGAATTCCGGTTGATGGCAGCGATGAGAATACATTCTCGGTAGCAGCCGTCTTTAATGCCAGCAGGCACAGGCCACCGAGGTAGCCTCCTGCTATCATCTTCTCAAACTTATGTACGCCCGGGTCTGTTGTTGAGTTATCGAATGCGCTGTCGATCTCTGTCTGGTATATTTTGCTGAAGTTACCCGATTCTATATTTATGATCTGGCTCTTTGTCTGATCAAGTTCTCCTTTTTTCACAATTTTACTGTTGCTTTCAATATAGCAGCCATTGGTTCCTGTTCCGAGAATATACCCTATAAACGAATCATATTCTTTATTGACAGATGCTGATTTTCCTGCCAGCAGGGTAGCCACGGTGTCATTGAGCAATACTATCTGTTTGTCCGGAGTCCCAAGAGTCTCAAGCAGGTTTTTCCCGATAAGCTGGCCGATCACGCCGGGAGCCTGCACCTCTTTTACGAAACGAAGGAGGATGCCGTCCTTGTTGGGAAGGATATCCGTAGGATAGGAAAAACAAAAACCTATTCTTTCAACATCTTTTGTCAGATCCTTTATGTAACCTGCCACAGTTTCGAAGAATTCGTCTTTAGAAATCTCGCCTTCAAGACCAGGCATTTTTTCATTTACAACCCTGTTTATCTCAAGCTTGTTATCTTTATTGAACATAACCCTGGCTGCCCTGAAATTTGTTCCGCCTGCATCTATTGCCACCACAGGAGTTTCTTTCAGAAAATTATTGTCAGCCTCAATATATGTTGGTATCATAGCCAGGGAACTGTTTCCTCCTTCAAGGCCTCCTGTCATTTCAGAGGTAAAATTATCAACCATCTCCTGCATGTTTATGTCTTCAGATCTCAACTTGTGTTCTCTAAGGAACTCTTCACTTTTTTTCATGTGTAAATATTTTTTTAAAGGTCATCCCGAAACTTCTGCCCGGTACAGGTTCTCTCCTGATGACATCCGGACCCTGTGTTTTCAGGTTTCGGGGTAAAGTCAATATGTTATGAAATTCATTATATTATAATTAGGGGATAAAAATAAAGAAATATTCTTTCCCGGCAATCGTTATGCAAATAATCGTTTGTTTTATATTTATAGTATGAAATAAAACTGTTGTCGTAAAATTAAATCATTTACCCATGCGATTGAAGTTATCAATATTACTGTTAATTCTTTCTTGTACAGTGGTACAGGCCCAAAACATTCAGCAGCTTCCCGTTCAAAAGATAAATTCAGGTCTTTTTAACAGTCGCTGGACCGCTCAGTGGATATCTCATCCCACGGCTTCGCTTCTGGATTATGGTGTTTTTCATTTCCGGAAAAGCTTCACACTGGACAGCAAACCTGATGAATTCATTATCAACATATCAGCAGATAACCGCTACAGGTTATTTGTCAATGGGAAGGAAGTTTGTTACGGACCGGCCCGTGCTGATCTTGAACACTGGTCGTACGAGACTATCGATATTGCCCCCTTCCTTACCGGTGGAGATAATCTTATCGCGGCCGAGGTGTGGAATTTCGGTGATCTTAAACCATGGGCCCAGTTCACGATAAAAACTGCATTTATACTGCAGGGGAACAGCAAAGCAGAAAAGGTGGTAAACACCAATAGTTCCTGGAAAGTACTGAAGGACAAAGCCTATTCACCGGCTCCTGCTTCATCAGGCGAAACACTTGGTGCATTTACAGTGGTAGGACCATGCGACAGGGTTGATGCTTCCCTCTATCCGTGGGGCTGGGAAAAACCCGGTTATGATGACAGTAACTGGCTTAAACCTGTAACGCTTTATTCTGCTCATTCACATGGTTACGGTTCCGACATTAACTGGGAACTCACTCCGCGTAAGATACCATTTATGGAACAGAAACATCAGAATTTCAGCGAAGTGCGCAGGACTGAAGGTTGCCAGGTACCCGAGGGATTTACTGAAGGCAAGAAGGAATGGACCATCCCGGCTAACAGTAAGGCAATAATCTTATTTGACCAGGCTGTACTGACTACCGGTTACCCTGAACTGACAGTATCAAAAGGAAAAGCATCTGAAATAAAACTGACATATGCCGAATCACTCTATGATTCAAAAAATGTAAAAGGAAACCGAAATGCCATTAAAGGCAAAAGGATCATAGGTTATTCAGATTATTTCCTTCCCGACGGAAATATTAACAGAACGTTCCGCCCTTTATGGTTCCGAACATGGCGGTATCTTCAGATGGAAATAACCACGACTGGGGAACCCCTGGTAATAAACAGTTTCACAAGCAATTTTGCTGCATACCCGCTTAAAGAAAATGCCTCTTTCGATTCTGATCTGCCACGTTTAAAAAAGATATGGAATGTAGGATGGAGGACCGCCCGTCTTTGTGCTAACGAGACATACTTCGACTGCCCTTACTACGAGCAGCTGCAGTATATCGGCGATACAAGGATACAGGCGCTGATATCACTTTATGTTTCCGGAGACGACAGGCTTGTAAGGAATGCCCTTACAGATTTTAATGAATCACAGTTTTTCGAAGGACTGACGAGAAGCAGGTATCCTTCAGCCAGTCCCCAGATAATACCACCATTCTCGCTTTACTGGGTTGATATGGTCAATGATTACTGGACACTCAGGGATGACCCCGGATTTATTAAAAATTTCCTCCCAGGTATAGAAACCGTACTTGGCTGGTTCAGCAGGAGAATAGACCCGTTAACAGGGCTGCTTGGCAAAGTAGAGTACTGGAACTTCGTTGACTGGGCTGTCGAGTGGAAATGGAGCACTAAAACCGGTTTTGGTGGGGTTCCCAAAGGAGGTGCCATGGATGGCAACTCATCAATCCTGTCAATGCAGTTTGCCTATGCCGCGCAAAAGGCCGCAGAGCTATTCAGGTATTATGGAATGAAAGATAAGGCTGATAGATATGAAAGAATGGCGGGACAGCTCACCAGGGCCGTGTATGAGAAATGCTGGGACAGTTCTAAAGGGTACCTTGCCGATACACCTGACAAGGATGAATTCAGTATGCATGCACAGATTTTCGGAGTACTGACCAATACAATACCGTTAAAAGAACAGGCAGATTATGTAAAACGTTTCATGAATGACAGTACTCTCATTCAGCCAACAATGTATTTTCGTTTTTATCTTGCCCAGGCACTTAAAAAGACAGGATTGGCTGATCTTTATACACAAACGCTTGGCTTATGGTACGACATGTTGGATAAAGGGCTCACCACCTTTGCTGAAAATCCTGATCCTGCACGATCCGACTGCCATGCCTGGAGTGCCAGCCCCGACTATGATTTCCTGGCTACTGTAGCCGGAATACGTCCGGGGACACCCGGTTTTAAAACTGTTGATATGGAACCGGCCCTTGGAGAGCTTAAGTACATAAAGGGACAGATGCCACATCCTCTGGGAATGATAACATTTGATCTTCACCGGAAAGGTAATGAGGGGATCACCGGTACTGTAATCTTACCCCCGGGTGTTACAGGGAAGTTTACATGGGACGGAAAGACAACGGACCTTCAGGGAACAACAAATATTGACATGTGATAATCTATAATTAAATGATTAGCAGGGATGCTGAAGAATTTTATGTTTCTTTAAATTTTTACATAAGACAGAATCACATCATATTGACCATACTATTATCGTTAAGGAAACCGAAATATTAGTTAAAATTACTATGAAACACTCAAAACAAATACAGGCATTTTTGTTTTTGCTTTTGATGACCGGTGCACTGTTGAAAGCCCAGAATGACACAACGTTTTTGCTTTTCCCTGCTTTCGAGGATGCAACAGTTAAGATGAAGAACGGGCAGACGGAAAAGACAAAGCTTAATTACAATACTATTTTGGAAGAAATGATCTTTAATAAAAACGGAAACGTCAATTCTTTGGGTAACATAGACCAGATAGACACTGTTATTATTGGCCAGCGCATATTTGTACCATTTGACAAAGTGTTTTATGAGTTACTAGTCGACGGACCCGCGACTCTTTATGTTGAACATAAAAGCAAGGCCGTGGCAGGCAACAACATGGCCGGATATGCAGGAGGTTCTGAAACAGGGGCTTCTTCAAACTATTCATCCCTGGCAACTGCAGATCACACCTACAAATTAAAGCTTCCCGATAACTACCATATAATGAACATGACTGTTTACTGGCTGAAATGGGGAAATGAATATTATAAGGCAAATAACGGATCACAGGTAAGAAAAATATTTCCTGAACATTCAAAAGAGATCCAGCAATATATTAAGAAAAATGATCTTAACCCCCGGAAAGAGGATGATCTGATTACACTGATTAAAAAATGTAATGAACTTATCCGTTAATATACACCGCTAAACCTCATTAAATAAAGGCCGCACAGGTACTGCCTGAAAAGAAGACTTATTGCCTCCGGCCTGTGACCAGAGTGCCGCTCATTTGCGAATATCTTCCGGCAAACTTATGTTAAGGTATACGATAATTTAAACCCCGGAGTGGAAGACCGGATTATATTTTCAGACACAGGATTCTTCCAGATAAGCTGATCCTTTATATTATCGCTTAACCTGTAATGTTTCCTGTGAGCATCAATCTGCTCGCCTATCACCTGTATCCTGTCAAGGTCGCCCGTGAAAGGGCCCGTTTGTGTACAGAAATTAAGATAACCTATATCGGCAAAATCTATTCCCATCAGCTCAATGCCTACCCTGTCGGCTGACAGCCAGTCGGTACTTGCCACACAAACTCGATGATCGACAGGAGTACCGTCATTCGGTCCGTTACCTTCCATTCCCTCAAATCCATCAATAACAGCAAGATGAGGATGGAGATTACGTGACATCGAATACAGGTTGTAATTTATACCCCGGAAGCCGCTGCCATGCAATATCGGTTTATCACTTTTAGTACCTGCTTTTCTTGATGAGCTGAATGTAAATCCCCGATCTTTAATAGGAGTTCCGAGGACTATATTCTTAAGTGAGAGGGTCGCCAGTACACGATCGTGCGTTTTCATCCGGGCTACCGATACAATATACGAATCGGGATCAAGCATAAGATGTGACATCCTTACCGGGTGCGGCCTGAAATCCTTCTCATCAAAAACCCAGACAGTATCATAAGGCTGCTGGTCAAGATCAACCATTTTAGCGTTATACTTCGTTGTCAGCCGGAAATAACCGAAATTCTCAAAACCATCCAGTGTCGGACCATTTGCGGCCGATTCAGCAATGATAACATTTCCGAGTTTGTTTATAGACTTCAGAAATTCAAGAATACCTTCCAGGGTGTCAACATGCGTGGATGCAAGCTGGACATTTATGTTGACATTATTTGGTTTCAGTACAACACGCCTGTTGCCTATAGCCTGTCTGATCTCTTCGGAAAAAGGCTGAAGTGCACGAAAAGCCATGTCGGCCCTGTTATCACCGGTAGTGATCGTCACCCTTGAACGCTCCACGGCCCCGGTCGCTGATGCTGCAAATGCTTCGAACGGCCTGGCATATGCAGCTGCTACACCTCCCAAAACAGAGGTTCTTATGAAATTACGTCTGGTAAATCTTGACATGATGATATGTTTTAGACATAAGCAAACCTACAAAACTTTTATTTAAAATTAAATAGCTAAATACGCCCTACCGGGAAAATAATTGTTACATTTTTATACACAGCAATGTCTAATTTTTTGACACGTCTTCTCAACCCGAAAAATACATATGGCTGATTTGACGCATGTTATAACAATGGCACGTTCTTTGGCATATACCTTACGACGTCAAAAAAATTAATATAGGGAACAAAAGAATAAATAAACAAGAAATGGGAAAATTAAAATGGATATTATCACTTATGCTTATCCTGTGTTACGGAGAGATATACGCCCAGGTAAAACAATGGACACTGGAGGATTGTATAAATTATGCCATAGACAATAATATAGGACTTCAGAGGCAGCGGCTTCAAACACAAACCGCTGAAGTAAACCTGCTCAAATCGAAAATGGATATTCTGCCTTCACTCAATGCCGGATCAGATGCGAGTATTCAATATGGAAGGTCTATAGATCCTATTACGAACGGTGTAACCTTCCTTCAAAACTTCAGGAACGGTTATCAATTGTCTTCAGGAATTACTTTATTTAATGGTTTTACTACAATTAATACCATTAGCGCCAATAAATTTATGCTTAAAGCCGGTCTGGAAAGTGAGAAGATAGTCAGGAACACTCTTATTGTAGATATTATGGGACAATACTACCAGTACCTGTATGCAAAGGGACTTGAGAATGCCTCAAAAATGCAGCTTGATCTTTCCGAAAAACAACTTTTCAGGATTCAGAAAATGGTGGAAACAGGAAAAGAAGCATTATCAAAAGAATATGAAATGGAGAGCCAGGTATCTGCTGACAAGCTATCCTACACTATTGCTCAAAGCTCATCCAGCAAGGCACTTACTACACTAAAGCAAATGCTTCAGCTCGCACCGGGTACGGAATTTGATCTTGCTATGCCGGATGTGGAGCATATTCTGATTGTTGATAGTAATTACAATACTGACAGTGTTTATGCCCTTGCTTCGCAGAACCTGCCACGTCTGAAAGAAATTGAATATGAACTCAGAGCCTCAAAGAAACAGGTTGCAGCAGCAAGAGGGAAACTTGCCCCGAGTATATCAGCCGGAGGTCAGATTTTTACCGGTTATTATACACTTCTTAATGATACCACTGCTCACAGCTCTTACTCTACTCAGATGAAGAACAACTTCGGCCAGGCAATAGGCATTTCTGTAAATATACCAATTTTCAATAATTACTCCACTGCAAGAAATATTAAGCTTGCCAAGATTAAACGTAATGATAATGAGCTCAGGCTTGAACAGGAAAAAAACAATCTTTACACGGATATCGAAAACGCATGTCTGAACTTTAACAAAGGCAAAGATGAATATGCTGCAGCCAGCTCAAACTACAACTTTAATGTTAAATCATTTGATGCTGTGCAAAAGAAATTTGAAACAGGACTTATTGATGTAACAAGCTATTCCCTTGCTAAAACGACTCTGTTTAAAGCAGAGGCAGAAGCGCTAAGGACAAAACTACAGTTGGTTATAAGAAAGTTAACAATACAGTTCTATTCTACCGGAGAGTTTGTAAATATTCTGAAATGACAGGAATAAACCGATAGGTTAGGATATCATGGAACCAAAAATCCCTGTCAGTAAAAATGAAAAATAATATTAATAAATAAAAATAGTCAAAATGGATACTCCTCTTGAAACAATGGATAAAGCGATCCCGAAGAAAAAGGGTCTTAAGAAAAAGCATATTGGATATGCAGCTGCTGCGCTTGCCGTAATTATTCTCATATATATGGCTTTTTTCGCCGATAGAACTTCAACATATAAAGTTGATAAGGATAAACTCATTATTGAAACGGTGACCAAAGGTCAGTTCAATGATTATATAACTGTTCCCGGTACCGTGGAACCTATAAGCACAATAGTCCTTGACGCCCAGGAAGGCGGAAGGGTTGAGGAGAAGCTCGTGGAAGAAGGAGCTATGGTAAAGAAAGGTGAAGTAATACTCCGGCTTTCAAATCCTGACCTCTATCTTAATATTCTTAACAGCGAGGGACAGCTTGCAGAAAAGGAAAACTTCCTGAGAAACACCCAGATAACAATGGAACAGGAAAGACTGGCCATAAAGAGAGAACTGGTAAGCCTTAAGTATGATATAGAAAGAAAACAACGTAATTTCAAGCAGAACGAAATACTGATAAAAGACAACCTTATATCGCAGGAAGAATATCTAAGATCCAAAGAAGACCTTGATATGGCGATCAAATCCAGAGAACTATACATGGAAAGGCAAAAACAGGACTCTTTGTTCCGTACGGTAAATATTGAGACAATAAAGAGTGACCTTATAAACATGAGAAAAAACCTCGAGATGGTCAGGGAAAGAGTAAAGAACCTTAATGTTACCGCCCCGGTGGATGGTGAACTTGGCCTACTGACACCAGAGTTAGGTCAGTCCATTGCAAGAGGTGAAAACATGGGACAGATAAACGTTCTTACATCATACAAGGTAACAGCCCAGATAGATGAACATTATATCGACAGGGTCAGAGCACAGCTTAATGCTACACTTGACCGCCAGGGTAAGAACTATAACCTGACAGTAAGAAGGGTATATCCCGAGGTTAGAAACGGTACCTTTAAGATTGATATGGTCTTCCGCGATACCATGCCTGACAATATCAGAACTGGCCAGACCTATTACATCAGCCTTCAGCTTGGTCAGCCCAAGACATCGGTACTTGTTCCCATCGGAGGATTCTTCCAGGAAACAGGAGGCCAGTGGATATATGTCCTTGACCCGACAGGATCTTATGCAACAAAACGCGAGATCTCGATCGGCAGGAAAAATCCGAAATATTACGAAGTACTCTCAGGCCTTGAACCAGGCGAACAGGTTATCATATCGGGCTATGAAACCTTCGGTAAGAATGATAAACTAATATTGAAAAAATCGAAATAATAATTAATAATTAAAGTCATGATCAAAACAAATGCCCTAACAAAGGTCTTCAGAACCGAAGAAGTTGAGACAACAGCTCTCAATAAGGTTAACCTTGAAGTAAAAGAAGGTGAATACGTAGCAGTCATGGGTCCTTCGGGATGTGGAAAATCGACCCTGCTGAATATTATTGGACTTCTCGACAATCCCACTAATGGCAGCTACCTGTTTAACGGAACAGAGGTGGCAACTCTTAGGGAACGAGACAGGACTATTTTCCGTAAAGGCAATATAGGATTTGTATTCCAGAGCTTTAACCTGATAGATGAGTTAAATGTATATGAGAACGTTGAACTGCCGCTTATCTACCTTAAGATGAAAGCAGGTGAAAGGAAAAAAATGGTTGAAGATGTGCTGGAAAGGATGAAGATCGGACACAGGGCCAAGCATTTCCCGCAGCAGCTATCCGGAGGACAGCAGCAGAGGGTGGCTATTGCCAGGGCTGTTGTCGCTAATCCCAAACTTATACTTGCTGATGAGCCTACCGGTAACCTCGATTCAAAAAATGGTATCGAAGTAATCAACCTGCTTACAGAACTCAACAAGGAAGGGACAACCATCATAATGGTCACCCACTCCGACAGGGATGCAGGCTATGCTCACAGGGTGGTTAACCTGTTTGACGGACAGATCGTAACCGAAAAGATGGCATAGTAGTAGTTGGGGCGTTGCATGCAACGCCCCAACTATACTATAATCCGAATTTCTTCATCTTGTTATACAGGGTCTGCCTGGTTATCCCCAGCTTGCCCGACACGGTACTGAGGTTATTACCATAACGTTTCAGGTTATCTATAATGAGCTTTCTCTCCATCTCTTCCATGGTCATCTCACCATGCATGACATTGCGTGATGCTGAACTGAAGACGAAATCAGAAGGTTTAAATACCTGCGAATCACTCATAATCACCGCTTTCTCTATAGAATGCTGCAGCTCCCTGACATTTCCCGGCCAGTCATGATTAGCAAGCTTTTCAAGTGCAGGGGTGCTTATCTTCATGCCTGCCTTGCCATACCTCTCACTATGCACCTTAAGAAAATGATTTGCCAGGATCGGGATATCATCAACCCTGTCACGTAATGGCGGGACTTCTATCAGAATGGTATTGATCCTGTAAAGCAGGTCCTCGCGGAAACTGCCTTCCAAAACCATTTGCATAAGATCGCAGTTGGTCGCACATATCAGCCTTATATCGACAGGTATCTGCCTGTTGGAACCAACTCTCACAACATACCTGTTCTGCAGAACACTCAGCAATTTCGACTGTGACTGAAGTGAAAGATTTCCTATCTCATCAAGAAAGAGAGTGCTTCTGTGTGCCTGTTCAAATTTACCTTTCCGGTCCTCCTTTGCATCAGTAAAAGCTCCCCTGACATGTCCAAAAAGTTCACTCTCAAAAAGAGACTCGGTTATTGAACCCATATCAACATTCACCATAAGCTCACCTGATCTTTTTGATAAATTATGGATCTCCCTGGCAACCAGCTCTTTCCCTGTGCCATTTTCCCCTGTAATCAGGACATTGGCATCTGTGCCGGCCACTTTCCTGACTATGTTCATCACATTTATCATCGTTGGAGAAGCACCAAGCACAATCCTTTCACCGCCTTTTTTTATCTCGTTCTTAAGAAGCTGGTTGTCTTTCTTGAGATTTGCTGCCTCGAGCCTGGATAATCTAAGCTTCCAGGCAACATTAATTGTTGCCATCAGTTTAGACTCATTCCATGGTTTAAGGATAAAATCGACAGCCCCTTCCCTTATTGCTTTCACAGCCAGTTCAACATCACCGTAAGCTGTTACAATTACAATACTTATATTACTGTCGAATTTAAAGATCTCCCTCATCCAGAAAAGACCCTCATTACCATTGTGAACACCGGCTTTGAAATTCATGTCGAGCATTACAATATCAACGTCATTTTTCTTCAGGGCCTCAGGAATCCTGTTAGGATCGGTGAGGGTGATGACTTTTTCAAACTCATTTTGCATAATCAGTTCAAGGGCATCAAGTAACCCTTTATTATCGTCAACTATCAGAAGCGTACCTTTTATCATGTCATGTTTTTTATCCAAAGACTGGTAAAAAAATAAAATGTGTCAAAAAAATAGACATTTTTTTTGACACATTCAAAATCTTAAGGAATATTTTTGAAAGAGATCCCTCCTTAACAGACTTACTTACAAAATATTATTCCAGCCCCTGGGCTTTCATGATTTCCTTAGGTAACTTTTCGATATTAGTTATCCTGATATTCCTGAAGAAAATCTCCGCACCCTCCGACTCAAGCTGTATTTTACCCTTTACGAGCGGAATCTCTTTGTCTCCTTCTATCTGTCGTGAGTTTTGAAGGACCATATTGACAATCCCGTTTATCATATGTACTGTAGTTGGACCAAAACAATAAAGATCAACAACATTCCATTCACCTGAAGGTTTTTCCGCATCAGGATTCTTGATACAATGCCTGCCGTCGGGACTTTCAGTACTGAAGGTATGAAGTTCTCCGTCCTTGTCATATACGAATGTACTGTCTTCCTTCATTGTTGAACGTACATCAGCCACAGCTCCCGCACATGCCCAGTAATCGCCACAATCGCCCTCCTCTATCTGGAATTCATGTGACCGTAACCAGAAACCACCGTCTGCTCCCTGCGGGCCCACACCATAATACATCAGACCTGCATCCTTTTTTCCTGTTTCATTGGGCGGCCATTGCTTATCTCCCCATTTGAACTCAAGCTGAAGATGAAAATTCTCAAATTCAGCTTTTGTGGATATTCCACCAAATTTCTCACCGGAAATACGTAGTACCTTCTCACCATTAAGATCCACAACATCAAACACCTTTGAAGGATCTATATTCAAACCTACCGGTATGGTGTCCCAGGTTTTTGTTACAGTATCATAACCGGGACCAAGGTACGTGTCCCATCCCTGAAGATCCTGCCCGTTAAACAGGGGTTGCCATTGTTCCTTATTTGAGGACCTGTTATTACAACTACCCAGTATGAGCAAAGCAAATAAAACATAAGAAAGATTCCTGTAATTCATATAAATATAGGTATTGGTTACAATATCTGAAAAGTTATGGC
>Ga0315535_1000906_pt1 | contig 20350 bp, 19 predicted proteins | sample SalMarSW160220MG_2_FD_203092 | JGI IMG/M metagenome (GOLD analysis project Ga0315535, IMG submission 203092) | Salt marsh sediment microbial communities from the Plum Island Ecosystem LTER, Massachusetts, United States - Salt Marsh Sediment SW1602-20 ... | reverse complement strand
TTTTCATAAGATTGGTTTTAAAAATTATCCTGCCAGGATTTGTTCTTTTTGTATTTCAGATCGGCCAGGATGGAAGATTTGGCATTGATCTGGAAATTGTAAGACTTATATGTTCCAAATGGCACAACTGAAATCCGCATTTCCCAGCAATGAAGATCCCTGTAAATACTCAGGTTGGTTGTTGTGAACTGTTTCCGGTCCAGATCATAGCCCGTATTGAATCCGATTTTCCAGTTGGGAGAGAGACTGAAATCACCTGATGCACGCACAGTTTGAATGATCCTGGACTCATCTTTTGGTTTTTGGTAGCTGAAACTGTAATCAATGCGAAGTGACCAGGGAATCTCAAAATCCACATAATCTCCATAATAATCCTCCTGGTTCGGATCATAGGTTTCCATGGGATCCCTCCCTTTTATAAGTTCCGGATTATTCAGCTGTGATTCACCCCGGGCATCCTCCTGATCCGAATCCTCATCCTTGCCCTGTTTTGATGTCAGGGAAAACCCTGCCGAAACACTGGCGCTGGTCAGCCGGAGCGGTTTACCGGTCTGTGAAAAATAGGTCTCCCTGGTCCGGGACCTGGTCTGATCATATCCAAATGGATCCAGCACACCCCTGAAGGAGATGTTCAGCTTATTTTTAAAGATCCGGGTGTTTCCATTGAAACTGATGGCGTTCCAGGCCGGGGTCAGGGTATCGGTATGAAATATATTCAGGCTGGTGCTAAATCCCAGGTTGTCGAGAATCTTTACTTTCTCCAATTCATCCACCGTATCATTTTTAGAACGCATTTTGGCCTCAATGCTGTTTCGAAGCGAAAGATTAAGGGACCCTGAGGCACCGTTAAATGTGGGTGTTCCGTAAATCTGATCCTCATAGATGGAATATACCTCAAGGGTATCCATGTTGCGTTCATCGTACACTGCACGGTAATAGTCTGCCTGAAGGTTTTTCATATCAGGAACATAAGAAAAACTGGCTGAGGGTGTCATCACATGACGGATGGCCTCCAGTCTGCCGTCCCCCTTAAACTGATACATTCCATAGATTTTAGGCGATATTCCGGAACTGAAGCTCGGGAACAAGGAATGGGCATAGGAAAACTTATTGATCAGGGAGTCTGTTACAACGGGCTTGTAAGTAATTCCACCATTGTCATTTTCTATCTCATCCCAGCGGGAAACATATTTATAGGTCTGCCTCGAATAGATCATCCCGTTATAGTTCATGGACGGGGTGATTGCAAAACTCTGAAACATGGGGGTTTTCCTGAACGGTTTAATACTGAGGCTGAGCGGGATACTGTGTTTGTACCCATTTTTCATGTCATCAAACACAGCACTGGTGAACAGAAGTGAATCATAGGTACTGACCCTGTTCTCCAGGATACTGGTGTAGCTCAGCTGGATATCCTCGTACCATCTTTTGGGTCCGGTTGCATGTTTCCTTTTGAAGGGATTGATCCGGCCCATGTTTAATGAAATCTTGGGCAGGGTCATGCTTACACCTTTGGTATTGCTGTTCTGAGAGTGATTCAGCGAGGCACTCATGTTGAACGGACTGTTGGGCCATGATTTTGTATAGGAGATACTGGATTGCTTGGTGTTGGTCATTACTCTGTTGATGTTCCGCGTATGGTTCTTGTCATAGGAGGAACTGGACAAATTCACACTGGCCCGGAAAGAAGATGTTGGATTTGCCCTGGAATCCTGGCCGTGGCTCCACCCGATATTATAGTCCTTGCTCACACTGTACAGCCCCTCGATGTCTTTATACCCGGTGATATTCTTGAAGTATTTTACATTCAGGTTTCCCGAAAACCTGTAATTCAGTTTATAATTGGTTCCAACTCTCAGACCCCAGGTTCCGTTTGTATAGATATCGCCGGTAAGCCTGAGGTCCATGTAATCATTCATGGCAAAATAGTATCCCCCTTCCCTCAGATAAAATCCACGCCGGTTTTCTTCGCCATATTTGGGGAGAAGGATCCCTGAAGTCTTGGTTTTTGAATTCGGAAAAAATCCGAACGGGATTCCTATGGGCAGGGGAACATCTGCAAGGACAATGTAAGCTGGTCCCGAAATGATCTTGTCACCCGGCATGGATATGCCTTTGGTAATGGCAATATAAAAATGAGGGTGATCCAGATCACAGGTGGTATACTTTCCGTTCTTCAGGTGAACGTGCCCATTGGTCTGTTTCTTGGTCTGTTCCGCATGCAGGTAACCACCCTCCTGCTCAGTGACAACCTCCTCAATATACCCTTTTTTGGTCTTGAAATTGTACTCAAGACGCTTTGATTCAAATGAATTATTGGGATCTGTAAACACCGGCTTTCCGCTTATTTTGCCTGTTGAGTCCGTGATGCCATTTGCAATCACCAGGTTCCGATCCATCTCATACCGAATATACGCAGCGGTCAGCTCTATGTCCTCAAAGGTAATGCGGGCATCTCCATAGAGTTCAACCATGCCTCCATCCAGCGAAAAAACCAGCGAATCAGTGGCAGTATATTCCACCTCCGACCCAATTTCATTACCGGAGGTGGTCCGGACCGGAATGGAATCACTGGAATTGATTTCATTTTCCAGCGAATCCATGACCATCAGCAAACTGTCACCGGGAGCCTGAAAATCAACCACATCAATTGTGTCAGTCTGCTGAGCTTGCAATAATCCGCAGCTTGAAACAGTTAGTAAGATGATGAAAAGTATCTTAATCCGGTCGCAGTGCAATCTGAATAAATCTATTATTTTGTATGGGCCTAACGTACGTTTTAAAGCTAAACGCAAAGGTAATGCCAATAAATATAAAACGGTCATTTCGCTGGATTCTTGTTTTAACATTTTTAGCGACCTGCTGCACAGAATGGGTTTGGGCCGTTGAGTCAGATCTGCCCAAAGGGATAAATACCATTGTGATTGATGCCGGACATGGTGGAAGGGATTCAGGAGCAGTAGGGAAAGTGGGCAAAGAAAAGGATATTGCACTTTCCATTGCATTAAAAGTTGGCAATTATATTGAGGAGAACATGAAGGATGTGGAAGTAATCTACACCCGGAAGGATGATGTTTTTCCGACTCTGATGGAACGGGCCGAGATTGCCAACAAGGCCGAAGCAGATCTCTTTCTTTCCATCCATGTGAATGCCCATACCCGCTCATCGGCAACAGGCACACTTACACTGGTTCTCGGACAGCACAGAGCTGATGAGAATTTTGATGTGGCAGTCAGGGAGAACTCAGTGATCCTGCTGGAAGAGGACTACGAAACAACTTATGAGGGATTTGATCCCAAATCCACCGAATCCTACATCATGTTCTCATTAATGCAGAAGACCTATTTTAAGCAGAGTATTGAATTTGGTGATTTTATTCAGGACCAGTTCCGGGACCGGGCAGGCAGGAAAGACCTGGGGGTGAGGGAACAAGGCATCCTTGTGCTCGCCCAGATCGCCATGCCGGGTGTACTCGTGGAGACCGGTTTTATTTCCAATCCCGAAGAGGAGAAATACCTGATGACCGAATATGGTCAGGATATCATAGCATCCGCCATTTACCGGGGTTTCAGGGAATACAAAGAGGAAATTGACCACAGAAGCAATATGTCGGTGATGATGGATGATCCCCAAACAATCAGTCCGGTCGTTGAATCTGCCCCCGCTGTGGCTCAAATACAGGCCGACCGGGTAATCTTTTGTATTCAGGTGGCATCTTCACGCAACAAAAGCTCAACAGAACCGTCATCTTTTAAAGGATATAAGGATGTGAGGGTTGTTCAGGACGGAAGATGGTTCAAATATATGACGGGGCGGGAATTAAATTACAATGATGCGCTGGCCAGTTGCATGAAAGTAAAGGAAGACTTCCCTGATGCCTTTGTTGTGGCATTGAAAAACGGAAAACTCATTCCACTCAATGAAGCCATAGAAGAAATCAACAAGTAAAATGAAATTCATCAATGAAGTAAAGTTGGGCCTGATTGGTATTGTAACCATAGCAGTACTGATCTGGGGAATTAACTATCTGAAAGGCAGAAATATACTAAAGGGCAACTATGCCCTTTACACCTTTTTCCAGGAGTCAGGAGGACTGGAAAACTCTGCACCGGTCCTGCTGAATGGTGTGAAAGTCGGTTTTGTAGACCAGATCATCCTTCGAACAGACAAGGATCCGCCCATCGAAGCGGTACTCCGTATTGAGGATAAATACTCCATTGCCGAAGCGTCTCGTGCGGAGCTTTTCAGCGCAGACCTTTTGGGAACCAAAGCCATTCGAATCGTCTCCTCCGGGGGAAGCCGGGTGATGAATGACCTTGATACAATCATGTCCTCAACAGCTCCGGATCTGGTTTCCAGCCTGCAATCCAGCTTATTTCCCATCTTCGACCAACTGGGAATACTGGCCGGGTCGCTTGATACCCTCTTCCGCAGAGTTGATACCCTGATTTCACAGGATGCCCTTTCAGAAACCCTGGATCACCTCTCAACCATCACCGGTTCATTAAAGACCTCACTCGATCGGGGGGGATCACTGGACAGGAGCTTCGGTAACCTTGAATCGTTCACCGGAATGTTGGAGGGACAGAAAGATGAAATGGCTTCTTTGATCACCGGTCTCAATGCTGTTGTTACTGCCCTTGATAGTGCGGGCCTTGACAGGCTGGCTGGAGAGTTTCAAGATGCTGCCGGTCAGTTTCATCTATTGATTGATCAGGTTAATTCTGGAGAAGGAAGTGCAGGGAAGCTGATTTATTCAGACACACTTTATGAAAACCTGAACCTCCTGGTGAGTGACCTGGATATCCTGGTCAGGGACCTGAAGGAAAATCCGGAAGATTATATACAGATTTCAATTTTTGGAAAATCAAAGAAAGAAAACAGGCAGAAATAGGAGGAACGGATCCCTTTCAATTTGACAATTGAACCGTTTTTTGTGACTAAAAGATACACGCAACAGGCAGTTGGTTTAAACCATATATTGAATTGGAAATGCTAAAGGTTTATATAACAATTTATTAAGGAAATAATAAGAGAGCATCTTTGTATCTTCCTGATATTCAATACTCTATTTTTTTTCATTTTTTTTTCATTCTATAAACAGTTGACATTAAAATGAATATAATCAATCTGACTTAATCAAGTCCGGGGATGTTTTTTTTTAACTTTTTTTTCACAATCTTTGTTTAAGGGAATCCCGCAAGCAAATACTGAAATAAATCAACCCTAAAAACTGCGTTTGCAATGCATGAACGTGTTTGGAACAATTGTCTCAATGTAATTAAAGACAACGTGCCCTCAATAAGTTTTCGTACTTGGTTTGAGCCCATTGTTCCTCTGAAGCTTGACGGAGACATACTTACCATTCAGGTTCCCAGCCCATTCTTTTACGAATATCTCGAGGAACAATACATCGATATTCTGCGGAAAGTGATTAAAAAGGAACTGGGTTCAGAAGCCAAACTGGAGTACAATGTGGTCATGCAGAACAACAGTTACAGCAACAGCAAACCATACACTGTCAAATTCCCGGCCAGGAACAGCAGAGAGATCAGAAATATTCCTGTATCGGTCCCCCTGGACAACTCAGAGAATACAATCAAAAATCCATTCGTGATCCCAGGCCTGAAGAAGCTGGACATCGATCCGAGATTGAATCCTGAAAACTCATTTGACAATTTTATAGAAGGAGAGTGCAACAGACTGGCCAGATCTGCCGGCTTCGCGGTTGCAAACAATCCCGGCGGGACTGCATTTAATCCACTGCTTGTCTATGGTGACAGCGGACTGGGCAAGACACACCTGGCGCAGGCAATTGGTATCGAAGTGAAGGAGTTGTTTCCTGAAAAAACAGTACTCTACGTAAACGCCAATAAATTCCAGACCCAATTTGTTGATGCCATCCGGAACAACAACAAGAATGATTTCCTGCATTTCTACCAGATGATCGATGTGCTGATCATCGATGATGTGCATGAATTTGCCGGGAAAGAGAAAACCCAGGATACTTTCTTTCACATTTTCAACCACTTGCACCAAAGTGGAAAACAGTTGATCCTGACTTCGGACAAAGCTCCCGTTGAATTGCAGGGAATGGAATCCCGCCTTCTCAGCAGGTTTAAATGGGGATTGTCAGCTGACCTACAGGCTCCTGATTTTGAAACCAGGATGGCCATTCTGAAGAAGAAGACATACAACGATGGCATTGAACTGCCTGAGGAGGTCCTGGAATATATCTCCACGCATATTTCGGATAACATCCGGGAATTGGAAGGTGCTCTGATTTCTCTCCTTGCTCAGTCTACGCTGAATAAGAAAGAGATTACCCTGGAGCTGACCAAAGAAATGATCGATAAACTGATCAAGAGTACAAAAAGAGAGATCTCCATTGATTATATACAGAAGGTCGTATGTAATTACTATAACATAGGACTTGAACAATTGCAGTCCAAAACACGAAAACGGGAAATTGTTCAGGCAAGGCAGGTGGCCATGTTTTTCTCCAAAACCCTTACCAAATCATCTCTTGCCACTATCGGATCGCAGATTGGGGGTAAAGACCACGCCACTGTGCTCCATGCCTGCAAAACAGTGAATAACCTGATTGAAACCGACAAAAGATTCCGGCTACAGGTCGACGAAATTGAGAAAAAGTTGAAAATGTAACACATTTGAAAAACAGGTTCGCAGCGGACCTGTTTTTTTTTAACCTTTAGGTTTGAATGTACTTTTTGCTGTTTTGCATACTCTCCTCCACAGGTATCTTCATCGTATTCAAATCCATTGACCGCTTTGGTATCCCATCATTTCCCGTTATTGTGATCAATTACCTGGTGGCTACACTACTTGGCTTCCTGATTCATCATGACCAGGCCCGCCTCATGAAAATCCGGGAGACGGAATGGCTGCCGGCAAGTATGATCATAGGGATCCTGTTCATTGCTATGTTTTTCCTGGTGGCAACCTCATCCCGGACGGCGGGTATTTCAGTTACAACCGTGGCCAGTAAGATGTCTGTTATCTTTCCCATTGTGTTTTCAATGCTCATTGACAGGGCCGATCGGTTCACTGTCCTGAAAGGCTTTGCCATTCTGCTTACCCTGGCCGGAGTTACAATGACCGTTTTCAAACCACGAACAGGAAAGTTTAACCCCGCTGTCGTATATATCCCCCTGCTTCTTTTTGTGGGAATGGGAGTTGTCGACTCGCTGGTAAAATTCGCACAGCACCGTTTCGTTGATGACAACCAAACAGCACTTTTCAGTGCAGTGCTTTTTATGAATGCATTCCTTACAGGTATCCTTGTTTTGTTTTTCTCTCGCGGGCACCTTCCTTTTTTCAAGCGATTCGCAGTATGGGGTTGGGGTATTCTGCTTGGAGCTGTGAATTTTGGGTCTATTTTTTTTCTGGTAAGGGCTTTAAACTACAAATCTGCAGCTGGCGCGGGCATCGACAGCTCAGTTATTTTCGGGGTGAATAATACCGGGATTGTGGCACTCAGTGTGCTTGCAGGGCTCTGGATATTCAGGGAGCGGCTCAGACCCATCAACTGGGTGGGCATTTTCCTGTCTGCCATCGCATTGATACTTTTTGCCATGGGATAAATGAAGGATCTCTATCTTACCATAGAATCTCCGGCCCGGGGCCAGTTCCGTGACAAGGGAAGCAGGTTCATTGCATTCGCTTTCCCTGTAAACGAGGAGGAAGAGATCAAACAAAGAATTGATGGACTGAAAAAAGAGTACCACGATGCCCGCCACCATTGCTTCGCATGGCGGTTGGGTGCTGACATGGAAAGGTTCAGGGTCAATGACGATGGGGAACCTTCGGGCAGCGCAGGCAAACCCATTTTTGGTCAGATCCAATCCAGGGGCCTGACACAAATCCTGGTGGTGGTGGTGAGGTATTTCGGCGGTACTTTGCTTGGTGTGGGAGGGCTGATTCGTGCCTACCGGTCTGCTACCTCGGCTGCACTGGAAAGCGCTGTGGTTGTGGAGAGGAAAGTGGAGGATCAGATCATCCTGAAATTTGAATATCCTACCCTGAATAGGGTCATGAAAACGATCAAGGATTTAGACCTGCAATTTGAAAGCCAGCAATTTGATATGGACTGTTCAATTACCCTCAGGGTATGGAAAAGGCACATTCCGGCGCTGATGAAAAGGGTTTCTGAGATCGAAGGTTGCAGCGCATCACCTGGCTGATGAAAGGAAGTTATTATATGTTATAAACAATCCGAAAGCACGAATACTCACTGTATTATATTTGTAATAAACCACTTTCCATGAAGAACAAAAATCTTGTTTCCATCACTGATTTCACCAGGGACGAATACCTGAGAATCCTGGAATTGGCCGCAGAATTCGAGAGAAACCCGAGACAGGATATCCTGCACGGATTTGTGATCTCCACACTCTTCTTCGAACCATCCACCAGAACAAGGTTAAGCTTTGAAACTGCCATTAACGGACTTGGAGGCAGGGTGATTGGATTCAGCGACTCAGGAGCCACCAGCGCTTCAAAGGGAGAAACCCTGCACGACACCATAAAAATGGTCAGTAACTATACAGATCTGATTGTCATGCGTCATCCACTGGAAGGCAGCGCCAGGCTGGCCAGTGAAGTGTCGTCGGTGCCCATTGTAAATGCTGGTGACGGTGCAAACCAGCACCCTTCCCAGACCCTGCTGGATATGTACTCCATCCTGAAGACCCAGGGAACCCTGGAAGGTCTGAAGATTTTCATGGTGGGCGACCTGAAATACGGAAGGACCGTTCATTCCCTGCTCCAGGCCATGTCCGAGTTCAACACCACCTTTTACTTCATTTCTCCCGATGAATTAAGAATGCCCCCTGCCTATAAGCTACATCTTGACGATAAAGGATTAAGTTATTATGAGGGAAAGGACCTGAACGAATTCCTCGACCAGGCAGATATCATCTACATGACCAGGGTTCAGCAGGAAAGATTTACCGATCCCATCGAATTTGAGCGGGTAAAGAATGCTTATGTCCTGCGACGGGAAATGCTTGACGGATGCAAAGATTCCATGAAGGTCCTTCACCCCCTGCCCCGGGTGAACGAGATCCATACGGATGTGGACTCGAGTCCCCATGCCTACTATTTTGATCAGGCGCGTAACGGTGTATATGTACGTATGGCCATCCTCTCTTCCATCCTTGGTATCAAATAATCTGTCATCAAATGAACAAGTCTGAAAACATGAAAGACAAGCAATTATCAGTCAGTGCAATCAAAGAAGGAACAGTGATCGATCATGTGCCTGCATCTGCATTGTTCAAGGTAGTCTCCATCCTGAAGCTGGACGAATTAGATACAATGATCACCATCGGGAACAACCTGGGAAGTAAAAAACTGGGGAAAAAGGGGATCATCAAGCTTTCCAGGGTATTCTTCAGGGATGACGAGATCAACAAGATTGCCCTGGTAGCCCCCTGTGCGAAGCTGAATATCATCAGGGACTATGAAGTGGTGGAGAAAAAGATCGTGGAGATCCCCGATGAAATCATCGGCATTGCCAAATGCGTGAATCCAAAATGTATTACCAACAACGAAAATGTAACCACCAGGTTCACAGTAGTTTCAAAAGCAGAAGTGAAATTAAAATGTCACTATTGCGAGAAGATCACCAACAGGGACGAACTCCAGATCACCTGATCCTTTCATAGGCTTTCACCAGCAGTTCGTCCCTTCGGATCCTTCTGAATGCAAGGTAAAGCAGGATGATACAGACCGGCGGGAGCATAAACCTCCACAGGTAAATGGTGTGGGAAGAATGCAGGGTGTTGCTTACAACCCAGCTGTAATAAAACATCATGCCAGTCATCCCTGCACACAGAAATATGTTGAAAATGGCGATTCTGATCTGCCTGATCCGGTTCCTGTAGAAAAAGATGTTTAAAAACGAGAGAGCTGAAACCAAAGCAAAGATCGCTGTCAGCGGCCATGTGGCCAGCTCTAGCTTCAATCCTTCGGAATCCACGACACCGGAATGCTTCAGGATCAACTCCCCTCCTTCAGTAAAAAACTTTGCCAGGGGACCTGTCAACAACAACACGCTAAGTATAAACACCCCCAGCAGAAAGAGGGACTGTGAACGTTGCAACATACGAACCGGCTCTTAATTATTACCCAGGATCAGGGGCATACCATTGTCGCCGCTTCCGATGACAATCACTTTCGTATTGGGTGAATTGGCAAGCGTCAGGGTAGCATCAATTCCTTTCTGCGTCAGGATGCGGTCGGTGAGGGATGCACTGATGATGGCATTGTAGTCGGCAATACCCTGGGCCTGGATCCTGAGCCGATCAGCTTCACTTGTCTCCCGCTCAAGCCTGTACTGGTATGCAAGCGCTTCCTGTTGTTGCTGCAACTTGCTTTCAATGGCCGCTTTAATTTTTTCTGGAAGCGTGATGGACCTGATCAGCAGGTCTTTCATGTCAATATCCTTATCAGCCAAAGCCTTGCGTGTAGTCTCAATGATTTCTGCTTCAACCTCACCCCGCATTGTGGAATAGATCTCTTCGGCAGTGTAGCGGCCGGTCACTGCCCTTACTGCTGACCTCACATTGGGAATCACCATCACTGACACATAGTTGGCTCCGATGTTCTCATGAAGGTAACCGATCTTATTATAGAATGGGTTGAATATGATGGTGACGTCCACATTGATGGAAAGCCCACCTTTATCGAGTACATCCATGGTTTCCTCAGCCTTCTGCTCCTTCACATCGTAACGAATCAGGTCGTTCCAGGGAGCAATGGCATGGAATCCGGGGATAAAGATGTTGTCTTTGTCCAGTCCTCCGCTGAACTGCTTAAAAACGACAGCCCTTTCACCTGGCTTTAGTACAAAAAACATTTTGCTGCCAAATATGAGTAAAAGCACTACGGCGGCAACCACGCTGATGATGATATATTGGATTCTTTTCATAACTGGTGATTTGGTATTGTGAGTAAATATTTTTAAAGCAGCTTTAAAATTACACTATTTTTATCTAAAACACGGTACAAACAACAAGTATGGACCTTATTTCGCATACGGACCTGATTCTGAATCCGGACGGGAGCATCTATCATCTTCACCTGCTGCCGGAAGATATTGCAGATACCATACTCCTGGTGGGAGATCCCGGTCGTGTCTCACAGGTTTCATCCCATTTTGATTCCATTGATATCACCAAGGAGAACCGCGAATTTGTAACCCATACCGGTTCTTTCAAAGGAAAGAGGATCAGCGTTCTTTCCACCGGAATTGGCACCGACAACATCGACATTGTACTGAATGAACTGGATGCACTGGTGAATGTGGATCTGGTTCAAAGAAGAAGCAAGCCCGGGCATACCTCCCTGAAATTGATCAGGCTGGGTACAAGCGGTGCCTTGCATCCGGATATTCCGGCCGGGGCAACCATCGTATCAAAGGTGGCTGGCGGCTTCGATGGACTCTACCATTTCTACAGGGATGACAGATTGATAACTGTGCCCGGACTGTCTGAGTCTTTTATGACCCATGCAGGATGGAAAGAGAGCCTTTCACATCCCTATTTTGTGAAGGGTTCAGATGAATTGTTCGAGCTCTTTCTAAGGGAGGAGTACCTTTCGGGCATCACCATTTCAACACCTGGATTTTATGCACCACAGGTAAGAAGCATCAGGCTTGCCCCTTTTGATGAACAACTCATTTCTAAAATGAGCTCATTTACTTTCAATGGTTTACGTATCAATAACTTTGAAATGGAGAGTTCTGCACTTTATGCCCTTTCGTCCCTGCTTGGTCATGAAGCCATCACCATGTGCATTGCCATAGCCAATCGAATTACAAAGGCTTTTGTAGAAGATTATAAACCCTTCGTGGATCACCTGATCACGATGGTCCTGGATAAACTGGTGGAAAATGACTGAACCGGAACGCAGAGAGCTGGAAGCCCTGATTAGTCTGCTGGAGGATCCTGACAAGCAGGTTTTTAGTACGGTTTCTGATCGCCTTATCGAACTTGGAGAGCAGGTGGTTATGCCGTTGGAGAAGAGATGGGAGCTAACCCTGAAACCAGATTTACAGGACCGCATTGAACAGGTTATTAAACAGATCCAGTTCAACAGGCTGGCTAACGACCTGAATTCGTGGAGATCTACCGGTGGAAAAGAACTTCTTTATGGTGCCTTCCTGGTGGCCCGGTACCAGTATCCTGACCTGCAATTTGAAGCATTTGACCGCAAGATTGAGAAGATCAGAAAGGACATATGGCTGGAATTAAATAACCAGCTGACTGCCCTGGAGAAAGTGAGGGTAATGAATTACTTCATTTATGAGATACATAAATTTGATAAAAGCCTTAAAAAAGCACACACCCCGCAGCTTTACCTGGTGAACCATGTACTTGACACACACAAGGGAAGCCCGGTATTACTCGGATTGATTTATGCAGAGCTGGCCAGAAGACTGAACCTCCCTATTTACGGTGTGAACCTGCCCAGGAACTTTGTACTTTGCTACTATGATCAGGATTTTCATGACGATCCCAACGGGATCATGTTTTATATCAATCCATCGGACAGAGGGACGGCCCTCGGGCTAAAGGAACTTAAATTATTCCTTAAACAACTGAGTATTGAAGAGAAAGAGTTCTATTTCACCCCCTGTTCCAACATTGATATTCTTGAGAGATTGCTGATCAACCTGGGCTATGCATACGACCGCTCAGGTCAAAGTGAAAAAGCAAATCAACTCAAGCATCTTTTGCGAAAAGCCTCCAACTAGGCACTGTAGTAGGATTTGTACCAATCGACGAATTTTTGAATGCCCTCTTCAACCGGTGTATCCGGGTTGTACCCGTAATCCTTTTTCAATGCGGATACATCCGCCCAGGTCTTCTCCACATCACCGGGCTGCATAGGCATCATCAACTTTTCAGCTGATTTACCGAGTGATTTCTCCAGGGATTCGATAAATCGGGTGAGCTTCACCGGACTGCTGTTGCCGATGTTATAGATTTTATAGGGAGCAGAAGACCCGGAAGGGTCAGGATGTGATGAGTCCCACTTTTGATCAGCCACCGGAGGCCTGGGCACCATCCGCTCGATCCCTCCAACAATATCGTCCACGTATGTAAAATCACGTTCCATCTGACCATGATTGAATACATGAATGGGCTTTCCTTCCAGGATTGCTTTTGTAAAAATGAACAGTGCCATATCGGGCCTTCCCCATGGACCATACACTGTGAAGAAACGCAAACCAATGGTGGGTATCCCAAACAGGTGGCTGTAGGTATGGGCCATCAACTCATTACACTTCTTGCTGGTTGCATAGAGGCTTACCGGATGATCCACATTGGAATTCACCTGGAAAGGCATCAGTTTATTCAGCCCATAGACACTTGAGCTGCTTGCATAAATCAGGTTTTCCACCGGATGGAAACGGCATGCCTCAAGGATATTCAGAAAACCGCTAATATTGCTATCGATGTATACCTGTGGATGGGTCAGGCTGTAACGCACCCCTGCCTGTGCTGCCAGGTTTATCACCACTTCGAATTTGCTGTGGGCAAACAACGCAAAGATGGCATCCCTGTCCTCAAGCTTCAGTTGGATAAACCTGTAATTGAATGATCTCTGACTGCTGATCTGCTGGTTATAAAATATATCATCCCGGCTGATGCCAACCTGTTCAAGCCGGGCATACTTTAGCTCCACGTCATAATAATCATTGATTACATCAAGCCCGGTCACCTGGTATCCCAGTTCAACCAACCTGCGGGAAAGATGAAACCCGATAAATCCGGCAGCACCCGTTACCAGAACCTTTTTCATAAGGCTAAAGTTGATCTTTCAGCTCCACTATTTGGCATAGCTAATGGCCCGTGTTTCCCTGATGACAGTTATCTTAACCTGACCCGGATAGGTCATCTCATCCTGGATCTTCTTGGCAATATTGAAAGAGAGACTTTCAGCATCCTTATCAGACACTTTATCACTTCCCACGATCACCCTTAGTTCACGGCCAGCCTGAATGGCATAGGTTTTCAGAACACCGGGATAGGACAATGCCATGGCTTCAAGCTCTTTCAGCCGTTTGATATAAGACTCAACGACCTCACGCCGTGCGCCCGGCCGTGCCCCGGAAATGGCATCACATACCTGAACAATGGGTGCCAGTAAGGTGGTCATCTCAACCTCATCGTGATGAGACCCGATGGCGTTGCAAACTTCAGGTTTTTCCTTAAATTTTTCTGCCAGTTTCATGCCGAACACAGCATGCGGAATCTCGGGCTCATCATCAGGTACCTTACCGATGTCATGAAGCAACCCGGCCCGCCTGGCCAATTTGGCGTTCAGCCCAAGTTCAGTGGCCATGATGGCACAAAGATTGGCCACTTCCCTGGAATGCTGCAGAAGGTTCTGACCATAAGAGGAACGGTATTTCATCTTTCCCACCATCCTGGTGAGTTCAGGGTGAAGTCCATGTATCCCCAGGTCGATGGCGGTTCGCTTGCCCACCTCGATAATCTCTTCTTCGATCTGTTTTCGGGTTTTGGCAACAACCTCTTCGATACGTGCCGGATGGATCCTCCCGTCCGTGACCAGCTGATGAAGCGAAAGCCTGGCCACTTCCCTTCTTACGGGATCAAACGCAGACAGGATAATGGCCTCGGGTGTATCATCCACAATTACCTCTACCCCGGTGGCAGCTTCAAGTGCCCTGATGTTACGGCCTTCCCTTCCAATGATCCTTCCCTTCAGCTCATCCGATTCGATATTGAATACAGTTACTGCATTCTCAATGGCGGTTTCACTGGCCACTCGCTGGATGGTCTTGATTACAATGTTCTTGGCCTCCTTGTTGGCGGTCATCTTGGCTTCGTCCACAATCTCATTGATCAGGGACATGGCCTCGGTTTTGGCCTCTTCCTTCAGGGATTCAACAAGCTGCGACCGGGCCTCCTCTGCAGACATGCCGGATATGTTCTCCAGTTGTTCCACCTGCATCCGATGTGACCGCTCCAGTTCTTCCCTTTTCTTCTCTACAATTTCAAGTTGAACGTTGAGGTTTTCACGGATGGAGTCCATTTCATTCTTCTTCCTCTGGATTTCTTCATGCTTTTGCGAAATAGATAACTCCTTTTGCCTTACCTCATTTTCACGATGGTTTAACTTACTATTTTTCTCATTGATGATTTTCTCATGCTCCTCTTTCAACTGAAGAAATTTCTCCTTTGCCTGAAGAATCTTCTGCTGCTTGATCATCTCTGCTTCTGCTTCTGCCTCTTTAACCAGTTTATTGCTCTTCTTCCTGACCATTGTATTCACAAGAAGAAATGCAATTCCTGTTCCCACCAGCAATGAAGCACCTCCGATCAAAAAATAAGGAACCAAGGGCGCTTGTAACACCAATAATTGTGTGATCAGTTCCATAGGTATCTCATTTTAGACAATAAAAAAACCCGCATATTTCCTCAAAATTTTAAAAAACCCCATTCGACATGGGTGGAACCGCCAAGTTATATCAAGTTTCCAATGACCGACGTATCAGTATCCCGGCGAACCGGAATTTTGGCCTTCTTTTTATAACCCAAGCTTTGTTCCAATTAGATAAATGTTGAGTTTCAAAAATAATTGAAGAAACAATGCGGGCAATATCTTAATATGTAAAGAACGCTATTACTCTTATTTCAATAATTCATCCAACTCACTACTTAAGTCAACCAGCTCCTCTTCCAAAGATACAACATTTTGTTGTTGTTCGCAATCCAATAAATTAATTACGAACTGAAGTGCTGCCATTGCCATGAAGTCCTGGTTATCCTTGTCAGTATATCTCTGTTTGTACTGCAGGACCTTGTCGTTAATCAGCTTGGCCGCCTTCCTTATCTTCTCCTCATCCTTCTGTTTTATTTTTAGGGGATAAAACCGCTCAGCTATCTGAACCTTTATGGAAAGTTGTTCCTCCATTTTCCCCTTATGATCTATTTAAAAGAGCAATACACTTATCAATCTCCCGCACAATTTTATTAATCCGTACCCTGGCATCATTTGCATCTTCGCTGTCAGCCATGATACTTTTTACCAGCGTCAAATTCTGGTTCTTTTCTTGCAATTCCTTTATCTGCGACTGCTTTTGTTGAATGAGCAGCTGAAGTTCATTATTCTTCTCCTGCAATTCCAGGTTCTGTTCCTTCTGCGCTAGCAGACGGACCTTCACCGAGTGAATTTTCTCCTTGATCCCTTCAATTATTTCAGTCTGTTCAACACTCATTGATCAGAGATATATTGTTTACAAATATAGAATTATTTTGATAATATGGAAGGAGTGCTGTTTCCATTTCAGCTATAAAACCATAGCTTTGGGAACTTTCATTGAGCAGGTATACCATGTATAGAATTCTCTTCATCATTTTTATTCAACTGACTGTATTATTATCCTTTGGGCAAAACAATCCTGATTTTCAACCACCCCTGAAAATACCCATGTACCTTTCGGGCAACTTCGGTGAGATCCGGGCCGATCACTTTCATTCGGGTATTGACATTAAAACCCAGGGAACCACAGGGCATCATGTGTTTGCCATCGACAAAGGGTATGTGTCCAGGATAAAAGTGCAGGCAAACGGGTACGGTAAATCCATCTACCTGGTCCATCCTGATGGATACACATCGGTTTTCGGACACCTGGACAGGTACCGGGATGACATTGCGGAATACGTGAAACAGATACAGTATCAACGTAAATCTCACCAGGTTGACATCTATCTTGAGCCCGGACAGTTTCCGGTAAATAAGGGTGATTTCATTGCATACTCCGGAAACACCGGAGGTTCATTCGGCCCCCATCTGCATTTCGAAATGAGGAACTCCGGGAACCAGCACCCCATCAATGCGCTTAAGTTCGGATTTGATATTAAAGATCATATTGCTCCCAAATTCAGCACTCTGTTTCTGGATGTGTCTCCGGGTCAGGGTCAGGTGAACGGCACTTCTGAGAAACAATCTTTTAATCTTGTTAGCGATCAGGGCATCTATACAGTACCATGGGGAACCCGTCTGGAAGCTGCCGGTGATATTCGCCTGGGGGTGGAAGTGTTCGACTATCTTGATGGAACCTCCAACCGATGTGGTGTGTATACACTCGAAGCTTATGTAAATGAACAGCTGACCTTCAGCCAGGTAATGGATGAATTTTCCTTTGTAGAGTCCCGGTATGTCAATGCCCACACCGATTATAAGGAGCTGATCACATCCGGTAAAAAAGTCCACAGGCTCTACCGCTTGCCCAATGACAAACTGAGGATTTACGGTCATCTGGCCAATGATGGAATCCTGAAGATCAGCGAGGGTGAAGCCTATGTTGTTCGTGTTGTTGCCACCGATGTGGCCGGAAACAGGTCTGAACTTCATTTTACCATTTCAGGAAAGTCAGGTATCCGTGGTGGAGAAGATGGTGTCATAGCCGATGGTGTGGTGATGAAATACAACCAGGAAAATATCTTTGAAACCCGGGATGTGAAAGTTGAAATCCCGGCCGATGCCCTCTATGAAGATCTCGGATTTCACTTTTCCGTTTCGAAACCTGGCCCCGGAGCACTTTCCGGACAATACGTCATCCATGATCCGGGAACCCCGCTTCAGAAACCTTTTACACTTTCTGTAAAAGCACCGGGGGTAAACCCTGAACTCCGGGGTAAACTGGTGTTTGTCACCTATGATGCGGAGGAAGATAAAATGGTTTCAGAAGGGGGCGAATACAAGAATGGAATGGTTGTGGCCAGACTGATGAAGTTCGGAAGCTATCAAATCGCTCTTGATACAATCGCACCTGAAATTATACCCCTGAACGGCAGCGGATCAGGAAACCAGTCCGGTAAAAAGTCTCTGCGTTTTACCATTACCGATGATCTCTCCGGCATCGATACCTACGAGGGTTATATTGATAACCGTTGGGCCCTCTTTGAATATGACCCCAAAAATGACCTGCTTACCTATGAATTTGATGGTTCCCGGATTACAGAAGGTCAGATCCATGAATTGGAATTGTATGTCTCCGATTCTCAGGGGAATTTAAATTTATTGCATACATCATTCACCTGGTAAAAAAAATCCCATGCCTGAAATATTCAGGATTACAGGACTCATGTCAGGAACATCGCTGGATGGTGTAGACCTTACATGTTGTGAATTTTCATGGAAGAATAGAAAATGGGATTTCCGGATTCTGGCGGCAGAAACCATTCCTTATCCACCACCCATATTAAACCAGCTGGAAGCAACAACTGAATGGAATAATGTGCTTTTGGATGAACTGGATTATTCTCTGGGCAGATATTTTGCAATGCTGATCAACGAATTCCACACACAGCATGGGCTTCGCCCCGACCTGATCTCGTCCCACGGGCATACCATACTGCATGATCCGGCCAACGGGATTACATTCCAGGCAGGCGAAGGCAGAACCATGGCTGATCTGACGGGAATTACAGTGGTAAATGATTTCCGCAGTGAAGATGTGGCCCAGGGTGGACAGGGGGCTCCACTGGTTCCCGTGGGCGACAGGCTGCTATTCAGGAATTTCGGCGCCTGTTTGAACCTGGGAGGATTCGCCAACATCTCTTACGACCATCCAAAGGGTCACATGATTGCCTTCGATATTGTGCCGGTTAATATGGCCCTGAACCGGATTGCACGGCTCCAAGGGCTTCCTTATGATAAGGATGGGAGGCTTGCCAGCCTTGGCACTGTGGATCAGGAGATGCTTGACCGGCTAAACGCCCTGGAGTATTTTCAAATGGATCCCCCCAAGTCACTGGGCAGGGAGTGGTTCACCAGATACCATGCACCCATTCCGGATCTGTCGAAGATTGAAATCAATGACCAGATGGCCACTTTGACCGAGCATATGGCCATTCAACTTGCCATTGCAGTGAACAGATCCGGGGCTCAATCTGTTCTGGTTACCGGAGGAGGTGCATTGAACCAGAATTTATTGAAGCGATTCAGGAAAAAGTGCAAATCCAGAATTCATATCCCGCAGATGGACCTGATTCTTTATAAGGAAGCCCTTGTATTTGCTTTGCTGGGACTATTGAAAATCCGGGGTGAAGTGAATTGCCTGGCCAGCGTAACAGGGGGAGCCTCCGATCTGTCAACAGGAACCATACATCCAATCTAAAACAAAAGACATGAGAAACTTTATTGCATTTAATCCGACAAGACTGCACTTTGGAAAAAAGGTTGTGAACGAACTGGGTAGCGCTGCTGCCGCACTTGGGAAACATGCGCTGCTTGTTTACGGTGGAGGATCCGTATTGCGAAACGGAAGCCATGGGGATACCCTGGCGCAATTGAATTCTGCCGGCCTGCAGGTGACTGAATTCAAAGGAATTAAACCCAATCCACTGGTGGACGATGTAAGGCGTGCGGTTAAACTTGGCAAGGAATCGGGTGCAGACCTGGTGGTGGCGTTGGGTGGCGGGAGCGTCATTGATTCGGCAAAAATTATCGCAGTCTGCATGTCTGGAGATTATGATGCCTGGGATGTCATGAAAGGAAAGCATGCCTCCCTTACTTCACTCCCCCTGATCGCCGCACTCACGCTGGCGGCAACCGGAACTGAAATGAACGGAACATCCGTCCTGCAAAACCCGGAAACCAGAGAGAAGATCGGGTTCAATAACGAAGTCATGTACCCGGTCCATTCCTTCCTTGATCCAAGCTATAGCCAATCTGTACCCGCGGACTATACCGCATATGGTACTGTGGATCTGATCGCCCACTGCCTGGAGGCCTGGTTCGGAAACGGAGATGCCACACTTTCAGACAGGTTTGTTATTTCAATCATCCAGGAAGCCATGGAATATGGACCGGCCCTGCGCATGAATCCGGACAATTACGAATTAAGGGCCAGGATCATGTGGGCGGCCACCAATGCGTTGAACAACACCACCCTGCATGGCAGGCAATCCGGGGACTGGGGTGTTCATGCACTAGGCCATGTCCTTTCATTCCTCTATGACACGCCCCACGGAGCAACCTTGTCCATCATCTATCCGGCATGGTTAAGGACCATGCAGGTGAGGGCCAAAGAGCGAATTGAACTTCTGGGTTCCGGGTTATTCGGGACATCCGGTGTGGAAGATACCATCCACGGTCTCACAGAGCTGTTCACAACCCTTGGAAGCCCTGTCCGTTGTCAGGATGCAGGCATTGAATTGACCTCCAGAGGTGAGATTCTTGCGCTCATGAACCAGACCCGCGCCGGGGGTATCCATTACAATCTGACTGAGGCGGAAAGGGAAGAGATTCTGGAATACATCTGGTAAAAAAAGAAAAGGGCTG
>Ga0315535_1000902_pt1 | contig 20429 bp, 14 predicted proteins | sample SalMarSW160220MG_2_FD_203092 | JGI IMG/M metagenome (GOLD analysis project Ga0315535, IMG submission 203092) | Salt marsh sediment microbial communities from the Plum Island Ecosystem LTER, Massachusetts, United States - Salt Marsh Sediment SW1602-20 ... | reverse complement strand
CCCGCTCACCGCCGCCCGCCCACAGCGGGCCCACCGCCGCGATGTACACGATGTCCGGGTCCCTGGGGTCCACCGCGATGTGGCCGATCTGCTGCGACGTCCTGAGCCCCATGAACTTGAAGGTCTTTCCCCCGTCGGTGGACTTGTAGACGCCGTCGCCGTATGACGAGCTCCGCTGGTTGTTCGCCTCTCCGGTCCCCACCCACACGATGTCCGAGTTGGAGGGAGCCACCGCCACCGCGCCGATGGACGACACGCCGTAGTGGTCGAAGACGGACGTCCAGCTCGCGCCCGCGTCCGTGGACTTCCACACGCCGCCCGTGGCGGCCCCGACGTAGACGACCGTGCCGAGGCTGCCGCCCCGGGCGTTCGCCGAGGACGCCACCGCGATGCTCACGATGCGGCCGCTCATCACGGCCGGCCCGATGGAGCGCACGGGGATGCCCGCCACGACGGCGGAGTCCGTGAGGGCGGCCGGGCCGCCGTTGCCGTTCCGCATGCCCTCGCCGCGCATCCCCGTCCCGCCGCGGCCGCGTTGGGCCAGGGCGGGGGAGGCGACGAGTGCCAGGGCGGTCGATGTCGCGAGAAGGAGGGTCTGAAGCCTTCTGAAGCGCGTATCCATGGTCATCGAATCGATGGAGGTGAGCGGTTGGACGGGGTCATGATCGCGGGGCGGCGGAAACCCGGCAACCGGGGAGACGACGCCTCCCTTCGGACGCCCCGCATCCGGGGCGTCGCGTCCCTCATCCGGCGGACCGGACCGTGCCGTCCTCCAGCACCTCCAGAACGCCGTCGGCGAGGGCGCTCAGACCCTCGGCGGGAAGCTCCAGCATGGGGATCGTCGGGTGCCCCAGCTCCCCCGCCACCACCACCCCCAGCGCGAGGATGGCGTCGGCCCGTGCCGTGAGGACGGCCGCCGGAGCGGTGCCCTCGCGGAGGAGCTCCAGCATGACCGCGCTGGACGACGACGAGCCCACCGTGGCCGGCACGGCGAGCACGGTGCCGGCGATGCACACGCCGTGGTCGGGGTGGCGCGGGTCGGCGATGCGTCCGCTCACCGGGTCCACCCCGCCCCAGAAGCTGATGGGCGCCCGCAGGCGCAGGAGCGGCCCCCGGGCGCTGCCGGCGACGAGGACCCGCCCCCTCACCACCGCCACACCTCCGCCTCGCGCACCACCCGGCCCTCCAGCGCGGAGGCCACGCACTCCTCCAGGCTCCCGTAGACCACCTCGTATCCGGTGTTCGACGGACCGTAGTGGGCGAACTTCCCCGAGCACGTCATGAGGGTCCCTCCCTCGGCGGGCAGGATGGGGGTGACCACCACGCAGGTGTCGGCGACGATCTCCACGCCCGCCTCCGCCAGCAGGGCGGCGGTGCCGTCGGCCTCGAGCGCTTCGAGGACGCCCCGGCCCGTGCACGCATAGAACGGCACCACCAGGCGCCGGCCCGTCACCAGGCGGGCGAGCTCCACGAACTCCGCACGGGAGAAGTGGGGGCTGCCCACGGCCACCGCGTCGATGCCCCCGCTTCCGGTGGTCGTGCTCAGGCGGTCCAGCGCCGGACGCAGCATGTCCGCGGTGAGGCGGACCGTGTGGATCGGCCCGGTCCCTCCCGTCGCCGCCTCCAGGGTGGGCGCCTCCGGCGTCACGCCCACCACGTGGAAGAGCGCCACCGCCCCCGACGAGGCCGCGGCGGCCCCCAGCGCCTTGAGCTGATCCTCGGTGACGCTCGCCGGGAGTCCCAGGAGGGCCGCCACCTCGTCCCCCACCTCCAGACCCAGCCAGGTGCCGAGCACCGGGTAGAACATGTCCCGGACCTTGAGAGGGTCGGGAACGTCCGTGACGTCCACCACCACCGTCGCCCGCCGGTTCTCCGTCAGGTGCAGACCGTACAGGGGCGCCCGCCCGGTGAGCGCGCAGCACACGTCCAGGAAATCCCCGTAGCGCTCGGTGCGCGCGCCCAGCACCGAGTTGGCGAAGGCGATGGCGTTGCTCTCCCCCCACGCCACCTGCTCGCCGGCACCCGGGCGATGCCCGGCCTGGTACGGGGCGCACGTCCACGTCGGCGTGCACCCCAGCGCCAGGTACGCCTCCATCTGTCGACGCGCCATGCGTGTACGATGCTCTCCGGCCTTCACGCGATCGGGGTGGAGCAGGTCCAGGGCGCCCACGTTCAGCGTGGTGGGCACCGCCACCCGCCCCCCGCCCCCCACCAGCGTTTCGGCGAACTCCACCCCGCCGTCGCCGTGGTAGAGACACCCGTCGACGTGGGCGGAGGTGATCTCCACCAGGCGGTCCGTCCCGAGAAGCTCGGCCGCGGCGAGGACGACGCGCATGGCCAGGGCACCGGCCTCGCCGTGGGCGCCACCGAGAAATGCGCGCTCGTCGGGAGTGAGGTGAGGGGTCATGGGACGACGCTACCGGAAGCGGCCCCGACGGGCCAGTGCATGCCGGCCCCTGCTTGCCACCCGGGCTTCCGGTCCTCACCCTCAAGTCCCTTCGGGGACCCGCGCGAGACGTTCCCCACCGAGGAGAGATCCGGAAGCCGAGTCATGGACCCCATCGAGCCGATCCCGCTTTCCGCCATCGAAGCCGCCCGCGGGCGCATCGCCGGCGCCGCGGTGCGGACCCCCCTGCTCCGTCTCGAGCTGGAGGACGCGCCCTGCAACCTCTGGCTGAAGCTCGAGAACCTGCAGCCCATCGGCTCGTTCAAGATCCGGGGGGCCGGCAACGCCATGGCGCTGGCCGATCCCGCGGACCTCGCGCGCGGCGTGTACACGGGGAGCGCCGGCAACATGGCCCAGGGGGTGGCGTGGAACGCACGGCGCATGGGCGTGCCGTGCCGCGTCGTGGTTCCCGAGGGCGCACCGGAGGCGAAGCTCCAGGCCATCGAGCGCCTGGGGGCCACGTGGGTCGCCAGGCCCTTCGACGAATGGTGGGGCGTGCTCCAGAACCACGGCCACCCGGAGGAGAAGGGCTTCTTCGTCCATCCGGTGAGCAACCCCGACGTCATCGCCGGAAACGGCACCATCGGCCTCGAGATCCTCGAGGACCTCCCGGACGTCGATGCCGTCGTCGTTCCCTTCGGCGGAGGCGGCCTCTCGTGCGGCATCGCCTCGGCGGTGAAGGCGCTGCGCCCCCAGACCCGCGTGTACGCCGCCGAGGTCGAGACCTCCGGACCCTTCGCGGCGTCCCTGGAGGCCGGCGAGCCCGTCGAGGTGGAACGTGTCCCCAGCTTCGTGGACGGGATCGGCGGCAAGAGCATGCTGCCGGAGATGTGGCCGCTGGCCACCACTGTCCTGGACGGCTCCATCGTCACCACCCTCGAGGAGATCACGGCGGCCATCCGTCTCCTGGTGGAGCGCGCCCACGTGGTGGCGGAGGGGGCGGGGGGCGCCGCGGTGGCGGCGGCCCTCACCGGCGTGCCGGAGGGCAACGTGGTGGCGGTGGTGTCCGGGGGGAACCTGGACGCATCGGTGCTGGCGACCATCCTGCGGGGGGAGATGCCGTAGAACCCGGCGGGCCATCCCCGGCGGCGACGTCTCTCCTACCCCTCGAAGCTCCGCACCTTCTTGAGGTGCGCGAAGGCGGGGAGGAGCCCGCCGATGCGCTCACCGGACCATTCGGCCGGCGGCGAGTGCACGTTGCCCCAGTCGTCGGTCCGCGCGCGGCAGATCTCCGAGTAGTCGCAGAAGCGGCAGTCGTCGCTGCTGTCGGTGGGCACGAACGCCCCGGCGGCCACCCCGTCCAGCATGTGCCCCAGCAGCTCCGGAGCGCCGCTCAGCAGAGCTCTGGGATAGCTGTGCACGGCGTTCTCGCCCCTGCGCGTGGGGAAGTGGTACTGCCCGGCCAGCACCTTCGCTCCCAGGCGCTCCTCCGCGGCCAGCGCGTACAGGGCGTGCTGGAGGCGCCGCCCACCGTTGAACGTGCCCGTGCCCGAGTCATAGCCCCGGGCCGCCCCGGTCTTGTAGTCGATGACCGTCAGCCCCTCGAGGCTCTCGTCGATGCGGTCCACGGCCCCCCTCAGACGCACGGGGCCCCCGGGCACGGTCACCACCAGGGGCTCGTCGCCCTCGAGGCCGAAGCGGAGCTCCAACGCCACCCACTGGGCGCCCGTCCCCCGCACCATGCGCACGAACGAGCGCACGTCCTCCTCCAGCCCCACCACCTCCCGGGCGACGACGCCGTCCCCGGGGCTGGGGATCCGCTCACGGGTCACGCGCACCTGCGCGGACAGGATCTCGAGGGCCAGCTTCTCGAAGGCGGCGGTGTCGTATTCCACCTTCCCCTGCCGAGCGCTCCGGAGCGTCCCTTCGTACACCGCGTGCAAGACGCTTCCGCGTCGGAGGGGGTCGAGCCAGCGGTCGGGGTCGAGCTCCGGATCGTCGGGTGGAACGACGCGGAGCACGTTCTGGAACAGGTAGGCGAGCGCGCACCTCCCCAGCATCTCCAGACGGCTCGCCGAGACCACGAGGGTGGCGTTGCGCCGGGGGTCGAGATCCTCGGGGCGCGCAACCACCACCCCGTGGAGGGGACCGGGCGCACCGCCCCGCCGTTCGTCGCGGGCGGAGAGCCCGGCGTCGAGGCGGGGATAGGCCCGCCGGACCGCCGGCACGCCGCTTCGGAGGACACCGCCGGCGCCGATGGACGCCATCCACACGTCGTCGGCGTCCAGCGGCGGCGCGCCGGCCTCCGGCAGCGCGCAGGCCACGGGACCCAGAACCTCGTGCAGATCCCGGAAGCTCACGCCCGGGTCTCTGCGCGCCAGGCGCAGGGCCTGGAGCAGGACGGGGGACGGCGCCACCGAGCGCGCCTCCGACGCGTCCCAGGCCCCGTAGCTCAGCGTGACGTCCCCCCTGACGCGGGCGAAGAACGCCGCAAAGCGGAACGCCTCCGTGCGCATCTTGTCCGCTGTCGTGGCGAGACCAGTGCCCAGGGACCTGCGCACGCCGTCCGGCAGCACCGGATCCTGGATCGCCCGGCCCGGCACGCGGTCGGCGTCCGCCCCCACCACGAAGACCGCCGGCCTCCCCGAGAAGGCGCCGTGCTCGATGTCCGTCAGATGCAGGTGGCCCCCCTCCGAGCGCCGCGGCGCTCCGCCGCCGCCCGCGCCCGTCGATCCCGGACCGGGCGCCTTCACCCGGATGTCGAGGTGCCGGCGCAGGATGGTGACCGCGGCCTCGAAATGGGTGCGCCTACGGAGCGTAGCCTGCACGCGATCCAGCACGCGCAGGATATCCTCCCTTGCCGTGTCATCCGGCTCCCCGCCCCTCGGCACCCTCTTCATGAAGGCCATGAGGCCTTCCGCCAGCTCCGCCGGAGAGACCGGGCGCCCCGCCTCACCGGCCCGGTCCGGCACCGACGGCGTCGCCCTCAGCGTGGGATACAGGATGGAGCGCAGGGCCCGCACCTCACCCAGCGCGCGTTCGGTCCGCCGGCGGCGCCGGCCGTCGGCGTCGGTCCCGTCCCGGCGCTCGGCCTCGAGAGCCGCAAGAGCCTGGCGGATCTGCGCCCGATAGCGATGTCTCCCCCACCCGATGCGCAGCGCGCGGAAGCGGCGCGCCAGGTCGGCGGACGCGTGCCGCCGCCTCCCCGGCGGACGGAGATCCCCGGCCTCCAGGAGGCGGCGGATGGGATTGGCCTGGAAGCCCTCGGCGATCCAGTCCAGGTACGTGTGCGCCACCCTCCCGGCGCGGGTCCGCTCCACGGGGAGCCCCGCCGCGTACGTCACGGGGATGCCCAGGCGGACGGCCAAGGCGTGGAGGGCGGAGCCGTACGTGGCCGGATCCGCGGTGACGATCTCCACCTCGTCCCAGCGCAGCCCACGGGCCATCACCCGATGCAGGACACCGCGCAGCTCGTCGGTGACGGAGGCCGCCCTGAAGAGCTCCAGGCCATCGCCCCGCAGGCCCTTGGGCACGCCCGCCGGCGCGTGGAGCCACGCGTGGGCGGAAGCCGGCGGCGCCGCCTCCCAGAGGAGCTGAGGGGGGACGTCCAGTCCCACCACGGGATCGGTGGGGAGCACACGCGCGCCACGGCGCAGCAGCTCCGTCACGAGCCGCCCCCGGAGGCCGTGCAGGTCGAGGCCCGGAACCAGCGCCACCACGTCGGCACCCAGCGACTGCCCCACGGGGTGCCCCTCGGAGAGGACCGCCACCGCCATCCGCAGGATGTCCGCGGTGTCCACCCGCCGGTGCTCGTCCAGGAGCGAACGGTACGACGCGAGAACCCGGGAGAGCAGGTGACGTCGAGCTCGACCTCGGCCCGGACCTGCATGCAGCTCGGCTGCCCCGAGGCCTGCCAGGCGCACCTCGTCCACCGCCTGGTGCACGGCCTCCCGGAACCCCACGCCCTCGGACAGCAGACCCAGCTCGTCCCTCCCCGAAGCCAGGGCCAGGTCCAGGGCCTCGTCCACGAGCGCCTGCTGCTCGAAGGCGTCGACGGGCTGGAGGCCACGCTCGTCCAGCTCGTTCACGGCGAGCCTGAGCGCCAGGGGCCGCACCGTGGTCACCTCGAAGCCGACCCATCCGGCGCCGTCCCGGCCCAGGCGGCGCAGGAGCTCACGTCCGCCCCCGACGCTGGGTGCGACCACGAGCTTGCGCTCCAGGGGGTGGGCACGCGCGATCTCCGCAAGGGCGTCGGCAAGTCGGGATCGCGGGGTTCGCATGGAAGCCATGCCGCTCCGGTGGGGGCGAAGGTCGGCGCGAAGATAGAAGACCGGGCCCACCCCTGTCACGATGGCCCTCCGTCGCGTACGCTCCGTGGTGTCGTTCCCGAGGACCCGAGCGGAGCCGCCCATGCATCCCCATGCCGGACTGCGGTCCATCACGTTCTGGTGGAGGGCTATTGCCGTGGCCCTCCTGCTCCCCGTCCCCGTGCATGCGCAGATCGGCCCGGCGCGGGTGGACTCGCTGATCCGCTCCATGACCCTCGCCGAGAAGGTCTCACTTCTCCACGGCGAGAGGGACCCGGCCGGCGAAGGCCAGGCGGGCTACATGCCCGGCGTGCCGCGCCTGGGCATCCCGCCGCTGCGCCTGACGGACGGACCCGCAGGGGTGCGCCTCGCCCTGCCCGCCACCGCGCTGCCGGCGCCGGTGGCCCTGGCCGCGTCCTTCGATACGGCGCTGGCCCGGCGCTACGGCGCCACCATGGGCCGCGAAGGGCGGGCGCTGGGCCAGGACGTGCTCCTGGCGCCCATGGTCAACATCGTGCGCGTTCCCGAGGGCGGACGCGACTTCGAGACCCTGGGGGAGGACCCCTACCTCGCGTCGCAGATCGTCGCCCAGGAGGTGCGCGGCATCCAGGGCCAGGGGCTCATCGCCACGGTGAAGCACTACGTGGCCAACAACTTCGAGGACGCGCGCACCAGCGTCAGCGCAGACGTCGGCGAGCAGGCGCTCCACGAGATCTACCTGCCGGGCTTCGAGGCGGCGGTGGCCGCCGGAGCCGGCGCGGTGATGTGCTCCTACAACCGGGTGAACGGCCGCTTCGCGTGCGACGACCCGGAGACCCTCACGCACATCCTGCGTGACGAGCTCGGCTTCACGGGATGGGTGATGACGGACTGGGGTGCCCATCACTCCGCGGGCGCGTTGGCCGCGGGGTTGGACCAGGAGATGCCCGGCGGCCGCGGCTCCGCGAGGCAGCCCATCTACTTCGGCGATTCGCTGGTGGCGGCGGTACGGAGCGGTCGCGTCCCCGAGTTGCTCGTGGACCGGCCCGTGCGCCGCATCCTCACGCAGATGGACCGGGTCGGCCTTCTCGGCGGGACGGTGCCCCCGCGGCTCCCCCTGGACACCATCGTCGACGCGGCCACCGCCCGGGACGTCGCCGTGAAGGGCGCCGTGCTGTTGAAGAACGACCGTGACGTCCTTCCCTTCTCGCCGACGGAGCTGGCGTCGGTGGTGGTGGTGGGGCCCACGGCCGTCACGCCCATGGTTGGCGGGGGCGGCAGCGCCCACGTGCTGCCTCTGGACACGGTGGCGGCGCTGCCCGCGCTGCGGCTCTACGCCCCCAGCGGCATCACGGTGCGGTACCTGCCGGGCATCGACCTGGACGGCGTGGTGGTGCCCTCGACGGCGCTCACCACCGGTGCGGCGAAGGGTGCCTCGCCGGGGCTGGTGCGCTCCGAGGACGGAAAGAGAGTCGGCACCGACACGGTGATCGACTTCACGGGCGCCGACGCGCTGCCGGCGGGGCACGAGTGGCTATGGACGGGAGTGCTCACCGCGCCGGTCACAGGCGATTACGCCATCAAGGTGCAGACCCGGGGGGGAAGGGCGAGCCTCGACCTCGACGGCGAGCCCCTCGTGGGTGGGGGGGGTGGGGGCGGGAGCCTCATTCCCACCGCGGGCGGCCTCTCCAACGCGACGAGGGTGGTGCACCTGGAGGCCGGGGTGGGCCACGCGGTCTCCCTCGCCGTCGGGTCGGACGGCCGCCGGGTCGAGGGTGGGACCGTCCAGCTCCGCCTTGCGTGGGTGACCCCGGAGCGTCGCCGGGCCGTCCTCGACCAGGCCGTCCAGGCCGCTCGAAGCGCGCGGGCCGCAGTCGTCTTCGCGTACGACGAGGAGACCGAGGGAGTCGACCGCAGCAGCCTGTCGCTTCCCGATGACCAGAACGCGCTCGTCGAGGCGGTGGCCCGCGCCAACCCACGGACGGTGGTGGTGCTCCAGACCGGAAACGCGGTTCTCATGCCGTGGATCGGAGATGTCTCCGCGGTTCTGGAAACGTGGTATCCCGGCCAGGACGGCGGCGACGCCACCGCGGCGCTTCTCCTGGGCCAGGCCAACCCCGGGGGCAAGCTCCCCGTGACGTTTCCCCGGGAGGCGTCCGACGCCCCCACCGCGGACAGCACTCGCTATCCCGGAGTCGACGGGCACGCGGCCTATTCCGAAGGGATTTTCGTGGGGTATCGCTGGTACGACGCTCACGACATCGCCCCGCTCTTTCCCTTCGGCCACGGCCTCTCCTACACGACGTTCCAATACGAGGACCTGGACGTCCGTCCCTCCGGGGACGGCCTCGCCGTCTCCTTCACCGTGCGCAACACCGGCACCCGTCCCGGCACGGAGGTGGCGCAGGTCTACCTGGGCGCGGTGCCCGATCCGCCGGCTCCCATGGCGGTGAAGAGCCTCGCCGGCTTCCGGCGCGTGGAGCTCGCCGCCGGCGAAAGCCGGCGCCTCAGGGTGCACGTGGACGGACGCTCGCTCTCGTACTGGTCGGTGGCGGAGCACCGGTGGCGGCGGGCTATCGGAGTGCGTCCCGTCCTGGTGGGGTCGTCCTCCAGGGACATTCGCCTGCGGGGAAGCGCCGACGTGGGAGCCGGCGCCGCGGGCTGACTCCGGCAGCGAGGCGCCGACCGGGCGTCGTCGCGCCCCGACCCGCTCCGCGCGACGGGGATCGCAGAGGCGGATGGCCGGCCGGAGAACCGGCGGCGGATCCCCGAATCTCCCCCGGTGGGGAGGGCAACCCATCCGGGAGAGTTTCGGGAACCCGCCGCCCGGGTTTGCGAAGGGGCAGCTTTCGCAAACCCGTTACTTGACGAACAGCATGTCCCGATACATGGGCATGGGCCACAGGTCGTCGGGGATCAGCTTCTCCATCCGATCCACCACGTGCCGCACGGCGGCCATGGCCGGGATGATGTTCACGCGCATGTGCTCGGCCTTGGAGAACACGTCGTCTCCGCCCAGCTCGGCATTCTGCGACACGAGAACGGCCAGCTTCTCGGTGAGCTCGTCGATGAGATCACCGACCTTCCGAGCGGTGGCGAGGATGCCCTCGACCTTGAGCCCCACGTTGTTCGCCCGCTCCGCCGTGGTGAGCAGGTCGTGGAGGTACCGCGTCGCCGCCGGCAGCACCATCGTGGCGGCCATGTCCGCAGCGGTCTCTCCCTCGATGTTCACGGTCTTGAAGTACTGGTCCACGTAGATCTCGTACCGGGATTCCAGCTCCCGGTGCGACAGCACGCCGAACTTCTCGAAGAGCGCCGCGTTCCCCTCCTCCACCAGCGCCGGCAGTGCCTCCATGGTGTTGCGGTGGTTGAGGAGTCCCCGCCGCTCCGCCTCCTCCACCCATGCCGGAGCGTAGTTGTCGCCGTTGAAGATCACGTGCTTGAAGCCCTCGACCTCCCTGGACAGGAGAGCACGCAGGGCGTCCTCGAAGGTGGAGCCGCCGTCGAGGGCGTGCTCGAGCTGGACGCACATCTCCTCGATGGACTCGGCGACGATGGTGTTCAGGACCGTGGCCGGGAAGGAGATGCTCTGCGATCCACCCAGGGCGCGGAACTCGAACTTGTTCCCCGTGAAGGCGAACGGCGAGGTGCGGTTCCGGTCCCCGGCGTGCTTGGGGAGTCGGGGCAGCACGTCCGCGCCCAGGCCCATGAGGCCGCCGCTCTTGCTGGACTTGGCCTTGCCTCCGTTGCTGGTGATCTGCTCGAAGACGTCCTGGAGCTGATCGCCCACGAACGCCGAGATGATGGCCGGAGGGGCCTCGTTGGCCCCCAGCCTGTGGTCGTTGGCCGCGTAGGCCACGGAGGCGCGTAGGAGGTCCTGGTGGTGCGCCACCGCCCTGAGCACCGCCGAGCAGAAGAACAGGAACTGCATGTTCTCGTGGGGTGTCTCGCCGGGCTCCAGCAGGTTCTGGTCGTCGGTGCCGAACGACCAGTTCAGGTGCTTTCCGCTCCCGTTCACGCCCGCGAACGGCTTCTCGTGAATGAGGCAGACCAGGCCGAACCTGCGGGCCACCCGCCGCATCGTCGACATCATGAGCTGCTGGTGGTCGGCGGCCTGGTTGGCGTCCTCGAACACCGGTGCCATCTCGTACTGACCCGGGGCGACCTCATTGTGACGGGTCTTCAGCGGCACTCCGAGCTTGTAGAGCTCCAGCTCCACCTCGTTCATGTACTCGAGGACCCGATCCGGGATGGATCCGAAGTAGTGGTCCTCCATCTCCTGGCCCTTGGGCGGCTTCGCCCCGAAGAGCGTCCGCCCGCACGTCACCAGGTCCGGCCGGCGATAGAAGAACTCCTCGTCGATGAGGAAGAACTCCTGCTCCGGGCCCATGGTGGCGCGCACGGCCTTCGGGGGTGAGCCGAAGAGGCGCAGCGCCCGGCGCGCCTGCTCGTCCAGCGCGTGAACGGATCGGAGCAGCGGCGTCTTCTTGTCAAGCGCCTCACCGGTCCACGAGGCGAACGCGGTGGGGATGCACAGGTACGCACCGCCGGCTCCCTGCATGAGGAACGCAGGCGAAGTGGGGTCCCACGCGGTGTACCCACGCGCCTCGAAGGTGGCCCGCACGCCCCCCGACGGGAACGACGACGCGTCCGGTTCCCCCTGCACGAGCTCCTTGCCGCTGAACTCCGCGATGGCGCGGCCGTCGCGCGTCGGGTTGAGGAAGGAGTCGTGCTTCTCCGCGGTGAGGCCGGTCAGGGGCTGGAACCAGTGCGTGAAGTGCGTCGCGCCCTTCTCGATGGCCCACTCCTTCATGGCCACGGCTACGGCGTCGGCCACCGAAGGGTCGAGCTCGGTGCCGTTGCGGACGGTGGAGAGGAGCGCCTCGTACTGAGGCTTCGGCAGCCGCGACTTCATCTGGTGGAGTCCGAAGAGGTTCTCGCCGAACACGTCCTCCATGTCCATGCGCTTCTTCTCTTCGCGCCCGTTGGAGGGAGACTCGTACTTGGCCGCAGCGAGGATATCGAATCGGGGGATGACGCGGGTCATCGGGCAGCTCCTCAGGCATCGGGACACCAAGCGGATGGAACGCACCAAGGTGTGACCGGATCCCTGGCATCTCAAGAGGAGCGTGCCCATATTTTGCATAATCTCGATTACGCTAATCCTGATACAGTCAGCTCATCCAGCCCATGGCCGCGGTCCGCAGACCCCACGAGCTCGGCGCCCTCCGCTCGGCGCTGGACGCGTCCGAGCCCGCCTTGATCCACGTCACCGGCCTCCGGGGCGTGGGCAAGTCCTCGCTGGTCCGGGCAGCCACGGAAGGCACCCGGGCGCTGGTGCACCGCGTCGTTCCCCTGCCGGAGCCAAGGCAGCGGGAGGCCCTGGCGGACCAGGTGGCGCGTGAGCTCGGACCGCTCGCACCCCACGCTTCGGAGATCTCCTGGGAGGGCATCCTCGGCCACCTGGTGCACCAGGCCGCGGACGGTCGTCCCCTGACCCTGGTCCTGGACGACGCCCACCGACTCACCGAGGCGCGGGCACGGATCGGTCCGGCCCTGGCGCGGGCCCTGGTGTCCGCCCGGGAAGGAGGGGCGTCATTCCACGTCGTGCTGGTGGGCAGCGCAGGCGCCCTGCCCGACGTGTCCCTTCCCCGCCGCCCCGCCTCGCCTCCCGACACCACGCCCGAGCCGGTGGCGCTGCACGTCCCGCCTCTCCCCCTCCGTGCGGCGCTCGCGTGGCTGCCGGGTGCGACCCCGGAGGACCGCATCCAGGCGTATGCGGTCTTCGGCGGAGTCCCCGCGCACCTGCGCCTTCTCGATCCGCAGGCGAGGCTGGAGACCAACATCCGTCGTCTGTTCCTGGAGGCCGGCGCCCCGCTGGCCGACCGGGGGATCGACGTCCTGGAGCGCGACGTGCAGGTCCCCGCCCGCTACGTCGCCGTCCTCGCCGCGCTGGCAGTGGGTGAGGCGGACTGGGGCGCCGTCCACCGCGGCGTGCCGGACCTCACCACGTCGGGCCAGGTCGCACCCTACCTGCGCAGACTCGAGGAGCTGGGCCTCGTGGAGATCCGGCGTTCCCTGGATGCCGGGCATGGTAGCCGCAACAGGCGCTACCGCATCGTGGATCCTCTCGTTGCGTTCTGGTTCCGGTTCGTGCTCCCCTTCCGCCACACGCGCCCCGAACCCGACGTCGACGCGTGGATCGCGGGCGTGGTGGGTCCTTCACTGGATGACCACGTGGCAAGCGTCTTCCCCGAGATCTGCCGACGGCACATGGCGCTGGACGCCATGGAGTGGGCGGGGGCCAACGCGCGCGAGCTCGGGAGCCTCTGGGGACCCGGGTACGACGTGGACGTCGCCGGCATCCTCACCTCCGGCGCGGCCTTCTACGGCCGTTGCCTCTGGAAGAACGCTCCTGCCGGCGTCGACATGCTCGAGGCCCTCGACACCATGGTGGGCGAGACCCGCTTCGGGTTCGGACGCGAGCGGCGGTTACGCGTCGTCTTCTCCAATGGAGGGTTCACGGCCGAGCTGACGCGCCGGGCCGCACGGCGCGACGACGTCGCGCTGGTGGACGGGGCGGCGCTGGTGGGAGCCGCGGAGGGTGATGGCGGCTAGGGCGCTGCACCATGCCACAGACATGGTCTCTCGTCGTCGATGGCAGCGGGGGCGTCGCAGCTTGAAGACAGCACCCTCCGGTGCAGACCCGGCGCGCGTCGTCCGTTGTCTTTCCCGCAGCGTACCCATATCATGGGTCGAAGAGGTTGCCCGCACACAGGAGCCGGGTACCTGGCCTCCTGCCGCGTGCCCGGAAAGACAGATGGGCAAGCCGAGTTGGTCGTCTCCGATGACGCGGCCCACTCCCGTCCCATCCGGCCCGGCGATCCGCCGCCGGAGCGTGAAGTGGGCCTCTTTCCTGTTTATCCTCTCTTCGCTGCTCGCGTGTGGCGACGGTGGTACCGGACCCGGATCGACGGAGGTCGGGGCGCAGGGCGGTACCGCGTCCCTGGCGGGCGGATTCGGGCAAGATCGAGAGCGTCGGAATCTTCGCCGCCGTGGCCCTCCCCGCCGACAGCGTGAACGTGTACCCCGCCCGTTACACGCTGGGCGCGGGCGAGACCGCGCGCTTGAACAGGAGCGTCTTCGGACCCTCCGGGGAGGCCTTGCCGTACAGGAAGGTGACCTGGACATCCAGCGACGAGGCCGTGGCCACCATCGACACGTCCGGCCTGGTGACGGGCGTGGGAGCGGGAGCGGCCACCATCACGGCCTCCGTCGACGGACACAGTGCCCGGGCGTCGGTCTCGGTCTTCGACTGCTCGGCACAGACGAGCATTCCCGCCAGTCAGTGTCTCGCATTGATCGCCATGTACGACGCGTACACGGACTCCGAATGGCGCATCACGGGCAGTCTGGCAGCGGGTCCGGATCCGTGTAGCTGGTCGGGCGTAACCTGTGCGGGCGGCTCCGTCTCCGGGCTGGTTCTCGGGACGACTCCGGAGGGGTCGATCTCATACAAGGTGGGAGACCTGTCAGGCCTCACTCGCCTGGAGGTGACCGGCACGCACCTCGTCGGATCCTTGCCTTCGACCCTGGGATCCCTCACGAAGCTCGAGGTGCTGTCCATCCACAGCACCAGCGTCTCCGGGTCGATCCCGCCGGAGCTCGGGCAGCTGTCGAACCTGAAGGAGCTCTATCTCCATTCCGACTCGCTCACGGGCCCCGTCCCCCCCGAGCTCGGAAGCCTCTCGCAGCTCACCGTGATGAGGCTGGACGACAACCAGCTCACCGGGTCGATCCCACCGGAGCTGGGAAACCTGTCGAGCATCCAGAGGCTGAACCTCGCCGGCAACCGACTCTCGGGCTCCATCCCAAGGCAGCTCGGGGGACTGGCGACCCTTCAGGCTCTGGGACTGATGGCAAACCAGCTGACCGGAGCGATCCCGAAGGAGCTAGGCAACCTGTCGAGCCTCACCAACCTGGCGCTGTTCGACAACCAGCTCTCCGGGTCGATTCCCGCCGAGATCGGGAACCTGGCGAAGCTCGATACGCTGACCCTCTATGCGAATCAGCTCACGGGCGTCGTACCGCTGTCGGTCGCCCTCCTGGGGGGGAGAGTCCAGTCGCAGTTCAATCGGAACGCGTGCCTGTTGTTCGTGCCGATCATACCGGGCAACACAGGGCTGAGCATCCCCGACACCCAGGACTACCGGGACGCCGACCTGGACGCGGACGGGGAGATCTGCGGCATCGCCATCGGGGGGCAGTAGGTCTGGGTGCCGGAACGAGACAGGGGCGAAGCCTGCACGACTGCGCCAACCCCGTTCTCATGGGCGCCGGCGCCGCCTTGGGGGCTCGCCGGCACCTCAGACGCCTTGCTTCTCCCTACACGTCCAGATTCCGCACGTACTTGGCGTTCTTCTCGATGAAGTCCCGGCGCGGCTCCACCTCGTCGCCCATGAGCCGGTCGAAGAGGTTCGAGGCGATGGCTGCGTCTTCGATCTGGACCCTCAGGATCGTGCGTGCGTCGGGGTCCATGGTGGTCTTCCAGAGCTGATCGGGGTTCATCTCGCCGAGACCCTTGTAGCGCTGGATGTTGATCCCCTTGCCCTCCCCGTCCTTGCCACCCAGGCGCTTCGCGTGCTCGTCGCGCTCCTCCTCGGTGTACGCGTACAGCTCCTGCTTTCCCTTCTGCACGCGGTACAGAGGCGGCTGCGCGATGTAGACCATCCCCTCCTCGATGAGCTCCGGCATCTGTCGGAAGAAGAACGTGAGGAGGAGCGTGCGGATATGCGCCCCGTCGACATCGGCGTCGGTCATTATTATGACCTTGTGGTACCGCGTGTTCTCGAGCTCGAACTCGTCCTTGATGCCCGCACCGATGGCCGTGATGATGGCGCGGATCTCGTCGTTGGAGAGCACCTTGTCGATGCGAGCGCGCTCGACGTTCAGGATCTTGCCCTTCAGGGGCAGGATGGCCTGGTAGGAGCGGTCGCGGCCCTGCTTGGCCGACCCCCCGGCCGAGTCACCCTCCACCAGGTACAGCTCGCAGAGGGACGGGTCCGATATGGAGCAGTCGGCGAGCTTGCCGGGAAGCACTCCGCCCTCCAGGGCGCTCTTCTTGCGCGCGAGATCCCGCGCCTTGCGCGCGGCCTCGCGGGCGCGCGCGGCCTGCAGGGACTTCTCGATGATGGACTTGGCGGCCCGGGGGTTCTCGTCCAGGAAGATGGACAGGTTCTCGTTGACGGCGGTCTCCACGGCGCCGCGGACCTCGGAGTTCCCCAGCTTGGTCTTGGTCTGGCCCTCGAACTGCGGCTCCATGACCCGGACGCTGAGCACGCACACCAGACCCTCGCGGACATCGTCGCCGGAGAGGCTCTCGTCCTTCTTGAAGAGCCCGTTGCGGCGGGCGTAGTCGTTGATGGTCCGCGTGAGCGCCGCTTTGAATCCCGTGAGGTGCGAGCCGCCCTCGTGGGTGTTGATGTTGTTGACGAAGGTGTGCGTGTTCTCGGCGAAGCCCTGGTCGTACTGGAGCGCCAGCTCGATCTCCGCCTCGGGCTTGGCGGCCTCGAAGTAGCAGACCTTGTCGTGGAGCGCCCCGCGCTGGCCCCTGAGGTACGTCACGTACTCGGCCAGCCCACCCTCGAACAGATACTCCTCCCGTACCGGCTCGCCGTTGCGCTCGTCGGTGAAGACGATCTGCAGGCCCTTGTTCAGGAACGCCAGCTCACGGAGCCGGTTGGACAGGGTCTCGAAGCTGAAGACGGTCTCGGTGAAGATCTCGGGGTCGGGCTTGAAGGTGATGGTGGTGCCACTCCCCTTCGCCTTGCCCAGGGTCTCGAGCTCCTTGGTCTTCAGCCCGCGCACGAAGCGCTGGTAGTAGCGTGTGCCCTTGCGCACGACCCAGACGTCGAGATACTCGGAGAGGGCGTTCACCACGCTCACCCCCACGCCGTGAAGTCCGCCCGACACCTTGTAGGTGTTCTTGTCGAACTTCCCGCCCGCGTGGAGCACGGTCATGGCCAGCTCGACGCCGGGCACCTTCTCGGTGGGGTGGATGTCCACCGGGATGCCGCGGCCGTCGTCCTCCACGGTGACGGAGTTGTCCTCGTGGATGGTGACCTTGACCTCGCTGCAGAAGCCGGCCATGGCCTCGTCGATGGAGTTGTCCACCACCTCGTAGACCAGATGGTGCAGGCCCCGTGCCGAGGTCGAGCCGACGTACATGCCTGGACGCTTGCGCACCGCCTCCAGGCCCTTGAGGACCTGGATCTGGACGGCGTTGTAGTCGTCGTCCCCGTTCTGCTTCTTCTTCCTCTTCGCCATGTCCGCTCCGTGAGCCGTTACTCTGCTATTCCGTCTCCGCCAGCACGAAGACGATGCGCTCCAGCGGCGTCTCCGGCAGATGCTCGTTCACCCGCCGCAGGAAGTCCGCCTTCATGAAGTTCAACTCCATCAGCCACGCGCTCGTGCGTACCTCCACGATGAGCGCCCCGCTCATGACCACCTTGGCCCGGGTGGCCGCGGCCACGTGCTCGCCCACGAGCTCGGGCCACGCCTCCACCACGCCCATCTGCTTGACCTCGTCCCGGAGGCCGTGCCGCTCGAGGACACCCTCCAGCACGTCTCCCAGCCGGACGGGCCCCTTGCCGCGTCCCGTCACGCAGCCACCCTGCCGTCAGCGATGCGCCAGCGAGGAAGCGCATCCCGGCGGATGCGTATGTCCCCCTCCTTCGGCGCCGTGAGCACGACCTGTCCCGTCTCCTCCCGCTCCATCAGCCCCAGGACCCGCTCGCTCCTGCCCCCGTCGAGCTCCGCGAACACGTCGTCCAGGAGGATCATGGGCTCCCGTCCGCGGGTCTCGCGGATGGTGCGGGCCTCCACGAGGCGCAGCGCCAGGGCCGCCGTGCGGCGCTGGCCTCCCGACCCGTAGTCCCGCAGATCCAGATCGTCCCCCTCGTCCTCCAGACGCAGCACGACGTCGTCGCGGTGCGGCCCCACCACCGTGGTTCCGTTTCTCTGCTCCCGCTCCGAGGACGCCACCAGGGCATCCCTGTACGCCTCGGCGATGTCCTGCTCACCACGTGCTCCGTCGAGGTGCACGCTGGAGCGATACGCCATGCGCGCCCCCACGCCCCCGGATACCGCCGAGTAGTACTCGTCGAAGGCCCGGCATCGCGACTGCACCCAATCCCGCCGTGCCTCCACCACCGCCGCCCCGGACCGGACCAGGCCGTGATCCCACGCCATCACCACGGCGCCCGGCTGCCCGTCCTTGAGGGCGGCGTTTCGCCGCACCAGGATCTTCCGGAACTCCTGCAGGGCGTGTAGATACCCCGGCGCGCTCAGCGAGAGCACGATGTCGAGATAGCGCCGCCGCACGCTCGGACCTCCGCTCACCAGCTCCACATCCGCCGGCGAGAAGACCACCGCCGCCACCCGGCCGAGGGCGTCACCCACGCGCTCCGGCTCCACGCCGTCCACCGTCACTTTCTTGCGCTTCCCCTTCTTTTCGTACGCCGCGGCCACCTGGGCCGCCGGCTGCTCCGAGCCGTCCACCGCCACGAGTTCCCCCGTCACGCGGAAGACCCCCTCTCCGAACGCCACGAGCTGGTCGTCCCGGGCGCCGCGGAAGCTGCGGAACGTCTCGAGGTAGTAGATGGCCTCGAGGAGGTTGGACTTCCCCTGGGCGTTGTCGCCGATGATGGCTACGCCCTCCGGCGGGAGCTCCAGATCCTGGGTCCCGAGATTCCGGAAATGCCGGAGCGTGAGCCTGCTCAGATGCACGGACCGGCGGCCGGGAGGAGCCCTCGAAGCATGGTAGAAAATTTAACCTTTCAGGAGGACGCGGACCACCCCGGGTGCGGACGCTCGAAGATGTTGGGACACAATGGGTTGCATCCCTTCTTCGCGACGCCGGCGACCCCTTTCGCCCGGCGTCGGACCGGAGGGGCGCCGGAGGCGTGTCCGCGGGGCCCCGGAGCGGCCCCGGCCAGACCCCCGGTGGCGCCGTGCCGGGCCGCCGATCCGTAGGAACCGGCCAGGCTCCGGACGGCCCTCAGCGCCCCTTGAAGTCGGGCTTGCGCTTCTCCAGGAAGGCCGACATCCCCTCCTTCAGGTCCTCCGTTGAAGCCAGCAGACCGAAGAGCGAGGCCTCGAAGTCCAGGGCCTCGGAGGTGGAGGTGTCCACCCCCCGGTAGATGGACTCCAGGGCCATGCGCACGGCCACCGGCCCGTTCTTCGTCACCTTCCGGAGCAGCACCTTCGCACGCTCCAGGAGCTCGGCCCGGGGCACCACCGCCGAGACCAGCCCGATCTCGGCGGCCCGTTCCGCCCCCACCATGTCGGCCGTCAGCAAGAGCTCCACGGCCCGGCCCAGCCCGATGAGCCGGGCGAGGCGAATGGTGCCTCCGTACCCGGGGATGATCCCCAGGCCCACCTCGGGAAAACCGAAGCGCGCGTTCTCGCTTGCGATCCGCAGGTGACAGGCTAACGCAAGCTCACAGCCTCCGCCCAGCGCATACCCCCCCACGGCGGCCAGCACAGGCTTGGGGAACCGCTCGATGTCCCGGAACACGTCCTGACCGTGGCGGCTGACCTTCACGCCCCCCAGGGAGTCCATCTTGGCGAGCTCGGCGATGTCGGCGCCCGCGACGAAGGCCTTCTCACCCGCCCCGGTGAGAATCACGCCGCGCACGTTGTCGTCGGCCCTGAGACCATCGAAGACCTCTCCCAGCTCCGAGATCAGCTCGGCGTTCAGGGCGTTCAGCTTGTCCTGGCGGTCGACGACGACGACGGCCAGCTCGTTGTCCCACTCGACGCGGATGTAGGTCAGGTCGGTCATGATGTGGACCGTGGAGTCGCATGCGGAGAAGGTGTTCGGATCGACGCAAGATAGCGTCCCGGGAGACAATGGAAAAACGGCCGGGCGGGGCTTAGCTTAGGCCCTTCCAAGGCCCGAACGCCTCGCCTCCAGTCCCTCATGCCGTGCCCCGAGCGGGTCACGCGCCAGGAGCTCTTCTCTCATGAGTCGGTCGCTGAACAAGGTCATGCTCATCGGCAACGTCGGGAACGACCCGGAGATCCGGGCGACGTCCTCGGGCGCCCGCGTCGCCAAGCTCTCGCTGGCCACGAACCGGAGCTGGTCCGATCGGTCCGGGCAACAGCAGGAGAAGACCGAGTGGCACCGCCTCACCGTATTCGGACGGCTGGTGGATATCGTCGAGCAGTGGGTGCACAAGGGAGACCGGCTCTACGTGGAGGGACGCGTCGAGTACTCCCAGACCCAGGACGACCAGGGTGGCACGCGCTACTGGACGGACATCGTCGTCAACGAGCTGCTGATGCTGGGCTCCGGCGGCGCCGGTGGCGGCGGCTACAGCGGCGGTGGCGACTACGGAAGCGGCGGCGGCTTCAACCGGGGTGGTGGCGGCTCCGAGCCGTCGGGCGGCGGCAGCGCCGACGACGATCTGCCCTTCTAGATTTCCAGCTCGACACCGCCGAGAGCTCGGCTCACCCACTCCCCTTCGGCAGCGGCGGCAGCGAGCGGAGGAACTCCCACAGGGCGCGCCGCTCGCTGTCGGTCATGGCGCGCACCACCGGCCACGGCATGACCTCCGGGTCCACCTGACGACCGTCCGGCGTCCTGCCCGTGTCGAAGAACGAGGAGAACTGCGCGTAGTTCCACGAGCCCAGCCCCGTCGCCGAGTCGGGCGTGAGGTTGGCGGCCAACGGCCAGCCCGGCGGCGTGCCCGGCA
>Ga0315535_1000901_pt1 | contig 20470 bp, 17 predicted proteins | sample SalMarSW160220MG_2_FD_203092 | JGI IMG/M metagenome (GOLD analysis project Ga0315535, IMG submission 203092) | Salt marsh sediment microbial communities from the Plum Island Ecosystem LTER, Massachusetts, United States - Salt Marsh Sediment SW1602-20 ... | reverse complement strand
GCGCTCCCACCGTACTGGAGCCACTCGAATCCCGTCGATGTCCTCGGTGACGCCGGAAGTGAGCGGTTCGTCAATGCGCTCAACGCTTGCCTGGCCGACCCGGCCGTTCACGGCGTGCTCGTCATCTACACGCCGCAAGGCAACGCGCGTCCCGACGCGATGGCCGAGGCGGTAGCAGCGATCGCGAAGAACTCCCACAAGCCTGTGATCACCGTGCTCATGGGCGGCGAGACCGTCGACCTTGGCCGCAGCATCTTCAGACAGGCAGGCGTGCCGTGCTACGACACCCCGGAAGACGCGGTGAAGACGTACCTCGGCATGTACCGCTATGCAGGCAACCTTGAGCTGCTCTACGAAACACCTGCCGAGCTACCCATCGACGTCGCTCCGCCCAAGCACAACCTACAGGCGATGTTGCGACGCATTGCACGCGATGGGCGAAGCGTACTCACTGAAGAAGAATCCAAGCGCTTCGTGACGACGTACGGAATCCCAATCGTGGAGCAGCACGTCGTCAAGACGCCCGAAGAAGCTCTCTCGACGGCCAAGAGAATCGGCTATCCGGTCGTGCTCAAGGTCGTGTCCTACGACATCACACACAAGAACGCGGCAGGCGGTGTGGAGGTTGGCGTGTGTTCACCGCCCGATCTTGAGACCGCATACGCGCGATTGATCGCGCGCATCGAGAAGAACGCGCCCGGCGCGACGGTCGAAGGCATCTCGGTACAGCGGATGGTCCGCAAGATCGACTACGAACTGATCGCCGGCATGAAGAAGGATTGGCAGTTTGGGTCGGTGATCGTATTCGGCGCGGGCGGGACCGGCGCTGAAGGGCTCGCCGATTTTGCCGTCGGGCTGCCGCCGCTCAACCAGGTTCTCGCCCGCCGAATGATGGAAGAAACGCGCATCTTCCGCGTCATGCAACAACCACCTCGCGGGGTCGTCCCCCCAGACTTGAGCGAGATCGAAGAGATCCTCATCGAACTCTCCAACATCGTCGTCGACTTCCCAGAGATCGCCGAGATCGACATCAATCCCCTGGTGATCGCCGAGGGCAGAGTCAGCGCTGTCGATGCCCGCATCGTCATCGATGAGTCGGTCCTTGCCGACAAACCCAAGTCGCCCCACCTCGTCATCACGCCGTACCCCACGCGCTACGTCGCGCCATGGCGGCTGTCGGACGGCACGGAAGTCTTGTTGCGCCCCATCAAGCCTGAAGACGAACCGATGGAAGCCGAGATGCTCGCAACCATGTCCGAGGAGACCCTTCGCGGACGCTTCTTCGAGAACCTCACGAACATCGACCACAACATGCTCGTGCGGTTCACCAACATTGACTACGACCGCGAGATGGCCATCGTCGCCGAGTACACGCGCGGTAGGAAGAAGCGGATGATCGGCGTGGCTCGGCTTCTCGGCGAGCCGGATCGCAAGCGAGGCGAATTCGCGGTCGTTGTGCACGACGACTTCCAGGGCAAGGGCCTTGGCTTCAAGCTCACGGACGTGATCATCGGCATCGCGCAAGACAAGGGACTGCATGAAGTGAGCGGCTACATCGACTCGGCAAACCACCGTATGCTCAAGGTGGTCGAGGAATTGGGCTTCACGCAGATTGAGACGGTCAACCGCGTCACCACCGTCAAGCTGGTCCTCGTCTAGCGCCGCGACTTTCAGCCATAGGCGTCTGTGACGCGTGACCGGAGCATCGTGCGTTGTGTGACGGCCGTCACATTCTGTCACCCCCCAAACGACGACGCACGTATCACAACCAAGGCCGCACCCTGCCGAGAAGGAAGAGGTCGGATCCGATGAAGACCCGCTCACCGCTTCAGTCTGTCAGCCTTCGGCTCCTCGCCATGCTCGTCACGTGTCTCGCAGTACTGGCGCTGGCACCAGCAGCCGTTCTGGCCGCGCCGAATACCTCCCCGCCGAGTTCTACCGTCAAGCTCGTGTTCATTCACCACTCCACGGGCGAGGCCTGGCTCCGTGACGGGTATGGTGGGCTCGCCGCCTCACTCGGCACAAACCACTACTTCGTGAGCGACACCAACTACGGCTGGGGTCCGGGTGGTATCGGCAGCAGTACCGATATCGGCGACTGGTGGACGTGGTTCCGCGGCCCATCGGCAGGCACCTACACTTCGGCGCTCTACGCGAACACCTCCATCAACTCGCCCTACGCCCGAGCCCTTGCTAACCCCGGTGGAGACAACACGGTCATCATGTTCAAGTCGTGCTTCCCGAACAGCGCGGTGGGTGGCTCGGCATCAGACGTGATCCCGCCCATCGGCTCCAACCCGCTTGCAGGCAACGGGATGAGCAGCCTGACGGTCGGGAACGCCAAAGGCGTCTATCTCGACTTGCTTGAGTACTTCAAGACCCAACCCGACAAGCTGTTCGTTCTCGTCGTGTCGCCACCGCTCAAGTCGGACGCCACGAACGCGACGCAGGCCGCTAATGCTCGCACCCTCGCGAACTGGCTGGTCGATCCCAATGGCTTGCTGAACGGCTACACGGCCGGCAACGTCTTCGTGTTCGACTACTACACCGTGCTCACGGGGGGCCACCACCGCATCGTCGGCGGGACGGTCGAGCACACGGCCGGGCCAAGCAACTACTCGGCCTATCCGTCCGGCGACTCGCACCCATCGGCCGCAGGTGACCAGATCGCCACGAGCGAGTTCGTCCCGATGCTCAATGCCGCCTACAACGCATGGAAAGATGGGGACACGACCGTCACGCCGCGCCCACTCCTGCCGAGAAAGGCCTATCTCTCTCGACCGACCAGCGGAAAGACGCGGGTGTCGCGCAAGAACACCTACCGGTGGCACGGAACGCTATCCCCCAAACAGATTGGCGCAAGCTCGGTGCGCCTTGAGATCCAGCAACTAGTACGCGGCAGGTGGCGCACGTACGCCACGGTGAACGCGAGGATTGGAAGCGGTGCTTCATACTGGTCAAAGCAGCTGCGAATCACGAGGATTGGCACCTTCCGCATACGCGCGCGTCACGCCGATAGCGACCACATGCCTTCGGCAAGCGCGTACACGAAGTTCACCGTGAAATAGCCGGAGGGCGCACAGAATCAAAGCCAAAGAGCCGTCCCGGGAGGGACGGCTCTGCTGTTTCTTGGTCGCGGGGGCCGGATTTGAACCGACGACCTTCGGGTTATGAGCCCGACGAGCTACCAGACTGCTCCACCCCGCAATGTTGTGGCTGCCACACGCAGCGGGTACGCAGGATAGCACCGGTGAAACAGGGGTGCAACCGAGACACATCCTTCCCCGTAGGTTGCGTCTGCCACCCGTCGGCAAGAGCTCCGCTTGAGTGGCCAGCAGGTCTCGCCGTCATCGGCCGCTCGCGATTATTTCGTGTAGAAGACTCAACTTGGGCCCGGTGGCGCCCGATTTGCATTACGTTGGGAACGCTTTTCGCTCGTTGTAACGTGCGCAAACGAGGTGAAATGAGAGTACAGAGGTGCTATAGTAGGAGCGGACGCTTCCGCCGAGGCGCCTTGTTTGTGTTTGCGCCGGCGGTGACGGAGCATCAGAAGGCGGGGTAATGAGGCACAGTTCAACGCGAACGAATGCTTGGGTGATCGGCGCGCTCGTAGTGGCTGCGTCGCTCGTTCCGTGCTCCCCCGCGTTCGCTGATCCCTCGATCGGGAGTTCGACTCTCGTCGCTGCGTCACAGACTGCCTCTAATTCTGCAGACTCGTCAGTGATCAATGCCACACTCGATCCCCAGACGCAGGAATTCCGCGACAAGCTCAGTAAGAAGCAGGCCGAACTCGAAACGCTCAAGAGCCAGCTCGCGTCCATGGATGTCCAGCTTGAGATCGCGTCCCAGCAATTCGACCAGGCCTCGGACCGGCTCTCTCAGCTCAACAGCCGAGTGAAGACGGTGCAGGCCAGCCTGGAAGAGGCTCAGCGGTCATTCGCTCTCCAAGAGGAGATACTGGGCCAGCGCGCAAGTTCGATATACAAGGACGGCACGCTGAGCGGCGTCGAAGTCCTCCTCGATTCGAAGTCGCTGTCTGACTTCGTAGCCCGAGTGAAATTCCTCAACACTGTAGGTCTCGCGGATGCATCTGAAGTTGACTCTCTCCAGGCCCAGAAGGACCAAATGGAGAAGCAGCTCGTCGACTTGAAGAGCGCCCAGCAGCAGGCGATGTCGCTCGACTTCGAGATGAAGGCACGAAAGATAGAAGTGCAGCTCGAACTCGACGATCGTCAGCAGAAGCTCGCGAACACTCAGAGTGACCTGCTCGCAATGCTCGATGCAGAAGCTGCCCACCGTCAGACGGAGGAGTCGGCACTGCTCAAGCAAGTCCTCTCCGGCGCAGACAAAGCGGGGATCGTCGCGGTGCCCGGTTCACCTGTCGAGACCGCACTCGCCTACTATGGTGTTCCGTATCTGTGGGGCGGCGACAAGCCATCTGGCTTCGACTGCTCTGGTCTTGTCATGTATGTCTTCGCACAGCATGGCGTGGTACTTCCTCACTACTCTGGTTCGCAGTTCCAGATGGGAGAGAAGATCAACCTGGCAGACATCAAACCCAACGACGTTGTGTTCTTCGGCAATCCCGTGCACCACGTCGGCATATACGCCGGGGGTGGCTACTTCATCGAGGCTCCGTTCACCGGCTCGTACGTCAGGCTCACCAAGCTGTCGAGCCGCTCGGACATAGCGGGTGTCCGGCGCTATCCGTGGACTGTCCGCGTGGCTCCTCCCACCGGTGCCGTGTCCAGCGCCTCCAAAGCGCTGAAGTCGGTGCGGTAGGGGCACGAGAACCGCTATCATCGAAGCCCCGCAGACGCGGGGCTTCTCTGTGTCTGGCGCAACCAACACGGTGCAGACGATCTTCTTCGGGTATCGACCGACTGCACCGCCGTGCTGATCGGCGGCAGCTCGGAGTAGACGAGCTCCAGCCTACGAGGGGGAACGGGAGATTGGACGAGACAACCGCTACGGCCCTGCAAGCTGCACTCGACGCGGGGGCTTCCTACGCCGACGTTCGCGTTGTCGACACCTCCACCGAGAACATCTCAGTTGCAACCGGAGTCCTGGAGGGTGTCGAACACTCGGACAGTTTCGGGTTGGGGGTACGGGCTATCGCGCAGGGCGCTTGGGGTTTCGCCTCCACCGCCGAAGTAACGCCAGCCTCGGCAGCCGATGCCGCTCGACAGGCCGTCGCGATCGCGCGTGCCTCGGCCCTCGTGGCAGGCTCGCCACTCACGCTCTCTCCCGTCGAGCCTGCTCACGGCACCTGGACCTCGCCCTTCGAGATCGACCCTTTCGCAGTATCGCTCGAGGAGAAGCTGTCGCTGCTCATTTCTGCCGACGAGACCATGCGGGCGGAAGCAGCAGTCAAGCTCACGAAGTCACATCTTGGCTTCCGACGCCAGCACTGGTGGTTCGCGTCGACAGAAGGCGCGCGCACCGAGCAGACTGCTGTGGAGTCTGGCGCGGGCATCGTCGCCTACGCGATCGCCGACGGCGAGGTGGTCAGCCGCTCCTATCCCAATAGCCACGGAGGCGGCTGGCAACAGGCTGGCTGGGAGTATGTACTCGGGCTGGACCTGGCGGGTCATGCGCCCCGAGTTGCCGAGCAAGCTGCGGCATTGCTTGCGGCACCCTACGTCGAGCCCGGGACCCGCGACCTGATCATTGACGGCGGGCAAGTCGCGCTGCAAGTCCACGAGTCCATAGGGCACCCGACCGAGCTCGATCGGGTGCTCGGCGAGGAAGCGGCGTTCGCTGGGACCTCGTTCGTGACACTCGAGGATGTTGGCACGCTGCGCTACGGCTCAGAACACGTCACGGTGACAAGCGACGCGACGATCTCCGGGTCTCTCGGCAGCTTTGGGTGGGACGACGAGGGTGTGCCTGCGCAGCGCGACTACATCGTGCGCGAGGGAACGCTCGTCGGCCTGCAGAGTTCGCGTGAGAGCGCGCCGACGATCGGGCGCACCAGCAATGGTTGCATGCGCGCCGACGGATGGAACCGCATCCCGCTCGTGCGCATGACGACTGTCTCGCTGGAACCGGGCACATGGGACTTCGATGAACTCGTCGCCGACACCGAAGGCGGCCTATATGTCGAGACCAACAACTCCTGGTCGATCGACGACAAGCGCCTCAACTTCCAGTTCGCTACCGAGATCGGCTGGGAGATTGAGAACGGGAAGCTCGGACGCATGGTGCGCCAGCCCAACTACACCGGCATCACGCCGAAGTTCTGGGCAAGCTGCGACGCGGTGTGCTCGCCTGCGCACTGGCGGGTCTGGGGACTCGCCAACTGCGGCAAGGGCGAACCAATGCAAGTCGCCAGAGTCGCCCACGGAGCCGCGCCCGCCCGATTCCGCAACGTCCAGGTGGGGGTGGGTCGCTGATGCTGACACCCGCTGAAGCTCGTGAGCTTGCTCGCCGAGTGGTCGCGCTCACCTCGGCAGATCAAGCCGAAGTGCTCGTCGCGAGCGAGACGAGTGCGCTCACGCGGTTTGCTAACAACCACATCCACCAGAACGTCGCCGAGCACGACACGATCGTGAACGTGCGCGCAGTGCTGGGCAAGCGCGTCGGCGTCGCGTCAACCAACCGGCTTGACGAGGCGTCGCTCAAAGCCGCTGCCGACGCAGCCGTAGACGCCGCCCGCGTTGCGCCGGAGGATCCGGACTTCCCGGGGCTGCCAGAATCCGCGCCCGTCGAGACACCCGACCGAACGCGCGAGTCGACTCGCACCTTCGACGCCGAGTCACGCGCGCACGCCGTTGCCTCGATCATCGAACCGTCGGCCCAACTTGGCCTGCTGGCTGCAGGCAAGGTGCGTGCGGCCGAGCACAGCGTCGCGGTGGCGAACTCACTCGGCGTGGACGTCGCAATGGCGCTCACGGGAGCTCAGGCGACGGTCCTGTCGATGGGTGCTGACGCCGGCAGCGGCTGGGCGAGCTTCCTCGATTCTGACGCCGCGAACCTCGCACCCACTGCGCTCGGGCGTGAGGCTGCCGATCTCGCCGCGCGCTCGGCGAACCCGGGTTCCTTGGACCCGGGCACCTACCCCGTCGTGCTCGGCCCTGAGGCGGTCTCTGACATCGTCGACTTCCTGGCCTACGTCGGCTTCTCGGCGAAGGCGACAGCTGAGGGTCGCTCCTTCATGAGCGGGCATGAGGGCCAGGCAATGATGAGCGAACTCATCTCCATCGCCGACGACGCGCTTGCGCCCAACTCGCTGGGCACCACGTTTGACTACGAAGGTCAGCCTCGTCGCCGAGTACAGCTCATCGATCGCGGAGTCGTAGGCCAGCCGGTCACAGACTCGTACTGGGCCGCCAGACTCGGCCGTCCCAACACCGGACACGCCCTGCCTGCGCCCAACTCGTTCGGCCCGATGCCGCTGAACTGCGAAATCGCTGCTGGCAACGCCACGGTCGACGAACTCATTTCGAGTGTGAAGCGCGGCGTGTACGTCACGCGCTTCCACTACGTCAACGTCGAGGACCCGGTGAGCGTGATGCTGACCGGTATGACCCGCGACGGAACCTTCGCGATCGAGGACGGAAAACTCGGCAGGCCACTCAAGAACCTGCGCTTCACACAGAGCGCGATCCAAGCGCTCGCAAGCTGTAAGGGTGTCGGTCGTGAGCGACGATTCATCGGAGCCGAGGAGAACGCGTCGCTCGTGCCAGCACTGCTGCTGGGCACCTTCGCCTTCACGGGACAGACCGAGTAGTCCGGCGCACCTGGAATCGCCCGCTCCGCTGCTCTGCCCGAGGACATAAGGAGGCCCCGGCGAGCTTCACACGCCGGGGCTCCATGGAAGGTTCTTCCGCGCGCACGAATGGGCGTTCGTATGCGCCTCGGAACCTTCCCGCGGACTCTCCGTGTCACGAAGAGTCACTACTTTGGTTGTATCGACCTTCGCCCGAACGGACTTGAGCACAACCGGGGCCACGCGCGTATAATCGGTGCGGTTGATTGCCCGCCCGCGCGAAGCTGCTGCGGTAGCGTGAGAAGGTTTGCGTCCTGAGGCACCATATCCACACGTCTGTTGGTTCGCTGCCCCATCCGGCCAGGACCTCCTCCCCTGGGGAGGCGGCGTGAGACCGCGCCACCGGCCGCGCGTCGCGCGCAGGCGCGACGGCGAGATCCGTCAGATTCGAGGCAATTCAACGCCGAGATACCCCGGCATCAACGTCTCTCCCGCCCAGAGCGAAGTGCACGAGGCCTCCACCCCAGAAGAAGGACGTCGTCTTGCGCCAGCACTCGACGCGGGAATCGCTGTTCAGACACGCGCACGAAGAGCAGCGGCGAGTGCCGAGAAGCGTCGCCGCATCGCGCTCCTGTGGACCGTAGTGGCAATCGTCGCTCTCGTCGGCGCGGCCATCGGCTGGCGCGAAGTGTCGGACCAAGCAGCGGCAGCCAAGCCGGTTGTCGGCCAGACAGATGCACCCGCCCTTCACTCGGTCTCAAGGCCCCCTGCGACCCCGGCGAAGGCGACGCAGCCCGTTGTGCACCCAGCTGCAACGCCGATCTTCGCCTACTACAAGTCACTCAAGTTGCATCTGCCGGTCCCCATGCTCAGCTTGACCGAGATAGGCTTCCATCAAGCCTCATACGGTTGGGCACTGAGGATGAAGACGTCTATGAAGGACGCCAACATGAAGACCGCCGCCAAGACCAAGACCACCGGGCGTGATCGGCTTCACCAGCCGACCGGAGACGGCGTGATGACCGGCAAGGTCCTGCGAATGTGGCGCAACCGACCGGGTAAGCCAGACACGGCCGTTGACGTCGGCGCACTGGCGGGAACCACAATCTTGGCGCCGGTCACTGGAACGGTGGTCCGAATCAAGCCATACAAGTTGTACGGGCGCTACGATGACTACGAGCTGCACATCATCCCCGACCACACCTCTGGACTCGACGTGGTCATGATTCACGTCACGGGCATCAAGTGTCACGCCGGCGAGCATGTCGAGGCCGGGATCACACCTCTGGCCAAGATCCGGAAGTTCTCCGACAAGTTCCACGACCAGCTCGCGGAGTACACGAAGAGCCCCGGCGACCACGTTCACATGCAGGTGAACAACTCGGACTATCCTGGCTACAAGGGTCTCAAGGGCGCAGTCGACCCCTCTGAGTACGGCGACTGACGTCGGCGGCTGGCCTCCGAAGCCGCTTGAGGGAGTCCCGGCCGCTCAAGCAGCTCAGCGCCTCTTGCTTTCGTCCTCCACCGCCGAGGACCCCACACCGCGCGGTTGCGACGCACTCTCGACAGAGTCGTGGGACAGCGATGCGTCCCCGGCGGCATCCCTTGGCGATGAGACATCCCCCGCGACACGCTCGATGAAGCCACGAAAGCGTCTATCGAACTCCGAGCGCACCAGCATGACCTTTCGCTCGCATCCGCGACACTTCAGACCGATGTCGGCGCCGATGCGCACGACCTCCCACTCGTTGGTGCCACACGGATGCGGCTTCTTGAGCCTGACGACATCGCCAACGCGAACCTGTGTGATTGGCAGAGTCACGAATGCCTTTCTGCATGATGCACAGGGAGTTGAATAGTCTTGCGATGTGCGCAGGACCTGTGCGGTATAACGGAGTATAGCGTCGTCGGCATCAAGCATGACGACGTTGCCCGAGACAGCTTGTCACCGATCCGGAGGTAACGCCGAATGAAGACCCCTGCCGTCCTGTCCGTCCTCGGCAGTGATTGCGTCGGCATCGTCGCCGCTGTCTCTGGCGCACTCGCCGAGGCGCACGCCAACATCGAAGACATCCGGCAGACTATAATTGGCGGCATCTTCTCGATGACCATGCTCGTCACCGTCGACGAAGATGCCACGACATTTGAGGAACTCCAGAAGCGACTTGCCGAGATCGGCGATACGATGAACCTCCAGATCACGCTCCAGCGCGAGGACGTCTTTCGCTTCATGCACCGCATCTGACGCGGCCACACACACGCGCTCACCTCATGAGCGCCCGCCCCGAGGAGGTCGCTCATGATCACCCCCGAGGAGATCGTCGAGACGCTCACGATGATCACCCAGCAGAACCTCGACGTTCGCACTGTGACGATGGGGCTCTCCCTATCAGCCTGCGCTGATTCCAACATCGAGACGATGGCGCGCAAGGTCTACGACCGCGTCACGTGGGCCGCCGAGAGCCTCGTCCCGGTCGCCGAGCAGATCGAGCGCGAGTTTGGCATCCCCATCGTCAACAAGCGGATCTCGGTCACACCGATCGCCGAACTCGCCGCAGCGACACAAGCGCACGACGTCTCTCCGCTTGCAACAGCGCTCGACCGGGCGGCCGCCGAGGTTGGGGTCGACTTCCTCGGTGGATTCTCGGCACTCGTGCACAAGGGTAGTGGCGACGGTGACAGGCGGCTGATCGAGTCAATCCCTGGCGCGCTTGCGCAGACAGATCGCGTCTGCGCCTCGGTGAACGTCGCGACCACGCGGGCTGGGATCAACATGGACGCGGTCTTCCAGATGGCACAGACGATCCAGGCAACTGCCGAGGCAACCGCAGATCGCAATTCCATTGGATGCGCGAAACTCGTTGTGTTCGCGAACATGGTCGAAGACAACCCGTTCATGGCCGGTGCGGTTCATGGCTCGGGTGAACCGGATGAAGTCATCAACGTCGGCATCTCTGGACCGGGCGCTGTGCGTGCGGTCCTGGCGTCCATGCCTCCAGACGCAGACCTCACGGCCATTGCCGAGGCGATCAAGATGACGTCGTTTAAGATCACGCGCGTCGGCGAGCTCGTAGCGCGCGAAGCGGCGAAGCGCCTGGGTGTTGCCATGGGTATCGTCGACCTGTCGCTGGCCCCGACACCGGCAGAAGGCGATTCGGTCGCCGACATCATCGAAGCGATGGGCGTCGGACGCTGCGGGGGGCCAGGCACCACAGCAGCTCTCGCGCTGCTCAACGACGCCGTCAAGAAGGGCGGGGCGATGGGCACCTCCTCGGTTGGCGGACTGTCCGGAGCCTTCATCCCGGTAAGCGAAGACCAGGGCATGATCCGCGCCGTCGAGAGCGGCGCACTGTCGATGGAGAAGCTCGAAGCGATGACGAGTGTCTGCTCGGTCGGCCTGGACATGATCGCTGTGCCTGGAGACACCACCGTCGAGACCATCGCAGGCATAATCGCCGATGAATGCGCGATCGGCGTCGTCAATTCCAAGACCACGGCCGTCCGCCTTATCCCGGCCATCGGTAGGGCCGTTGGCGACCGGCTTGCCTTTGGGGGCCTCCTTGGCGAAGCGCCCGTAATGAACGTCAACCAGTGGGCAGGAACGGACTTCGCGAGACGGGGCGGACGGTTCCCGGCACCGCTCCAATCACTGCGCAACTGAGAGCGCAAGCACAGCAATCTACCTCTCATCCTCCAATAGATACCGCTCATCGGAATAGCGTTGAGCGGTATCAATGCCGCGCCGATCAGAAAACTGCGCAGGAAAAGCAGCCCCCACGCGGCTCGCTCCTCGCGGAAGGCAAACGTTTCTTATCGGAGAGTTGGAGGAGTCATGAAGAAGAGCCTGCTTATAAGCGCGCTCGCGGCCGCCATTCTGCTTGTGGGTGTCGTCGCGTACGCCACAGCCGACCCGATCACCATCACCGCTACTGGTACCCCGCTCACGGCGACCGACACGGTCACCGTCTCCGCGGACATCAGCCCACTGATGACGCTGACGGTCACCGCCCCTGACACAGGACAGACCGTGGCCTTCGGCACGGTCGCCCCTGGCGACACGCCCACGAAGAACGTCGGTCTGGAAGTCAAGTCCAACCTGGCCTACGACCTGACGGCTTCGACCACAGGCTCCGACGCTGCAATGGGACTGACCACGAGTGGCATCGCCGTGTCAGGCGCAGCCGCAACCGCCAGCCAGCCCTACACGGACACCTACGCTCTCGACGTTCCGTGGACGACTGCTCCTGGCAACTACACTGCCCAAGTGACATACACCTTGATGGAGCACTAGACGCGCTGTCCTCCCCACCTGGCGCGTAGAGTCGCAGGAGCCCTGGTAGTCCCCCACACTACCGGGGCTCCACTCCTTCTCCGAGACGTTCACCCCGATGAGCGACTAGTCTCTCATCGGGGTGAATGCGCTCTCCTAGGTTCGCTAGCTATACATCTGAGGGGGAGAATTCGACATCCGCTGCTGCTCGCGCTGAGCACGTCGCCGCGCAGCAGTGGTCGCGATTCGACTTATGATCCCAACAACGATGAGCAGCGCAAGCACTCCCGCAAGCGCAATCACCCAGTACGGAATCAACCAGACATCCCGCGACTCGGTGATTGTGTCGGCGCCCGTATCGAGTGCCTGACCCTTGTCGTCAACCGGGCTCACGTCCAGCCGAACCTTGAACGGTCCGACCGGCATCTTCTCGGCCACAAGCGTGCCTGTCGCCTCGAGGTTGGTGCCCGCGTAGACCGTGGTCCCATCGATAGCGGTCTTGCGCTGAACCTCATTGTCTCCCCGGTCGAGCAGCAGCACGCGAGCCCCGATTCGTTGATCGATGTTGCCGCTGTTGCGAACCAAGAAGTCAAAGGGTATCTCCCCGCCAATCACGTAGGCCGGCGTGTTGAAGGGGCGAACCTCTAGCTTACGCACTATGTCGCCAGCCACTCGCAAGGTGATTCGAGTGCCGAGACGGCCGGAAACCATCGACTGCGTGCCCCCGCCGGGCTCTGGCTCAGCAAAGGATTCGAAGAAGATCACGACATTGTGGTCGCCTGCGGGCACGTTCGGTGGAACGGTGATAGAGAACGTCACAGGAACGCGTTCACCAGCTGGAATCACGACGTATGGGATGTTGCCCAATGACTTGCTGTCGGCGGGCATCTTGATGGTCGTCCACGACGAGGGCAGTTCACTGGATTGTATGTCCGTCTTGTTGGGCGTCTCGTAGCTGACATTGCCCTTCGAATCGACCTTCTGATCCGCCGCGTACACCATCACGTCAAGCGACTCTGTTCCACTGTTCACGACAGTAACCTCGCCAGTTGCTTGCTGGCCTGCGGCAAGATCGAAGTGGAACTTCCCCGACGACAGCCCGAGAGTGCGCACGGCATACGCGTGCGCAGGCAGGAGAATGAACGCAAGGGACAGCGCCGCCGCCGCTAGAAGAACGCGGGCGTCGCTCGCAGCACGGACTCGCATCAGATACCAACCGCCTCTCGGAATGCGCGGACTTGTCGCCTTGCCACCGGGATGTGCGTCTCATCACGATCCGAAGCAACCACGACGTAGCTCCCGTCCACGCGCAGAATCTCCTTCACCTTGTTCAGATTGACAAGGTAGCTGCGATGCACTCGTGCGAACGACTCCTTCACGAGCCTGTCCTCGAGTTCACCAAGCGTCATATCGACAAGATACTGGTTTTCGTATGTGTGTGCGTAGGTCGACTTGTTGCGCGCGGAGAGGAGCACGATGTCATCGATGTTGAGAAGAACGGTCCGGCCGCCCTTGCGCACCGCGAGCTTGCGGAACTCCGACTCCGCCGAACCGCCCTGGTCGGCCGCCAGGCTCCGCCGCTGTCTCGCCAGACCCTCCACTCGCGCGGCAAGTTCCATGACGTTGAAAGGCTTGGTCACGTACTGCTGAACGCCCTGTTTGAACGCGAGTATCTTCGCCAAGTCTTCCGTCTTGGCGCTGAGCATGATGACAGGCATGTCAGCAAGGACCGGGCTGTTGCGGATGTCCATGAGTGCCATCCAACCATCGACACGGGGCATCATTATGTCGAGAACCACCACGTCGATTCGTTCCGTACCGAGCACCTCAAGGCCCTCTGCGCCATCGGCTGCCCCGTAGACGACCATCCCCTCGGCTTCGAGCGCCGCACGGACCATGTCCACGATCGCCGCATCATCATCGACGACAAGCACATGGATAGGTTCATCGGCCACCGCTCGTTCCTCCATTTCAGCCGAATGGAACGCCCGACATACCAAATGCACGGTTCATCGCGCCGTTCATCCTAGGGAGGATTGTACCCCAGTGCGCAATCCCGTCGCCGCAACAACCTCAGGGGCGCGGAGTAGCGCCGTGCAAGCGGCCCGTGAGTCGCGTCCGCAGACTCGCCTCGCCGGACGTTACCGCATCGTGCCCCTTTGAATCGCTCGGCAGAACTCAACCGATGCTATCATCGTTGCGTTGCAGCCCTTCCGGTCGGCACCTACCACTACACCGCAGCAGCCCCGGAGGATTCACCGAATGCACCATCCACGCACATATCTGGTGTCGCTACTGCTCGTGCTCCTTCTCGGCACCGCCTCCCCTGCTCTTGCAACTGGTTCCAACTCCGATGCTGCGGCTCACCAGGCAGCTGCCGACGCGGCACGCTCGAAAGCCGCACAACAACAGGAACTCGCTCGTCAGCTCGAGTCACAGACCGCAGTCCTCGACGACGAAGTCCAGAAACTGCAGTCGCAAGCTGACGAACTCGAACCTCAAGTCGATGCGGCAACGCGTCGGGCCAAGTCGCTTAGCTCTCAGGTAGATGAGATGCGATCACGGATCGCTTCCATGTCCGCTGGCATTGCCGAGACACACGCCGAGCTCACCCGACAGCAGGCGCTTCTGAGCGTCCGAGTCGTCGCTAGCTACAAGGAGGGAGAGTGGTACTACCTTCGACTGCTGCTGGATTCCAAGGACGTGCGCGATCTCATTGCCCGCACCGAGTTGCTCGGCCGGGTTCTGAGCGCCGGTAGCGACGTCATTGCGCAACTGGATTCGACGAAGGATTCGCTAGAGAAGCAGAAGGCTGGCTTCGATCACGCATTAGCGGAACTCTCAGCCAAGCAGCAAGAAGCCGCCGCCGCACAAGCACAGATCAGCGAGCTACAAGGCTCCAGACAGGACAAGGTCGATGCTCAGCAGTCGGTGCTAGCGCAGAAATCACAGCTGCTTGCCGAGAGCAAGAAGAACGCGAAGCATCTGCTCGCGGTAGCCAAGTCCGAAGAAGCTGAGTCGGCTCGAATCAAGAGCGAACTCGCCAAGTCAACGCGAGGCTCGGGCAAGATCCACGGGACCATGGCGTGGCCCGTACCCGGGTTCCACCGCATCACGTCGCCCTTTGGAATGCGCATGCACCCGATCCTGCACGTCATGCGCATGCACACCGGCATCGACATAGGCCGCAATCCCAACAAACCGATTACTGGAGCGGCAATCGTGGCGGCCGCGAGCGGGAAGGTTATCTCGGCGGGATATCGAAGCGGCTACGGCTATACAGTGATGATCGATCATGGCAACGGCATCGTCACACTCTATGCGCACCAGCCGTCTGGCGGCATCAAGGTATCCACGGGGCAGCGCGTCAGCAAAGGACAGCGTATTGGGACCGTCGGCATGTCAGGCTATGCGACGGGGCCGCACCTGCATTTCGAAGTGCGCCTCAACGGCACGCCTGTCAACCCAATGAACTACCTGTAGCGAACGGCCTTCAGCCCGCTCCCACCAAGCGTTCTTTCAGTCCGCATTGAATTCCTGCATCGTGGCGTCAAGACCACGCTCCAAGATGCTGATAACCGCCTGCGCCGCCGACGGCACGGATGCCTCGAGTTCGTCCCACGCCACGCCCCTCAGCGACTCCAGCACATAGTCGGCGGCATCCATGCGCCCGGGAGGACGACCGACTCCGATCCGAACGCGCACGTAGCCATCACTGCCGAGACGTTCGTGCAGCGAGCGCAAGCCATTGTGGCCGCCATGTCCACCGTCCCGCTTCACGCGGATCTTGCCAGCGGCGAGATCGATGTCGTCGTGCACTATGACGACCTCTTCAAGCGGAACGCCGTGCTGCTCGACGAGCTTCTTGACGGCGGCCCCTGAGAGATTCATGAACGTTTGAGGCTTGGCAAGAACCAGAGTGTCGTCGCCAAACCGGACAGAGGCGACCTTGGCGCCCGCCTGGTCCTTCCAGTAGGTGGCGCCCAGGTCCTCGGCAAGAAGGTCAATGACCAGGAAGCCCGCGTTGTGCCGGGTGCGCTCATACTCGGGGCCAGGATTGCCGAGCCCAACGACGAGACGCGTCATGCGCAGACGCTACTCTTCCTCAGGCGTGCCACTGACGAGCTCCGGCTCAAGCGCCTCCTCCTCGCCAACCACTGCTTCTTCCTCAACTTCGAGGCGTGGGGCCTGCACGGAGACAAGGACCTCTTCTGGGTCATCAAGAATCGCAACACCCGAAGGCGGGACGACATCGCTCACATGTAGGCTGTCTCCAACCTCCAGGCTCGCGACATCTACCTCGATCGCCTCGGGAAGATCGCCCGGCTTTGCCTCAACGTTAATCTCGTGGAAGCTCGTGGTGAGAATGCCGCCCGCTTTGACTCCAGCGGGGTCGTTGACGAAACGCAGCGTGACGACGGCGTGGACTGGCTTGTCCATCTGCACGGCGAGAAAATCGACGTGGATGATCTGGCCTTTGATCGGGTTGGTCTGCATCTCACGGATCATCGCGTTGACCGGCTTCTTCTCGCCCTCCACTTCAAGTTCGAGGATTGTCGATCCTGCCGAATGATGCGACATGAGCTGCTCGAACTCGTGCCTGTCAATCGCAAGCGCAACTGTTTCGCGCTCCGGGCCATACAACACGGCCGGAATGCGGTTGTCCTGCGCAAGACGACGATTCGCCTTGCCGATGACAGTCCGAGGATATGCCACCAGAGTCGTTGATGCTGCCATAGCCGAATGGCTCCTTCCGATTCTTCTGCACGGAATGCCCGCGTCTGCTGAAGCGCTCTACAGTTGGAATTCCGGGTCGAAAAGCTCCGACACCGAGTCATCGTTGAACACGTTCTGTACCGCACGAGCGAACAAAGGGGCAACGGAAATGACGCGGATCTTGCCGTCTCTCTTGTCCTCCGGCACCGGAATCGTGTTTGTCACCACGAGTTCCTTGATCGGCGAAGCTTCAATCCGCTCATACGCGGGCGGCGAAAAGATTCCGTGCGTCGCGGTCACGTAGATTTCCCCCGCGCCTTGCTGCATAAGTGCTTTCGCACCCTCGGTGATTGATCCCGCAGTGTCGATCATGTCGTCAGCCATGATACAGGCCTTGCCCTCAACTTCGCCGATAACATGCGTTATCTCGGCGACATTGTGCTCTGGACGGCCTTTGTGCATGATCGCCAGCCCCGCGCCGAGCAGGTCTGAAAGCTTCTTACATGCCTTCGCACGACCGACGTCCGGTGACACAACAACGACGCCCTGCAGATCAAGGGACTGGAAGTAGTCAGCCAGAATCGGCAACGCCGTGAGATGGTTCACCGGCTGATTGAAGAATCCCTGTATTTGGCCCTGATGAAGATCCATCGTGATGACCCTATTGACCCCGGCAACCGTGAGAAGATCGGCAACGAGCTTGGCCGTGATCGGCTCTCGTGCCGCCGACTTCTTGTCCTGACGCGCGTAGCCGTAGTGGCTTATGACAGCCGTTATCGAGCGCGCCGAGGCCCTCTTGGCGGCATCGACCATGATGAGCAGCTCCATGAGCGCTTCATTCACTGGGGCGCTGATGGATTGAATGATGAAGATGTCGGCGCCGCGCACGCTCTCGAAGTACCGGACGTAGATCTCGCCGTTGGCGAACTTGCGAATCTTGACGTTGCCCAGCTCGATGCCCAAGTGCCGAGCGACACCCTCAGACAGCTCTGGGTTGCTCGTACCGGAGAACACCAGCATGCGCTTTGCTCCTTCGGGCATCTCCTGACGCACTCCGTTCTTTCTCGCAGTCCTACTCTTTGCGTTTCTCTCTACGGCGCTCAACCCAACCATCCACAACGACTTGGTCGGAGCGCTCAAGCGCAAGCGCCCCAGCGGGCACATCTCGCGCGATCGTACTGCCCGCAGCGGTGACCGCGCCCTCACCAATGGTGACTGGCGCAACCAGCATGGTATCAGAGCCGATGAAGGCCCCGTCTTCTATGTGCGTCTCGTGCTTCTTCTCACCGTCGTAGTTGCACGTGATCGTTCCCGCACCCACGTTGACATTCTTCCCGATGGTCGTATCACCGATGTATGACAGGTGCGGCACCTTGCTGCCCTCACCCACGATCGACTTCTTGATCTCAACGCAAGCGCCGGCCTTGCTGCCCGCCTCGAGCACAGCCCCCGCACGGAGATAGGACACTGGTCCAACGGTGGCATCCCTTCCCACGTCGGCACCGACGACGACGGAAGCGTCCACTGTCGCTCCCTCGGCGATGGTCGAATCAATCAGACGAGCATTGGGGCCGATCACAGCACGATCCCCAATAGTGGTCTGCCCAAGGGCGAACGTCATGGGCAGAAGCTCGACATCGCGACCAACGCGCACATCAGGACCCACCCATACGAGGTCCGGATCGAACATAGTGACGCCTGCGAGCATGTGTGCGCGGTTTATGCGGCTCTGGACGATCTTGTTCGCCTCCGCGAGCTGAACACGCGAATTCACGCCGATCGTCTCAAGCGGGTCCTCGGTCGCGCTGGCAGACACTCCGAGACCTTCACGCGTGAACACCTCAACCATGTCAGTCAAGTAGTACTCGCCCTGCGCGTTCTCGGTTGTCAGCCGGTCAAGATGTGCGAAAAGCACCTCGGCGTCAAAACAGTAGGTACCGGTGTTGACCTCAGTGATCTTGCGCTCCTGTGCTGTGCAGTCTTTTTCCTCGACGATCCGTGCCACGCTGCCGTCCCTCATGTCGCGCACTATTCGCCCGTAGCCAGTCGGATCCGGCAGGTGCGTAGTCAAGAGAGTCAGCGCAGCACCACCCGACTCTCGCATCGCAGCAAGACCGGCGATTGTGTCGGCGGAAAGCAGAGGCGTGTCGCCAGACAGTACGACAAGCGAGCCCGAGAACGCACCAACAGCGTCACGAGCGCTCATCACGGCATGGCCGGTTCCAAGCTGCTCCTCCTGCCGGACGCTCGACACGCCCTTTGGCAGCAACGCCTCGACCACCTCTGCGTGGTGGCCGGTCACAACCACGATCCGTTCGCAGCCGGCCTCGGAGGCGGCGCTCACAACCCAATTCACCATTGGCTTGCCCAAGACCTCATGCGCGACTTTGGGCTTGTCGGATTTCATTCGAGTGCCTTCGCCGGCGGCGAGGATGAGGGCGACCAAACTCATCGTAGGTACTCCTAGGTCTGCCCATCGCTGTCGTGTGCGCGACAAGGCGATGCGCACGTGGTGGCTGGGGCACCAGGATTCGAACCTGGATTGCGGGAACCAAAATCCCGAGTCCTGCCTTTAGACGATGCCCCAACACTCGGACTGTGCGGCGTCAAGCCGCACTGCAGTGTAGGGAGCAGCCTCGACAAGCGTCAACACGCAAGAGTAGAACGCGCGCTGACGAACACCCAGATACGTGGAAGGGCCGTCGGAGCAATGAGGCCCTCAGACTTCGGCCGTGACCTCGATTTCCTCGGCAGCCGCTGCAAACGCCTCGACACCACCGTCGCACGTGAACTGCTCGAGCACGGCCGCCTGGATGGCATTGCGCGCCTCAGTGTTGATCGGATGGCAAATGTCGCGGAAGTCGCCGTTGGGCAGCTTGCGCGACGGCATCGCAACAAACAAACCCTTGTCGCCGTTCACGACACGCAAGTCGTGAATGACGAAACAGTCGTCGATCACAATGCTGGCGATCGCGCACACCTTGTTCATCGCCACGGGCCTGAGCGTGACCTTGGTAATCCGCACTTCGTCCCCCTTTGACGATGCGGCGACCCCCCAGCCGCCCTTCAATACCTTGAGGTCTTGCATTCAAGAAACATCCGCAATGTTACTACCCGGACTGCGTTGGAAGAGCACACGTTCCGCAACCACAACATCGATAGGCTTGTCTACGTCGGCTCCAATGGATGCGTGTCGAGTGTAGATTGCCGAACACTTCGCACCGAGCAACTCCTCCATCTTGCGCTCTACGTCGTTCACTCGCAAACGCCCAGTCAAGTACCTGAACATGAACGATGCGCCGATGACACGTGCCATCCCCACGGCGCTCTTGCGAGTCTCAAACAATCGCTGCCCAAGATCCCGGTTCCGCCTCACAAGCTGCGGGAGGAGGAACATCATGTTACCACCTGTGACACGTCCTCCTGCAACCCGAACATAAGTGCGATGTGAGCCAGGGAACTGTTGCTCCATGTCCGTCGCCCGTACGAGCGGATATGCGAACTCGGCACCAGATGCGAGCGATTGCGATACGAAGTCGTCGATCGCCTCTGGAGTCAGCGCAGGAAGGTCACCCGTGGCCGCAAGTACAGGTTGATCCCCAAGTGCCTCGAAACCGGCAAGGGCGTTGTCGATGAACGAGGAATCCGACAGGACGAGGTGATCGACCAACTGGGCCCATGGTCCGGTCTTCGTGTCGCCTGGAATGACGACGGCAATCTGGGCAATCGTCTCCGCATCGTGCAGCGCTTGTACGACCCACTCGATCATAGGA
>Ga0315535_1000899_pt1 | contig 20494 bp, 18 predicted proteins | sample SalMarSW160220MG_2_FD_203092 | JGI IMG/M metagenome (GOLD analysis project Ga0315535, IMG submission 203092) | Salt marsh sediment microbial communities from the Plum Island Ecosystem LTER, Massachusetts, United States - Salt Marsh Sediment SW1602-20 ... | reverse complement strand
CAATAGAGCGAGATGGTGACTCGAATATATCAACAAAATCGCGTCTTCTACTTACTCGTTCCCCATTTGAGTGGAGGTGTGATAGTGGATACACTTCGATGTGCAGTTGGTCCTTTTTCGAGAACCCTGCAAGAAAGAAAGGTATCAGAATAACAGATTTTTCTGAATCTTCTTCAGCGAGACGCAGGGTGATCAACATATCATTGAGAGCAGTATGTTGATTTCTGAGTTGATTGATTGCAGCCTTTGATTCTGCTACTAATTTATCACTTCCAATCGATAGATCCTGTGAAGTATCAGCCAAATTCAAAACAATCTCAGACTGGCGTTTCTGGTCTCTTGAAAGAGCAGACTTACGCGCAGCTAATTGCTGACCAAGTTTCTCTAGCTTATCGCGTCTATCAATTGATTTTCCTGCAGATACTTTTACTCTCTCGGATTCGATATCCTCAATTTGTTTTTCTAGAGATGTAATACGCAAATCAAGTCGAGTTAAAACTGGAGTTACGCTTTCTTTTTGAGTTCCAACTAATGATTCTATTCTGGATCGAATATTATTCACAAGTTCAGTGAGTTCTCCTTCAATTGTATTTAAAACGACTGAAGTATCTTGAACCATCCTAATCGATTTGTCAAACTCAGACTTGCTGATCACACCTGTTAATACAACAGAAAATTCGTCGAACGTAGTGCTCAATGGTCTGTCCAACAATCTGCCAACTCCACGTGCAGCAAGTCCAGCTAATAGTCCAACAATAGTAGATGAAGAAGTATCAAGAATTTTCTTGATTTCATCACGAGTTGTATTGAGACATTTTAAAAGTCCTTCAGACGTGTCAGCATTATGTACCTGTTCCTGTAATTTATGTAGATTCGGTGATTTGAATTCCTGAATTACTTCAGAGGTAAGACCTAGTTGTTCGACTAGGTAATATCTATTCAACTCAGGAGAAGGAACAATCACAACAGGCAAGTAGGTCTTAAGGATAAATTCTAGATTCCTTCCCTCACGACGTTCCATTGCTCGTAAGACCATTGCCGCAATAACATAATCTTCGGGAACTGCTTGTTCCATAGGTTGTCCGCCTGCCAGTTGAAGCCTTCTTGTTGCTGTAACTGGAACAATGAGGTTGCGGCGGTTCAAGTCCATGGCGAGTTACCTTCATGTTGATGTCATGGGAATGCTTTTCATGTTTTCTTATCTTGCCTCCATGAGCGCGAACTGAATACAGGTGTTCTATTATGACGAGAAACTCTCCAGAAATCCTCCCATATTGTAAACATTGTGGGAGGTTCAAGGGAGTTGGTACTTGTACCAATCCGGAATGCGACAAGACACAGCAAGTAGACCCTGGAAGTTCTCGGGAGCAGTTCAAATACTGTGTGATTTGTTCAGCTCAAGGAGAACAGTCTTGTTACCGATGCGGACGCTCGTATTGTAAACAACATGCCACAGGAAGAGAAGAAACCAAATTAACAACTATAGACCAGCATTTAGGAACCTGCGTTATATGTGGAAAAGTCATCTGTGACCATTGTTGGATTTTCAATAATTGTGGCTTAGTGACATGTTTTGCACATCGAGAAGTGGAAGATTCAGATAAAATGTGAAGATTATAGGTTTGTCTCAGTTTTCTGCTCAGTGGCTACATGAGAGTCAAACATTTATGGAGTAATGCTAATCCACAGAATGGGGCGTCACATGCCAAAGGCAACTTTCATAGTCCACTTGGATGACTTTCATGGGTTTTTAGTCAGAGATCGGTATCCTTCGTCACTTACATTGAACGAGAAGATTCTGAATCTCATTTTCTATGAACAACAAAAAGATAAGAAAGAGGAGTTAAGCTACTCTAACGTCGAAGGTATGAAAATAGCAGCCTACAGTTCTTCACTCTATCCAAGATGGATGGTATGTTCAATCTTGAGTGCTGAAGAAGACTTTGATCTGCTTCGCGTGGAGTTAGCAGGTTCTGGAAGATTAATTCTTGCTATTCTTGCTGTTGATCCGGATTCATTCTCTTTGGAAGAGATATTGAAGACAGGTAGTGTTCTTAAGGAGTTGTCAGAAGAGCAGCGACTTGCAGATGTCTTCTTAACTCCATCATCAGCACTACTGTTGGAACGAATGCAAAAGGAAGGTATTGAGAAGGCCGCTAAATTATCAATTTGGCTCAGAGAGCAAATACAGAATAATGATGTCGACCTACGGGAAGCTATGGCACCTTTGATGGATTCCGGTGTAGTTAAAGTTGAGCTTCTTAGTAAGACATCAGAGATGGTATTCCTAGTGAAAGATGTATTTGGATATAGAGAACCCCCCGTTGATTCAATTCTTAGGACAAAGGAAGCAATACCATCAATTACTGAAAAATACCGTGAATTCGTGACTGATTTCTTTTCACCACCTCCACCCAATAAAGGGTACAATCCAACAGTACCAGTTGATGATGCTAATTCACCTATATTTGAGGATAGAGAGAAAATATCACGAATCATCGCGGAGAGGATTCAGTATAGAGTATTAACTTCTCTAAGGGATCAACCTTTATCGATTGTAGATATTTCTCAGAAGACATCACTTCCAGAATCAATAGTGAAGAAAGTGCTATTCGCTTTAGAAGCAGAAAAAATCGCTGTCAGGTTCGATGAGGGAGACCTTTGGGGATTATTGACAAATCCAAGAATTGAATCGTTCCTACCTGAATATGTTTTAGAAATCATCGCGAAGAAGCTAAAAGAGAAAGAGATATCACCGGAAGCAGCACGGCGACATCTAGAGCTCCTAATACAAACATGGGGTGTTGCAAAATGATTCGAGGCGTCTTTGTACTCGGTGAACAAGGGAATATGATTTATTCTAAGGAGTATGCTAAAGGCGACTCTAAGGCAGATCTAGTAGAATTTCTAATCAATCTTTCAGATTTTCTGAAGACTATTGACCTGGAAGACAAGACAGAATACATGAATGCTGTAATATCACGTATCTTCTATTCTAAGAAAGATTCATTCACCTTCATGTTCGTTGCAGATAAAGCAGATGACGCAAGTCAAATCGAGGAGAAAATGGGAGAACTTGTGGAATCGTTCATGAGAGATTATGCCAATTTAGCTCTGGCAAATCAGTCCCTTGATGGATTTGACGAGAAAGTTGATGAAATTGCAGTTACAATGGTGAAGGTTGCCATCTTAGGGTTTGCAGGCGTCGGCAAGACAACAACCCTTCATCTCCTACGTGGAGAAACGTTGCCTCTTGTTCATGACCCAACTATTGGTGTATCGATCAAGAAATTACCAGAGGAAATCAGTAATGCGAACATTGTTCTGTGGGACCTCGCCGGCCAATCTCGATTTAGTATACTATGGGCTAAGATGATTGCAAATGCACAAGTAGTAATCATAGTCACTGATAGTACTCTTGAAAACGTGCTACGAAGCAAGAAGCTCGTTTCATTGGTCAAGGATGAGGTTCCTGACGCAAAGGTTATTGGTATAGCTAACAAGCAAGACCTCCCGACAGCTCTTACACCAGAGCGAGTCGGACAGATTTTGAGCATTCCGACATACGAGCTTGTTGCTATTGATATCTCATACCGAGACCGTCTGATTCAGATTATTAGAAGAGCTATCCTTGAAGGTAAGGCTGAAGCAAAAGCGGCATAGTACCAAGCTCAATTCACACCAAACCTTATCTTACTTCAAAAGAAATATACATTGTATGCAATTTCAAATCAGACGATTGTGGATATTATGGTAGAAAATAACAAAGAGGATACTGAAGTCAAGTGTATTTTCTGTGGCAGAGACCTCAATCGTAGTGAAATGGTACGTTATAGAGGAGCGATCTCATGTAGGGATTGTGCTGAGAAACAAAAACCTGATTCAAATCCAATCATTAGACCATTTGTATATCTAGCCGGAATTGGATGCTTGATTGGAATGCTGACTTTTATTTACTTCACATTACACATTACTCTGTATTCACAGGTTTTTCCAACATCATACATTCAACCTCTAGGTCCTTTTTTTGGAGGAATGATCCTAACACAAGTTTTTGTTGCATTTGGGTTGTATGCTATCAATCGAATCCATCTCTATCAAGCAAGTATTATTGGCACATTGACCAGCCTTCTTGCAGCAGTATCTAGTACATTTGCGTTGTTTGATTTTATAACAGTAGGACCGTATTTCATTGTCAATGAAAGTGTTTTCCCAAAAACACTAGACTACTATCCAACAGCAATGGCTACGTACATCCTATTTGTAATAGTTACAGCATTAGCAATTCTATTACACATGGCAAACACGAAAACAGAATATGTTTCAATTATTTCAGTAGTGCTTTTTCTTCTATCAACATTAATAGTTATGTCAATTTGGATACTTGCTGGTTTTCTGAATATAGCAGCATATGCAGTGGCCTTTGGTTTCTTTGTATCAAGGAAACAGGGTCACGAAGAATTACAGATTCGACCTCTCTAATTAATAGATAAAAAGATTGAAATTTTAGAAACAATGCATCAAGGCAAAGGTTAAGAACCAAAAAGTGAAGTATCGCTTAACAGGCGCACACAGGTGAATATAGCATGTCTTTCGATTTAAGCGCAATGATGGAGAAATTAAAGGAAATCGAAGGTTTCGCAGAGAACGTAGCTGAAACTAAAAAACTCGCTGATACTCTTGCTGAAAACTTCAGTAAAATGAAGATGTCTATTAATCAGACAATTAATGACAGTTTTGCCGAGATTGCAAACCAGATTGAAGCATTGAGGCAAAATATGGAGAAGATGGAAAACGTCAAGACTGATACCCCAAAAGTTGATTCTCCGGCCCCGGCGCCAACCCCCAGACCTGTGCCAACGCCGGAGGTTAGACCAGCTCCAGAACCAGTTCCTGAACCAACGCCGGTGGTTACACCAGCTCCAGAACCAGTTCCTGAACCAACGCCGGTGGTTACACCAGCTCCAGAACCAGTTTCTGAGCCCGTTGCAGATTCAGCTGGAGGTAATGATCAGTTAGATTTCTTACTACAACAAAAAGACCGTCTCAAAGCGCAATTGACAGATCTTCGCTTCGACTATATGCGTGGTTATATCCCTGAAGATGAGTACAAGACAAAAGAGGGAGACCTTGACACTCAGCTTGAAGATTTGGATAAGCAGATTGCCGCTCTCAAATAGTCTAAAATAAATAATTTTAATGGCTCCTACTCCGAGAGATAACGGAGCCAATTCATTTCTTTTAATAATTTTATAAAATAAGAAGAGAGGGCGTGCTCTATCTGAGTCGCCCAGTTATCTGATTAATCAGACTATTTCTTTGTAGTCTTTTTCGCTGCTGGTTTCTTAGCTTCAGCCTTCTTAGGCGCTGCTTCTTTCTTCTTAGTAGCTTTCTTGGTCGTCTTCTTTGCAGCTTCCTTCTTTGGTTTCTCTTCCTTCTTGGGCGCTGCCTTCTTAGGTGCTGCCTCTTTCTTTTCAGTAGCTTTCTTGGTCGTCTTCTTTGCAGCTTCCTTCTTTGGTTTCTCTTCCTTCTTGGGCGCTGCCTTCTTAGGTGCTGCCTCTTTCTTTTCAGTAGCTTTCTTGGTCGTCTTCTTTGCAGCTTCCTTCTTTGGTTTCTCTTCTTTCTTAGGCGCTGCTTCTTTCTTCTTAGTAGCTTTCTTGGTCGTCTTCTTTGCAGCTTCCTTCTTTGGTTTCTCTTCCTTCTTAGGCGCTGCCTTCTTAGGCGTAGCTTCTTTCTTCTCTACAGGCTTCTTAGTTTGCACCGTAGCAGTTACCGGTTCAGGAGCCGTTTCGGGTTTAACTTCAAGGGGTTCAACGATTACTTCAGGTCTCTCATCCTTCCGTTCTTTACGTTCTCCGCGTTCTCTCCTCTGACGAGCTAGCTTACTTGGCTTGACTGCCCCAGGAGTTCCAGCCGCTATTAGTGCTTCATCCATCTCGTCTGTAATTACAGGTTTTGATGTAATAGAAGATGCAACTTCTTCGAAAACAGCTGCTGTCATAATTGGCACACCACCTTCTCGTTTCTCCATTTCGGATGGAGTGGTGTATACAGTGAAACCACCTTCTCTTATGTAAGGTATAAGTTCGCCCTTAGCTTCTTTCTCTCTTAGAAGTTTACGCGCAACACTCATCCGGATATTGAATCGATTTGCGATATCGTAATATGTAACAGACCTAGCTTTACCTAGGTACTCATCGATTCCTGACAAAACTTCAGGTTTCGGTACTGCGTCTCGAATTATTTTCTCGGTCTTGGTGGCAGATTTGCCCCACTTCTTTCGACTGATGGTAATTACTCTCCTAGATACAACTGACTAGGTCTGCGCGAAAATCCAGAGGTGTGCTTTTAAAGATGCTCATCTATCGGTCTTTCAGCATGGAAAATATCGCATTGAATGAAAGGATTGACCTCCTAAAGTTGGTAACTCGTTTAGTTGATACTGCATATCCAGAATTAAATCAAAGCAAAATCAGAATAAAGTGGGGTCGTAGTTGTAGTTTTGCATCCATAAGTTGGACACAAGATTTCAAGGTAGTTAACATCAAATGCAGTAACGAAACAAGAACTTGGCATGAATCTGCACTTACGGGACTTCTAGCTCATGAACTAAGCCATCCAGCTCGACAAAATAAACATCAGTTAGAATATAGTACAGACCTTGATGCTATCGAAAGAGGCCTTGGACCATATTTAGGAGTAGAGCGATTATTTGCTGGGAAATATGATGATTATGTCATTCTAAAAGGTAAGGACAGATATCTTGGATACAGATCCATTCGTCAACTACTAAATGAAGAGGAACTGAAACATCTAGATGCACTTCTAACTCAATTAAGACTTATACCAAGTAAGAAAAGAATGCAGAAGCAGGTTCATCATGATATTATAATTATTCATTCAGAAACTAACACTATAATACAAGTAGAAGGTCATAAATTCAAGATAAGTACCCTGAAGGATAATGTTGAAGTTAGAACAATTTTGAAAGATAATACTATACACGTAATGATTGATGATGAAGAGGTGGGCTACTTTAATAGCCCAACCAATTAGCAGTTTGATATATCCTTACGTTCACTAATCTTAAGTTTATGTGAAACACTTACATCACTATTCGGTGGGATATCCTCAGTCACCACGCAACCAGCAGAAATGATGCTATTTTCACCAATACGTGTTGCTGGGTAGATGGATGCGTTTACACCGATAACTACATTATCACCCACTATGGCACCAAATTTTTGTGAAGGTATCTGGACACCCTCAAGAAACAGAGGAGTGCTGCCAGGCCGCCAGTTCCATAATTGAGCCCCAGCTTCAATGCATGTATCTGCTCCAATGAGTGAATCAGCCAAGTATGTCATCCGTCCAACATTCACCCGTTCAAAGACCATGGTGTTTCTCATTTCTACAGAATATCCAATCCGCACTCCATCACATAGACTACAATAATCACGAATTAGTGAATTATTGCCGATGTAGACCTGTTTGCCAATATAGATTGGACCTTTCAATGTTGTATAGGGGCGTATGATACTTCCTTCATCTATATACACCGACCCTTCTATTACAACACTTGGATGAACATCTGCAGATTCAGCAATGAAACTACCCTTTCCACGAAGTTGACGGTCCATTACGATTCTATTTGCGTTTAGTATATCCCAAGGCCAAGTGAACTCAGCCCATTCCTTTTCCCATACTGCAGCAGATACTTGACGCCCACTTGCAATGAATTCTTCGAAAGCTTTTTCCATCTTCCCGTGTTTTTCAAGTAATTCAAGGAGTTCTCTGCTAAAAACGGAAATACCTGCAACAGCATAATTACTCACATATCGGTCCGGACCACCCTTCTCAACTAGTTTCTCGACAACACCATTAGCACCGATTTTTACTGTACCGAATTGTTCTGGATTAGAAACAAGTGTGACGAGTAATGTCACATTCCCGCCAATTGTCTCGTGATTAGTAAGTGTTCTCTTAACCATTTCAGGTTCAACAAGAACATCACCATTCACAAGAAGGAATTCTTCTTCATTTTCAAGTTCCTCATGAGCTGTCAGAATTGCATGTTCTGCACCTTCTTGCTTATGTTGAATGACATACCTGAATCTAACGCCTTGATCCCCACCCATCTGGAAGTGATCAATCAATTCTTCTCTTCCGTGCCCAACAACTAGTATAATGTCGCGAATCCCATTTTCCACAAGACTATCTATGATATATTGAAGAACTGGTCGTCCAGCTATCATTAACATAGATTTCGAGCGATTGGTTGTCAGCGGACGAAGCCGCATTCCTTCTCCAGCAGTAAGCACAAGCGCTTTCATATTAGTCACACTACTTCTTTCAGTACTAGTGCGCATAAAACTGTTGGCTGTTGTGAAATTGCACCACTTAGGGGTCTAAAAGTTTGAAGTAGATTCGCCTCACGCCAGCACCAACATTTTTGGATTTTCCAATACTGATGCTTCCTATCTCACTTGTATTAGCTACATGCGTTCCAGCGCACGAAGCAGCGTCATATTCACCAATTAGGAGTACACGAAAATCTTTCACAGATTTTGGTACCATTTCTAAATACCTAGTCTGATATTTCCTTTCTTCAAGAAATCTTATTGCTTCATCCCGAGGCATATTTCGAATCTCAACCGGGAGATTCTGCCGCATTATTGCATTAACACCAGATTCTACTTCACGTTTCATTTCTTCATCAAAAGATTCCAATGGAGTATAATCAGCTCTACTTTCTCCAGGCTTGATGTTGTTCCCTTTGGTCTCAACACCATAGTTTATTTGAAGATATCGCGAAAGTATGTGTTGGCATGTATGGAATCGCATGCATTGATACCGTCGATTCCAATCGATTATTCCGTGAACAGCTGTACCAACCTGGAAAGGAGGCTCATCAATCAAATGGTGTATTTTACCTTCGATTTTCCTTACTTCTTTCACTGCAATTGTTTTTTCACCAGTAGAGATTTCACCACGGTCACTTGTTTGACCACCACCTTCAGGATAGAAGGCAGTTTTGTCTAGAACCATATAGCCATCCCCGGATTCTATCACTTCAGCGTCAAATTCTTTTAGATAGTTATCGCTCATGTGTAATAGAACGGTCATTTTTAATTTCGCCTCAAGTTTGAGATGTTTCTCTTACGTTTCGCCACTCTTCGACTGCGAGATCCTTTGCATTTTCAAGTTCATCATCAGATAAGCCTAGTTCAGGTGAAGCTGCTTCAATCATTGATCTGACTCCCTTTTCTGTTTCTTCTTCCATAATCCCATCGATGATAGCACTAACAGTGCCTTCCAGAACATTGCGCTCTTTAAAGAATCTAGCTAGGGGAGTATTAGAAACCGGTACATATCCACTTGATGCCGATGCTTGTAAACCGATAGCTCCTGTTTTTGATTCGAACATCTCAGTAATGATTTCCTGACGAGAACGAACTGATGGAACTGACAAGTTCTTACCTTTCCTTATCTCGTTTTCCATTTTCTGCATCTGTTTTATCAGATGACCCTTCACTCTGACATTGGATTTCTTCTGCTTTTTTGGTTTATCTTTCTCAGGATTCTTCGCATCTTTAGGCTTTCTTCGGAGACCCACGGCAATAACAACTCCAATAATCCACAATGTTCCAATCAGTATCAAGGGGTTTGAAAACAATCCTAACATGAAGTCGAGATTATCGGGCACTTGCATAATTGGCCACCCCACTGTTACGGATTTACAGTCAAGCAATATGTTTTAGCACAACGTCAACTTTAAGGTTTATCCTGACGTGACAAAACTTGTAATTCTTGGTGAACGTCATGAATAGGACAAGAAAACTGCTTGATGAGTTGGTTTCTGGCAAAACAACAGTGGATGAAGTAGAAAAACAACTCAAGACGCTATTAATTGATAGCATCGGAGAACTAGCTTTACTCGATGTTAATCGAGAAACACGAAGTGGAATTCCGGAAATTGTATTTGGTGCAACAAAAAATGCTGAAGATATTACGCAAATTGTTAGAAGTATGTTAAGGTCACATAATGTAGCATTAGTAACAAGATTGACTCAAGAGAAACTGGATATTTTATCGAGCAATTTCAAAGATGAAGAAATAGAAACATTTGGAAAGGATCCAATTCTCGCAGTACTGGTGAGCAGCAAAGGTTGGTCAGTGAAAGAAACAACTGGGAAGATAGCTATCATCACAGCTGGAACGTCAGATATTCCATATGCTAAAGAAGCTGAGGCTCTAGCTAAACTTGTAGGCGTAGAAGTATTGAGCTACTATGATGTTGGAGTGTCTGGAATTCATAGATTGATTGAACCAATCAAGGAAATTGTATCAAAAGATGTTGATGCTTTAATCGTATTTGCGGGAATGGAAGGAGCTCTGCCTACAGTTGTTGCTGCATTGGTTGATATTCCAGTGATAGGAGTCCCAGTACCAACAGGTTATGGTTTTGGAGGGGAAGGTGAAACTGCACTAGCATCGATGCTTCAATCTTGCTCACCTGGACTTGCAGTAGTGAATATTGGAAATGGTCTTGGTGCGGCTACCGTAGCATCACTCATCGCCAAACGCGTCGCAAAGTATAGATCCTGAAACTACCTATCGAATTTTCCAGCAATTCCAAGGTAGACATCGACAGATTGGTATACTTGGTCTAATTTTACAAACTCATTGGGTTGATGTGCCTGCTCAATCGAACCAGGACCACAAATAACATTCATAATACCAATTTTGGGTTGAAGTACAGAACAATCAGTTCCATAGGTGGCGCTACTAAGAGTAGGTCTGTTTCCTGTGATTTTTTCAACTTGTTCAACAGCAATTGTGACTATCTCTGAATCTTGTGGAGTTATGACAGCAGGCTTTCCATGTATGTATTCGACCCGGACTCTGTCAGAGAGACCAATATCATAAATTCGTTCTTTCATTTGTTCTAGCAGAGAATCTGGAGTTTGACCTTTCACAGTTCTCATATCTACTTGAGCTTCACAGTGTGCAGCAACCACGTTGACTTTGATGCCACCTTGAATCAGTCCTATACTTATTGTCGGAGACCCTAAGAAATCATGTTGCTCGTAGGGATATGGTTCTGATGTGATTGCATTTAGGGCATCCATACAAAGTTGTATTGCATTCACTCCCTCTTCGGGTCTAGAACCATGAGCTGCCTTTCCTTCCGCAATAATCTTTGACCAGAACATGCCTTTCTCACCAACGAGTACCTGAAGATCAGTTGGTTCTGCACAAACTCCGAATTTGACACCATCAAGCACACCACTCTTTGCAACGTCCTCCGCGCCAGAACAACCACTCTCTTCATCAGAGGTTGTCAAAACTAGAAGCGGTTTGTTATGTTTTTCTTCAGTATACAGAATGAGTGCTTCAGCAAGAGCTGAAACAGGGCCTTTCATATCGCATGCGCCTCTACCATAGAGACAACCATCTACTATCTCAGAAGCAAATGGGTCATAGTCCCAACTATCAGGATTTCCGATTGGAACAGTGTCCATATGCCCGTGCATCACGAGTTCTCCTTTCTCATCATCTTTACTTGAGAATATCAAATTTGGCCGATTACCTGATCCAACAGATTTGCATGAAATTCCGTGCGCTTCCATATGGTCTTGAAGAATCTTAGCAACCTCAACTTCACGACCAGGCGGATTCTCGGAATTTGTGGCAATCAAGTCCTTCAAGAGAGATAGAACGCGGGATTCATTCATTTTCAACACTAAGAGCCTCAAGAACAAATCATTGCTAATAAGGTTCTGATTAAGGTGTGGACACTTTCATAAGGAATTGATACAATAATACACGTGGCAATCGATGACGCGGTTACCCCTGTCTGAGCATTTGCTTTGCAATGAAGAACCAAGAGCAACCTGAGATTTGCCACCCTTTTACTTACTTGCAAGAGAATGAATTGCTGTATTGACTGAAACCCACGCCACAGCACCAATCGGTTTGGTGAGCGGGGGAGAGAGATTTGGACACCAATCGCAACATTAGTCAATCTCTAGATCTCATTAGATGTGATGACGAGTCGATTCTTTTCAAGAACCACTCCAAACTTCTGACCATCGTCTGTGACGACAGCGACATCTTCATCTTGTAGGAATCCTTTAACCCTCTTCCTAATACTACGAGACGGGAGATCGCCGATGCTTATGATGTAGGTTTCAGTCATTGATTAAACTCCAGCGGATGTTGTGATAGCGCGACAGTCTAAGAGGGATGCAAGACTTACACCTATCATGTGCATCGTGGTATATATAGGAAAATCTGACGGCTGATGCTAAAGAAATAGGCGGAAATGGCGTCTATCTCTATTTCTGGATTCTAATCTACGTAGTACTTTTAGTAAATAGAGTAAGTACTATGATTCAGATTATATCATTTGCAGGCACCTTAACATTTGGCCAATTACTAATGACCACTCAACAGAATGAATCAACGCAAAATTCTGAGCTCTTTTTATTTTTATTTTCTGTAAAAATCGCGAAATAATCTAACAATGAAAGATTGTATTGGAATAGTGAAATGTGAGGCATAAGATGGTAAGTGGTTGTCAAAGATGGGAGAGAATCATAGGAACATTCGTAGCGAATCTTTTGAATGTGATTGGTGTGGAGTCACGTCTACCAAGGCAGCGGTTACTACAAAAAGGAAAACAAAATTCTATTGTTCGCTAGAGTGTAGTCGTGCAGAGGATTTTTCTGTCTTTGCCATTCTGTCATCATTCGGGTTCATAACCAGTTTTGCGGTTCTATTCATTCCAGTTCCTGACATGTTTGGTATGAGTTTGTCGGCAGCTATCATAAGATTCACCACTTTATTTTGTGCATTTGATACTCGGAAGGTCCGTAGAAGAACACCAAGAGGCTCAGGTCAAGAGTAACATATTGACAATGATATTGGTTGAATCCAACTCACAATAAGGGTTAAGCACTCGGAATTCGTTCAATATCATTTGTAATCATAGTAGATACTGTATTAATTATACTACCTGGAGGGAAAGAAGGAAAATAATCCCTGTAGGTCTCAATAGATCTACAGGATTAAGATAATACATCTCCAATCAAGGATTGTATGCAAACGGATGCCTTGCAGAATCCTTCCTTGCAATGATCTCATCAACACTCTGTCGTCCTTCAATAGCACGACGAATAGCATGCCTTACAGCTATGAAATTATTGATGTGAACTCGCTTTGGATTTGCAGCACTAGGATGAACGAATACATTCACTGCTAGAATTAGGTCTGGAACCAACTCATGAGGTATTACCATATCGGTGATGGTTCGTTTGACTGCATCTGCGACCGCTTTCTGAGCAACATCGTAAACCATCTTCTTATGTTGCTCGGAAGTGATTGTGACTGTGGGTGCGAATACTGTTGCGAGTTCGAGGTCTTTAATTATATTCGATGGATGAGTTCCCTCGATGATTTTTCCAGCATTAACGAGAGATTCCTGCATCGGACCATCTCGAATTCCTAAAAGGAGATCCACATGCGCGACTTCAGTGTTACTTCCAAAGAGTGCTTCTCCATGAAGGAGTGTCAGGTCTTTAACTGTATCAGGGACCATTCCGATAGCCTTTGGATATTCTTCAGCAACAATTGATTTGTTACCCATCTTAAAAGTAACGGGGCCACGAGGAATCATTTGCAAGTCTTCAAGGCATGCACGTAATTCGTCCAGCTCACCATATCCCAATACATCGCCAACCAGAAGTGGAGGTCTAGCTTGCCCTACAGGCACTCCAATCATGTTCAAGGCTGCTTTAACAGCAAGACCTCCACCGTTGTTCACAAAGATACGAACGGTCTTTTGGATACTGCGTTGGACTATCATAGCTTCTTTCAAATCGCCATTAGCTAAAGCTGTCTGCATTTTGATATATCTATCAGGAAAAACATTTGCACTAGCTAGGATTGCACCGTTGCATCCTGAGGCAAGAGCCGGGAGTGCGACTTCATCATGACCAACTACTACCTGAAAATTTTCAGGGCGGCGAACCAGAATTGTTGTAAGATTGATGAGGTCTCCACTGGAATCTTTGAGTCCTATGATTCCGTCAATTTCTCGCAATCCGTCAATCATTGTCCAATGAAGGGGGACACCAGTAACTTGGGGAATATTATAGACAAAGATTGGGATATCACTGTTGTTAGCTACTTTTTCAAAGTGCTCGTAGATTTCTTTTGGAGATGGTTTCAGAAAATATGGTGATACGACAAGAGCTGCATTAGCTCCTAATTCTACAGCACGTCGAGTCAATTTGATTACATCATTAGTGTATGCAGCCCCAGTACCTGCAATAACGGGAACTCTACCCTTAGCGGCTTCGCAGGCAATTCGAATTGCATCAACCTTCTCTTCGAACTTCATACTAGTGAATTCACCCGTGGTTCCACAGGGAACGATGCCAGTTGCACCTGCCTTGATTACATAGTCAATCAAATTTCGAAATTGTTTTTCATTCACGCCATTCTCATCAAAGGGAGTTACAAGAGCTGGGTAGACGCCATGGAAACGAAATTCTTCTTCAGACATTTGAATTACCTCCAAATCCCAGCAAGCGCAGTTTCAACAGCTTGCTGTGTTGCAGTCACTATTTCGCGACGATCTCTCGAATCAAGATCAATATCCAATGCGATAATAGCTATATCTTCAGTCATTGCTTTCGTGGGTATCTTTCCTTTTTTAAGAAATGATGCTACAGCTCTAGCAGCACCAGATTGGACAGGACCGTAGAATAATGATGCCTGCCTCATTGATGTAATTTTACGTGTGGGAAACATTAGACTACTGGGTTTCACAGGTAAATTCGGTTCTAAAATTACAGTCAGTCCTTCATGACCATGTTTCGCCCTGGTGAGTAATTTCACAAAAGCATGGCCAATAGATCCTGTCTTTGGGCCAGCTACAACTCCTACTGAAACAGTATCATTTGATGCTTGACTTGTCATCAATCCAGCAGAGTGCCCAAGAGTGATTCCTTGATTCTCAAGTACTTCCAGAATCCGAATATCTTTCTGTATTGGTTCATAGTCGTGCTTGTCAATGACACCGAGTTTCTCAAGTTCTAGGCGAATTTCATCTTTTATCTCTGGTGTCAATGTACCACCTGCGTTAAGGGGCATTCGACTTCTTCCAGCCTTTATACCCATCATTCTCAAGGCAGCCTTAATTGGTGGGGCAGCACCATATTTCAGGACCATGCGTGCGAAAGTTTGAGCTTCACGCTGAAGTTTAGCAGCTTCGTCTAGCTTGTTGGACCTTGCTAACTTCATAACTTCAAGCCAGATATGAGGAATAACATTAGCTGAAGCCATGATTGCGGCGTTTGAACCTGCGACAACTGCTGATAAAAAGGCTTCATCTGCACCGCAAAGGACCTCAATCTTACCCTTAAGTTTCTGAATCAATTCGAGCAGGTAGGGAACATTTCCACTACTGTCCTTTATTCCTACTACATTGTCAATATCAGCAAGGTCCTCGACAACATTAGGATTGAGCTGACCTAGAGTACATTGGGGAATATTGTAGAGGATAAGAGGGAGTCCGCCTTTGCTAGCTATCGTAGCATAATGCTCGTAGTACCCTTTATCGGCAGGTCGTAAATAATAAGGAGAGATTACAAGCGCGGCATCGCATCCAAGATCTGCAGCATACTTTGTCAGCAACACAGTAGCTTTAGTACTGTGTTGACCTGTACCTGCAATAATAGGGACTCTTCCATCGACAAATTCTACTGTTAATTTTAACAGCTTCTTTCTTTCCTCAGTGCGCATGTAAGAGAATTCACCAGTAGTACCAGCGGGGACGACACCTGTCACACCCTTACTAATAGTATAGTCAATAACTTGTTTGAAGCCGTCCTCATCAATATCACCGTCTCGAGAAAATGGTGTGACAAGGGCTGGCATTACACCCTTAGGTTCGAACTTAGTCACGCAATCACCTTGGTAAGATGCAAATTGGTCGTGTATAAATGACCTTCGCTTGAAGAATTCTGATTAAAAAAATGAAAGTTGCTTTATGGAAGTAGTGTTTAAGAAAATCCATGCCTGAATTTGTGGTTGCTCTTACGACATGTCCCAAAAATAAGAGCGAGAATCTAGCTCATAGTCTCGTTGAGGATCGTATCTGTGCTTGCGTAAATATTGTTTCAAGTGTGAGGAGTATCTATCACTGGAAAGATGAGATTGTTGTTGATGAAGAATCACTCCTGATTATGAAGACGCAAGAAGACTACAAGGAAATCCTTTGGGAATCTATCAAGAAGATGCATCCATACGATGTACCAGAATTCGTGATTCTTCCAATTATGTGGGGTTCAACGGACTACCTCAATTGGATATCAGAGAGTATTAAGGATTCAAGTTGACCTAGGCAATATCTGCTCTTCTTGCCGCATATACCAGTGACTCATTGAAGTACTTGCCAACAATAGCGCTTAGCCCTGGACCAATCACGTAGTTGATTTCTCCTGGGAGAAGCTCTTTGATATTTGTTTTTGAAGTCAACTTACCTTGTCGCTTGAGAGTAGCAATCTCACGATCAATTGTAGCCTTTGCTTTATCCCATGCCATCGGTTCTGTACCTTTTCCAGCACCAATCAAACCATCCTTTATTTCAAAGAGTGCTCGCATAATGAAAATAGACAGGTTCTCAGAATCATTTGCTTCTTTGATGAATGATTTCTTGTGTTGAGGACATTGACCATCTGGTGTCACTGTGCCACATGCCGTACAAATTAATCGACCTCTGTTTGTCTTGATGTAATAGCTAAGTAGATTTGAACACTTTACGGTATCACTCTGAGTCCATTCGAGTCCCTTTGTGCCAACTCTGCTTATTGCACGGAATACAGTTGCACCTTTATTTTGAAGATACATCAGGACATCTATTCCGACTCTCTTTGATTCAATTGCCCGTGCTTCCTTCTCTTTTACTTCGAATGCATATTCTTCCTTGGATAGCTTTTCAAGACGTTCCTGTCGCAGAAATCGCTGCATAACGTCATAGGCAATTGCGTAATTATCAAATTCTAAGTTCTCCATATTAAGAGGTTTATCGATGATTCCTTCAAAGACAGGACTTGGAGTATTCTCAAGATCTTTTCCAGCTGCCATCATATCCTTACTTGAAAATCTTGCATGCATCCAAGTGCATATACTTGTAGCATCCAATTCTGGATGCATGATTTTCATCTCGTAAATTCTCATTGATGCTAAATCTATCAAAATCTCCTCTCTTAGAAATTGGAGAGTGACATCAGTATCCTCATAGATACTTTTCAGAAGTGCCTTGATTCTTAGTAAATCTTGTTTTGAACGAATATATGATTCAACTACCCTTGTTAAGTTAGTCAGGATACTCGTAGTGAAGTGCCAGATAATATCTAACTTGATAGATGCAGTTGTTTCTTCTTCTACTCTCGCCTGACTGAAATCTTTTGCCGATGAAACACCTAAATTGCTCAAGGCTCCACTCTGGACCTGCGCACGGATTTCCATTAGCCGAACCATCTCTTCAGGTGGCGGAACTCTCATCTTCTTCTTCAATTCCTCCAGAACTTCGATTTCCATACCAACCAGAGTCTTTCGATCTTTAACCAGTATATCCAATGTGATTTTATCCAACTCAGCGGCATTGAGACCCCTGGATTTGAGCATACCTTTGACTGGGCGATTCATGGTATTCTCGAGTTTTTCCAAGGTCTTCAGGGAGCGTTCGAGCATCTCCAACTCTTCTTTACTCACCTGCGGACCTGAAGGAGATTCATCCTTGCTTTCATTCAATAACTTGAAACCTTCCGCAATAATAGAAACATCAGATATTCCTTTTCTGCGAAGTTGCGCTCTCATATCATCTACGCTGATTTGGAGGAGATTTGAGAGAATTTCTAAAACGGAATCAGGTTCCGATGCGAGAATATCAGAGAGAGGTCCAGTAACATAATCTCCAAGTTGATTTTCGTAATTTTCTATTGTAGTTGGAGTATCGAAGTCTTCTTCTATGACTTCAAGAAGCCCAAGTCTTATTTTGTGTGCAATCTTGATGCTTTTCAAATCATCTTCTGGTTTGCAGAACTTCTTAGAGATTGCATCAACAATAGAATCCCAACTTCTAGGTGGTATTAAAGCTTCAACCAACCGTCCTTTAGCATACTCAATTCGCCCATAGATTTTTTCAAGGCCCATCTTTAGGATAGTTGTTTCTGGTACTTCGGATTGATGTTCACGCAGAAGCTCTTCTCTTAGTGTCATTGCACTCTCCTTGAGTCCTGATGCTTTTGTATAGAGTTCATCACGCCATTGAGGACCCCATCCAGTAACTTCCAAAATGAGATCAATATCATGATTCGGAGTATATCCAGCAGGAATCTTACGCAAAGATTCCTTCACAATACCAATTATCTTTTCTTTGATATCAGGTGCTGAACTGTTAGTTCCTACAAGGTCATTGCATAAACTGATTGTTAATTCACTCAAGATACGGGAAGTGTCAATCTCTTCACGTTGTTTGTCCGCAAACAACTGACGAACTTCAAGTTCAAGCTGGCGACGTTCTTCTCGCCCAAGTTGATCTTTACCTTCTTCAGGTGTATGTTCAGAAGAGTCTGTTGCATTGAGTAGACGAATTCCTTGGTAGCTGTGAAGATAGAAGGAAGCGAAGAAGGAAAATACATCCTCTAGAGGTTGCGTTTCAGAAAGAATTTCGGAAAAGAGTTGTCGATCGCGTGTGCTTCTCATGTGAGTTGCTAAAGCCTCTCTGAGCAGAATTTCTTTTCCAGCTTCGCTTCCTTGTCTGGTTTTTAGTACCCACGAACTTGCCATTCATATCACCTTAGAAAAGTACTCCCTATAGAAACAGTCAAGCTATCAGCATAGTATTCGTATGTTACAAGATAGAGCAAGTCAGAATTTTTAGGATCTCTTAGATACACACGAGATATCCGCGGTAGTAGTCGGCCAAGTGCACGTATTCGAGATTCCATTAGATATTCTAAGAAGTCATTCCCAATATTGAGACTGATTGAATCAACTGCCCCGATTCCTTCTGATTGTAGTCTCAGAATTCGTCTTGCAAATGTCTCTTCCATTCTTGTTTCACGTTCCTTCATCTCCGACAATTTGCCATAGATTAGATCACGCAGCTCAACATAGTAATGGAGAGTTGGCTCTGGTTGAGGTTCTGGTGGAAACGATTTCTCTTGTTCGACAGGATGGTCTCTTCTAATTGCCTCAATTCGTGGTTCAAGTGGTGAAGGGCGCTCAGGTTCAAGAGGCGCAGGTGGAGGTTGAGGAACATATCCTGTTTCATCAGGGACTATTGAATCCATAGCTATCTTTCTTTGTTCTAATTTTTCCTGATATTCTCGGAGCGTTTGAGCATAGGTTGCAGTCTCAGTTTCAAATTGTCGGGTTGCATCTGCTATCAAATTCTCTCGATTTTGCTTTCTTTGACGTATACCTTCGTTTTCACTCTCGATTTCCGTACACAAGGCTTCCCACTCTGCAAATTCAGCTTTGAAAATTGCTTCTTTTGCATCAGCATCAGATTTCACACGATCAGCCATGGAAGTTGCAGATATAGCTTGACCAAGGACTTCATGAACAAATTCCAATAAGTCTAGAAGAATCTCGGAACTTGGTTTGGAACTATCAATACTCTCTTTAAATCCTTCAACCCAAGAACGTGCTTCCTCCAGCCATGCTTCGGATTTTTCACCAGCACTCTCAACAGCGTTTGCAAGTTCCGATACAATTGTTGTCCCTTGAGAGTCAGACTGTTCAATCATCTTACGTATGAATTGCTTGGATAGAATAGTATCAGCAACATTTGGAATCACATCTTCAACAGTACTTTGGAAAGTATCTAAAATCTCCATGATTGCACGTCCTTTTTCATTAAGAGGACCATCAGGTTGTGGAACAGAATATTTCTTCTGTATCTCTGAACGAGCGATTTCAGCTACATCAGAAAAGCCAATCAAATTCCAAACATCAATACGTTTGAACGTTTCAATCATTTCTCGTGTTATGATATCCATCAATTGGATGTAATCTCTATACTCTGTACCTGCATAGGATTTCTTTGAAAATGCAGCATTGAGTTGCGATTGAACCTCTGCATAAAATTTCTCAAAAAGCATACTATCGGTTGATTCCATTCCTTCAGTCAGAGCTTCTTGGCGAAACTCTCGCAGTGCAGAAAAGAATGCTTCTCGTGCCGCAGAAACCACGAGATACTGGTCAAGCTCCTTGGAGAAGTATTGTGTCACTTTCTTTGCATTTGCTACAGCATAGCTCAGAGTTCCTTTTAATTGCCAAGCATGCATCTCTTCAGAACCAATAACCTCACGCTCAAGAGATTGGATGAAGCAATTTACAATTTCATCAGCAAGTGTCTTTTTTATTCCTGAAAATCTATCAACATTACTTTCAATATCTGCAAGAAGGGCAC
>Ga0315535_1000898_pt1 | contig 20495 bp, 17 predicted proteins | sample SalMarSW160220MG_2_FD_203092 | JGI IMG/M metagenome (GOLD analysis project Ga0315535, IMG submission 203092) | Salt marsh sediment microbial communities from the Plum Island Ecosystem LTER, Massachusetts, United States - Salt Marsh Sediment SW1602-20 ... | reverse complement strand
AATCTGTCTTTGTTTATAAATGTAATTATCTTGAGTATTTCCTGTTGATTACAGATGTAACCCTTCTTATTTGTATACATTTGTAAACGTAACTGTTTTAGTTTAGTATTTACGGGGGTAAATCTTGCAGGATTGCTTTAAATCAGAAAATCCTCACGGGGAGTACGGGCAGGGTTCAAATATGCAACTCTGAAGAGGTTAATAAAAAAAATAAGTTTTCCATAGTTTTATCCTTTAGATTGTATTTCTTTAAAAACAAAAACCAACCTATGCCAAAAAAACGATTTTCTCTCCCACTCCACTTTCAGATCATCATAGCCCTGGTTGCCGGAGGCTTTTTCGGTTATTTCTTCCATGACAAGGCAATCTATACCAACTGGGCAGGTGATATTTTTCTCCGGGCACTAAATATGATAATTGTCCCCCTGATACTTCTCTCGATTTCAACAGGGGTTGCAAGTGTGGGATCGGGAGGTAATCTTGGAAGACTGGGTCTGAAAACTCTTGGATTCTATGTGTTGTCGACCTTTCTTGCAATAGTAACTGGTTTTTTCTTTGTTTCGACAATAAAACCCGGGATTGGAGCTGATCTGGGATTCAAGATGCCTGTTGAAAATCTTTCTGCTCTATCCGATAGCTTCGGACAGACTCTCATAAAGATTGTTCCCACCAATATTTTTGAGGCCATGGCTCAGGGCCAGATGCTGTCAGTCATATTCTTTGCCATCCTGTCCGGATTTTTCCTCACAAAGCTCAGCCACAAGCCACAGGTTCTGTTGATGGATGTACTGAATGCCGGACTGGACGTCATAATGAAAATCACCCTGTTTGTGATAAGGTTTACAGCTATCGGAATTTTCAGCATCACCGCAAAGGTGATAGCACAGCAGGTAGAAATGGGGAACCAGATAAGTGAAGTCATAAGCAGGCTGGGATTATATGTAATAGCCGTCCTGTCGAGTCTCATCATACATGCCTTTGTAACATTGCCTCTCCTGGTCAGGATCATCGGGAAGGCCAAACCGTTCAGGCACATGAGAAATATGGTAACACCGCTGCTTACAGCTTTTTCAACCTCCTCATCAAATGCAACGCTTCCCCTGACCATGGAAGCTGTTGAGGATAAAGACGGTGTATCCAACAAGATAGCCAGCTTTACCATACCCCTGGGTGCTACTATTAATATGAACGGCACAGCTTTATATGAATGCGTGGCCGTTGTCTTTATTGCACAGGCCTACGGGGTGGATCTCAGCTTCGCACAGCAGCTTATCGTAGTATTCACAGCTCTTCTTGCTGCCATCGGTTCAGCCGGGATCCCTATGGCAGGACTGGTAATGATGGCGGTTGTTCTGAAAGCTGTAGGTCTGCCTCTTGAAGGCATAGGGCTGATACTTGCAGTTGACAGGATACTTGATATGTTCCGTACTTCCGTGAATGTATACGGTGATACGTGCTGCGCTGTAATAATTGCCAAATCGGAAGGTGAAGACCTTAAGGTATGACAGATTAAGTGACAGCCGTTGCGAAATACTTTACAGACTGCTAATATCTAATTGCACGAACCGGAACATCCGGAACTATCATCTGAACAACAGGTGTGATCATCAGAGCTTCCGCATGAGGAACAGGAGTGTGTTGTACCTGCAATTTCATCTGCGGTGGCATCACGTACTTCAATGATCTTACCGGTGAAATACAGATCGACACCTGCCATAGGATGATTGAAATCCATCTTCACAGCAGTATCGCTTATTTCGTTTATAACTCCGTTTAAGGGGTTTCCATTGGTGTCCATCATTGGCACATCATTCCCCACGCGGCATATATCTTCATTAAGTTTACCTTCAGATTCAAAAACCGAGATAGGAACATCAACAATTAACTCCTCCCTTCTTTCTCCGTATGCATTCCCCGCAGCAAGTGTGAAATCAAAATTATCACCTGTCTGCAGATCGTTGATACCGGATTCAAAATACGGCAAAAGACGTCCGGTTCCAAAAACAAACGACAAAGGATGTGATTCCTTCAGAACCTCAATTATCCTTCCGTTTGAATCTCTTTCCCTTAGCTCATATACAAGGGAAACCATTTTGTTTTTCTCAACTTTCATCAGCTTTAAATATTTAGTATTAATCCGGTTAACAAAAAATCACACAGTAAAAAGAAATTACCTGCCAGCCGGCATTCTAAAATTTTCAGCAAGAACATCAGAGCCTTGTCCGAAAAGTTCAAGGCGCAAATATAATTCAAAAAAATGGCAGATAAAACTCAAATTGATTTTCCGGGCACACTTCTGTCAGAATGTAAAACTTACACGGAAGTCCGGATTGCTGTATATTCCATACCCTGAGTCATTTAAAACCCAGAGAAACATCAGGTTCAATGATGCCCTCCTGCCTATTTGCTGGCTTATTCCGGGACCAGCCAGGACAGTATTAATATAGAAGCGATTTGAATTATATGTATTTTGTTCTTTCCAGAAAGAGGATTCAAGGCTTAGCATCTCATCTTCAAGATGCAGAAATATACCTGTATTGGCCCCTAATGGTATGAACCTGTTAATATTCTGTATTACAACAAATTCCAGGTATGCTTTTCCGCCATATATATCAGTCTTCAGGTCCCGGTATTTAAAAAAATGATAATCTGGTCCAAGGGCTACTGCAATTTTGGGACGAAGCCATATGCCGGCAACAGGTGCGATCTGAATATCAGTAATGGTTCCGAACTGTAAACCCATGTTACCACCGAAAAAAAGTCTCTCTTTGAGAGGAGGAGTATCATCATTCCTTAACCTCTGTCCGTAAACCGTCAGACCGGACAAATAAAATAATACTATGAACAACAGGCATGCCAGCTTTCTCCCCTTAAAACTTACAAAACTAAAATGGGTCATCACTACCGGATTTATTTTATTTCATCATCTATTTACTTAACTGTACAAATAAACGAAAAATATCACGTAATAATATACCGGTAATCATCTTTTAACATTAAGTTAATCATGACTTCATATTAACTATCATATATTCCTGTATATAAGCTTATTATAAACTTATTTTTCTATTTTTTCAAATGAAGCCACGATACCCCTTATGAGTGAGGAACTGAAACCATTATGCTCCATTTCATTAAGTCCCACAATTGTACACCCTTTAGGAGTTGTAACCTTATCGATCTCAAATTCAGGATGCTGATGCCTTTCAATAAGTAATTCGGCTGCACCTTTTACTGTATGGTTGACTATGACACTTGCAGTAGCTGCGTCAAAACCTATCTGTATCCCTCCCTGGATCATGGCTCTGATGAACCTCAGGACAAATGCTACCCCGCATGCTCCCAGTATGGTGGCGGATTCCATAAGGTCCTCCTCAATTGCCATGGTGGCACCGATATGATCAAAAAGCTCCTTTACTGTCCCGGCAGCAATCCTTCCGGCCTCGTTATGACTTATACACGATATTGATTTTCCAACACTGGCAGATATATTGGGCATTGCCCTGAATATTTTTATCTCATTTCCTGTTTTTTCCTCTATCTGACCTATGGCGACACCTGCTGTTACTGAAATAAGGGTGTGCTTTTCAGGATCAATATGATTCCTCAGTTCATCAAGTATCCCAAAAAAATTATAAGGCTTAACGGCAATAATTATTATGCCTTCCTTTCCAATTGCACTTACGTTATCTGATGTAATAGTAATCCCGGTACTCCCCAGGGATTCAAGTTCCCCGGTGTTTCTCCGCGTCACGGTAATATCACCCGGATCAATGCCACCTTCCGCCAGGAATCCATGCAATAAAGATAATCCGATGTTTCCGCAACCAATTATAGCCACTTTGTTCTTTATCATGTCTGTTGAATTTTTGATCAGCCTGCGCTCTTCAAACCAGCAAGGCTATAAAACTGATTTTTAACTTTATAAATATAATGTAAAATATATATTTAATTATTCGCAAATATAGCCGTATATCTTAATATATGTAATAAATATCACACAAATGATTTATTAATTTAAATACTATTATTAAATAATTATTTCCAATATGAACTATTTATAAATATCTTAGTAATAAAATTTTTCATAACGTGCAGGAACCATGAATATCATTATAAGCGGAGGAACCCGAGGCATAGGCAGGGAGATAGCGCAACAGTTTGCAAAAGACAACGGCAACCTTGTAATAATTACCGGAAGGAACAATGAGGCTCTGGAAGAATTATCGGTTAAATATGAGAACATATTTCCTGTACGCATAGATATTTCTGAGTTTGATAAGCACTCAGGTTATTTCCTTGAGAAAGTCAGGGAATGTTTTGACAGGACAGACATACTGATCAACACGGCAGGTTTACTTATAAAGAAACCCTTCATGGATTTTTCATACGAAGAACCCAGGCTGATTTTGGAGACAAACTTTTTTGGCCCGGCAGCCCTGATCAGAACCATGATACCATATATGAACAGAGGATCCCATATTGTGAATATTTCAAGCATGGGGGGATTTCAGGGAGCCTCAAAATATCCCGGGATGTCATATTACAGTGCTGCCAAGTCAGCGATAGCAAATCTCACGGAATGTCTTGCCGGTGAGTTTGCGGATTCGGGCATAAGTGTTAACTGCCTGGCCCTGGGAGCTGTGCAGACGGAGATGCTTGAAGAAGCCTTCCCTGGCTACAAGGCTCCTGTTGATGCCGGGTCAATAGCAGAATTCATTTTATATTTCGCTGTAAACGGGCACCGTTTTTTTAATGGCAAAATCTTACCGGTAGCAGTGAACAACCCGTAATAGGAAAAAGACAGGAGCAGTAATCAATATGTTTTGATCTCAATTTTGCCGTCGAGTGCCAGGAGGCCATTATAAGCAAGAGCCTCCATCTCATCTTCCCCAGGGTAGACAACTACGTCAGCTATAAAGTCAATCAACGGCTTAATAAGGTTCACTGTATCTTCCTGATAGGCAATGCCTCCGGTAAGAATAACTGCATCAACTTTTCCCTTAAGGGCTGTAGCCAAAGCACCAACAGCCTTTCCGACCTGGTAAACAAATGCATCTCTTATCAGTGCGGCCCTGTCATCGCCTTCACCTGCGCGCCGGCATACTTCCATAAAGTTGTTTGTCCCAAGATATGCAACCATCCCTCCTTTACCTGTAAGCATCGATCTGATTTCCGCATGAGTAAATTTGCCGCTGAAGCACAGGTCTGCCAGCTGCCCTGAAGGAAGTCCGCCCGCACGTTCGGGAGAAAAGGGGCCATCACCGTTAAGAGCGTTATTAACATCCACTACCCTGCCCTTTTCATGCGCACCCACACTGACTCCTCCTCCCATGTGAGCAATTATCAGGTTCAGTTCTTCATATTTCTTACCTGCAAATGATGCATACAGCCTGGCTACGGCTTTCTGGTTAAGAGCATGGAAGATTGATATACGTTTTATAGCCGGGTGACCTGATATCCTGGCTACCTCCTTAAGTTCATCCACAACCACCGGGTCAACTATATATGCTTCAGAACCCGGAAGTGCGGATGCTATTTCATCAGCAATAAGCCCTCCAAGATTGCTTGCATGCTCTCCGAGCAAGCCCGACCTCAGGTCTTCCTTCATCCTGTCATTAACCTTGTAGATACCCGATTCAATAGGCCGGATAAGGCCTCCCCTTCCCACCACAGCCTTTATTCGGCTGAAGTCAGTTCCGTTATTCAATAATTCGCTCATAATCAAATCTTTTCTGAACTGAAACTGATCAACAATTTTCTTAAAGGGCTGCAGCTCTTCAGTTGTATGGGAAAGATTTTTCTCAAACATCAGCATACCTTCTTCAAAAAGAGCAAATTTGGTGGATGTTGAACCTGGATTTATTGTCAGAACCAATCTTTTTACCATAAATCAAATTATTGAAGGACCTGAACTACATATTGTCAGCCCGGCTATTTAATCAGGTCATCAGGCATGATAGCGCAATACAGTAATATTTTGATCTTTCACTTTCACTTCTTGACATAACAATAACCGGTTTCTCCGTTCCCCTAATAAGACCGGCCAGTTCTCCTTTCCCAAACAGCATCAGTCCTTTATAAAATGGATTACACGATTCAAGAGAAGGGAACAGGAGTATATCGGCATCGCCATCAACAGGAGAATTAACTCCTTTTATCACAGCACTTCCCTTATCACAGGCGAGAAATATATCAAGAGGACCATCCATGACACAGTTCTTTATCTGGCCTCTGTCAGCCATCTTGCACATTATTGCATAGTCAACCGAATTATTAAAATGCCTGCTCATTTTTTCCGAAGCACCGATCAGCGCAACTTTGGGTTTCTCTATACCGAACTTACCGGCCATCTCAACAGCATAGCGTGCCATTGATATCTTCTGGTCAAGATCAGGGAAAGGTATTACTGCAGGATCGGTTATAAACATAAGTTTATGATAACCAGGAACTTCGATAGCAGCTACATAACTCAGTACAGCACCGGGTATCATAATGCCCTTTTCCTTATCCATTACTGCCTTAAGGAACTTATCAGTTCCCACCAGTCCTTTCATTATAATATCTGCCTCACCATTGCGGGCCATTCTCACGGCTTCTTGAGAGGCTTCATATTCATTCCCGCAGGAAGAAATCATAAATTTATCCGGATCAATCCTTCCCTCCATGCAGGTTTTTTGAATTTCAGATGGTTTACCTATAAGAACCGCCTCAATTAAGCCGTTTTTTACAGCTTCATCTATGGCGCCAATGGTATTGCTATCCTGAGCCCACGCTACGGCTACACGAAGCTTCTTTTGAAGCCCCAGGACCATTTCTTCCATCTGTCTTAGGCTTGTTATCATATTTTTACCACTTACTGGCCGCTGCCGACAGGAGAATACTGTCAAATTTAGCCTGCTCAGAGTCAGACCTGGATGTCAGCACTATCGGAACCAGGGCGCCGAGTATAATAGATGCAACTTTGGCCTTTGCGAAGAATACCAGTGATTTATACAGCACGTTTCCCACCTCGATATCAGGCATCAGCAGCAGGTCAGTATCACCGGCGACATCACTTTTTATCCCTTTATGTTTTGCACTCTCCAGGCTTACAGCATTATCAAAGGCCAGTGGGCCGTCTATTAAACAATTCCTGATCTGGTCACGCTGATTCATCTTTGACAGCAGTGCAGCATCGAGTGTTGCTTCCATATTCTCATTAACCATCTCAACAGCCCCCAGAACGGCAACCTTGGGCATCACATAACCCAGGTTATTTAAACAGTTGACCGAGTTATTGACAATGGCTATTTTGTCTTTCAGGTTAGGAGCAATATTCATTGCAACATCTGTAACGGCTATCACCTTATGATATGTTTCTACTTCAAAAAGGGCAAAATGTGACAACAGGTTACCTGTCCTTAATCCCCATTCCCTGTTAAGTACGCAACGAAGAAGGGTTGATGTTCCCACTTTACCTTTCATTAATATATCAGCCTGTTTACTGCTGACCATCCTTACAGCCATCTCAACCGATTTATCAGTCTCCGGTTCATGGATTATCCTGAGCCCTGAAATGTCATAATTGTTCTCGGTACAGATATTCTGGATTGTTTCCTTATCGCCGACAAGAATAGGTTCAATGATATCCGCTTTCCACGCCCTTACAACAGCTCCCAATGAATGCTGATCCTGCGCAGCAGCAAGTACCAGCTTTTTTCTTGGACCACCTTCAACCAGTTTTTTAAGATCATTAAGGGTTTTTAACACCATAAATCCTGTTTTTATATTAACTACTCTGCTTCCTGTTCTCCACAATCTCAAGGGTTTCGGAAGCTATTACATATTCTTCATTTGTCGGAACCACCATAACCTTAACCTTCGAATCTTCCGTATTTATGAAAGCTTCCTTACCACGTAAACCCTCATTGGCATGTTTGTCAAAATTCATCCCGAGGAATTCGAAATCCCGGCAGATATTTTCACGGGTTTCCCATGCATTTTCGCCAATACCGCCAGTAAAGATAATAACTTCAACCCCCCCCATTGCTGCTGCATATGCTCCTATATATTTTCTCACCCTGTATTCATACATCCGGAGAGAAAGGATAGCGCGGCTATCACCTTCATAAGCTGCAGACTCCACCTCTCTCATATCAGAAGATATCCCGGAAACGCCAAGTACACCACTGTGCTTGTTAAGCAGTGTATTCAGTGCTGAAAAATTTATTTCCTCTTTTTCCATAATAAGCGTAAGCGCACCGGCATCCACGTCTCCCGATCTTGTTCCCATTATCAGTCCCTCAACAGGTGTAAGTCCCATTGAAGTATCCACCGATTTACCATCTTTAATGGCTGTAATGGACGCTCCGTTACCCAGGTGACATGTTATCATCCTTACAGAATCATATTTCACTTTAAGTATTTCACAGGCTCTTCTGGAAACATAACTGTGGCTCGTGCCATGAAAACCATAGCGGCGTATACCATATTTTTTATAGAGCGAATAAGGAAGCGCATACATAAACGAGTAGTCAGGCATGGTCTGGTGGAAGGATGTATCGAATACCCCGACCTGGGGAGCATCGGGTAACAGATTCTTCATGGCATTGATTCCTTTCAGGTTTGCCGGGTTATGAAGCGGAGCCAGATCTGCGCAATCCTCAACTCCCTTTATGGTTTCATCGTCAAGGTAACAGCTTGCCTTAAAGGTCTCACCTCCATGTACCAGCCTGTGTCCCACGGCATCTATTTCCTTCAGGTCTTTTATCACACCCCTCTTTTCGCTTATAAGTAATCCAAGTACGTATTCAATTCCCTTCTGATGATCGAGTATTTCTCCTTCAAGTTTGACTTTATCTCCATCATGCCGTTCATTTTTCAAAAAAGAACCCTTCAAGCCTATTTTCTCCACAATCCCTTTTGCCAGAACAACATTGGTAGTCATATCGATAAGCTGATATTTAATGGAAGAACTACCGCAATTAAGAACTAATATTTTCATTATAAAAGATGTTTTTATTCAATTTGGTATCACACGATGCTGTTATTCATTATGTGATAGCTCCTTTACTACTTTCACGCCGTCGTTATATTCATAGAATCCCCTTCCGGTCCTTCTTCCCCACTGGTTGGCTCTTACAAGCTTTTTAAGGAGAGGAGAGGATTTATATTTCAGATCTCCGAACTCATCATAAAGATTCTCACACCACCGCAATATCTTATCCAGCCCTATCTTATCGGCCATCTCGAACGGTCCCAGCGGAAGACCGAATCCAACTTTCATTGTAAGGTCTATATCTTCCATTGAGCCTACTCCTTCCATTAATATCTCACATGCTTCATTTATCAGAGGAACAAATAGACGTGTACTGATAATACCGGGAGATTCCTTAACAGGGACTACCTTCTTTCCTATAAGGTTAGCAAATTTTAGAGTATTCTCATAAGCTTCATCTGAAGTGTACAGACCTTTAACTATCTCAACAACCCTGGCATCTGCCTCGGGTGTCAGGAAGTGGAAACTGACACATCGGTCCTTATAGGTCAGGTCCGCTGTCAGTTCCGTAATAACCTGTGTACTTGAGTTAGTGGCTATTATAGTATCCCTGCCGACGTGGAGCTCAATTTTCTTAAGAATGGCTTCCCTGATATCACGACTTAATTCGCGTGTTGATGACTTTATTGCCTCAATAACAATATCGCAGTCCTTTAAGTCCTCATAATTGAGTGTTCCCTTTATACGCGACAAAATACCAAGTTTCTCGGAATTTGTCATGCCCCAGCGTTCGATCATCCTGTCAAGTTCCTTTGCCAGCTCTTCGTAAGCCTGATCGATCTTTTTCTGTGTTACCTCAAGAATAACCACATCGAGCCCCCTGGAGCTGACCATTCTTGCAATATTTTGTCCGACAGTCCCTGCTCCTACAATCCCTACACGCGAGAATAATGTTTTTGACCGCGTCTGCTCCGATAATCCATAATCCTCAAGATGTTCAATATTCTCTTCCATTGTTAATTATGTGTTTTGATCCCTAATGCTTAAGCATCATATTATTTTTAACCATGACTTTTATTTCTTCAAACCGGCAGCCTGGTTAGATGTTATTGCTATCATACTGACAATATCGCTTACAGAACAGCCCCTTGACAAATCGTTGATCGGGGCTGCCATACCCTGAAGAATAGGTCCTATGGCTTCAGCATGCGCGAGTCGCTGAACCAGTTTATAGGCAATATTACCAGCATTGAGATCAGGAAAGATCAGTACATTGGCCTTACCTGCTATGGGACTGCCCGGAGCTTTGCTTTTTCCTATGGCTTCCACAAGCGCTGCATCTCCCTGCAGTTCACCATCTAGCTGCAGATCCGGAGCCATTTGCTTTGCAATCCGGGTGGCGTTTACAACCATGTCAACCATCTCATGCCTGGCACTGCCCTTTGTTGAGAAACTGAGCATCGCTATCCTGGGTTCCATCCCGGCAATTGCCCTGGCTGTATGAGCAGATGCTATTGCTATCTCCGCCAGCTCATTCTCTGTAGGATTGGGATGTACCGCACCGTCAGCAAATATTATCACCCCATTTTCGCCAAAATGCTTATCCTGTAATATCATAATAAAAGCTCCGGAGACAACAGTAATACCCGGAGCAGTCTTTACATACTGGAATGCAGGTCGCAGAACATCACCTGTTGCATGATCCGCTCCTGATACCTCCCCATCAGCATCTCCGTTTTTTATCATCAAAACTCCAAGGTAAAGAGGATCCTCAATGAGTTTTGAAGCTTCCTCCCTTGTCATTCCTTTATTCTTCCTAAGTTCAACCATCAAATCAATATAATGATCCTTCTTTTCATGCGATCGCGGATCAACAATAGTGGCTTTTGAAATATTCTTTAATCCCAGTCCTGAAGCATGTACCCTTATCTCTTCCGGATCACCAATAAGGATTATCTGTGCAATTCCCTCCTCCAAAGCCTGATCCGCTGCCCTGACTGTCCTTTCTTCATAACCTTCCGGGAGGACAATCCTCATATTTTGTTTTTTGGCATTTTGTTTAATATGAGCTAATAATTCCATTGTGTATCAACGTTTTAAGATATTCGAAATAATTTGTTAAATGTACGAAAAAAAAGTCCTATTAAACAATTTTGATTAACATGATTAATATCAGGATTATTCTTTTTTTAAAAATATTTTCACCAAAAGGTGCTCTGAAAAATCATTTATGAATCATTTTCATAAATTTGCAGTCCAAATCAGAAGCAAAAATGGATAATATATTAACGGCATTAAATGAACTTGGAGAGATACTTGAAGGCGACCTCAGGTATGATGATATTACCACGACAATATATTCCACCGATGCATCTGTTTACAGGGAGAAACCGACAGCCGTGATATGGCCAAAAACCAAATCAGACCTGGGAAAAATTATACAGTTTGCAGGAAAGATGAGGCAGAGCATAATAATGAGAGCCGGAGGGACATCTTTAGCAGGCCAGGTAGTGGGAAAAGGTATCGTTGTTGATATTTCCCGTTATATGAACCACATCCTTGAAATAAACAGGGAAGGCATGTGGGTAAAAGTTGAACCCGGAGTTGTTCTTGACGAACTTAACCTTTCCCTTAAGCCTTACGGCCTGTATTTCGGTCCTGAGACATCTACGGCTAACAGGTGCAATATCGGGGGTATGCTTGGGAATAATGCATGTGGTTCTCATTCTCTTGTATACGGATCCACAAGAGAACATACTCTGGAGATCACAACCCTCCTGAGTGACGGGTCAGAAGCTGTATTCGGACCGCTTGGGAAAGTGGATTTCAGAAAAAAGCTGAAACTTGATAACCTGGAAGGTAATATTTACAGGAATATTAACAGCATCCTAAGTGATAAAAGAAACCAGCAGGAAATAGCTGAAGGATATCCCGATCCGAAGGTATCCAGAAGGAATACCGGGTATGCACTTGATCTGCTTCTCGATTCGGAAGTATTCAATGAAAAATCAGACAGGAAATTTAACCTCTCTAAGATCATTGCCGGTTCTGAGGGTACTCTTGCCGTCACCACTGAGATAAAGCTCAACCTGGTTCCCCTGCCACCTCCGGTTAAAGCCCTGGTATGTGTTCATTTAGCCGAACGGAACCAGGCTTTCAGGGCCAACCTCATTGCATTGAAGCACAGACCATCTGCAGTGGAAATGATGGATAACCGTATATTGAAACTGACAGAAGGTAATATTAGCCAGAGAAAAAACAGGTTCTTTATTGACGGACAACCTGGAGCAATACTTATAGTTGAGTTTGCAAGGGACAAAGAAGAGGATATTGACAGGGATACAACTGGTATGATAAGGGATATGGAGGCTGCCGGATACGGCTATTCATTTCCTGTTGTAAAGGGTAACGATATTGCAAGGGTATGGGACCTCCGAAAAGCAGGACTTGGTGTGTTGGCTAATATGAAAGGGGATCCCAAACCTGTCACACTTATGGAAGATACAGCTGTAAGCGTGGAAGCACTGCCCGAATACATCGACGAAATAGAGAATATGCTGGATGGATATGGTAAGGACAGCGTATTCCACGCGCATATCGGTACCGGCGAACTGCACATCAGACCTGTCCTGAATCTTAAAGATCCTGGTGATGTTGAAATTTTCAGGAGCATAGCAGTAGATACAGCCAGAATTGTAAAGAAATACAGGGGATCCCTAAGTGGTGAACATGGTGACGGAAGACTCAGGGGTGAGTTTATTCCAATGATGCTTGGCGAACACAATTACAGGTTAATAAAAGAGATCAAAGAATGCTGGGACCCGGGTTATATATTGAATCCCGGTAAGATAATCGATACCCCTCCCATGAATTCCCACCTGAGATATATTCCGGGAAAACCGGTAAAGGAGATTGAAACAATACTCGATTTCTCTGCCAGTGATGGAATAATCAGGGCAGCGGAACGTTGCAACGGGTCAGGAGACTGTCGTAAATCATCCCTTATAGGTGGAATAATGTGTCCCAGCTATATGGCAACAGGTGATGAGGATAAAACCACCCGGGCACGTGCCAACGTGATAAGGGAATTTATGAGCAAAGAAGGAGATCCATGGGATCACAGGGAGATATATGAAGTGCTTGATCTCTGTCTCGGTTGCAAAGGGTGCAAATCGGAATGTCCGTCAAGCGTTGATATAGCCAAGCTTAAATCTGAGTTTCTCCAGCACTGGTATGACAGGCATGGCATTCCCCTCCGGACAAGACTTATTGCCTATATAACCACCGTTAACAGTTTGGGCTCGCTATTACCTTCAGTCTTTAACTTTTTTGTAAAGAACAGCATAACTGCCGGGCTGATCAAAAGGATCACCGGTTTCGCAAGGGAAAGATCCATACCTCTGCTCCATAAAACCACACTGAGAAGATGGGCGGCCAGGAATCTTCAACATCTGAATCCGGACAATCCTTCAGGCCAGGTATGTCTTTTTATTGATGAATTCACCGATTATAACGATACTGAAATCGGCATTGCGGCAATACAGCTTCTTACATCACTTAATTACAGGGTTATAACAACAAATCACACACTCAGTGGTAGAACCTTTATCTCAAAGGGACTTATGAGAAGTGCAAGAAAAAAAGCAAGAAAGAACATAACTTGTCTCTCAGGAATTATCAATGAAAAACTGCCGCTTGTAGGAATTGAACCATCAGCAATACTTGGATTCAGGGATGAGTATCCCGATCTTGCGGGAGAAGAACTTAAGGATATGGCAGGCAGCCTGGCATCAAACAGTTTTATGCTTGATGAGTTTATTACCGCCGAATTCCGGGCAGGACGAATAGACAGAAACCTGTTTACCGATGAAAAAAGATCTGTTATTCTGCATGCCCACTGCCAGCAGAAAGCCGTTGCTTCTTCAGCCAGCACCATATCGATGCTTTCCATCCCACCTAACTATACTGTAAAAGAGATACCATCAGGTTGTTGCGGAATGGCAGGTTCGTTTGGTTATGAAAAGGAACATTATGAATTATCAAACAGGATAGGTGAACTTGTCCTTTTTCCTCAGGTCAGGAATGCAGAAGAACAAACTATAGTAAGTGCACCCGGAACAAGTTGCAGACATCACATTAAGGATGGCACGGGAAAAACAGCACTTCATCCTGCAGTGGTGCTGTATAATGCTCTTAAAAAATAATAGTGTGTATCCTTTTGGACAGGTTTATTAAACAGGCTCGAACTGTTTCTACTGTTTAACAACTTCAGAATTATAATAATCTGTTAAGATAGTGTGCAACAACGGTTTGTAATACAACCAGAAAAATCTTCGTGCATCATCAGGTTTATCGGGTGAATAGAGAATTCCTTTGAGTTTGGAAATAGCTTCAAATCTGGATGTCCAGTAAGGAATGTCTGCATCTGTAAAATCGCCTGAAAAATAGTAAACATTCTGCGGATCGGGCATTTTAATGGCTGCCGGAAAAATATTTGAAAGATTGTTAGCGGCAAGAAGGCTATCTCCTGATGCGGTAGTGGATAATGAAAACCTGGATATTATTTCATTCTGCATCGGATCGATTATATCAAACCAGTGGTCAAATGCAACTGACCCGACAACACCGTACTTTTCTACTTTATCCTTATCTGTTACAATATGCGGCATCGCATCCGTCAGGCTTTTACCTTCTTCAAGGACAACAATTGATCTTTCATTTATCAGGACAATCCCAGGTTTTGTAAATTTCCAGGGTTTCATGTAGGACTTGCGGTACATACCAGCCATCCAAACCGGGAAATCATATGATGTTGTATCAAGTGAACTGAAGTATTTTCCGGTCCATCCGCCGTATGATATTCCAAGTCTTTGCTGTATCCTTACCGATTCGAAGGGCGGAGTAGGGTAATCGAATGTATTATACTCAAGGATGATAAGTTTATTGCGGTCTTTCATCTCTTTTATAAGGAGATTGTCGTTATTGTTCAGTCCGCCGTAGATCTTCCTGGATCTGCGGCTTTTGCTTATTCCCCTGTACCAGTCATTAAAAAATACACCGTAAGTATCTGTAAAATACACTGCATCATTTTTTTCAGCCAGGTTTATCAGGTCAGTAAGAGACAGGTTCTTTTTATCCCATTTCTTATCACGCAGAGGACGAAGAGGATAAAAACCATAATAATCCTTTCTGAATGAATAACTTGTCTCACTACCCTTTTTTACGAACCTCCCATTGGTCAGAATCCAGTTAAAAGACTTATGGTGTTCTCTTTCAAGCGTGGGTACCGTTTTATCCACAATTATTATATCCATGGGCTTCTTAGCCTGAAAAGACCATCGTATAAGATTTATTACGGGCAGGGCTATAATTACCGCCAGAATGATAACTACAATAATCAGAGTCTTTTTCATAACTGAATATATCTGAAGGTATTCAAGTACAATAACAATAATCTGAGTTTAGCTGAAATGTTAATTTCAATTGTTAAAAGTATTAATTTATTTCTTTAAATAAAATAAATTTAAGGCAATTTACTAAAAATTATGATCTCCAAATTGCTCAGTAACCGCAAGCTGAGTTGTCTCCCCTGCTGTCTGCTCCTCCTTCTTTTCGCCCATCCGGTAACACCATGACAGCATTTGTACGACCTATTGATCTTACCATTCTCAGTTTATGTCCCATAGTGGTCAGCTGTGCGGCTGTAAGACTGTCAATGGCTTTGCTCTCGTAGTTGATCCAGTCAGGCAGCCACTGGTGATGGAACCTTCCTGCATCAACAGCATCCTGTATATCCATTCCATAATCTATGACATCAACCAGTACCTGGAAAACAGTTGTCGGTATTGTTGAACCTCCGGGTGAACCGACAACCATAAAAAGGGCTCCATCTTTTTCCACTATTGTGGGTGTCATGGAGCTCAGCATTCTTTTACCGGGTTGAACTGAATTGGCTTCACCCCCCACCAGTCCGTACATATTGGGAAATCCGGGTTTGACTGAAAAATCATCCATCTCATTGTTTAACAGGAAACCCGCGCCCCCGACAACTATGCTGTTACCGAAAGATCCGTTCAAAGTTGTAGTTACAGAAACAGCATTGCCATCTTTATCAACAACTGAATAGTGAGTAGTCTCGGTGCTTTCAAAGCCGGCAGGCATACCCGCTTTTATATCTGACGAGAGAGAAGCTTTATCTTCCTTGAAAGTACTCATCCTTCCCTTCAGGTAATCCCTGTCTGTAAGTTCAGACACCGGGACTTTAACAAAATCGGGATCTCCCGGATATTCAGATCGGTCGGCAAATGCCCTTCTCTCTGCCTCCACCATCAGGTGGACGGTTTTTGCCGAATGAAATCCCCATTCCTTTATATCATAGGGTTCCACCATCCCAAGTAACTGGATAAGTGTTATACCTCCGCCCGAAGGTGGTGGTACTGTAATAATTCCATATCCCCTGTATGAAGTCTCTAACGGTCTCCTTGATATTGATTTATATTCTCTAAGATCAAGGTCAGAAATGATTCCATTGACCTTTTTCATTTGTCCGACTAGTAATTTTGCCGTCTCCCCTGCATAAAATCCATCTCTGCCATTATCCCTTATATGCTTCAGGGTTTCCGCCAGGTCTTTCTGAACAAGGATGTCCCCGGCATGCCACAAAGAGTCCCTGACAAAAGGTGATCCTGAAGGATTCCTGTCAATAAAAGTCTGCCTGTTGTGGTTTAATCCGGAAGCCTGCTCTTCTGTCAGGATGAAACCATTTTCAGCCAGGTCTATAGCAGGCTGGATCACCTCCCTGAAAGGCAGTTTACCATACTTTGTCTGAGCTGTATACAACCCGTCAACCGATCCAGGGACACCAGTTGCAAGACCTGTGGCGGTACTCAGTCCATTTATTACATTACCTGAATTATCGAGATACATATCATGTGTTGCACCAAGTGGCGCCTTCTCACGGAAATCTATGAGGTCCGTTTTTCCGTCCGCAAACCTTATCAGCATAAATCCGCCGCCGCCTATATTGCCTGCCTCAGGATAGCAAACAGCAAGTGCAAAACCTGTAGCTACCGCTGCATCAACAGCATTGCCTCCTGAATGCAGAATCTCTGCCCCAATACGTGATCCGTAAGGATGAGCTGATACAACCATGCCACTGTCGGCAACTATACCCCGACCTTCCTTAAGACCGGGATCTTTCCTGCTTGTAAATACGGAGCAGCCTGTCAATAGTGCCAGCGTAAGAAAAAACAAAATAACCCTTTTCATAACTTAATAGACAAATAAAATAACACAGGTACTCATGCCGGGTACAATAATAAATAAAACAAGTGATATAATATAGCACTTAATTATAATATACTGTTACAAGGATGTTTTTATTACTTTTACGCAAAGAATTTATGATATGCCGGTCAACCAACCACTTGCTGAAAGGCTCAGACCAAGGGGGCTCGATGATTTTTGCGGACAGGAACATCTTGTCGGGAAAGATGCTGTGCTGAGAAAGCTAATTGAATCGGGCAATATTCCATCATTTATATTATGGGGCCCTCCCGGAGTAGGCAAAACAACGATAGCCGGAATTATAGCCAATACTCTTAAAAGACCTTTTTTCCCCTTGAGTGCCGTCCATTCAGGAGTCAGGGATGTACGTGAGACAATAGAAAAGGCTAAAAAACAACAGTTTTTTGACCATCCCAACCCGATACTTTTTATTGATGAGATACACAGGTTCAATAAATCCCAGCAGGATTCATTACTGAGTGCAGTGGAACAGGGAGTGATAACCTTAATAGGAGCTACGACGGAGAATCCTTCTTTTGAGGTAATATCTCCTCTCCTCTCAAGATGTCAGGTATATGTAATGAATCCTCTGACATCAGAAGAACTTATCAGTCTTGTTGACAAAGCCCTGAAAAAAGACACCGAGATATCACGGATGAATATTATAATAGAGGAATACGAAGCACTTCTTCGCGTTTCAGGAGGTGATGCCAGGAAGCTGTATAATGCCCTGGAACTTGTTATCAGTGCAGGTCCGGATGAGGCATCGTCAGACAGGATTATCATAAATAATGAAAAAGTGCTGAGACAGGTACAGAAAAACCTCGCCATGTATGACAAAAACGGGGAACAACATTACGATATAATATCAGCTTTCATAAAATCACTTAGGGGTAGTGATCCTAATGCAGCCGTTTACTGGCTTGCCCGTATGGTCGAAGGTGGGGAAGATCCCAAATTCATTGCACGACGGATGCTCATCCTGGCTGCAGAGGATATAGGGCTGGCTAATCCAAATGCACTTCTGCTGGCTCAGGCCTGCTTTGAGGCGGTTAATGCGATCGGCTGGCCTGAATCGAGAATTATACTATCTGAAGCAGCTGTTTACCTTGCTACTTCGCCAAAGAGCAATTCAACCTATATGGCAGTTGAGAAAGCCATTGAAACAGTGCATAATACAGGCGACCTGCCGGTTCCCCTTCATATCAGGAATGCACCAACTTCATTAATGAAAAATATTGGATACGGACAAGACTATAAATATGCTCACAGCTATTCAGGTAACTTTGTGAAAGACTACTTCCTTCCCGAAGAACTCAGGGGAAATATCTTTTATGAACCAGGCTCCAATCCCAGGGAGGAAGATCTCAGGAAAAGGTTGTCCGGTATGTGGAAAGATATTTATAAATATGACAAATAGATGAGATTATTATTCTTAATCATTATTCCCGGGAATTAATATATTATCACATATAAATCATTGATTTACAAATCTTAATACAATAGCCAAAAATCTTAATATAGAAATTAACAATTTCAATTAATTTTATATTTTTGTTTCATATATGTCAAAAGCTGTGATTAACATTCCCGGTATAAAATTTACTGCATCAGGAAATTTTCTTCTGATTGCAGGTCCGTGTGTTGTTGAAAGCAGGGAGATCGTTTTTGGTACTGCAGATCACCTTGCTGAACTTTCGGTAAAGTACAGCATTCCTTATGTCTTCAAATCATCATACAGGAAAGCCAACAGGTCAAAAAAAGACTCATTTTCCGGGATTGGTGACATCAGGGCTCTCGAGATACTTGCCGCCGTAAGGGAAAAATATTCAGTACCTGTGATTACCGATATTCATAATCCCGATGAAGCAGGTATGGCCGCCAAATATGTTGATATACTTCAGATACCGGCATTTTTATGCAGACAGACAGACTTGCTGACAGCAGCTGCGAAAACCGGGAAATGGATCAATATCAAGAAAGGACAATTCCTTTCCGGGGCGTCGATGAAATTTGCTGTGGAGAAAGTAAAAGATGCCGGCAACGATAATATTATGTTAACTGACAGGGGCAATATGTACGGGTACCAGGACCTTGTTGTTGATTTCAGGAACATACCTGTAATGCAAAAAACAGGGTACCCGGTTGTTATGGACATAACTCATTCACTACAGCAGCCTAACCAGGACTCAGGTGTTTCAGGAGGGAATCCTGAAATGATAGAGACTATAGGCAAAGCAGCTATAAGTGTTGGAGCCGATGGTATTTTTATCGAGACTCACCCCGATCCGTCAGTCGCTTTATCGGACGGAGCCAATATGCTCAGGCTGGCCGATATGGACAGGCTGCTAAAGAGGCTCGTTGCATTACGACAAACAATAAATTCCTTTAATCACATATAATAAAAACCTGAAAAATGAAAAAACTAGTAACTGCACTGGCCGGTATAATACTGGTCACTTCACTAAATGCACAGACACTTGAGGAAATTGTTAAAAAGTACTCCGCTGCAAATAAGTATGACCAGATATCAGCACTTTCCACAATTAAGATAACAGGAAAGATGTCGATGATGGGAATGGAAATGCCCATGGAACTATGGATGAAAAAGCCTGATAAAATCAAAAGTGTGACCAACTTTAACGGGCAGGAAATAGTATCTGCATTCGATGGCACAAAGGGTTATGCAGTCAATCCCATGACAGGTTCCACCGAACCCGTTGAAATGAGCCCGGAGCAGATCAAACAGATTGAGAACAATAACCTTTTCCAGGATTACCTTGCCAATTATTTAAAGGAAGGGAAACTTACACTTCTTGGAGATGATAATGTTAACGGCAAACCTGTTTTCAAAATAGAGGCTGCGCTCGACGGCGGCAACAAGATTGATCTTTTTGTAGACAAGGACAAGTATCTTATCTTAAAAACAAGTACAACCATAAACCAGGGAGGTATGAGTATGACAGCCGATTCATACATGACAGATTATACTGAAAACAACGGGGTATTTATTCCGATGAGGACCACCACATCGGCAAACGGGATGGAATTTACAATTGCTTTCGACAAGGTTGAGATAAACGTGCCTATGGATGACAGCATTTTCACAATTAAACAATAGTACTAATTATATACCCACAAGTAATCAATTAAAAGCAGTTTAGAATACAACTAAAAAGCAGTGGCACATAATTAAAGTGTCACTGCTTTATTTTGTGCAGCTGGCCTG
>Ga0315535_1000897_pt1 | contig 20515 bp, 23 predicted proteins | sample SalMarSW160220MG_2_FD_203092 | JGI IMG/M metagenome (GOLD analysis project Ga0315535, IMG submission 203092) | Salt marsh sediment microbial communities from the Plum Island Ecosystem LTER, Massachusetts, United States - Salt Marsh Sediment SW1602-20 ... | reverse complement strand
ACTGGGAACCTTTTGACACTTGATAGTTCATTCTCTGGTATTTTCCAATGTATTGACTCCTTACAAACTGGACATTGAAACCATTTCAGCCCTTCTGACATAAGATTCACCATAGAGCATTGCTGGCGGGCAAGTGTCACTGTCTGCAATGGTCAATAAAACGTTTTCTAGGAGATGTATGAAATTTGTTAAGTTAATCATCATCAAGTTTCATGTCCCACGCCCCCGGATCATCAAGGTCTCTACTCAGAATGGGTCCTTTTCTCGCTTCTAGTATATCCACATCAAATCTATCGCTATCGATTACGAGTTCGTCTGTTTCTTCGTCATAGTATGCTGGAATATACCCATTTTCAATTGCCCTTGGAATAATTCCTTTCAATTGCTTATGTGTCAAACCTGTGCTCTCTTCAAGACTTGCGAGTGTTACAGCTGCTTCTGATTCAAGTGAAGTTCTTATAAAACCTGCAAGTACTAATTCAAAAGCACGTCTTATTTTAGCAAGATGCTCACTATCCAGCTCATCTGCCAGAACAGATTCAATCATTTTTTCAGCATCACCAAAACGATACTCTGTAAGCATTAAAGCAAGATCGATTAGACCAGTCGCTTCTCCCTTTGTGGTTTCAATGACTGCATGTAACAGGGAGAGCGCCATGTCAATATCGCCTCCTGTGATTGCACAATAGGCTCCATCCAACAAGAGAAGAGGATCTTTTTCAGCACCTGCTGCTGAAACATATGCTTCTGCTGCAATTTGGCAATCTATTTCGAATTTTTCATGCTCTCCATGTTTAATCCATGAAGAACCAGCTATAGTCATCATGAGAGCAGCTTCTGCATATTCACAAGCTAACATTGCGTGCTCGTAGGCTCGTTCATATGCTTGAGCTGCTCTGGAGTAAGATTCCCACCTTGCCCAACAATCAGCTGCTTGTCGGAATAGTTTTGTGGCTTCTATGTTCCCCCCCTCTTTTGCGAGTCTTTCAGCCGCTTTTTCATGCTCTTCGCAATCCATCGGCTGCATAATCCTCACGACTACCTGATGACTCCGTCTTTCATCCGGAGAGTCCTCTTAGCAAATTTCACTAAATCTTCATTATGAGTGACCAAGACCACAGTCATCTTTTTCTCTCTATTGAGTTCAGCTATGATCTTCATGATGTTTTCCCCAGTCTTGGTATCCAAATTTCCAGTGGGTTCATCACAAAATAGGATTGGCGGATCGTTCACCAGTGCTCTAGCAATAGCAATACGTTGCTGTTCGCCACCACTCATTTGCCGCGGGAAGTGGTCTCGACGTTCAAGCATATCCACCTCTCTCAGGACCTCCAGCGCTTTCATTTCTTGTTTTTCCTTTGTATGGTCGACACTTGGCCAGAGAACTGATTGCACGTTTTCAAAGGCAGTCAAGTCTTCTATTAGCAGGAATGATTGGAATACAAATCCGACTTTCTGCATTCTCACCTTTGGAAGGTCTCTCTCACTGATGAGGGTTACATCGACACCATCAAGGAGAATCCTACCTGCAGTTGGTTGTTCTAGACCTGCCATAACATGTAATAAGGTACTTTTACCACAGCCACTTGGACCAACGATTGCTACGAATTCTCCTGCATTTATCTCAAGATTGACATCCTTAAGAGCTGCAACAGTGTTTTTCCCTTTGCCAAATTCCTTATTGGCTCCTTGAACTTGAATGATTGGTTGTACCATTTGATTATTCCTCCCTTAAGGCTTTCATTGGTGGCACCGACATCGCACGCCTTTGTGCAATGAACAATCCTGGGATCTGCATGCCAAGTACAATGAAAAATGTAGAGAATAATGGAACTGCGTCAATGACGATGAAATCATGTACCATTGCTAATAGAGAACCCGGGGCCATATTCACACTGAAGTAGGTGACAATACCTACAATCTCAAAACTGATTTGAAGCATAATCAGGAACGATGCAACCGTTACAAGAATTACCTCTCCAATAACTAGTAGCATGACATCATTATTTGACCAGCCTATACATTTGAAGACAGACATATCTCTACGTCTAAACTGAGAAATAAGAATTGCATAGAAACTGGATACGATTAAAGCCATTAGAAGGTACCATGCCCAATTTGCAGATAGATATCCATCTGAAACTACTATAATGAGAATGGCATACACCATCATGAATGGAATGACTCGTTTCTTGGCGCGGAAAGCGAATTTTATACTTTTGAAGAATACTCTGAAGTTCAAACTTCGAATCCTCCTAGGATTTCGTGCTGATAATTCATATGGCGTATAAAAAGCTCTAAAGAGTTTTGGGTCATTAATGATTCAATCTAATTCTTCTGAATCTGCTCTCTTAATTATTGGACTTCCATTCTCAGGCCAGAGCTCTCGGCGTAGGAGGTCTCTTATTGCAACTCTGATTGCCTCGCTTCTAGATGGATACATTCCTATCTCGACCAGCTTATCCAATCCATTTACGTAGATATCACTCATCTTTACCGTCACTAAATTCATGTCCTTATCCTCACAGCACATGTTGACCTGAAAGTTCTAGATATAAAATGATTCCACCACCAAAAGTCGACGCGCCAACCACTCAACAATTAGCCAGTGATTGGAAAGAATCGGTTGACATTGAACCCAGAAACGGCTAAATATAGACAAATTGAATCGAAATATGGAAGCCGATGGGTGGACACAGGTAGTGCAATCACCGTTGCCATCCTTTTCGGTTCTTGAACAGATGGTAGAATCCTGACGAGGTGAAAATTTGAGTAGTGGCAGTTTCGATTACATGCGTAAGGTCGTTATGATCGGCGCAGGCGGTAGTGGGAAGACTGCACTCGTCAATCGTTATCTAACTCAAAAATTCTCCGAGGAGTATATTGTGACCATAGGGTCGCAATTTGCAGTCAAGACAGTTAGTGTTGATGCAGCAAATGGTCGTAATGTAGTCGTGAAACTTCTGGTCTGGGATCTTGCAGGACAACAAAGGTTTGACTTCATCCGTGGTAGTTATTACAGAGGTTCTAAGGGTGCCCTTTTAGTTTTTGATACCACTAGGAAGAGCACATGGATTGAACTACCTAAATGGATCAAAGAGACCGAAGATGCTCTCGGTGAAAGAATTCCAATCATTCTACTCGCTAACAAAGTCGATCTCATTGAGGATAGAGTCATATCTCAAGAGATGGCTCTGCAGTTTGTTGAAGAGTATGGTCTTACGGGGTACTTGGAAACCAGCGCTCTAACTGGGGACAATGTAGAGGAAGCCTTCTATCAGTTAGCTAAGAATACTCTCAATGTTTCCTAATTATCTCTCTAGTGCTAGTACCAAAATGACTAAAGGACCGATTCATTGTTTTTATTTCATCATAATTATTGGTTTGATGTGAAACCTATGGCAGATTTGAAACTTGATTTGAAACTTCTAGAGGATCTCTGTAATGCGTTCGGGCCTAGTGGCCATGAACATGAGGCTCAAAAGATTGTTCAAGAATATGGAAAGAAGTATGCCGACGAGGTGCTTCAAGATGGATTAGGTTCCGTTATCTTCCGAAAAGGTGATAGTGGCCCAAAGATTATGCTTGCAGGACACGTCGATGAGATTGGTTTTGTGATCACTGAAATCAAGAAGGACGGTTATCTTGCTTTTCACCAACTCGGCGGATGGTGGGATCAAACACTCTTGACACAGGAAGTTGTTATCAGTCCCTACAAGGGTGGGAAGAAAATTATCGGCGTTATTGGAGCTCCACCACCACATGTTCTTTCTCCGGAAGATAGAGCGAAAGTGGTTACAAAGGAAAAGATGTACATCGATATTGGCTGTTCATCTGCTGATGAAGTTAAAGAGCTAGGAATCCGTGTTGGCGACCCTGCTGTTCCTCATGCTATCTTTAGAACTATAAGCCGAACTCGAAAGGAAAAGAGAGATGATGACAAGGATGCCAAAGAAGAGACCCGTGACGTCACTCTTGGAGTAGCAAAGGCTTTCGATGATAGAATTGGTGTCTTTATTGTTCTTGAGGCTCTTCGGAGAATCTCCGAGAATAACATCTCACTCCCCAACGAAGTCTACTTTGCTTCTACGACTCAGGAAGAAGTTGGTCTAAGAGGTGCAAGAACTGCATCCCAAATGATCAAGCCCGATATTGGCTTTGCTCTTGATGTAGACATCTCTGGTGACTCTCCTGGTTCTGAGGGTCTCGTTCAGAAGATGGGTAAAGGTGTATCAATTTCAGCTGGAGACGGTTCTATGATACCTAATCCTAGATTTCGTAAGTTTGTACTTGATATTGCTGAGGAAAAGGAAATCAAACATCAACCCGCCTTCTTGAAAACTGGTGGTACTGATGCAGGAATCATTCATCTTGCGGGAATGGGTGCTCCGTCACTATTCCTGGGAATTCCTACAAGATACATCCACTCACATCATGGAATGCTTGATTTCGATGACGTTGAGAATGCAGTATTACTACTCATAGAAGTTCTTCAGAAATTAGATACAAAAGCGATAGAGAGTTTTACAGCTCTCTGAATAATGTGAAACCAGCCTAGAACATATTAGGCTGGTTTACGTCTTTTTTTTTGAATTATCGTTCTCTCTTACCCGCAATATACTCATCAACGCGTATTCTTGCTTCGAAGTCGTTGATTTGGTATCTTGGGTGTTTGAAGCTGTACGAGCTAATGCTTGAGAGTTCTCCACCAATTCCGCGGTCCAAAGCTATCTTTACGGCTCTTACCACGTCGATGATTACACCGCCGCTGTTTGGTGAGTCTTGTACTGATAGTTTCAGGTCGAGGTCAAGTGGAAGATCTCCAAAGGCTCTTGAACTAATACTGATGTAACAAACTTTGTTGTCTTCCAGAAATGGAACATAATCACTAGGTCCAATTTTGGTTGGTAATTCATAATCAACGCAGCTTGTGACTGCTTCGGTCTTGCTGATTCTCTTTGAGGCTAGTCTGTTTTCTACCTGCATATTTTCAAAGTCAGTGTTTCCACCGATGTTTAACTGGTATGTATTCTCAAGAATCAAACCTCTCTGATCAAATAGTTGAGCTAATACTCTATGGAGGATTGTAGCACCTAGCTGACTCTTGATATCATCTCCAGCACATGGCAATCCCGCCTTCTCAAATCCTTGTGCAATTGGTGAATTTGGATCTGAAACAACAAACTCAGGAATTGCGTTCACATATCCTATGCCTGCATCTAGAGCTGCTTGAGCGTAAATTCTAGTACTATTTGCACTTCCTACAGGAAGGTATGTTACGAGTACATCAGCTTTGGATTTTCTGAGTTCCTCGGTTACATCAACTGCCTCTATTTCTTTCTCATCATATGCAAAGAAGGACTCTCTCATATGTGGTGCAACACCATCGGAAACTGGCCCTGGTAGAACCTTAACACCTGTCTTTGGAACATCAGGTGCAAATTTCATACAACAATTGGGTTCAACCCACATTGCATCTGCGACATCGAGACCTATCTTCTTTCTATTGGCTTCAAAGGCCGCTACAATTTTGATATCTTTTGGAAAATAACCACCAAAATCTACGTGCATGAGACCTGGAACTTCATCATCCGCTTTCGCATTGCGGTAATAATGTGTTCCTTGAATGAGTGCCGAAGCACAATTTCCAAGTCCTGCGATTGCCAAACGTAGTTCTCCCATTTTCATCACCATAATCTAGGTATTCTATAGTCATAGAATAGTATGCCAATTTAACCTTTTTGTCAAGGTTGCTGACTATATTTATTCATCTTCTTCAGAGTCTTCTTCATTTTTGGTCTCATATTTTGTGTGAAGCATCTTCTTGGCTGTAGCAATAGTTTTAGCTCCAATTCCGGAGATTTCTCCCCACTCATCGGTACTTGTTATAACCTCAAAGGGCGACTCAAATTTTTCAAGAAGACTCTTCGCTCTTACGACATTGACTCCTGGAAATCCAGCTATGAAAAACTCCTGTTCATCTCTAACACCATCTAATCCCTTTCGTGTTCGAATGATTGGAAGTCGTTGATCTGTTTTCTTCCGCTCGCCTTCTTCACCAAATAAAGTTCCGTAAAGGAGTCCTGCAGAGTGTAAAGCATTGAATCCCATGAGTACTTCTATGCCCATGTCTCTGATGCTCTGAATCAACGCATCCAAAGAATTTGGATGGATATATGATGCTCTCTCCATTGTCACAAAGAATGGTTTTCCCTTTGTTTGCTTTGTCGAGAATGGAATAAACACGCATCCCTTTACTGGATCTCTTCTAATAGCTAGGATGTTCTCTATCAGGACGTACGGTTTTTCATATTCTAATAGAGCATTCAGTTGTTTTGTTAAACGTGGTACTCCTGCAGCACTCCCCTTGAGAGTACCAATAAGGTCATTCACAGTTTTTCGTTCAATAGCAATTCCGTCAGAACCAAGGACGTCCCCGATCGGAATCTTCTCGATTGTGTATCTGATACCTTCTTTATCCATCATTGACATAAGGTGTTTTACAGAATTGATGGACTTGCCACCTGTTTCATGAATATCTATTACAATTTCAGGTACATTCCCAAAGAGATCAGATTGCATGAGGTCACCTTCAGAAGAGGGTCATGACTGCAGCCATAGAAACCTCTCTTGCAAGGTTTTCACTATCGGCTGATCCGATAACGATTACGTCCCCATCATTTGGCCGTAGGCTCTCAATAACAAGCAAGGTTTCTGCTTCATATGCTGTAAGAATGTGAAAGTCATCTGGAGGCATTACTAAATTCCCCTCTTTCTGAATCAATGTAGTAGCTCCTGCTTTATCATATCCTCCCTGAATTATAGCTTCATCACGTTGTCTAACTCCGTCAGTTATCTCAGAGGCGCATCCCTTGACAAGATTTGCGAAAGCGAAGTCATACATCACAAGTTTTCTGATATCCAGAGATAGACCGATAGGAATATCGCGAGATATATTGGCAAACAATTTCTCTCCCTTGGATGTAAGTCGTTGCCCCTGTTTTCCTTCAGCCTCTATGTATCCTGCTTCAGCAAGTCGTTTCAATAAGGTTCTGATACTTCCTTCTCCTATTGACATTTTTTCGCAGAGTTCGTATCTGCCCAGTGGCTGTTCTCTTCCAATGAGGTTTAATGCAACAGCTGCATGATAGGGTTTGAATGCTGGCGCAACTCGACCATCAGCTGGTTCAGATAGTTTGATGAACTCATTTTTCCATGTCATGTTTAGTTACTCTCCTATTATCGACTTATACTTCTGATTCAGTATTCCAGATAAGACCTTTGAGATGGTCTCTTAATGCTGAATTCAATAAAGGTACGACCTGTGAAAAGACTACAGAATTGGAAACTATATGAATAATTGAAAACGGGATTGCTGCAGTTACTGCTAGAAAGAAAGGTATTCCAAATGTTATTGAATATCCAATATTTGTTATCTGCTCAAATATGAATGTCACAAAGGCTCCTGTAATCGCCAACTCCCATTTTCGCGGTGCCAATTTAATTCCCTGTTTACCCATAATAGAACCTACTGTTATGATATAGAACCATCCTATGACTTGGGATACCCAAATCTGGGGTATGAATCCACCCCATGGATTGATGACACCGAATAAAACAGACATGATGAGTGTTGACCAAATAGCTATTTGAGTACCGAAAATATATGCAGTGACAAATAGTATCGTTGATCCAAGCTCTAGATTTGGTACTGCGACGAACACATAGTTACCAACCAGAGCAAGAGCGGTCATGATTGCAATTATGGAAACACTTCTACTATCACTAATTGCATTAATAGATTTGTTAGATTCCATAGTTGAGCCTCGATATGTTTACTTACGACGCCTGGACCATATGTAGATTACAACACCCACACCAAGGATGGTTCCTCCAGCCAATCCAGAGAGTACAATAATTTGGGGAATTACAGGATGGTCATAAGGCATGACTGGTATAATATCTGAAAGATAGACAACAAGGTTGTAGGGAATTCCAAATGAATAACTTGTATTTGCTTTTACAAGTACGCCTGAATTAAGGGAGTACACCAGATGTGTGATTTGAGGGTCACCAAAAATTGGTGGGTCTTGTTCATAGTCGAAGATTATACATTCCTCAGTCACTAGGTGATAACCTTCAGTTGTACGATCCCACATTGTAAAGGTGTAATTTTCAAACCGTGAATTCATTGTTCCATTGAGATAATTTCCTGAAACTCTTTCTGCAGCTGCATAAGCAGTTGCATTCAAGCTCTCAATACTATTATTTTCTGTTTCAATAAAGAATCCCGGCCACCATTCTGTTGGACTTCCCCAGACTCCAAGAACCAGGTCTCTCGCAATTTCTGTATCATTTGATGCCACTGATACATTTCCAATCGAATACACTCCCTCTACATCTTCGCTAATATCACTAATAGTGCAGGTCATTAAACTGTCATTTGCAGCTAACATGTTTCCTCCCTCAGAATAATACATGTTCGTGATATTTCTGGGAGCTACACCAACTCTCCATATAATCTCTGAACCTTTTTCGATTACTGTTGATATTCCGACAGATTGAGGTGTGATACTTAATGTTAGGATGAAAAATGAAACCAGTAAAACGAATGTACTTTTTTTCTTCATTTATTGAATTCTCCTTGAGGTACTAACATAGACGATGGCAATGAACCCTAACCCTGATGCAGATACAATGATTATGCCTGGAACTAATGATGGGTCTTCTTGATGCTGTTGAACTGGAGTTGAATACACCCATGAAATATTATCATCGTTATGAAGTGAATATTGATTAACAGCAATTGATGCAAATTCACCATTAACCCAAAATTGCCATCCATATTCTCCTTGACCAACCAAGCCCTCTATAGCCCTGATATATGCGAGCGATCCGAACCACTGTACTTCAACATCAAGTACCGACTTCGTGACTTCGAGTACTGTGGACCCGTTAAGACTATCGTATTCTCTAATTGTTCCATTTCCAAAGTCTATAGTGAGCCTGATTCCCTCAGCAGCTAAAATGACATCAGAGGACCCTCGTGCTGGTGAGGCGTTTGATAGACCTGTGACTAATATCAGTAATAGTGCAAGCATGATACAGTGTTTTCTTCGGTTCAGGACAACCACACTCTAGGATAGGATAACCTGTCCTACAACATACCAAATTTAAGAGTTACTATTTTTCATCATGATGATATATCCCCGAACCGAAGCATCTATACGGGTTTAACATTGGAGAGGCATGAGTGAGAAATCAGGGGAATCTACTATTTGACGACTGAATTTGACCGCAAGGGTTTCCTCTTTGTCCTTGAGGGCATTGATGGCTCTGGCAAGACCTGTGCCTGTCAACTACTTGTGGCACGTCTCTGTAGTGAGGGATACGATGCTATTCATCTTCGAGAGCCAACCAATGAGAGCCATTGGGGTAAAGAAATACGGCGACGATCCCCTCTTGGAGAACTCACCCCTGCTGAAGAGCTTGATTTGTTTCTAAAGGATCGCGAATGGAATGTCCAGAACAGAATAATTCCTGCCCTAGTCGCTGGACAAGTCGTGCTTTTAGATCGCTACTTCTTAGCAACAGGCGCGTATCAATCAGGAGTCACAGGAATTCATTGGAAAGAAATCCTTCGCATGAATCGTGAAGATATTCATGCTCCAGAACCAGATATTTTCTTTATACTAGATGTGGATGCTGAAACTGGGTTGGCAAGAGCGACTGGTCGTGAAAATAAGGCGAATTTGCAATTTGAAAAATTGGAACGCCTGATTGGTGTCAGAAAGGTGTACCTTGAGATGCTGGAACAAGATTCTGGGACTTACAAGGTCATCGATGCGTGTCAATCTCTTGAAAAAGTCGTGGGTGAAATCTACAACGAGATAATACAGGGAATCAAATGTAGAAATGCTTCATCACAAAGATGAAAAGGAAAGGTCCCCTAGAGGCGCTGTATATATCTAGATAATACGGTCGCGGAACACTTAGTGACAAGGTTTTTTAGTGTGACTCGTCAAACCGTATATACTCTAGCTCTATTCAGAGTACATCCCTTGGGACTGGGAGAGACGCGAAATGCCTGTTGCAATGCTGCTAATAGATTGGGACTCAAAAATTGGTGCAGTGCTTAAATCGAAAGTACCGGCTGATTTTGCTGATTATTATCGAGAAGATCTTAACACAGAAATCATGCGGATTTTCACATCACACGCTATGGGTGATGCCGCTGCAGGATTCTCATCATTGAGTATTAGAATAGGTGGCGAAGAGTATGGTGTAGCTTCCTATTACACTGGCATAGTTCGAGAAGAAGAACAGTACTGTGTTTCACTCTTACTAACTTCTTCTGAAGATCCAAAAATGTACGAAGCTGCAATTACATCTGTAGTAACTCCTCTAACAAATGCAGTTGTTGCTCTCACTGATACAGAGTTGCAGGATGAGCTTGATAATACCTACCGTCGAATTATACGACTTGCTGGAATGACGGACGAATCTCGTTTAGCCCGTCTCTTCTCTGATGAAGTATCTCGCGCTGTATTTCCAAAGCTATGGAAGGGCGGAATCTCAAAAGAGGAGCTTGAAGAATGGTTAAAGATGGTTACAGGTTTGCCGAGTGTTAGTGTAGATTCTATTATAGCTCCCTTTGAAGAGCTAGGTCTTGTTAAGTCAGAATGGGTTGACGAGATTGGAAGAACTTGTGTCTTTATGATTAAAGACCTTGAAGTCTTTCGTGCTCCTCCCCTCGTAGCAATGGAAGCTGCTAGTAGTGTACTTGATCCTGAATTAGCCGCTGAATACAAGACTGAAGTACTAGAATTTCTAACCGAGTGGCAGAAGACACCAGAAGATACAGTTTCAGTTGCACAAGTGCTTGCTGATCCGGACTGTTATGATACTCTTTCGGAGCTTAGACGTCGCCCGTCAAACATATCAGAGCTTGAAGCAACTTTAGGGATTCCTCCAAAAGAACTCAAAGAAGCTATTCAAACGCTGAAGAAATTCCGAGTAGTATCTGAGAAGAGAAGAAAGGGTCCATCTGGTGAGTTTGATAAATGGCTTTTCTTGCTTAACGATATACGTGTTAGACTATTCTTCCCCGAGTACTTTTTACAGACTCTTGTGACCGATTTGGAGAAGACTCCAGATGATATCAAAGCAATGGAGATGGTACATCAACATCTCCGTTTATTGAGAGATAACTTCCCACGTTAATTCGTCGAGGCTCTCTGCAATTGTTTAAATCATTGAAGAGAGGTCATCTTTGATTCCTGCGAGAATTACAAAAAACCTTCTATGAACCTGCAACTACTTGATACATTGTCATAAATTATTAACCTAGAAACCATTATATGCCGATTAGACGTGAATCTGGTTGTGAACTTCATACGGGTGGCGGACTTCCCCCGTCAGGAACTCGCAATACACGGTCCCACGAGTTCTAGTCCCTAATGCAGTGAAAACTGCACTGTTCTTGCGCATAAACGAATTTTCCGCCACTGTGGAAGGACACGCTCCAACGGATGTTCGGGGTTCTTTGAACCCCTAACATCTAACCTTGATTCATTACTCAATATTGCCTAGAATACACACAATACAAGTTAATCTACTCCCATATCTTTAACTTGATGTCGAGTGGGTTCTGAGATTGCAAATACTTGACCCAATCCTCAGACGGTGAATGTGAATTGATCCATAACACATTTCTCATACGCATCTCCAATAAGGAAATCTTAGCAGCTGCAAAGTACTGGCCAGTGGATATTACAAATGATGACCTGAATGAATTTGTATCAACTCGAGAAGATCTACGTTCAGGACGTAATGAGGTTGCAGAGCTGGCTCTCACTGTTCGCGATTACAAATTTCATGCTAAAGATGTGATTTCAGATGTGCTTCTTGTATTTGTTACTGATAAAGATGAAGATGAAAGTAGCATATTTGAAAAAGTAGATACAGCAAAGAAAGTACTCAAGCGAAATCTAACTAAATCGGGTTTGGAAGCAGTATGTGAGAATTTTGAGAAGTTGATTGAACCTTCAGTTACAACTAGACTCAAAATAGCTCTTGTTGGAGAAGGTGGTGTTGGTAAGACAACAACACTTCACTTACTTTTAGGAGACACTCCCCCTCTCCAATACGTTCCTACAATTGCATTGAACTTGGAAACTGTTGAGAACATTCGATTTGGTAACTATTCACTTGTTCTATGGGATTTTGCAGGACAAGAACGATTCAGAACATTATGGCGATTCTATTTCCATGGTGCGGACGTCATATTCTTGGTGTGTGATTCTAGTCTCCGTAATGTCATTATCAGTAAAGATATTCTTAAACTCATCAAACGTGATGCACCTAAAGTCCCTATTTTTGCTATGGCTAATAAGCAAGACAAACCCAATGCAATGAAACCTGAAGTTGTCCAGAAAATTCTCGGAATTCCTACATATCCAATGGTCGCTATCGATAAGGCCCGACGAGATGAGATGCTGAGAATTCTGATGACTGCAGCATCCCAATATGTTGGTGTTGCACTACCGAATCTTCCTGCTAGTGAACTTTTGAAATTCACTGATTCAGCCACAGAAGACGCAATTGCTGAAACTGATGCTATCGAAGTGCTTACTGAAGAAGAGGCCCTCGAAGAAGATGAGGAGTATGAAACTGTTTTTGAAGAGGTCCTCGTTGACGAAGATGGTCATGTTATTGAAGATATGGATGGCTATGAGATTGTCGAAGAAGTAGTTGAAGAAGTACCTGATGAAGAAGAAGAATATGAAGAAGTAGTTGAAGAGATTCGGGTAGACGAAGAAGAAGAACAAGTCGAAGAAGTACCTGATGAAGAAGAAGAATATGAAGAAGTAGTTGAAGAGATTCGGGTAGATGAAGAAGAGGAACAAGTCGCAGAAGCGATTATAGAAGAAGTTCCAATCGGAGAAGAAGAAGAAGAAGCCGAAATTGATGTGATCGCATCCTCAGAAATCGAGGAGCCAGCTCCAGTAGAAATTTCGTTTTCAGAGTCAGATGATGAACATGATAAGATTGAGATGATTGAATTAGCTGCTTTGGAAGATTTATCGGATTCGACAGAGGAACACATAGCATCCGAAATATCTCCTGAAGCTGTAGATGATATTGCATCTGATAGTAGTGAGGACGTATCTATAGACGTGGAGTCAGATGAACCGGTAAATACCGCTCTAGAAATTAATGAGATTTTTGCGACTTCAGAGCTTCCAGACCCGAAGGTTGTTGTTATGCCAAATGACTATGATGTTCGAATGGCAAAGGAGATTATTTTCGAGGCTTTAGAAGCAGATGATATAATCTCTGCAGAGATTGATCGAGTACCTCATGAAGACTTGGATGGAGTTCTTGAGGCAATGAGTAGTGATGAAACTCTTCCAACTGGCGGAGAAGATGATGAACAAGCAATTGAAGAGATTGATGCGGATTCTCTTGAAGAATTGGAATCAATTCTTGGACCGCTTGACAAGGTCGTTAGCAGTTCAGTTAACGAAGATGATGATGCCGATGCCGAACATCTACCAATTGATAACGCCTCTCTAAAAGAATTGAGTGACCTCTTAGATTATGTGGAATCCGATGAAGACGAATACTGAACAGTTATCACCTTGCGGAACACTGATTTGCATGTTTGAATTGAAATACTTGTGAGTGAGAGTCATGAAGATAGCAGATGTTGAACCTGATAAAAATGTAAACGGCCTCCTAGTTCGTATTGTATCGATTGCTCCAGCAAAAATCGTCAAGACTAGAGCTGGAAGAAAAACCATGTTGAAGGAGATTCTAATAGCTGATGATTCAGGTTCATCAATCCTTTCATTATGGGGTTTCAATGAAGGTACTGATCTATCTGCAGGTATGGTGATTAAGATTGAAGATGGATGGGCGAAAGAATGGCGGGGTCAAATCCAACTCTCACTTGGTCGTTCTGGAAAATACGAAATAATGGAAGATGATGGATCTGTCCTTTCAATATCTGACCTTGGCGCAATCTCTGAATCAAAAACTGAGATTGAAGAGTAATCATCGGATCTAGTACTCGAGTTGAATCGGTATGGTTCTAGTTTATCTTTCCGCTCCGATAATTCATAGTGGTCTCCGAAAAGATGACTTTTGCACAGTGGTTATCAAAGTATTAGAGGAAAAAGGAATTGCAGTTTTTGCGCCACAATTCTTAGAACCTGCAGAGTCACGTATTATATACCAGCGCGATGTAGAAAATGTAATGAAAAGTGATATTGTAATTGCTGAAATCACTAATCCTTCTCTTGGAGTCGGTATGGAAATAATGCTATCAATAGATATGATGAAACCGCTTCTTCTTTTCTACAATGCAGATATTGAACAACTCTCAAAGATGGTTCGAGGAGCTCCTGGGAAAGCACTCTTCATTTATGACTCATTGGAGGATGTTGATAGAATATTGCGTAATATAGATCTGGATAATCTGATTGTTCTGAAATGTGCTTCTTGTGATAGTCAAGTCGCAGAAGTCATTGAAGATGAAATTCATTGTGTGGCATGTGGAACTACAATCAGTGGAGGAGAACAATGAATACCTCGATTATCGATGAGTCTACGAGTCGACTCAAGGTAATCCTACTTCTTGTATTATCAGTTTCAATGGTTTCTAGTGCCAGTATTCTTATTCTCTCCAGCACTTCGCCCTCACTAGTCAAGGTATTTTGGAGAACTCTCTATGGTTCTTTATTTATGACAGTTATCGGTGCAACGCGAGGAGATCTCTCTGCACTTCGAACACCTAAGATTCGCAAGAATCTACATTGGTTGGCTGGCATTGGCATCATTCTATCTCTTCATTTCTCTACATGGTTTCAGTCATTAGAGATGACTTCCATTGCAGCAAGTGTCGTCTTAGTTGATTCATCACCGATTTTCACAGCTGTCTTTTCAACTATTTTCCTAGGAGAGTCTATTCGAAAACGTTCATGGGTTGGAATTATTATTGCCGTTTTGGGAGCTTTCTTTCTTGCTTGGATAGATTATGGAAGTATTGATTTAAGTGCACTCAGTGGTGACCTACTGGCTTTGGCTGGTGCCGTCTTCCTTGCAATCTACTTTATTGGAGGAAGAAAATATGCGAAAGGAATGCCAATAACTATCTACACGTCAATTGTTTATCTATTTGCAGCCATCACTACTCTCATTTTATGTGTACAATTTGGCTATAATGTTTTGATTTTCGACCTGACTGAAGTTTTGATATTCATTGGACTTGCGATTTTTCCTACTGTATTAGGACATTCAGTCAACAACTATCTACTCACCAAAGTTCCAGCATATGTAGTATCTGCTGCTGTTCTTGGAGAACCTATTGGCGCGACACTTCTTGGAGCTCTTATCTTCATGGTCTACCCTACGCCACTGGTCTGGATCGGGTTCTTCATTATTCTCTTTGGTGTCGCAATCGTTCTGGCAGATATTGTTAGTAAAGAAAGAGCACAAAGTTCATCCCTTGATGACACCGATGGGTCGCAATCTAACAGCTTTGGTGGCGATTCCAAGGGTATCTGAAACTTTGACAACCTCATCAACATCTTTGTACGCACCCGGTGCCTCTTCTGCTATCACAATACCTTTAGTAGCTTTGACGAGTATGCCCTCACCTGCAAGTTTGTCTTGAACTTCTTTACCGAAGAACTCTCTCTTAGCTTGGGATCTGCTCATGAATCTGCCAGCGCCATGTGCAGTTGAACCGAATGAAAGGTCCATACTCTTTTCGCCTCCTAAAAGGATGTATGAAGCAGTTCCCATTGTTCCTGGAATAATAACGGGTTGCCCAATATCCCGATACTTGCTAGGAATATCTGGATGTCCTGCCGGAAATGCGCGAGTTGCTCCTTTCCTGTGAACCAATACTTTCCTTCTCTTACCATCAATATTGTGTTCCTCTACTTTTCCCATATTGTGAGCTACATCGTAAATCAGACCCATATCGAGGTCTTCTGGTGATTGACCCATAACTTTGGAAAGCACCTCTCTCGTCCAATGCATCATGATCTGCCTATTAGCAAAAGCATAGTTAGCTGCAGCACTCATAGCTCCCAAGTACGCTTGGCCTTCTGGTGTTGTTGTTGGTGCACAGCAAAGTTCCCTGTCTGGAACTTCAATATTGTACTTACGCATGGCTTGCGTCATTTTTCGGATATATTCTGAACATACTTGATGACCAAGACCTCTAGAGCCGCTATGAATCATAATCATCACCTGTCCTTTTCTTGTGATTCCCATGATTTTTGCAGCTTCTTCATTGTAGATTTCATCTACAAGCTGGATTTCCAAGAAATGGTTCCCGGAACCAAGTGTACCGCTTTGTTTGAGCCCTCTTTCTTTTGCAGAACCTGGAACATCATCAGGATTTGCAATATCTAGTCTACCGTTGGCTTCTTGACGGTCTAGATCTTCTTCCCATCCATATCCCTCTTCAACAGCCCACTTTGCGCCACCAGCAAGAACTTCATCGACACCACCATGGCTTCGTAAATTGATCTTTCCTTGTTTGCCAACTCCAGTGGGTACATCTGCAAATAATTGATCGATGAGTTGTTTTATTATGGGACGAACATCTCCTTCATCAAGATTGGTTCTAAGAACCCTTACACCACAGTTTATGTCATAGCCGACTCCGCCTGGAGATATCACTCCATTCTCATAATCTGTCGCTGCAACACCTCCAATCGGAAATCCATATCCTTGGTGCCCATCTGGGAGAACAATACTGTGTTTATAGATTCCAGGTAAACATGCTGCATTTGTTGCCTGTTGGAACGTCGCATCCTGCCTCATTTTCTTAATTAGTGTGTCAGAAGCATAGATCTTCACTGGAACTTTCATACATTGTTGAGTTTCCTGAGGAATCTCATACACATTCTCGGAGACCTTCTTGATGTCCATATTTCTCACTTTCTCTTTTTCTTTTGCAACACCTCATAACATTCGCTATAAGGCTTATGAAGTGTCAACCTAGAGATTTATTATCATGATACGGAGATGTAGTTCTGGGGTTAATCAACCTACAAAACGACAAGGAGGAAATGTCACCAAGTGCCTGATGTACGACTCACTGCAATGGTAACAACTCATGGCTGAAGTTGTAAGGTCGAACAGAGTGATCTCACAAGACTTCTCACCGCTGCTGGCCTTCTCTCTGAGGACACTCAAAGGGAAGATATTGGTGATGATGCTGTGGTCCGCATCATCAATGATAACGTAGCAGTTGTAGAGAATGTTGACATCTTCACACCAATTCACGATGATCCCCATATCCAAGGTGAAATAGTAGCCTGCAATGCAACAAATGATGTGTTCGCTATGGGGGCAACCGATATAGTATCTCTTCAGGCATTTCTTGCTTATCCCAAGGATTTGCCAGAAGAAATTGCGGTCGGGGTCCTCAAAGGAATGAGTTGCTTCATGGAGGATCTCGGGTCAAAGCTTGCGGGTGGCCAGACTATCCACAACCCTTGTCCCGTATTTGGTGGTATTGCCCTCGGGGTAACTCATCCTCGAAACATTGTGTATTCGAGTGGGGCAAAACCTGGAGATGTTGTAGTTCTCACAAAACCGTTAGGTGTCCAACCCGCAATGAGATCTTATAGGGATCTTCAAGATGAGAAGCGCGACAAACTGCTGACCAAGTTTGATGAACAATCTCTGCATGAAATGCAGGATGTGGCAGTTCGCATAATGACGAAAAGCAATCTTGAAGTTGCACAAGCGATGAATGAGGTTGGTGTTTCTGCTGCGACTGATATTACCGGATTTGGACTTCTTGGTCATGCAAACAATGTGAGTGAACTAAGTGGTGTTCATGTAGTAATTAATAGGATGCCAGTAATCAGAGGCACTCTCAAACTCGCTGAGTTCTTTGGTCACAAGCTTGCATCTGGCTTTGGCGCTGAAACTGCTGGAGGTCTACTAACCTTCATGGAACCAACCAAAGTCAAATTATTCAAGAAACTACTAGCTGACGAAGGTTTGCCTTGTTGGACTGTAGGAAAAGCCATGAAATCCAATGGACCACCTTGTGCCTCATTAACACAGGATGTTCAGTTTATCGAGACCGAGTTCCCATGAAAATATCGGAAACCATATGGCGCGGTATTAGAGGAGTGCTGCTGCGAGCAGCCGGTCTCAACCTCTAGTCTAGTAGATGATTGAGTTTATCAAACAACTTGTCAATCCCCTTGATTGAACTTAGATCCAATTCAGGGTCGATGAATTTTCTTAGTTCAGTTATTTCTTGGTTTTCAGTGTCATGAAAAAGCCAGAAATCATCCTTTAGATTTTCATGTGTTTCTATCAAAAGCATCGCTCCTAGACGTAATCAAGTTATTACTACGGCATTTGCCGATATATATTCTTCGATTATGGTAGCGCCAATAAGTTGCGCATTCTGAATAGCTGAGGATTAATCACGACAAACCATTTAACGCCCATACGATTACTGAAAATGCAGACTTAGCTACGGATTTGGGTGTTGAGGAATGAAGATTGTTGTAACAGGTCCATATGAAGCCGGGAAAAGTTTGATGATCCATCACATCACTAACGGTGCATGTATCAATATAGAGCGTCGAGGTACCACAATCGCTATGGATCACGGTCTAGCAAATGTGGATGGAATGACTGTCTTTATGTTTGGTACCCCTGGTCTACTCAGATTCAGGACTATGAGAAAAATTCTAAGTGAGGGAGCTGACGGCATCATCTTTGTTGTCGATTCAGTAGACCCCGAATCCGATAAGCGTGCGAAACTTTTCTTCCGTGAAATTGCTTTCTTCTTACCTGGCGTACCATGTGTTGTTGCTGCGAATAAACAAGATGACCCCAAATCTCGCCCGGTAGATTCACTGAGGAAGAACTTGCGATTCCTAGCTGGATTGCCTGTATTCCCAGTTTCTGCTAAAACCGGTGAGAATGTAGATAGTATGTTGCGAACTCTGCTTTACCTTGTTATGATGCAGTGGAGTTCTGTTTTTACCAAGTTTGCTGAATACGACGGGGTAAAAGATGGCCTTAGTAGACTTACAAAAGACCTCAATCTTGAACGAGAACAAGCAGTTGGATATCTACGACGATTCGAATTGAGAAAACTCCTAGAAGTTCAAGTCGGTGATGAGCAGTTTGTAGTAAAAGAAGCTGTTCGTGAGATATTGAAAAACCCTGTTTCCATCATGCGTAGATGAAGATGTTTCATTAGAAAGAATCAAAAGCAATATAGGCGGGACCGATTGATATTGTCTAGGTGAGCTTCATGACAGAAGAATTAGACCCTGAATTGGATGATTTGGACCCTGCTGAATTGTTAGAAGAAGCAATAGCAGCACTAGAAGCAGGAGATAAGGATGATGCTGCAAAGAAGTATAATGCAGTGGGCAATATTTACATGTCCGTCGCTGAATTTGAAGAAGCTCACAGGTGTTTTGAAGAAGCTCTGAAAATCTATAAAGATCTCAAGGATGAAACAGGTGTTTGCGACACGATGTACAATCTCGGTGTTGCTAGTATCAATTTAGAGCGCTGGAATGAAGCACTGACCTCTCTGGAATCCGCTATGAAACTCTTTAACAAAGCTGCGAACGAGAGCGGTTCTGCTGATGCTGTTTATGGGCTCGCTTTAGCTAGTCTTGGTCAGGGTAGCTTTGACGAGGCAATGACTTATTTCAAGCAGGCTCAGAAAGCATACAAATCTCTTGATAATATTCAAGGAATTGCAAGTGTAATCATGGATATGGGAGCTGCCTACGTTGACAAAGAAGATTGGGTTACAGCAAAAGCAACAATAAAGAAAGCCTTGAAGATGTACGAAGAAATGGATGACAAAGCTGGAATGGCGGATGCCCAATCACTTCTTGGTGACATCTCCGAAACAAATGGTGATGAGAAGAGAGCCGCAGAGCTGTTTGTGGATGCTTCAAAGAATTATTTTGATGCAGGTATTTTTGATATTTCAAGGGAAGTTCTTGATCGGGCAGAACAGAAGATGTGGGACGTTCCTAAAGCTACCCGGCGTAGACTTAGAAAGGTCATCGACGATTTACGAGATAACCTTCCCGACGAAGACGAAATTCCCGATGATGATGATGACGATACTGAAGATATCGAAGACTTCTTGGATTAGTAATATCGCTTGATCCTTTCTTAGAGAATCTACCTCTCCTTCGATGTTGATTATTAGCTCTCAACAGGAAAACTCTATTTACTAAGGTTACCATTTCGGATTGTCTTCCAATGGAGTGAACCTCAATTGAGTTATCGGAACGGAAAGATTCTCATGCCAATATTTCTAATCCTTTTGATGGGTTCTACATTGATCCCATTACTATCTGGGACCATACAAAATGGTTCTACTTCGAATGAAGTCACCCCTATCTATCAATTCACACCAAGTGCCAGTTCGTCGCAGGTCCCTCTACGAAGACTTACTATCGTTGCACCTAATTCCGATTCATACATA
>Ga0315535_1000896_pt1 | contig 20535 bp, 14 predicted proteins | sample SalMarSW160220MG_2_FD_203092 | JGI IMG/M metagenome (GOLD analysis project Ga0315535, IMG submission 203092) | Salt marsh sediment microbial communities from the Plum Island Ecosystem LTER, Massachusetts, United States - Salt Marsh Sediment SW1602-20 ... | reverse complement strand
TGATCCCCTCGGCATCGGGATCGTCCAGCGTGAGGGCGTACGCGGACACGTGATCCGGCGAAGCCACGAGCGCCGCATCGACCGTTGCCGCCCACGTCTCCAGGGTCTGGCCGGGCACGTCGTACAGGAGGTCCAGCGAGACCGAACCGATCCCGGCGGCGCGTGCCTCGTCCACCGCCCCGGCCACGTCGCTCGCCGCGTGCCGCCGACCGAGCCGTCGAAGCAGGACGTCATCGAATGACTGCGCCCCGAGCGAGATCCGGGTCACGCCCGCGTCCGCCAGGGTCCGGGCGCTGCCGCGCTCATCAGTGCCGGGGTTTGCCTCGATCGTGATCTCGGCGCCGGCGGCGATCCCGAAACGCGCCCGGACGAGCTCGATCAGTCCGGCGATCGACTCGCCGGGCAGCAGCGTCGGCGTGCCACCGCCGATGTAGACGCTTTCGAGGGCCCGACGACCCTCGGGGAACCGGATGTCCAGGTCGCCGGCCCGCAGGGCAAGCTCCGTGCGAAGCGCCGCGGTGAAGGCGGCCGTGCGCGATCGCGGCCCACGTGCGGTCGCGCCCGCGTAGACGACGAAGTCGCAGTAGGGGCAGATCGAGACGCAGAACGGGATGTGGACGTACAGCGCCGCCGGCGGCCGTGGCGCTGGCGAAACCTCGAGACCGTCCGTCGTCAGCGGTCCTGCGGCGCCTCACGCGGCGCGAGCACGCGCCAGCCGTCGGGTGTCCGCTGCTGCCGCTCGACCTCCTCGACCTCGGTCCCCTTCGCCTTCGGCAGCCCGGCATGGCCGGTGGTGAGGAAGATCGCGACCCGTGTGATCGCATGGCCCAGGAATGCCGCCCCGATCCCGCCCGTCACGCCCGTCACCCAGCCGCTCGCAAGCCCGATCGCCAGCACCGTCGCCAGCATGTACCACGGTCGCCGGGGAGCCCCGAGCCGGGTTGCAAGCCCGTAGAGCAATGCCTGGGTGACGTTGGCAAGGTTGGCGTTGACCCCTGTCACGAGCAGGAACCCGAACACCATGCCCCGGAACACCGCCTCGTCGATGAAGGCGGTGGCGATCGCATTGATCACGGCACCCGGATAGGCCAGCACCGACGGCAGGCGCACGTGCCGGTAGCGGAGGAACGCGATCACCAGCGCGATCGTCGTGCCGATGGCCCCGTAGGCGAGGCCGAGGATCACCGCTCCCAGCCGGTCGCCCAGCCCCAGGAGCAGATCCGCGGCGGGGCTGGGGTGGATGGTCAGGACCGCCAGGATGCCGCCCACCCCGAGCGTGTACCAGGCGAGCCGGTGGAGCAGCGAGGGATCGTTTCCCCACCGATCGACATCGTCGTACTCGGCCGCGCTGAAGCGCTCGGCGTCGAACCGCAGAATGACCAGCAGCCCGGCCAGGCCGAGGGCCATCAGGATCCGCAGGGGATCCGGAATGTCGGCGATTCCGGGAAGGCTCGAGAGGTCCAGGTGCGGCATCGGGCGCCGTCAGCCCCCCTTGCCGGGGCGATCAGCAGGGGGCATGGGCCGGGCCACCGAGGGCAGCATCACGCGTCGCCCATGCGCAGGATGGCGAGGAACGCTTCCTGCGGGATCTCCACGGAACCGACGCGCTTCATCCGCTGCTTGCCCTCCTTCTGCTTCTCCAGCAGCTTGCGCTTGCGCGTGATGTCGCCACCGTAGCACTTCGCGAGCACGTTCTTGCGCATGGCTCGGATGGTCTCGCGTGCGACGACGTGACTTCCGATCGCCGCCTGTACCGGGACCTCGAACATCTGTCGGGGGATCAGCTGGCGCAGCTTCTCGGCCAGCTGGCGCCCGGTGCTCTGGGCACGGTCGCGGTGCACGATCAGGCTCAGCGCGTCGACCGGCTCGCCATTGACCAGCACGTCGAGCTTGACCAGGTCCGCCGGCCGGTAGCCCGCCTCCTCGTAGTCCATCGAGGCATAGCCCTGCGTCCGGCTCTTGAGCTGGTCGTAATAGTCGACGATCAGCTCGGCCAGCGGCAGCTCGAAGTGCATGTGCACCCGCTGAGGATCGAGGTACTCCATGCTCAGGAACGTGCCGCGGCGACCCGTGGAGAGCTCCATCAGGGACCCGATGTATCGGTCGGGCGACACGACCCCAAGCTTCACCCAGGGCTCCTCGATCGACTCGATCTCACCCGCGTCGGGGAAGCGGGCAGGATTGTCGACCGTGATCGTCCCTCGCCCGGCCGTGAGCTGGATCCGGTACTCCACCGACGGTGCGCTGGCGATCAGGTCGAGGTCGAACTCACGCTCGAGGCGTTCCTGGACGATCTCCATGTGGAGCAGGCCAAGGAACCCGCACCGGAACCCGAACCCGAGGGCAACCGAGCTCTCCGGCGTGTGGGTGAACGAGGCGTCGTTGAGGTGCAGCTTCTCCAGCGCGTCGCGCAGGAGCGGATAGTCGGGACCACTCAACGGGTAGAGACCCGCGAACACGAGGCTCCTGGCCTCCTGGTACCCGGGCAATGGTTCCGTCGCCGGTCGCGCGACCGCCGTGACCGTGTCGCCGACCTGTGCCTCACGGACGTTCTTGAGGCCAGTTGCGATGTAGCCGACCTCGCCCGCCACCAGCTGTTCCATGGGCACCAGCTGCGGGCGGAAGACACCCAGCTCCACCAGCTCCGACTCGGCGCCGCTGGCCATGAACCGGATCGTGTCGCGATCGTGGAGCGTGCCGTCGGCCAGGCGCACATAGCACACGACGCCCTTGTACGGGTCGTAATGGCTGTCGAACACGAGCGCCCGCAGGGGCGCCGTCGGATCGCCCTTCGGGGGCGGGATCCGGGTCACGATCGCCTCGAGGATGTCCGGCACGCCGGTCCCCTCCTTGGCCGACGCCAGGATCACCTCCTCGCGGGGAATCGCGAGCACGCTCTCCAGCTCCTCGATCACGACGTCCGGCTGCGCCGACGGCAGATCGATCTTGTTGAGGACCGGGATGATCGTGAGGCCTTCGCGCAGGGCGAGATGGACGTTGGCCAGGGTTTGCGCCTCGATGCCCTGCGCGGCATCCACCACGAGGATCGCACCCTCGCATGCCTGGAGACTGCGGCTGACCTCGTAGCTGAAGTCGACGTGACCGGGCGTGTCGATGAGGTCGAGCCCGTAGGTCAGCCCGTCGCGCGCCGTGTACTCGAGGCGCACGGCCCGCGCCTTGATCGTGATCCCTTTCTCGCGCTCCAGGTCCATCGAATCGAGGACCTGGCTCATCATCTGCCGGCCCTCGATCGTGTGGGTCAGCTCCAGCAGCCGGTCCGCGAGCGTGGACTTGCCGTGGTCGATGTGGGCGATGATCGAGAAATTGCGCAGCCGGGCCTGAGGTATCGAGTCGGTCAAGCGTCGCCTCGATCCCCGGGCGTCGACGGCGCGTGGTCTTGCTGCATCGCGTAGATGTTGCCGTCAGGAGCACGGACGAACAGCCAGCCGAAGCCTTCGAGCTGCGGATTGCCGAAGGCCTCGGCCGCCCAGACCGTGTCTGCCACGATCTCGATCCCCGCGGCGATGAGCTCGGCCCGAGCTGCGACGAGGTCATCGACCCCGAACGCGATCGTGAGCCCGCCCGCGCCGGAAGGGAGAAGACGCTCGTCGTATTGGCCAGGGCGATAGACCTCGAACAGATCCCGATCCCCCGATTCGAGCTGGAAGACCGCCCATCCGTCGTCGCGGTGACCGGGCGTCAGGCCCAGCACGTCCCGGGCAAAGTCGGCCATGGCGTCGAACAGCTCGGTCCTGGCGCCTACGAACGAGATGCGGCGGACGTGCACAGGTGGGCCTCGACGCTAGCGTGCCGGCGGGGTGATCGGCCAGGCGGGGCCGCCTCCCCGATGAACAGGGATCATGCCGGGATTCAGGGACGATCGCTGCACGTTGCGGCGCGATGGTCGCAATTGAAAGTTGCGCAGATGCTCCTGCGAGATGATCACGAGGCGGGAGTGTAGCGGTCGCGCGAGCGCGAGCCGATACCATCGCTGGTCATGGCCATCCACGAACCCGTCCTTCCGGAGGATCTCGAGGCGGGCTACCGGCGCTTCCGGACCACCCGATACCCGTCGGAGCGCGAGCGCTATCGTCGGCTGGCGACGGACGGCCAGCGTCCCTCGACCGTGGTCGTTGCGTGCTCGGATTCGCGGGCGGCGCCGGAGATCGTGTTCGACGCCGGACCCGGAGAGCTGTTCGTGATCCGCAACGTCGCCGCGCTCGTCCCCGCGTACGCGCCCGACGCTCGCCATCACGCGGCGAGCGCAGCTCTCGAGTACGCGATCCTCGCGCTCGACGTTGGGGCGATCGTCGTCATGGGCCACGGTCGGTGCGGTGGCGTGGAGGCGGCGCTCGAGCAACCAGACCCGCTGACGCCAAGCGACTTCGTGGGCGCGTGGGTCTCGAGCCTGCGCGACCTCGCCGGAGAGCTCCGGGCGGACGAGCATGCCAACGCGGCGGATGTGCGACGAGCCCTCGAGTGGCGCTCGATCGAGGAGTCGATCGACAACCTGCGGACGTTTCCCTGGATACGTTCGCGCGAGCTTGCGGAAACGATCTCCCTCCATGGCGCCTGGTTCGACATCGGGCCGGGAGAGCTGCACGTGCCGGCCGGAGACGGGTGGGTCCGGCTGCCCGGCATCTGACGCGCCGGGCAGCGGCGACAGCGACGATGCTCCGTGCACCAATTGCGCACCTGGAACGCGCCGGGGGCGGGGCCCCTCTGCTGTTGCCGGCGACCGGGAGCGACCCGCCGGTATACGCTGCAGCTGCCATGACTCGACACGAGACCCCCTCCTCGACCTCGATCGACCAGACACCTGAATGGCAGGCTCTCGCCGATCACCGGGCCTCGCTCAGCGGACGGCATCTCCGCGAGCTGTTCGCGCAGGATCCCGCCAGGGCGACCCGGCTCGCGGCCGAAGGTGCCGGGATCTTCCTCGACTACTCCAAGCAGCGCGTGACCGACGAGACAATGACCAGGCTGCTGGCGCTGGCTCGGGTGGCGGGCGTCGAGCAGCGCCGGGCCGCCATGTTCGCTGGTCAGCACATCAACGTCACCGAGGACCGGGCGGTGCTCCACACGGCGCTCCGGGCGCCGGCGGGGACGAGCCTCGTGGTCGACGGCCATGACATCGTCGGCGACGTGCACGCGGTTCTCGACCGGATGGCCGAGTTCGCGCTCCGGATCCGAAGCGGCGACTGGACGGGGTTCACTGGAAAGCCGATCCGGAACGTGATCAACATCGGCATCGGCGGGTCCGATCTCGGCCCGGCGATGGCCACCGGGGCGCTCCGGTACTACTCGGACCGGACGCGGACGTTCGCCTTCGTGTCCAACGTCGACGGCACGGACATCCGCGAGGCGACCATCGATCTGGATCCTGCCGAGACCCTGTTCATCGTCAGCTCGAAGACGTTCACGACGCTCGAGACGCTGACGAACGCGCGGACGGCCCGCGACTGGCTGCTGGGTTCGCTGGGCGATCCCGGTGCCGTCGCCCGACATTTCGTCGCGGTTTCGACGAATGCGGACAAGGTCCGGGAGTTCGGGATCGACACGGCCAACATGTTCGGCTTCTGGGACTGGGTCGGCGGGCGGTACTCGATGGACTCGGCCATCGGGCTGTCGCTCATGGTCGCGATCGGTCCCGACGCCTTCCGCGAGATGCTGGCCGGCTTCCGGGCCATGGACGAGCACTTCCTCAGCGCCCCAATGGACCGCAACCTGCCGGTGTTGATGGGCCTGCTCGGCATCTGGAACGGCAACCTTCTCGGCTTCGACACCCACGCCGTGCTCCCATACAGCCAGGAGCTCTCGAGATTCCCCGCCTACCTCCAGCAGTTGGACATGGAGTCGAACGGCAAGTCCGTGCGGCTCGACGGCCGGCGGGTGACCTACGACACCGGGGCGATCGAATGGGGCACGGCGGGCACCAACGGCCAGCATGCCTACTATCAGCTGCTCCATCAGGGGACACGGATCGTGCCGGCCGATCTCATCGGGTTCGTCAACCCAACCACGGAGGTCGGCGACCACCAGGACCTGCTGATGGCCAACCTGCTCGCTCAGGCCGAGGCGCTCGCGTTCGGCAAGACACGAGACGAGGTGGTGGCCGCGGGCGTACCGGCCCACCAGGTCGAGCCCCGGGTGTTCGAGGGCAACCGGCCGACATCGGTGCTGCTCCTGGACCGGCTGACCCCCCGCTCGCTCGGCTCGCTGGTCGCGCTCTACGAGCACAAGGTGTTCGTGCAGGGGACGATCTGGGGAATCGACTCCTTCGACCAATGGGGTGTGGAGCTGGGCAAGGTGCTCGCCACACGGATCGCCGGCGAGCTCATGACGCCCGACGAACCCGTGCTGGACTCGCACGACGCGTCGACCGCGGCACTGATCCGTCGCGTCAGGGCCGGACGCCGGCGCCTGGGCTGATCGGGTCCACTGCTGGTCCCTTCGGGGCGCACCTGCTACCATTCGCCGTCGCGCCTCGGGCGGTCCTGCCCGCGCGCCCGCTCATCACCCGCACACGGAAACGGAGACCAGCCACCTTGGCCAGAACGCCCCGGAAATGGCAGGGCGCTCGCACCCCGTCCGGGCTGAAGCGCGTCCGCCGAGCCGAGCGCCGGCACGCGATCCTGCAGCCCCGGCGGTCCGCGGCGAAGACGCTCGTTGCCAAGGCCGTATCAGTCGCGACCACGCAGCCCGAGGGCGCGGACGTCGCCACGTCGCTAAGCGAGGCCATCTCGGCCCTCGATCGTGCCGCCAAGGCGGGCGCGATCCACTCGAACGCCGCGGCACGGCGCAAGTCCCGCCTGACCCGCAAGGTCAACGCCGCGGTGGGCGGCTCGCAGGTCGTGAGCTCGCGCCACATGGCCAAGACCACCGGCAAGGCAGCCGCTGCGAAAGCGGCCAAAGCCCGAATCGCCGCTGGCAAGGCCGCCAAGGCCAAGGGCGCGCAGACTGCCGCCGGCAAGGCGCGGGCCGCGCTGTCGAAGACGACCCGCGCCGAGAGCGCCTCGGCAGCAGGCACGGCCGAGGAGGCCGTGGCGGCACCCGCGAAGGCGCGCACGACCGCGTCGAAGACGGGGGCGGCAAAGACCGCGACGAAGAGCACCGCCAGATCGAGCACGACCTCGAAGGTCGCCGCCAAGACCACGGCCGCCAAGACGACATCTGCAGCCAAGAGCACGGCCGCCAAGAGCACGGCCGCCAAGCCCGCGACGAAGGCCACACGCGCCAGGAAGACCGAGTAGCCGCAGCCTCTCCGAATCACAGAACGCGCCCCGGTCGGCGACCGGGGCGCGTTTCGATTCCTGGCCGTGCTGCAGCTTCACCGGCCGGGCTCGGGACCGGCCGGGCTCAGACCCCGGACGCGGCGCGAGCTCGTGGGTCGGGTCGCCGGCGATTGGCGGCACCGAACATCAGCCCACCACCCACCGCACCGCCCGTCGACAGCAGCACCAGGAGCCCGGCGTTGTTGATCTGATCGCGCCAGTAGAAGGCCGCGAACGTGCTGACGTCCGTGATCCCGGCCTCCTTGAACGCCGGTCCGCGCCCGATCGCCAGGTAGCGCTGGTAGACGCAGTCGGCACCGGTCTGGCACGTCAGTGGCCCGCCGGAGGACGCGTCCCGATAGCCGTTGTCGGCCGTGAAGAACAGGGTCTTGACCCCCAGCAGCAGGATCGCGAAGGTGAGGCCCGTCACGAGTCCCGCCAGCAGCGCGTTGGCGATGACGCGAGCCCACGGACCGCCGGCCCGGTCGGACCGTGCGTTCGCGTAGTAGCCGATCAGCAAACCGCCCAGCAGGGCGAACGGCATGATCAGGAACTCGATCGGGATCACCAGCAGGAAGCTGACCCCGATCGTGACCGCCATGCCCACACCGACCCACGCCGCGGTGATCGCGCCGCGATCGACCAGTCGGCTCATGGCCTGCTCACCGCTGGGAACGGCGCTGGTCGCCCAGGATCAAGCCCCCGCCGTGGTGGCGGCGCCGGTCAGGGCGGCCCGGCCCAGGTACACGGCCTCGTCGCCCAGCTCATCGGCGATCCGAAGCAGCCGGTTGTATTTCGCGACCCGCTCCGACCGCGACGGAGCGCCGGTCTTTATCTGGCCGGTGCCCATGGCGACCACGAAATCGGCGATCGTAGTGTCCTCGGTCTCGCCCGAGCGGTGGGATACCACCGCCGACCAGCCGGCGCGCCGCGCAAGCCCGATCGCGTCGATCGTCTCGCTGAGCGTCCCGATCTGGTTGAGCTTGATCAGCACCGAGTTCATCGCGCGCTCCTCGATCCCGCGGACGATGAACGACGGGTTGGTGACCAGGATGTCGTCACCGACGAGCTGGACCTTCGAACCCAGCCGCGCGTTGAGCTCGCGCCAGCCGGCCCAGTCCTCCTCGGCCAGGCCGTCCTCCAGGGACACGATGGGATAGCGGGCGATCCAGTCCTCCCACAGGTCGACCATCTGCCCGGAGTCGAGCGTCCGGCCCTCCTTTTCGAGCCGGTACTGGCCCACCACCCCGTCCACCCCGGTGCCCTCGACGAGCACGGTCGAGGCGGCCGGATCGAGAGCGATCGCGACCTGATCGCCGGGCCGGTACCCCGCCTTCTCGATCGCACGCAGGATAACCTCGACCGCGGCCTGGTTGGATCCCAGCGACGGCGCGAACCCACCCTCGTCGCCCTGTCCGGTCGCGTGGCCCTCATCGTGGAGGATGGACCGCAGCGCGGCGAAGATCTCCGCTCCGGCTCGCAGCGCCTCCGGGAACGACTCGAGCCCGACGGGCATGACCATGAACTCCTGAAAGTCCGTGGAGTCCTGCGCGTGCTTGCCGCCGTTGAGGATGTTGAACTGCGGGACGGGCAGGATCCGGGCCCCGACCCCGCCGAGATACCGGTAGAGCGGCATCTCGTGGCTGGCTGCCGACGCGTGTGCGCAGGCGAGCGACACACCAAGGATCGCGTTCGCACCCAGCTCGCCCTTGTTGGGCGTGCCATCGAGCTCGATCAGCGTGGCGTCGATCCCCGCCTGATCGGCCGCGTCGAAGCCGAGCATCGACGGGCCAATCCGTTCGGTCACGTTGCTGACGGCGGTCAGCACGCCCTTGCCCCCGTAGCGTGCCTTGTCCCCGTCCCGCAGCTCGACCGCCTCGTTGATCCCCGTCGAGGCGCCGGACGGGACCGCGGCCCGGCCGAGCGAGCCGTCCTCGGTGACGACGTCGACCTCGATCGTCGGGTTGCCTCGAGAGTCGAGGATCTCCCGGGCGTCGACCCAGGCGATGGTGGTGTCACTCATTTGACGGCCTCCGGCTCCCGATCGAGGAGCACTGTGACGCCCGGCAGCTCGCGCCCCTCGAGGAACTCGAGCGAGGCGCCGCCGCCGGTGCTGATATGGGTCATCTTGTCGGCCAGGCCCTGCTGCTGGATCGCAGCCACCGAGTCACCGCCGCCGATCACGACGGCCGCGCCTGCCTCGGCCCGGTCCGCGAGGAACCGGGCGATGGCCTTGGTGCCGTGGGCGAACGAGGGGATCTCGAACACGCCCAGCGGACCGTTCCAGAGCACGGTCTTCACGTCGGCCAGCGCGGCCTCGATGTTGGCCAGGCTCTGCTTGCCGAGGTCGACGATGTGCCAGCTGGCCGGCACCTTGTCGACGGGGATCGTCCGGTACTCGGTCCCCCGGGTGACCTCCTTGGCGACCACCACGTCCACGGGCAGGACGAGCTCGACACCCTTGGTCTCGGCTGCACCAAGGATCCTGCGGGCGTCCTCGACACGGTCGGGCTCGGCCAGGCTCTTGCCGATCGCCTTGCCCTGGGCCAGCAGGAACGTGTTCGCCATGCCCCCTCCGATCACCATGATGTCGACCTTGTCCATCAGGTGCTCGAGAACCTTGATCTTGTCGCTGACCTTGGCGCCACCGATGATCGCCGCGAACGGGTGCTCGGGGTTGTCGAGCAGCTTGCCCAGGTTCGCGATCTCCTTCTCCATCAGGAAGCCGGCGTAGGCCGGGCGGAGCTTCGCGACGCCGACGGTGGACGCATGGGCCCGGTGTGCCGTGCCGAACGCGTCGTTGACGTAGACGTCGGCGTACGCGGCGAGCGCCTCGGCGAACGCCGGGTCGTTCTTCTCCTCCTCGGCGTGGAAGCGGAGGTTCTCGAGCAGCAGGATCTCGCCGTTGCGAAGGCGCCGGACTGCGTCCTCGGTCCCGGCGCCCAGGGCATCCCCGGTGACGGGGACGGTGCGACCCATCAGCTGGCCCAACCGCTCCGCCACCGGCCGCAGCCGGAGGCTGTCGGTAACCTTGCCGGCCGGGCGGCCGAGGTGGCTGGCGAGGATGATCCGCGCGCCCTGCGCCTGCAGGTAGCGAATCGTGGGCAGCGCCGCGCGGATGCGCGAATCGTCGGTGACCCGACCGTCCTCGAGCGGGACGTTGAAGTCGACCCGCACCAGGACACGCTTGCCCGCAGCGTCCAGATCCCGGACGGTGAGCTTGTCCATATTCGGTTCCTCTCCGGGGGCCGCGCTCGGTCAGGCCGGGAGCCGGTCCGCCATGAACTTGACGAGGTCCGCGACGCGGCAGCTGTAGCCCCACTCGTTGTCGTACCAGGCGATGACCTTCACGAAGTTCCCGCCGAGGACCATGTTCGAGGGAAGGTCAACGATCGAGGAGCGCGGGTCGCCCCGGTAGTCGGTCGACACGAGCGGCTCGTCCGACGCTCCGAGGATGCCGGCCAGCGGGCCGGCGGCCGCGTCCCGGAAGGCCTGGTTGAGCTCATCGAGGGTGGTCTCGGTCTCGAGCTCGGCCGTGAAGTCGACGACCGACACGGTCGGCGTCGGCACGCGCAGGCTGAACCCGTCGAACTTGCCCTTGAGATCGGGGATCACCAAGGCGAGCGCCTTGGCCGCCCCGGTCGTGGTCGGGATGATGTTCAGTCCGGCCGCCCGCGCGCGACGCGGGTCCTTATGGGCCACGTCGAGGATGCGTTGGTCGTTGGTGTAGCTGTGAATCGTGTTCATCAGACCGCGCCGGATCGTGAACCGGTCGTGGACGACCTTGGCCGCCGGCGCCAGGCAGTTGGTCGTGCAGCTCGCGTTGCTCACGACGACGTGCCTGTCCGGGTCGTATGCGCCCTCGTTCACGCCGAGGACGATGGTGACGTCCTCCTTCTTGGCGGGAGCGCTGATGAGCACCTTCTTCGCACCGGCCGCCACGTGCGCGCGCGCCTTGTCGGCGTCAGTGAACCGACCGGTCGACTCGATCACGATGTCAACGCCCATGTCGCCCCACGGCAGCTGGGCAGGATCGGCCACCTGGAGGACCTTGATGGTGCGTCCGTCCACGACGATCGAGTCGTCGGTGTGCGAGACCTCGCCCGGATAGGCGCCGTAGGTGGAGTCGTGCTTGAACAGCAGCGCGTTCGTCGGAACGTCGACGATGTCGTTGACGGCCACGACCTCGAGATCCGGGGCTCGCTCGATGAGCGCCTTGAGTGACTGGCGGCCGATCCGTCCGAAACCATTGATGCCGACGCGAACGGTCATCGGGTGACCTCCTTCTCAGTTGGGACGCGGGTCGTCGAGCGCCTGGGCAGACGCGCTCGACGGGACATGGTTGGTGAACCTCGCGATCGGCCCGATGCGACGTCCGGCTCGAGCCGAAGAGGCGACGTCGGGAGCGCGGCTGCGGTCGATGCTTGGGCGACGGCAGCGGCGGCCCCGAAGGGGCGACAGGCCGATGGGGTGGCAGCGACCTGAGCGCCGGCACTCCGGGAGGGTCGTTGGCGGCGGCGACGTGATCCCGACGAGGTAAGGAGCGGGGGCCGAGGGTGCGGACAGGGCGGGACCTCGCAGCGGGGGTTCGAGAGTTCGCGGGAATCTTAGCAAAGCTCCCGATCAGCTCCCCCGACTGCTGGTCCGGTTGCCATGGGTCGTTGGCACTCCTGCCGATACGACCGAAGGGGCCCCCCGGCCATGCCGGAGGGCCCTGCGTGTTCGGCGTTGTCGAGGGTCAGCCGCCGATCTTGAACACCTTGCCGCCGCACTTCGGGCACGTGCCCTGAAGCGCCGGCTTGCCGTTCTTCATGGTGATGTGCTGCGGATTCTGGACCTCGACCTTCATCTTGTCCTTGACGCAATAGGCCTCAGCCATTGGATCGGCTCCTCCTCACGCTGTCCGCGTCACGAGAGGACGCCTCTCGCGCCCGCGGGGACGCTGGGTCTGGCGCTCATGCTGGGGCCCAGAGCGACGGGCGCCAGCGCGCCGCCCCGGCCTTCGACTTCTGGCGGTCCAGGTCCGCGAGGATCACCAGGCTCTCGAGCCCCGTGTCCACCACTGCGGCCTCCGCCAGCTGCTGCGCGTCGCCGGTGACGAACTCACCGGTCCTGCGATTGGCATAGACGGCACACACCACGCCGGCACGACTACCGCCGAGACCGGCCAGGACCAGCACCGCCGAAGCCTCCATCTCGAAATTGAGGATGCCCTGGCGGGACATCTCCTCGGCGAGGTCAGGGTAGCGGATCGGAAGCTGGGGGATCGGCCGGCCCTGTGCCCCGAAGAATCCCGGGGCTGTGGCCGTGATCCCCAGGTGGTGCCGATGTCCGAGCCGGGTGGCCGCCTCCTCCAGAGCCAGGACCGCCTCATAGTGAGCGACCGCGGGGTAACCCTCGTGGACGTACCAGCTGGTCGTCGTCTCGAGACGCACCGCCCCTGTCGTGATTACCAGGTCACCCAGCTGCATGTCGTCCTGGAGGCTGCCGCACGATCCGATCCGGATGAATGTCGGCCGGTCCTTGATCGCGAGGATCTCGCTGATCACGATCTCGATGTTGTCGGGGCCGATGCCTGTGGAGACGCACGAGACCCGGACGTCCCGGTACGCTCCGGTCGCGCTCGCGAACTCGCGATGCCGGTGGCGAAGCTCGACCGTGTCGAACCGGGCAGCGACGAGGTCGACCCGATCCTGGTCGCCGGGGAGCAGGATGTAGTCGGCCAGCTCGCCGGGTCCCAGGCCGATGTGGTATTGCCGCTCGCCGGCGGGGATCGCGACACGGGCGTCCACGTTCGGCAAGAGGTCGCTCCCTCGTGGATCACGCACGTTCGGCGTGAGGTTGCGCCCGAGGATAGGGGCCAGATTCGAGCACCGTCAAGCGGGTTCAGCCCGATTTCGCGCCGCCCGGCGCCGCGTTGTTGCCTGCTGGCCCCTCGAATCACGCCTGCTTGCTCGCCGTCTCGCGGCCTTTGGTCGCCCGGCCGGCCTCGACGTCAGTGCCCGGCGGAGGCGTCTCCACGACTCCGTCCTCGGTCGCTCCACCGCGCACGAACGAGGCCAGACGGTCCGTGATGTGACCCCTCAGGCGACGACGCGCCTGTTGGCGCCGGGTGAGAGCCAGGACCAGCGCCGTCACTCCGGCGAGCAGCAGGGCCGCGAGCACGGCGAACACGGGCGCAAGACCGCCGAGACGGGCACTCGACACGGCGCGCGCGACGTCACGTCGAGGGCTTGCGACACCGGCGAGGCCGACGCTCGGGCTACTGTCCGCCTCGATCGGGGGTGGATCGCCAGCCACGAGGTCCGCGGCGAGCTCGACCGCCGCCGGATCGGAGACCACCAGGACGACCTCGCCCCGGGTCTCGGGGATGCCGGTCGCATCCAGGGCGTCGCCGGGAACCAGCAGCCCCGCCAGATCCGCCGCATCTCCGTCTAGCACGATGCGACTCGTTGCCGTTCCGTCGTCGAGGCGGACGCCGTCAGGTGTGTCGCCCGTGACCAGGCCGCCGACGCGAACCCGCTCACCCAGATGCGCCGCCAAGTCGCGGAGGTCGACGTCCGGGGGCATTGTGCCCCCGATCGCCCCGCCCAGGACGGGCGCCAGGCCGGACGTCGCCGTGCGGACCGGGGAGCTGCCCGGATCCGAGCCGGCGGGTCCGATGGCGATGTCGGCAGATGCGCGTGGCACAAGCGCGAATCGCCGGTCGGTCGCCGTGGGATAGGGGCGCTTGACGATCCCGGTGATCGTTGCTGCCCGCCCTTCGATGATCGACGAGGCCGGGATGCCGCTGCCGGCCAGGCCCTGGACCGGCACTCGCCCCGCTCCGGTGTCGAGCTCGGCGAGCCAGCGGTCGCCGCTGCGGTGCAGATCCACGATCGTCCCGCTCATGCGCACCAGGCGCCACTCGGTCGCGGCGCTGGGCTGGCTGCCCAACGTGCGCGCGACAGGCTCGCGCGCTCCCAGGACCCTGACCTCATCGGCCTTGAGGCGTGGGGCACCCCAGGCTCGCCCGATCGTGCCGCTCACGCGGACCTGCTCACCCATGTGGAGGCTGTGGTCCGGCGTCGTCAGGTACACCTCGATCGCGCCGGACGAGTCCTCGACCACCGTCCGCCGGCCGGTCGAGTCGAGGAGCATCCGATCGACCGTGAGCACGCCCTCCACGGTGACGTGGCCGCCTTCGAGCACCCGGGCCGCAGCGATGGTGGAGACGGGTGAGGCTGATGCGCCGCCCGATGGCGAAGGCGACGCAGGTGCGTCGGATGGTGGCGGCGACGCGGAGGCTGTGATGTCGGCTGAACCCCGAAGCCACAGGCGATAGCCGTCGAGAAGCCCCTTGTGGGACGCTCGCTGGCCGACCACTCCCGTGAAGGTCGCCACCAGACCCTTCCGCAATGAGCCCTTGTCGAGTCCGGCCGAGGCATCGACCCGAATCGTCAACGAGGATCCATCGTCACCCCTGATGGCGAGCGCCAGGTCGTGACTGGTGGCGCGGGTCGCCGAGGCGGAGATCGTCCCGGGGATCGCCACGAGCCGGCCCTCCACGCCCTCTCCGACGTCGCCCGCGGCCAGCATGAGCGGCGCCGGCATGCTTCCGCTACCGAGCACAGTGATGCCGCTCGACCTGGGTCGGATCTCCGTCTGCCCATACGGGTCAGCGATCGTTCCACGGACCTCGACCAGCATCCCCCGGTGAGGTGCCGGGAAGTCGCCGGGCATCCGGACGGGCACGCCTCCCGTGGGATCCGCGATGGCCACCAACGGCGGCGTTCCCAGACGCCCGGCTTCGGCGACGACCACGCCGCGAACGACGACCAGCGTGCCAACGGGCGCGAGCCGTGCGGTGGCGATCGAAGAGACATCCGGGGCCGGCGTCGGTGCCGGCACGGACGTGGGTGACGGCTCGACGGTGGGGCTCGGTGCGACGGTCGGGCTGGGCGTGAAGGTCGGTGTGGCGGTCGGCGTCGCGGTCGGCGTCGGGCTGGGCGTGGGCTCGTCAATCTCCAGCTCGCCCGGCAGGGTTGCGTACAGGCGGTATCCGCTCGTACCGGATCCACTGCTGTCACGCTGGCCAAGCGGCCCCTGGACGAGCACCTCGGACCCTGCGGTCGGGCCAAGGGCCGCGAGCGCGTCGGGCGTCACCACGACGCGGACCGGGCCTGTTCCGTCGTCCACGGTGAGCCCCAGCCCATCGCTGAGCGACGAGGGCGCCTCCGTGACCGTCCCGCGCAGCTCCAGCCGCCGTCCCTCCAGGGGCTCAGCAGCCATTCCCGTGGGGACGACGAGCGGCACAGGGAGGTCGGAGGATCCGATGGTGATCACGGACGACGCGTCGACACGGAGCGTGCGCTGGCCATATCTGCTGCCGAGGCTCCCCGAGGCGACCACGACCGTCCCCTCCGGGAACGACTCCGCGAGCGGTGCGTCCAGGTAGATGGCGATCCCGGCCGTCGCGTCCTGTACGAACCCGGTTCGCCCGCTCTCGAGCGCGCCGAGGCGTGTCGTCAGCACTCCCTGAACCGTCGCCGGCGTTCCATCGGTCAGGTCGCGAGCAGCCTGGATCGCGATCGCAGGCGCCGCCGACGGCACCGGGATCGGCGTAGGCACCGGGGTCGGCGTAGGCACCGCGGTCGGCGTAGGCACCGGGGTCGGCGAGGGAGTCGGCAGCGGCGTCGCGGTCGGGGTCGAGGTTGGGCTCGTGGGCGAGGGGCTTGCGGCCGGTGTGGTGGTCGGGATCGGCGAGGTGGTCGGTGACGGCGCCGGTGTGGTGGTCGGGATCGGCGAGGTGGTCGGAGACACTGTGGGAGCAGGTGAGCCGCTCGGCAACAGCGCCGGCACGGGATCGGCCTCGAGGTTGCGGCCCTCGGGGGCACCGTTGACGACGAAGTCGGTGGCGTTGTCGTTGCTGTCGAACGTGTTGCCGTTGATGCCTCCGGGGCGTCGCTCGATCGAGCTGCCAGCCGCGGGCGCGGTCGAAGCGGTGCCTTCGACGAACCCGTTCACCGCATCGCCCCATCCGACCGCGTCGATCGGCGCGCCACCCGTCGGACGGAGCACGATCGCGCCTCCGGAGGCCGAGAGGCCCCCCGAGTACGTCGCGTCGGCCGCGGATGCGTAGAGGCCCCGTGAGTTGGCCAGCAGCAGATGTCGTCCAGGAGCGATCAGCAGCGACGAATCCCAGGACGCCTTGCGGGTGACGGTCGCGCCCGAGCTCGTCACATACACGACCTCGAGGCCTAGAAGGTCCAGCGGCTCGGTTGCCGCGTTGGTGAGCTCCACGTACTCGTCCGATGCAGACACGCCGCCGGTGACGACCTCGGCGACGAGAAGACCGGACGAGGCGGGCCAGTCAACGGTGCCCGCACCACTGGCGGCGGGTGCGAGCCGGGTGACGGGGACGGCCGACGCGGTCGTCGCCGCGAGCAGTACGAGAACCATCGCAGCCATCGCCGCGAGTCGAGCACGCGCCATCGAGGACCTCCGGGCGGGAGACGTCGGCGGCGGATGATCAGATGGCGATGGTAGGCGTCGCCCCTTATCGCCGGCTCAACCCTCCCGGCCCGGACCCGGTACGATGCAACGGCTGAACCGCGCTGGCGGCCCGCGATACGGGCTGCACCCGTTCCTCGGCGCGTCGCGGTCACCACCGTCGGTGCGCCCGGTTCAGCAACTGATCGACTGGAGGCATCCGTTGGCCCGCGCGAAGCGCACCGATCGAACCGAGGCCCGTCGCCGTTACCGCGCCGAGCAGGCCGCGCTCGTCGGCGAGGACGATGACGCTGCCGAGGTCGACGAGACCGAATCCGGGGCAACGACCACACGGAAGCGGGCTGCGAATCCTGGCGCGCCGTCTCGTCGGGAGCGGCCCGGGATCATGGCCGCGTTTCGCGGCGCGGTGCGGCCGCTCGACTGGCGTGAGGATCTGCGCTCGCTACCCACGCTGACCCGTCACTGGTCGCTGTTCGTGCCCGTGCTCCTGTCCATCGTGTCGACCGTCGTGTTCGTGGCCGCGACCGCGTCGGTCACCGACGCCACCAACCCCCCGTCGGACATGTTCACCACGGTGGCGATCGTGCTGTACCAGTTCTTCGTCATCCCACCGCCTGTCGCCGGGGCGTTCCTCGCCGGCCTGGGCGCCCCGAAGGCCAGCTGGCTGCTGGGCGCGATCGTGGGCGTGGTGGCGGCCATCGGCAATGCGGTGATCGTGCTGAGCCCGTTCGGCCAGCAGCTGTACTCGTCGCCGGGCCTGGTGATCCTGCAGGGGTTCGTGTTCGCGCCGTTCGGCGCAGCGCTGTTCGCTTCGATGGCGGCCTGGTACCGACGGTTCCTGAATCTCGCCAACCCGAACCGAGGACAGAAGCCTGCCAAGCCAACACGGGGCCGGGGCAACATGCCGACCAACTCGCGGGCGACGGCCAACCGGCGTTCCTGACCGGATCTGTCGCTCAGGCGAGGCGCCGCAGGCCAGCCTGCCCGATCGCCCTGACCCCGAGCGGCGAGTCGGGCCCGCCCGCCGCCGCCGTTGCCTCGACCAGCGGCATGACCGTGCGGGCCACCACGTTGACCACGTTCGCCTCCCGTTGGAGGTCGCCGTCCACGAGCAGCAGGGCGTGGCGACGGACCACCGAGCGGAGCCGCTGCCAGGCGTCCGGCCACAGCGTGACGTTGACCATCCCCGTCTCGTCCTCGAGCGCCAGGAACACGGTTCCGCGCGCCGTCATCGGGTGCTGCCTGGTCACGACCAGCCCTCCGATCGTGATCTGCCCCGGCGGCCGGTCGGCCAGCGCCGCGTTGGTCACCGCTCCCAGCCGGTCGAGGGCCGGCCTGAACAGTCCGATCGCCTGGCGGCGCGCGTCGAGCCCGACCACCGCGTAGGCGTCGCCCAACCGCTCCGATTCCGAGAGCGCGGGGAGCGGCGGCGCCTCGGTCGCCGGCAGGCGGAGATCCATCGGTCGCCCGGCCGCTCGTCGCACCCGCCCGGAGCCGCGACTGGTCCGCCCGTCCACGCGCCCTTTTGTCGCTCCGGCGACCTCCCGCAGCTGCCACAGCAGCTCCCGCCGGGGTCGACCCAGCGAATCCAGTGCCCCCGCCCGGATCAGCCGCTCCATCACCTCCTCGGCCAGGCCCGTCCGATCCACGACGTCGGCCAGCGATGTGTACGGCCCACGCGCCAGCTCCACGTCCAGCCTGGCTCGCTGCTCCTCACCGATCCCCTTCACCAGATGCAGACCGAGGCGGACACCCCAGCCGGTCACGCCCTCGGCCGCCCAGCGCTCGCGCGACGCGGCACTCGGCATCAGGCACGCGGGTGATCGCACCGGTGTCGGCCGCGCCTCGATACCCGACCCCTCCGGTAGTGGCTCGCCCGGGTCGCCGTCGCGCTCGCCGCCGCCGCCCGCCATCCCGGCCAGCGCCCAGCCGGGACGGCCGACCCATTCGGTCGTCGTCCGCCACGCGCTTCGGTTGACGTCCACCGGCAGCACGGCCACCCCGTGACGCTTGGCGTCGTTGACCAGCACCTCAACCGGGTAGAAGCCCATCGGCTGGGCGTTGATCAGCCCCGTGACGAACTGGGCGGGGTAGAACAACTTGAGGAAGCTCGATTCGTATGCCGTCCGGGCGAAGGCCGCCGCGTGGCTCTTGGCGAAGCCGAAGCTGGCGAACGCCGCGCACTGGCGGAACAGCTCCTCTGCGTCGTCCTGGGGCATGCCCTGGACGCGGATGCAGCCCTCGACGAACTGCACGTGGAGCTTCTCCATCTCGCCCGTCGAGCGCCACGTCCCCATCGCCCGCCGGAACCCGTCCGAGCCTGCCGGCGTGAACCCCGCGACGTCGATCGCGATCTTCATGACCTGCTCCTGGTACAGGATCACACCCAGGCTGTCGTGGAGGATCGGCTCGAGGCTGGGGTGGAGGTAGGTCACTGGCTCCAACCCCTGCTTGCGACGCAGGTACGGGTGGACCGCGTTGCCCTGGATGGGGCCCGGCCGGATGATCGCGACCTCCACCACCAGGTCGTCGAGGTTGCGAGGCCGCGACTTCGGGAGCGTCTGCATCTGGGCCCGGCTCTCGACCTGGAACACCCCGACCGTGTCGGCGGCCTGGAGCATCTCGAACACCTCGGGGATCTCCTCGGGGATGCGGTCGAGATCGACGCACGTCGCGCAGTCGTGCTCGATGAGCTGGAGAGTCTCGTCGATCGCGGCCAGCATGCCCAGGCCAAGCAGGTCGAGCTTGATCAGCTTCATGGTCTCGACGTCACGCTTGTCGTACTGGACGACGACGCGATCCTTCATCGTCGCCCGCTCGATGGGCGCGATGTCGATGAGCGGCACGGCCGTGATGAGCATCCCCCCGGAGTGGATCGAGAGGTGGCGCGGGAAGCCGTCGATGCGGGCGCACAGCTCGAGCCAGCGCTCCCAGTCAGACAGATGCGCGACCGAGCCACGGTGGCGGTCCCGGTCCAGGTCCGGCAACGCCTCGACCCGGGCGACGCTGCTCAGCGGGCCGCCCGCCAGCCCGACGGAGCCTCGATGATGATCCTCCGGTGAATCCTCCGAGATCTGAGGCGACGCTCCCGCGAGCCATCGGCCCGAGGATTCGAACCGCCGGTCGGCGGGCAGGAGCACGCCGCTCTCGGGGTCCAGCCGCCGGGCGACCTCGCGGTCCAGGGCGGTGCGCTGGTCACGGCGACGCTCCAGCGTTCGCGATGGTGGCCCCTCGCGGATCCAGCGCGCACTCACCGGAGAGTCGCCGGGGCCACCCTCGTCCTCGCCGGGCCGTGTGGCCCACTCGCTCCCCCATCCACGCTCCCGTGGCGTGATATCCGATGCCCGGGTCCCGGACGCGTCGGATCGGGCGCCACGTACGCTCCCGGTGCGTACCCGGGGGTGATTCGCCAGATCCGTCGCGCTTCCACGCCCCCCAGGCGCAGGTGACGGAGCCGGTCGCTCGGCCCCGGACGTCGATCGCGCATCGCCGCGGAAGTGCCCGCCTCGCTCGTGGTTCAGCTGGCCCATCGCATCCGTCAGACCCCGGGCCGCTGCAATGTTCGGGGTTGCGGCAGGGCTGGACGCGGGTTCACCCGCCGCTTCCCCCGGCCGTGCGAAGAACTGGGCGAACCCGCCCTCGACCTCGAGATCCCGCCGGACCATCACCGAGTCGTAGGTTTCGAGCGCCTTCGCCACCCGATCGACCAGCGGCCGCGGGAATCCGAGCGCATAGCCGACCTCGCGCACCGCGGATCGCGCCCGATACG
>Ga0315535_1000895_pt1 | contig 20536 bp, 18 predicted proteins | sample SalMarSW160220MG_2_FD_203092 | JGI IMG/M metagenome (GOLD analysis project Ga0315535, IMG submission 203092) | Salt marsh sediment microbial communities from the Plum Island Ecosystem LTER, Massachusetts, United States - Salt Marsh Sediment SW1602-20 ... | reverse complement strand
CATGTATATTTAATCAAGTATAAATTTTATTAAGTATCGTTGTAGGGTTAAATATCTATTATTTTTAATGGATTATCTTAATTTATATTTTTAAAATTTGAAACCCTTCGGGATTGCCGATCTTACCGCATCTACTGCGTCAGATGCCGTCCCGCATAGTTGACTATAGCGAAACGACATCTTTCTTGTATCTGCGGCAACCTCGACAATCGCTCAATTTAGGTTATAGTAATATGAACCCGGTTTAAAAACAACCAATTATATAATACTGAGCGTACCGGCTAACTCTCGATTTGGATGGTTTCTACCAGAACCTTTGCGGTCCCTTTTTTATAAAATCCGAGTTTTTTAGCTGCACCGGCACTAAGGTCGATAATCCTTCCGGTTACAAAAGGACCCCGATCATTAACCCGAACAATTATCATTCGATTATTCTCCAGATTTGTGACTTTAACATATGTGGGAAGCGGCAGATATTTGTGAGCGGCATTAAGTCCTTTGGGATCAAAAGATTCTCCATTGGCTGTCATATGCCCTCCTTTTTGCCGAAGCGTCTCATACCCGTACCAGGAAGCGATACCTTTTTGACGGTATTTACTGGCTTCTTTTTCAGACATGGGCACATACCTTTTACCTTTGACCACATAAGGTGCTTTCTTGACACGACCCTTTCGAATTGCATCTTTGGGGGGTAAATCGTCGATAGATTCGATATCCCCGTGGGTTAACGGCCAGCTTAAGGGGGCCATGACTACGACAAAAGTAAATTTACCTATTTTATATACTGCTTTTCCAACACCTTTGGTTACTTTATATGTTGTTTTTACGGTATATTTTGTGATTTTGTAGGTCGTTTTAACCACACTGCACGATAGCAAAAACCAACCGGCAAACAACAGAAGAATCCATAAAAACCTTTTATTTTTTTCGAGCCTCATCTTGCTTTTTTACGATACTCCATGCAATTCGTTTCAGCACATGTTAAACATGCACACAAAGGATTTTCCCCATTTGGAATGGCGTAAGTGAGAGTGTATTTATATGGATGAAAACTTTTGTCGGCTAAATACAAGAAGACAAAACAGATTCCAGTTGACCAAGATATCCTCCATAGAAATGATCAGCACCGTGAATAATTTCAAAGCGGGCATCGGGATTCCACGTGGGCAGTATTTTTTTTATAGTATCGGCCGGTGCAATGTCATCCCGACTGCCGGTGATAACAAACTTTAAAACGTTCATTGCGCTAATTTCGCGAAAATCCATAAACCCTACCGGAGGTGAAACCATTGCCATATTCTCAACGCAAATATCCTCCGAAAGGGCGGCATGCGCGTTTACCCAGGCGCCGAATGAATATCCAACAAGATCTATTTTTTGTATGCCCAAATCCGCAAGAAATGAAAGTGATGCCAAAACATCCTTCTGTTCGCCAACGCCATTATCATACTGACCCTGGCTTTTTCCAACCCCTCTGAAATTAAATTTTAATGTTGAATATCCTTTTATATTAAAGACATGAACGATAGTCTCAACCACCATATTATACATATCTCCGCCGTACAGCGGATGCGGATGGGTAATAACGACCCCCTTATTCTCGTCTCTTTTGTTAAGCAGCCCTTCAATTTCATAATTTTCTGATAAAAACTTTATTTTTTCGACCATTTCTGTCCCTCAATTCGAAAATCGGATTTTTCTGAAATCAAAATAACATATCGAATATTTTGGATATAACATAAAAAAACAAATGTCAAAATTCAAATTAATCAAGATCCTCCGCTAAAGAAAAATGACCGCATAATCCGCTTGACTTTTCTTAACAAGGAAATTATTATTCAAGCAATCAATAAAGGCCCGTTCTTAATTGGCGGACGGTTTCGTTCTGAAGGAAAGATCCATTTGTCACAGCGGCAACCTGCAGTCTGGAACTATGAGAATTTTTTGAAAGGAGAGTGTCACTATGGCTAATGGAATTGTAAAATGGTTTAACAGCAGCAAAGGCTATGGCTTCATTGAGCAGGAAGATGGTCCGGATGTATTTGTTCATCATACAGGAATCAACTCAACCGGTTTCAAAACTCTTGATGAAGGCGACCGGGTTACCTTTGACATTGAGCAAGGCAAAAAAGGTCCTGCTGCTGCAAATGTTACCGTGGTTTAGTTCCCCATTTTCGAATTAACTAAGGGCATTTCCCATAAAATCAGGAAGTGCCCTTATTTTTTTATGTAAACTATCCTTTCAGGTCATTGATCCTTTCCGTAAGCTCGGGAATAAAATCCAGTATATCGTCCACAATACCGACATCCGCAACCTGAAAAATAGGCGCCCTGGGGTTCTTGTTTATGGCAATGACAAAAGGAGATCCCTTTAAACCGCCCACATGCTGAAATGCTCCGCTGATACCCAGAGCCATATAAACTTTGGGTTTTACTGTCTGGCCTGAAGTTCCGACCTGACGGGATTTCTCCAGCCATTTTGCATCCACAATCGGTCTGGAGCATGAAACATCTCCGCCCATGGCCTTGGCCAGTTCATGTATCATTTCCAGATTATCTTCATCTTCTATTCCCCTGCCCACCGAAACAAGGATATCAGACTTGGTAATATCCACGTCGCCGACTTCGGCCTCAACAATCTCTATGAAACGGCACGTACCGCCCGGCACACCCCCTTCAATGGCCTGAGCGGTTTTGTCAATAATATTACCTTCACCGCTGTTGGTTTCATCTGCTTTAAAGGATCCCGGACGCACGGTAATTACAGCGCCCTCGGAAATATCGCTAAGTACATGGGTGCTGACCTGTCCGGTGTATTCCTCGCGCACGGCTTTGAGTTTTCCATTATCAACACCTTCAAAATCGACCGCATCCGGAAGATATACCGCATCAAGCTTGATGGAGAGACCCGGCGCCAGGTCCATGCCAAAATGATCGTGCGGAACCAGTACGTTTCCGTGCTTTGGCAGAATACGCACCAGCATGGGACGGAGCACCTCTGCAGTTACATAAGCCAGGACCGGGGTATGGATTTTCCAAACCTCGGCAAAAGAACAAGCCACTTCATTACATACCGAATCAATCTCACTTCCGGCACCTGCGACAACAGCCGTAACCCGGGCATCAGGATCAAGTTTTCCTGCCGCTGCAATCAGTTCCGTAGCCGTGTCATCTGCAACCCCATCCTTGTGAATAATATATGCAAAAACCTGTTGGGCCATTATTTAATCCCTCCTTTGGCTTTTAACAGTTCAATAAGTTTATCAATTATCTCTTCCGTACTCCCTTCCAGAATCTGGGCACCGTCACCCGGCTCCGGCATAAAATAATCGATACACTTTGTCTTTGCGCCGGCTTCTCCCACGGATTCCGGTGAAACACCCAGATCTCCGGCAGTGTGAACCGGAATTTCAAGTGATGTTACTTTTCTGATTCCGCGAATGCTGACATATCGAGGTTCATTGATACCGGTCTGAATGGAAAGAACACAGGGCAGATCAATTTCATACATCTCCTGGTTTCCGCCGGCAATTTCTCTGCCCACTTTAATTTTTTTATCATCCACAACTTCTATAAAATTTACCAACGAAGCAAAGGGCCAATCCAGCATCGCGGCCAGCATGCCGCCAACCTGAGCCGCTCCGTCATCTGCCTGAGTGCCCGTCAGAATCAGGTCGTAATTCCCTCTTTTGACTTGGGCGGTTAGAATCGCTGCAATCCCTCTTCCGTCAGAACCTTCAAATGCATCATCTGAAAGCAGAATCCCTTTGTCAGCGCCCATGGCCATCTCTCTTCGCACAACTTCTTCTGCTTCTTCATCGCCCACGGAAACAACCGTAACACTGCCGCCGAGCCTGTCTCGAATCTGAATGGCTTCTTCAACCGCATAATTATCCCACTCGTTTACCGAGTACACAAGGTCGTCCCGCGCAATATCCGTACCGTCTCTATTGACCTCTATCTCATTTTCCGAGGGGTCAGGAACCCTTTTAACGCAAACTAAAATCTCCATATGTTTCCTCCAAAAATTTAATCGCTATAGTAAATTAAGACGGACAAGCCCGCCCTCCTGCCAAGCGGGGTGAGGCGGACAGGCCGGAATCAAAAAGGTCAGGTTCTGTTTAACCACGAAGATCACAAAGCCCAGGAAGTATAACAAAGTAAAAAATCCTCGTGCTTCTTCGTGTACTTCGTGGTAAAAATATCTTTACCATAAAATACACAAAATTCAAATTTAACCGCCTAAAGTTGTTCTCAATAAAGTGTCAAACACAATTTTATGGATATCAATTGTCAATTGTCAATCTTCAATCAATAATCATATGCCGCTCAATCAGCTCTACCAGATCAATAACCTCCATCTCCCCTTCCAGTCCGCTTGTTTTGATGGCATCTTCAATATTGAGCATACAGAACGGACAGGCCGTAACGATCACGTTGGCACTGGCTTGTTTTGCCATGTCAACCCTTACCTGCCCCATCCTTTTTTCCTCGATGGGTTCGTAAAAAAGCATCAGGCCGCCACCTCCGCAGCAAAATGAGCGATCCCTGCAGTTACCCTGCATCTCAATCCGCTGAATACCCGGAACCGCATCAATCGCCTTTCTCGGATCATCATAGAGGTGGTTGTGCCTGCCAAGATAGCATGGATCATGGTAGGTATATATTTTACCCGGGTCCTCAACACGCTTTAACCGGATACCCCCCGATGTTACGGCGTTCACTATGGTTCGGCTGATATGTTCCACCAGTGGAATCCCTTTGTAATCATTTTTTAATGCGTTGAAGGTATGGGGGTCTGCCGTGACAATGTTTTTAGCCCCTGAATTGAGGATGGCATCCGTATTTCGGTCTCGTAAATCCTGAAAAAGCATCTCTTCGCCGAATCGTTTCACTTCATGACCGCTGTCTCTTTCCGCCGGTCCCAGTATCCCGAAATCTATACCCGCAGCATTAAGAAACCGGGCAGCAGCCCTGCCGATTTCCTGTATCCTGTCATCATATGACGTAACACTGTCAACAAAGTAGAGCGTATCTGCGGTTCCGTTCTTCCCAAGAATCTTCACATGAAAATCTTCAGACAAATCTTTTGTCCAGTCTGCACGCTTTTTTTCCATTTTGCCGTAAGGGTTCCCTCGTTTTTCAATAGCCCTCAACGGTTTTTGCAGGGATTGCGGCACCATTCCCTCATCCACCAGGCCTCTTCTTAAATCAACAATCTTGTCGATATATTCGATAAAAAGCGGACACTCTTGTTCACAGGCACCGCATGTGGTACACGACCAGATCTCATCTTCCTCCAGTACATGGCCCATCAAAGGCCGGTTATTTGCAGGTTTGCCGATGAGCGGATATTTGTTGAATGAATAGTCACGGCACTTAATGGATATAAACCTCGGAGAAAGCGGACGTCCCACGGCATTGGCAGGACAGTTGTCGGAACACCTCCCGCAATCTGCGCAGGAATAAAAATCGAGCATATGTTTCCAAGTAAAATCCTCGTATGTTTTGACTCCGAAGGATTCCAGTTCGTCAAGATCTTTATCCTCAACCCCCCATTTAACCGGTTTTACCGTACCCTTGTCCAGTTTCATAAAAAATACATTGGGCAGGGAGGTAAGCACATGAAAATGCTTTCCCAGAGGTAAAAAACACAAGAAAAAGAAGAATATGATCTCATGTGTAAAATAGGCGTCCAGATGTAATTTCTGAAGGGTGTGGACCGGTACAAAAGTTAGAATATGCGCGGCAAACCATGTTCCGGTGATCGGAACCAGAATCTCGGTTTTAAATCCCTTTTGGATCCCGGCCGCAGCCCGGCTCCCTTCAAAAAGCATATCACACGTCACCAGCCCGATAATTAACAGCAGCACCAGCACCACCTCCCAAGTGTGTTCTTTTCCATACCTGGCAGGCACTGCATATCGTTCGGGTTTTACGATGATCCGGCGGTACAGTGCAGCACCGCAGGCCACCAGAACAAAGGTTCCGGCCAAATCCTTAAGAACCATGTAAACCTGCCCGGCGGTACCGCTCATCCCCGGCAGCACATAATTGCTTGATAGTCCCAACATCACTAACGTTATGGATCGAAGGGACAGAATGACGAATCCCGCAAAGATAATCATATGAATAATTCCGGCATCCATGTATCTTGGATGCCGGTACTGCCCCACGGCATACTTTATCATCTTAAAAAACCGAGCAACCGGACGATTAAGTCTTGGGTCCGGACAAGCTTTAACCAGCGGCTTTAGCCGAAGCGCAATAATATAAGTAAATATTCCAACGCAGACAAGCGGTATGATTAATGAGAAAACCACGCAGGGAATTCCAAAAACAGTTGCTTTTGCCGGAGAAATCAACGCTGCTTCCATTGTTTAATTTTCCATCCCTTATTTATAAATGAATGTTCATTGACTTTTTAACAGACTCATTTTTTAAATAACAAGAAAAAGTTCAGTTTTTCAATCAATTTCAAATCAATTTGAATATATAAAACTGACGTAAATTACAAGCTTTCTTGACAAATATCCATTTTCATCATAACAGTAATAACCTAAAAAATTCCGGTGATCTTTGTTCGCTAAAACAGTTTTAAAAAAATCGTTTCTACCAACCGAATCCGGACAAGCCAGCCCCCGGTTCGTAACAAAGAAATATTCGCTACCAAGGCACAAAGACCCGCCCGTCTCGCCTAAGGCAAAGCCGATGGCGGACAGGCACAAAGGTTTTTATTTTTTTATTCTTTCTTAGTGTCTTGGTGCCTGGTGGCGAAAAAAAAGAAGGTGAGCATGGCAAAACAAATGAACTATAAAGACAAGCCCTGGGTAACCAGCTATGAAAAAGGTGTTCCGGAAAAAATAGAATATGAGGAAATATGTCTGCCGGAAATTCTGGAAAGATCGGCCCGCAGGTTTCCCAACAAGATGGCACTCCTTTTTCAGGGATACAAAATTACCTTTCGTGAACTTAATGATATGGTAAACCGTTTTGCCGCCAGCCTTCATGACTTTGGAATTAATAAAGGGGATAGTGTCGCCATACTTCTGCCAAACGTTATTCCATGCGTTGTGGCCTATTATGGCATATTAAAGATCGGAGCCGTAGCGGTTATGAATAATCCTTTGTATTCAGACCGGGAGCTTGAATACCAATTCAATGATTCCGATTCAAAGCTACTCGTTACCATTGATCTTTTAGCAAATCGAATGATTGATCTGAGGCCGAAAACAAAGATAAAACAGATTATCTATACCTCTATCGGTGATTACCTTCCGTTCCCCAAGAATTTATTATTCCCCTTGGTAGCCAAAAAGAAAAACCTTGCTGCTGATGTGAAACCTACTGAAAATGTTTATCCATGGAAAAACCTTCCGGCAACAAATCCTTCCCGTTTGCCTGAAGTTGAACTTTCGTTTGATGATACCGCTATGTATCAGTATACCGGGGGAACCACCGGAATTTCAAAAGCAGTTATGATTACCCACGGAAACTTGAGCAAGCAGGTTCAGCAGGTTGGTGCATGGTTCCCGGCCTTCGACAGCAATGAAGTCATGCTGGGGGCGCTTCCCTTCTTTCATGTATTCGGTCTAACCACGGCAATGAATTTGGCCATCTTTCTGGGATGGGGAAATATTCTTGTCCCAAAACCCCAGCCCGATGCTTTGCTTGAGGCGATTAGAAAATATAAACCATCATTTACCCCGCTGGTTCCCACCATGTATATCGGAATACTCAATAGTCCGGCCATTGACAAAATTAACCTGACCTCCATAAAAGGATGTTTCTCCGGAAGTGCCCCACTCCCCCTTGAAATTATTAGAGATTTTGAAAACCGGACCGGTGCCGTAATCGTTGAAGGGTTCGGTCTTACGGAGGCATCACCGGTGACCCATGTAAACCCTTTTGCCGGCGGAAAACGGAAAGCCGGAAGTATCGGAATCCCCATTTCCGACACGGAATGCCGGATTGTCAGCCTTGATGACGGCAACACAGATGTTCCGGTGGGTGAATCCGGTGAATTGCTTGTTAGAGGTCCCCAAATTATGAAGGGCTACCGAAACAATCCCCAAGAGACTGCCAATACTCTTGCAGACGATTGGCTCCACACCGGAGATATCGCAAAAATGGATGAAGACGGGTACTTCTATGTTGTCGATCGAAAAAAAGATATGATTATATCCGGTGGGTGTAACGTATATCCCCGGCACATTGAAGAAGTGTTTTATGAACACCCCAAAATTCAGGAAGCCTGTGCCATCGGGATTCCTCACCCGACCCGCGGCGAATCGGTCAAAGTCTTCGCAGTGCTCAAACAAGGAGAAACCGCAACCCGGGAAGAACTTATCGAATTTTGCACTGACAAAGTGGCCAGGTACAAGCTTCCCACAGAAATTGAGTTCAGAGATGATCTGCCCAAAACCAATGTGGGAAAAGTCTTAAAAAAGGAACTACGGGCAGAGGAAATGGCCAAACGAAAAAAAATAGGATGACCACCACTTTTAGGCGCTTAGCATTTATTTTTGTGCTTTTTATGGAGAAAAAGTAATGATCCAGGATTTGGCCGGGAAGGTCATGCGTTTCAGGTGGCTGATTTTTATTGTACTTGCACTTGCCTATTTTTTTGTTTATTTCCATCGTCTTTCGCTGTCCGTGGTGGCCAATGATTTGATAACCGATTTTCAGACAACCGCCAGTGTTATGGGCTTTCTGGGCTCCATATACTTTTATTGCTATGCCATTATGCAATTTCCCGCCGGACTCCTCTCGGACTCATTGGGCCCTAGAAAATCCGTAACTTTTTTTTTAATCATCGCTTCCGCCGGAAGCATTATTTTTGGGTTCGCGCCCACCATAAAAGTTGCTTTTATAGGAAGAGTCATGGTGGGACTGGGGGTTTCCATGGTCTTTATCCCCACCATGAAGATTTTTTCCCAGTGGTTTCGGCCTCACGAGTTTGCTTTTATGACAGGCATTCTAAATGCCGTGGGAGGAATGGGGGTTCTGGCGGCCACATGGCTTCTTGCCCTAATGACACTGGTTTTCGGATGGCGCATCTCTTTTGAATTTATCGGGTGCTGCACGTTCGTGATCGTGGCTCTGGTATGGGGTATTGTCAGAGACCGGCCGGAAGATAAAGGCTGGCCTTCCCTTGCCAAATTGGATCAGGAGAACGGGAAAGCATTCCAGCCAATAAAGCAGATACCGTTATTGGAAGGCGCCCGCCGAGTGGTATGCGAAAAATATTTCTGGCCGGTGGCCATTTGGTTCTTTTTTGATTGCGGGGTATTTTTTGGTTTTGGCGCACTATGGGGCGGACCTTATCTTATGCATGTTTACAAAATGACCCGGGCCCAGGCCGGCACGGTTCTAAGTATGATTGCATGGGGCATGATTATCGGAAGTCCCCCTCTGGGATTTTTTTCCGATAAAATAATGAAAAGCCGAAAAAAACCTTTTATTTTATGTAATTTAGTGCTGGTCGTAGAACTCGTCATTCTCAGCATTTATCCTGCCGGCCTGTCACGCATTGCGCTGTATATCCTGTTTTTTGTTTTTTCCATATGTTCGTCATCTGTTGTAATCCTTGGGTTTACCATTATTAAAGAGCTTTTTCCCACAGAGATCGCCGGGACCTCAACCGGTTTTGTAAACCTCTTCCCTTTTTTGGGCGGTGCTGTGTTTATGCCGCTTTTGGGGCGGGTTTTAGACAGTTATCCCAAATCTCATGCAGGGGGATATTCCATAGAGGCCTACTCAATGCTTATTTTTATTCTTTTGGGCGCCTCTATTTTATCACTGATATGCACCTTTCTGACAAAAGAGACGTTTCAGAAGAACTTAGGGGATTCGCCCCAATTGGAATAATGGAATGATGGAGTAATGGTCCCGGTGAAATAGAAAAAGTTTCACCCCAGTACGATCTGTCGGACCTACGGAGCACGAATACATTTAATATTTTGAGGATTAAAATTTGAGACTCACGCAGAAATTGAGCAAAAAGGGGCGCTTTGCAAAGGTCTCGAAATGTTTCCCGCGTTTAGCGGGCTTAAAAAAAACAAAGGGACACCTTTTTAAGCTATTTGCATTTCTCCCGATGGTAACATAAAAAGATTCTGATGATGCTGAAACGTTACTTTCAATATCAGGCCGGCCTTGCCGCAACAGAACGGAATATGCTGTGTCCGGAAGATTGTGATGCACCCGGCTGTTGGATGACCCAAGTTGCTGTCGGCGTAAGCTTATTTGATTTGATCAGACTTAGTTTGGCATTAACTACTCCTGTTTCCAGCCTGTTTCTAAATCACTGCCGCTTCGGGTTCCAATGCAACGAACTCAATCCCCGCTATCTGAACTTATCGATAAAACTGGAAAAGCCATGCCCTTTTCTTCAAAAGGCTCGCTGCAGGGTTCACAGTTTCAAGCCGTTCGATTGCGTCTTTTTTCCCGAGTACCATCAGATCGCAGGACTTCTGCCGGAGCTTACCAAACGTCCGGTCTTTAAAAAATTCCCATGCTTCAAAAGCAAGATTACCGTTTCGGACCAAAGAAGCCAAGCGTTGAAGGAACTCAAAAAAATGAGCACCAGGGAAGAAGCCCTTTCCTGGTATTTTCTTTTAGAAATTCCTTGTTTTATTATCGACACCAAACCGCTGGTCAAACAGTTGAATAAATCAGGCATGAAAAGTAAATCATTTTCCGCAGAAAACTACCACCGACAACTGTATGAAAAGCTAAAATCAATCGGCCTTTTCGACGGTATCATAGACAAAGTTACCCGCTTGGACACCCGTCAGGAGATGGAAAGTTTATTTAGTCAACTTGAGAATAAAACCTTGATAAAAGCGCTTCTTGAAAAAAAAGCAAGGCCGGAGATTGTTTTCAGGGTTGATGAAAATCGTTTAAAGCCTGTGAAAAGATACCTGCAGCGGCCCGATTTAATTTTTATGTAAACGGAATAACCGGGGTTCCGATTTCGGAATAAATCATCAATAAAATTTGTGTCATGCTGATGCAAGATATAGCTACTATATTGACCAGAAAACCGGACTGACATTGTTCGCTTAACATTTCGTTTTTGTACGTTTAAATGCATATTTTAATTTTTATTTAAAAAAAACAAATATTTAGCTTGCTTTCTTTCTAAATAAAGATTATTATATATTTAATCAATTAAGTCCTGTTTAATCTGCGGGACGGTTTATTTCTGAAGGTACAATCCATTTGTCAAAATGGCACCCTCCAGTTTGCGACGTTGAAAATTCTTAAGAAAGGAGGATGTTATCATGACTAATGGAACTGTTAAGTGGTTTAATGACCATAAAGGGTTCGGATTTATTGAGCAGGAAGACGGAGCGGATGTGTTTGTTCATCATTCTGCAATCAATGCAGACGGTTTTAAATCCCTCAATGAAGGCGACCGAGTTTCCTTTGATATAGAGCAAGGACAAAAAGGTCCTGCCGCTGCAAATGTCACTGTGATTTAATCTTATGTGCTGAGTAAAAAGGGCATTCCTTCTAATATTGAGGGGATGCCCTTTTGTTTGGTTTGAATTTATACCTTCACAACTCGCTATCATCAGGCCTTAAACTCAACAAAGTCCGCTCCGAGATCCTTTTATGCCTTTTATTGGCCGTATTATTCAATCTGATCAGGTTGATGCCTGCAGAATCTATAATTGGGAAGACAGCACGCCGGAAATGGATGGACAAAATCAGAAGGTTTTTTTGGAATTTAAATCATCATCAACAGGTAATTAGAGCAAATCCTAAATTACTCAAATCGAATTTTGACTCGATTCGGGTAAAAACTTAATACGAAACATGTTTTAGGTGAAAAAATGAGCACAAACTCCTTAAAAGAAATTAGAGAATCTTTCATGATAAGCAAGACCGAACTTGCCAGAAATTCAAATATATCATCATTCACCCTTACAAGAATAGAGCAAGGTAAACCCTGCAGAATGGAAACAAAACGAAAAATCCTTTTGGCTTTGGGGTTGAAAATTTCTGATAAAAACAAAGTATTTCATTAATCAAAGATTATTTCCAATTTGTGAAAGAGTATAAAGTACTACCCTTGGTAAAAGTGATGACTTAAAAGAATTGATTATGATACAGAAAGATATTGAACATTTTAAAAAGATTCTGACGAATCAGTTGAAAGAACTATTAATCCATGCAGGTGATGCTGTTTCTGGCATGACCACTCCGAAAGAGAATTTACCAGATCCTGCAGATCGTGCTACAATTGATACAGAACGGAATCTTATGCTTCTCGTTAGTGATCGAGAAAGACAACTTGCTGTAAAAATAAGTAAAGCTCTTTTACGAATTGAAAACGGCACATTCGGAATTTGTGATAAATGCGAGGAAGAAATTGCTTTTAAACGTCTTGAGGCCAGACCGGTTACAACTCTATGCATTGATTGCAAAACTAAAAAAGAAACTTATGAGAATACTCGTGGAGTATGAGTATGCAACATTTGTCTTTTAACAACAAAAAGGTCAGGATCTGATCTAATTAAAAAATCCTCTGTTTTGTGTTCCAGCCTGTAGATCGAAAATTCATGATGCCTGTCTTTCATCAATTATTTTACAGCAAGAGATAAAATTTCAAGATATACCAATCTCGGGGTAGCCGCGCTTCAGGCTGAGTATTTATGTCGTCTGGCTGAAGCGCACAGTTTGAAAAAAATCGCCAAAGTTAAAGGAACAGCTCGGATTCCCTTGGCCGATGAGTTTTCTTCAACGGATATGAAAAAAGATGAGGATTGCAGAAAAGCGAGAACGCAGTCCTGGGCCGAAAGATGCCGTTTCTGGATGGGCACTTGTTAGCATTCTTGCCATGCTTTAGCCCTCCATAACATTTTTTAAAAATCAACAAAATATTTTATTGATCGTTTAAAATACATTTTTTATAATTCATATAAACCAATCAAGGAATATGATACGGTTGTGAAGCTTCTTAGTGTTTTTTTAAGCAAGTTCACAAAACGATCAAAATCCCGTGCAGACTTTTCCAATGAACAGCAATCAATCATCTGGCATCTGGAAAAATGAAACAAAAATTTAAAAAGCCTGGGTACGATAAACAAAGGTTACAAACCGCCATTGAAGTTTTTGACAATTTCCTGGGTTCGATTCGTGAACCTTTAGTGGTGCTTGATTCTGATTTGAAGGTTGTAAAAGCCAATCCTTCCTTCTACCGGACGTTCAACGTCAAACCGGATGAGACAGAAGGGATATTAATATATGATCTCGGCAACAGCCAATGGAACATCCCAAAACTTAGAGAATTGCTTGAAGACATCCTTCCTCAAAATTCCCTATTCCATGACTTTGAAGTGGAACATGATTTTGAGAGCATCGGCCGAAAGATAATGCATTTAAACGCCAGACGGATTTACAGAAAGTCGAACCAAACCCAACTGATTCTTTTGGCCATTGAGGATGTGACTGACCGGGAATATTATAAAAGAGATCTTGAAGAGCTTGTTAAAAAACGAACGGCCGAACTTATCGTTGCAAAAGAAGAAGCGGAAGAAAGAAAACAAATAGCTGAAACCGCCCTTTCCGAAATAAAAAAGTTAAAAGATCAACTGGAAGCGGAACGAGCATATCTTCAAGAAGAAATTAAACTGGAATACAACCATGAGAACATTATCGGTCAAAGTGACGGGCTCAAATACGTGCTCTATAAAGTTGAACAAATTGCCGGCAGCAATACCATCGTATTGGTTCTTGGTGAGACAGGAACCGGCAAAGAGTTGGTCGCCCGGGCCATTCACGGCTTGAGCTTGCGCAAAAATCGGGCCTTGGTAAAGGTAAATTGCGCCGCACTGCCCTCAAACCTCATCGAAAGCGAATTGTTCGGTCATGAGAAAGGTGCTTTCACCGGTTCTCAGTCCAGACATCTTGGGCGATTTGAGGTCGCCGACGGTGCTACCATTTTTCTGGATGAAATCGGCGAATTACCTCTGGAATTACAACCAAAGCTGCTCAGAGTGATCCAGGATGGCGAGTTTGAACGGTTGGGCAGTTCCCGAACCATCAAAGTCGATTCACGGATTATTGCCGCCACAAATCGTAATCTGGAAGAAGAAGTCCGCAAGGGCCGTTTCCGTGACGATCTCTGGTACCGGTTAAATATTTTTCCGATTACCATGCCGCCGCTCCGAGATCGCATGGAAGACATACCGCTTCTTGTGGATTTTTACGTAAAAAAAATTTCCAAGCGAATGGGCAAGACCATTGAAATCATTCCGGCGAGCGTGATGAATGCCCTACAAAATTATCACTGGCCTGGAAATGTTCGGGAGTTGGAGAACGTCCTTGAACGTGCGGTGATCAACTCGTCGGGTCCCAAGCTGCGCCTGGTGGATGAACTCAAGAAGCCGTTCAAGGATTTAACTACAAGCCAAAAAACTTTGGAAGCCGTTGAACGAAACCATATTATTCGGGTGCTTGAGCAGACCCAGTGGAAAGTCAGCGGAAAAAACAGTGCGGCTGAAATCCTTGGGCTCAACCGCAGCACCTTGCGCGCTCGTATGCGTAAATTTGACATCCGAAAACCATAAATTCTCATCTAAATTTCAATCTGCCCTTATCATTTGCCAGCCATAACACCAAGGAGATCTGAAACAATAAAAAAAGGTCATATATGACCCTTTGGGTAAATATGACCTTTTTATATGGCGGTTAATGACTGTTCTGAAAGTGCTTTTTAAGCTAATTATTCTTATAAATCAAAATGATGGGTGGCGCGACCCTGAGTGTCAGCAACCTGGCACAAAAATTGAATTATAAAAAGGACATTATAAGCAAATCTTCCCAAAATTACTGATGGTTCTGTCAACCTTTAAAGGTTGTTATTGCCGATAGGTGGCCGCAATGATCGCAGTCAGAATAATCATGAACGTGCTTCCGGAAAAGCAGAAAGAGGTTTTTCAAACGCTTTTGTCAATTATTGAACCTCCGGGAAAAGAAAGTGATTATCTGAGCTATGGCATCTTCTGTGACATCGAAGACAAGAATGTTTTCAACCTGATTTCGGAATGGAAAACCCGCCAAGATCTGGACCATCATATAAGGTCAGACTTATTCAGCGTTTTGCTTGGAACAAAGAGCCTTTTATGCGAACCGCCGCAAATTGAAATCCACACGGTTTCCCGTTCGGAAGGAATGGAGGCCATTGATGCCGTTAGGCTCAAAAGAACCCGGCACATCCCTAACCATTAAAAAATACAGGGGGTTTGACACATGACAAACAGGTTAAAAATATGTCAATTATTGCTTTTCACCCTTAGCCTTGTAATTCTGTTCAGCATTACGATTGTTATCGCTCAAGAAGGTCTTATAGATGGTAAAGTTTTTGTTGGTCAATCCATAGAGAAACACAGAAAAGCTGTTAAAGAAGACGAACTTAGGTTTATGAACGGTAAATTTCACTCGATCAGTTATGGTCAAAGAGGTTTTAATGAAGGGGTGTATACCGCTTCCCCAAAGCTAAATACGTAGCGCAGACGAACATGAATTTTCATATTGCCAACAGCCGTGATTCACACCTGGGAAAAAGTGACTGTGGTGATTGTGATGAGAGTCTCCGAATAGAGTATTTCATGCAATGACGGGCAAGAACCCGTCGGAAAGGAAACATCATGCCAAAAAACTTAGAGTCCAAGAATATCGAGCAACTAATGGTTGAGGCCGATGAACTCATTCAACAGATGAATTCCGATGCCATCAAGGACCTGGAAGAAGAGCATCGCATCGAGTTTGAAAAACACGCTCAAAATTTGAAAAAGATCAAATCCGAGGTTAAGAGCAAAATTGAGAAGAAAGGTACATCGGAAATAAACTCCAGCGCCGATGGCATGCACGAGGCGATCCAGGATATTGTGAAGGCCATGAATGGCTTGAAAAACTATCTTTTCTGATTTCCGTCAAAGGCCTTTGAATAAAAGTCGGCCGCTCAATTAATTTTAAAAAGTGAGACGGTTTTCAGTCAGTGAGCTGTCCGGAAGTCTTATTGACATGCCGTAAATTTTAAAAATGTATGGCACGTCATCGCAGAAAAATATAGGAAAATGAAAAATGCCATCCAATGGAAATAAAGATCCCATAGGCAATCTAATGGATAAGCTTCGTTCCCTCTTCGGCTCCAGTGATCATCTGAAAAATAAGACTGCGTTGCCACCGAAGACTCGATTCAGCATCTGGTATGCCCTGGCGGTCATACTTTTATTTGCCTATCTGCAACAATACTTTTTTTCTGCAAAAGTGGAAACGATTCCCTATAGCCAATTTAAACAATACATAACCGAAGGCAAGGTGGTCAAATTGACCATCGGTCCGGAAAATATCAATGGAACACTAAAAGGAAATCCGGAACAAGGATTCACTACGGTTCGGGTGAATGATCCCGGCCTGGTGAAAGAGATGGATGAACGCAAAGTCAGTTATTCCGGATGGTACGAAAATAAATTTCTGAGCAGCCTTCTCTCTTGGATTCTTCCACTTGGTGTTTTTTTCCTGATCTGGCGATTTGCCATGAAAAAGATGGGTCCGGGCATGGGAGTCATGTCTTTTAGCAAGAGCAAAGCCAAGATTTTTGCAGAGAGCGATACCAAGGTCTCTTTTGCCGATGCAGCCGGCATCGATGAGGCCAAAGAAGAACTCCAGGAAGTGGTTGAATTTCTAAGCACTCCCGGGAAATTCCAAAAATTGGGAGGAAGAATACCCAAAGGAGTGCTGCTGGTCGGCCCGCCGGGAACCGGCAAAACTCTTCTGGCCAGGGCCGTGGCCGGGGAGGCCAAAGTGCCTTTTTTCAGCATCAGCGGGTCCGAGTTTGTGGAGATGTTTGTCGGCGTGGGAGCGGCCCGCGTTCGCGATCTTTTTTCTCAAGCCGCCAATCAAGCGCCCTGTATCATTTTCATCGATGAACTGGATGCTTTAGGCAAAGCCCGGGGGATGAACATTATGGGTGGGCATGACGAACGCGAGCAAACGCTTAACCAACTCCTGGTGGAGATGGACGGATTTGAAACAAATAAGGGGGTCATCATCATGGCTGCCACCAACCGGCCTGAAATTCTGGATCCGGCATTGCTGCGTCCGGGACGCTTAGACCGGCAGGTCCTGGTAGACCGTCCGGATATCAACGGGAGGGAAGCCATCCTGAAGATTCATTCCAAGAATGTTCTTTTAGCACCCGAAGTCGATTTGCGCGGAATTGCCGGACGCACCCCGGGCTTTGTGGGAGCCGACCTGGCCAACATCATCAATGAGGCCGCCCTTCTGGCTGCCCGAAATAATAAAGAAACGGTAGAGATGGCGGATTTCGATGAGGCCATCGACAGGGTGGTTGCGGGTCTTCAGAAAAAGAACCGGGTGATGAATCCTCAGGAGAAAGAAATTGTCGCCTTCCATGAGTCCGGACATGCGATTGTGGCCGAGTCTGTCGAGCATGCCGATCCGGTGCACAAAATCTCCATTATTCCCCGGGGAATTTCAGCGCTCGGATATACCCAGCAGCAACCCACGGAGGATCGCTATCTGATGACCCGCTCGGAACTGCTGGACCGGCTGGCCGTTCTTTTAGGCGGAAGGGTGGCGGAGGAGCTGGTTTTTAAAGAAATTTCAACCGGGGCCCAAAACGACTTGCAGCGGGCTACAGACATTGCCCGGTCCATGGTCACGGAATACGGCATGAGCGATCGCCTGGGACTGGTGAGCTATGAGCGCCCGCGCCAGCCCATGTTTCTCCCGGAAAGTTTTGCTCCCGGTAAAAATTACAGTGAAGCAAAAGCCGCCCAAATTGACGAAGAGGTCACACGGTTTGTCGAGGAAGCCCATCAACGCGTACGCAAAATCCTATCGGAGCGGCGAACCGTGCTTGATGATTTGGCCCATCTCCTTTCTGAAAAGGAAAGTGTGCAAGGAGAGGAGCTCAGACAGATGTTGTCGGCAGCCTCACCCGGGATGGCGACTTCATCGCCTAGGAGAATATAAAATATGGAAAAAATAAATGCCGTGAAACCGCTGTTTCCCCATTTGCCGGAACGCCTTGCAGGCTTGGAGGAATTGGCGGAAAATCTCTGGTGGAGCTGGAATCCGGGCGCACGAATGCTCTTCAAGACACTCGATCGACAGGCCTGGAAGGAAAGCGGCCACAATCCGGACAAGATGCTCAGGGAGTTTCCCCGGGAGCTTCTGGAAAATGCCGCCGCCGATGCCGACTACATTCGCAGGTACGATGATGTGATGGATGTGTTTCGTAAGTACATGCAACAAAAAAAGTGCCATCTGCTTGAGCCTGTTTCGCGGGACCACAAGTTTGCCGTGGCCTACTTTTCCGCCGAATACGGTCTCCATCGCTCCTTACCCTTTTATGCGGGTGGATTGGGCTTTTTGGCGGGAGATTACATAAAAGAATGCAGCGACTTATGCGTCCCCCTGGTGGCGGTGGGGTTCATGTATCCGGAGGGCTATCTCCGGCAACAGATCCGGGATGACGGGTGGCAGGAGAATCTCGTGGAGTCCATCAACCGAGAGGCCGCCCCTATTTCCAAAGTGATGGACAAGGATGGACGGCAACTCGTGGTTAAGGTGCCGCTGACCGATCCCCCCATCCATGTGGCGGTATGGAAGGTTGCCGTTGGGCGTGTTTCCCTCTATCTGATGGACACGGATGTCGAAATCAACAATCCCTGGGACAGAGGAATCACCGCCCGGCTCTACATCGGCGATCTTGAGCAACGCCTGCGCCAGGAAATCGTCTTAGGGCTCGGTGGCGCCGAAGTGCTCAAGATGTTAGGGATAGATCATTACCTCTTGCACTTGAACGAGGGCCATGCGGCCTTCGCTCTTCTTGAACATATCAGAGGGTATATGCAAACGGGCAGCGAATTTGCTGCAGCTTGCCAAAAAGTCATCGGTTCTACAATCTTTACCACGCACACCCCGGTTCCGGCAGGTCACGATGTCTTCTCCTTCCAATTGATCGAAAAGTATTTTCATTCCTACTGGCCCGACCTGGGGCTTGATCGCGACGCCTTCTTCCAATTAGGAATCCATCCGGAAAAACCCGGTGAGGGATTCAACATGACGGCTTTTGCGCTGAGGTTATCCGGTTGTCGGAACGCTGTAAGCAAACGGCACGCTCAAGTTTCCCAAAAAATGTGGAGGAGCCTCTGGCCCGACCTTCCGGAAGATCAGGTTCCCATCGATTACGTCACCAACGGCGTCCACGTGCCCACCTGGATCGAACCGAAAATGAAGCTTCTACTGGACAAGTACCTCGGGGTCGATTGGCCGGATAAGCATGACGATCCGGCCATCTGGCATCATCTGGACAACATCCCCGACACCGAGTTGTGGCAAACCCACTATTGGCTCAAGGTGAAACTGATCGATGCCATCCGAGAGCGTGCTCGCCTGCGCTGGGCCGACGGAGGGGGCAGCTCGTCCGTAATGCTTGCCGGAGGCGCCTTCCTCGACCCCTCGGTCCTTACCCTCGGTTTTGCCCGACGGTTCGCCACTTACAAAAGAGCCCTGCTGATCTTCCGGGATCTGGAGCGTCTCAAGAAACACTTCAAAGACCGCTGGCACCCAATCCAAATCATCTTTGCCGGCAAAGCCCATCCCGCAGACGATCCCGGCAAACAGCTGTTGCAGAACCTAATCAACCTGGCGCGCAATCCGCAGCTTGGAGGCAGAATCGCCTTTGTGGAGGATTATGGTGAACAACTGGCCCAGTACCTGGTTCACGGGGTGGATATATGGCTGAACAATCCGTTGCCTCCTTTCGAGGCCTGCGGGACCAGCGGCATGAAGGCTGCGCTAAACGGTGTGCCGCATTTAAGCATACTGGACGGCTGGTGGGGGGAAGGTTTCAACGGCAAAAATGGTTGGGCCATAGAACACCAAGAGACCTCCGCCGATCCCGATAGCAGCGATGCCGAAAAGATTTACCAAATCCTGGAAGATGAGATCATACCCCTTTATTACAAGATGTCTGAAGGCAACATCCCCGGCGAATGGGTCCGTGTGATGAAGGATTCCATTAAAAACAGTGCGGCCCAATTCTCCGCCCGCCGGATGGTCAAGGAATACATTGAAAAGTTCTATTCCAAGAGTATTCAAAAAATACTGAAAGATTAGTTCGTGTCTTTTCGGAGGAAATCGGACATGTCGTTAATTGAAAAAATCCAAAACGTATTTCCGCGGGCCACTGATATACCGAAAACCCTTTTGAACGGTATCCCCTGCATTCAGACCGGCTATCTCATAAACGGTGAGATTCGGGTCTGGGAAGGCCCCCGGCAGGAAGTACTCTCCCCGGTTTGGGTGGCGGGCGACACGGATCCGAAGCCTTTTTTCATTGGTGAATATCCGCTATTGACGGAAGCGGAAGCGCTTCAGGCCCTTGATGCAGCGGTTACCGCATATGATCATGGACGGGGGTTGTGGCCCACCTTGTCCGTTGCCGAGCGAATTGATCACATGGAGCGGTTCGTCTTTCGGATGATTG